>Ga0070698_100001056_pt1 | contig 30305 bp, 23 predicted proteins | sample KBSK1502metaG_FD_65477 | JGI IMG/M metagenome (GOLD analysis project Ga0070698, IMG submission 65477) | Corn, switchgrass and miscanthus rhizosphere microbial communities from Kellogg Biological Station, Michigan, USA - KBS K1-50-2 metaG | ecosystem: Host-associated > Plants > Roots >...
GACATACTTCCTCAAGTCGTACGACGACCGCCTGACGAGAGGTGGACCGCTGGCGCTTCGTCCGCGCCAGTGGTCAGGAAGCCTCAACGTCTCCTCCGATGGTCGCAAACCGGTCACCGTGGGCGCGTTCGCGGGCAACCAGAACCTGGAGTTCGGCGGATGGGCGTACAACGTCGGGGTGGACGTTGGCCTCAAGACTTCGACGCGCTGGAATCTCACCGCGGGTCCGAGCTTCTCGCGCTCGTTCACGCCGGCGCAGTTTGTCCAATCCGTCGCGGATCCCACGTACAGTCCCACCTTCGGCCGGCGGTACGTGTTTGCGCCGCTCCGGCAGACGAGTGTCGCGCTGGAAACCCGGCTGAACTTCACCTTCTCACCGACGTTGTCGCTCGAGACGTACGTGCAGCCGCTGCTGTCCAGCGCCGACTATGGAGAGGCCCGGCAGTTCGTGGCTCCGAAGACGTACGAGTTCGAGCCGTACGCGGGCCAGGTGCCTAACCTCGACTTCAACCTACGATCACTGCGCGGGAATGCGGTGTTGCGATGGGAATGGCGCGAGGGATCAACGATCTATGTCGCGTGGCAGCAGCAGCGCAGCGATTTTCAGCCGTACGGCGACTTCGACTTCGGGCGCGATCAACGCGCGCTGTTCGGAACGCGCCCGGACAACATCTTCCTCGTGAAGATGAACTACTGGCTGAATCCCTGAACGGACGTAGCTCCGTTACTTCTTCATCGCCCACGGCATCCGGTCGCGAATCGCCTTGAGCGCGGCGCGCTGATTCGGGTTCTTCTTGGCGATGTCCTTCAGCAGCTGCTGCGCTGGCTCATCGTCGATCAACGTAGGCTCTGGTGAGAAACGCTTGCCATGGCCCATGTGCGACGGCGGGGAGATGACCATCTCGTTCTCCAGCATCACGTCGGCTTTGCCATGCATAACCCGCACGGCGACGAACTTCTTTCCGGCCTTCTCCATGTAGCCGATGCGAAGCCCGTCCGCCTCGGCGGGCCAAGCGGGAATCGCACGTTCCGAACCGTCGGTGCTGATGAACGTCTTGGCACCGGACTTCATGTTTGAGAAGTTGGCTTCGAAACCACCGTGGTACATGAGGGCGTGCGGCATATTGATCAGACGGGTGACGGGAGACGGGAGAGAAGCGAGCGTGTAGGGACCGCTGAATGTGGCTGTCTTACCGGCGGACGCAAGAACTAATTGCCGGAGTATCACCCGTCGCTCGTCACCGGTCCCCCGTCCTAGTTTTGATGCCATGACATCCTCAACCATCCGGGAGCACCTGAGAGAGACGCGCTTCCTCACCGGGCTCACCGACACGGCGATCCACCAGTTGGCAAAGCTCGTTACCAGGGTGTCGTATGCGGGGAACCAGCTGATTTTCGAGGAGGGATCGCCGCGTGAAGTGGCCGTGATCATCCACACGGGCGCGGTAGCGATCGAAAAGAACGTGAACGGCCGACCGGTGCGACTCGTGACGCTGGGGTCGGGCGACTCGGTCGGAGAAGGACTGTTGCTCGACGAGACGCCACACGGCACCACTGCCCGCACCCTGTCAGCGACGGAAGCCTACGTGCTCACCAAGGAGCGCGTGCAGGAGATGGTGAAGGAAAACGCAACGTTGTACGCCGCGCTCGTCGGACGCGCGGCGCGGGCCATCTCTCAGCGGCTGGCCGCCACGGACGCCACGCTGGTCGGCCGAGGGAGAACGCTCAGTTTCGGCGGCGCCCGGTTTCGTCTCGAGAAGGATCTCCTTGGCGAACTCGAAGTACCCGAAGACGCACTCTATGGAGTGCAGACACTGCGGGCGCTGGCGAATTTTCCGATCTCGGGTACGCCGCTACGAGAGTTCCCGTCATTGATCGAGGCACTGGCCGCGGTGAAGGAAGCGGCGGCGCAAACCAACGCCGATCTCGGATTGCTCTCTCCGGAACTCAGCGACGCCATTGTGCGCGCGGCGCGTGAAGTTCGGGCCGGGCGCCACCATGAACATTTCCTGGTCGACATGATCCAGGGTGGCGCCGGCACGTCGACGAACATGAACGCCAACGAGGTCATCGCCAATCGCGCTCTCGAGCTGCTCGGCGATCGTCGCGGCAACTACGACCGACTCCATCCAAACAGTCACGTCAACCTGAGTCAGTCGACGAATGACGTGTACCCGACCGCGGTGCGCGTCGCGCTGCACGGGGAAATCGAGTCAATGCGTCTCGCCCTGCGCGATCTCGCGGAGTCGTTCCAGGACAAGGGACGTGAGTTCCACACTCTACTGAAGATGGGGCGGACGCAGATGCAGGATGCCGTTCCGATGACGTTGGGTCAGGAGTTTGCCGCCTTCGGCCACACGTTGCTCGAGGACGTCGACCGACTGGCCGAATCGCTCACGCTCGTGCGTGAGATCAACATGGGCGCCACCGCGATCGGCACCGGTATTACGGCGGCAGCCGGATACACGGAGCAGGTCCGGAAGCGACTCTCCGAAGCCACGGGACTGGACCTCGTCACGTCGCCCGACCTCATCGAAGCGACATCGGACACGGGTGCGTTCGTCCAGTTGTCGGGCGTGCTCAAGCGGTGTGCGGTCAAGCTGTCGAAGATCTGTAACGATCTCCGGCTGTTGAGCTCAGGACCGCGCGCGGGTTTTGGTGAAATCAACCTGCCGCCGATGCAACCCGGTTCGTCCATCATGCCGGGGAAAGTGAATCCGGTCATTCCCGAAGTGATGAACCAGGTCTGCTTCGACGTCATCGGTGGCGACATCACCGTCACGATGGCGGCGGAAGCCGGTCAGCTCCAGCTGAACGCATTCGAGCCGATTATCGCGTACCGGTTACTACGCAGCATCGACGAGTTGCGGAATGCATGCGTTGTGCTTCGCACCAGGTGCGTGGTGGGCATCACCGCCAACCCGGATCAATTGCGGCGCTTTGTCGAACATTCCATCGGGATCGTGACGGCCCTCGTTCCGACACTTGGCTACGAGACCGCAACCCAGGTCGCGAAGGAAGCGCTCGAGAGTGGGCGCGGGGTTTACGACGTGGTGCTGGAAAAGAAGCTTCTCAGTCGCGAACAGTTGGATCAGATACTTAATCCGAGATCGATGGTCTAGAACCAGATGGGATGTGAGCCGTTTCTCTCACATCTCAAATCTGACCTCTCCCATCCGGTTCCCAATTGGCTACCAAGATTGACGGTGCTGGCCTCTCAAAGCTCCAGACCCTCGAGGACGCAATAACCCTCGTCCAGCGACTGAACACCATCGTCGAGCGAATGGCGCAAGCGCAGCGCAATCAGCAGCCGCTGGCGCAGTTCCGGCAGCAGATCGCGCGCGCCGCGGCGCCGGCGGCCGGTCTCCTCAAGGGGCAGTTCGAGCCTATCGCCAACATGGTGACGAACATGGTACTGATAAGCACGCGCGGGGGCACAGATCAGACCAAGGTGCGGACGCTGCGCGAATCGGTGGCCCAGATTCGAGTCCAGTTGGAGGCTGCCGAGAGTCGCGTGCGAAAACAGCACACGGTTACCGACGCGGTCGGGGAGCCTCATCCCCCCACGTCCTGAACCCACCGACAGCTTTTTCCGGCACCGACGATCGAGTGGGCTAAACCCTTACTACGTCGGAAGCAACAGCGTTTTTCAAGCTTGCCCGAAAGGTGCATCGCCGGTAGCTTTTCGCCGTCTGATTCCTGGCAACGATCCAGGCCCCCGATCGACCCCATTCAGAATCGCGAATGACACGGACTCTGCGCCCGCGTCACCCTTCCGTTATTGCCCTGGCGGCATTGCTCGTCCTCGCTGCCTGCTCCGGACAGTATCCGAACTCGACGTTCACGGATCTCACGGACTTCAACCGCGACGCCGGTGCGTTGTGGAACCTGATGATCTGGCTCGGCATCGGCGTGTTCGTGTTCGTCGAGGGGCTCCTCGTTTACGTCATGATCAAGTTCCGGCGTCGGCCGGACTCTCCGGAGCCGGAACACGTTCACGGCAACACCAAGCTCGAGTTGGCGTGGACCATTCTCCCGGCGGTCGTGCTGGTGATCATCACGGTTCCCACGATCAAGTCGATCTGGAGATTCCAATCCGGCGCGCCAGCCAATGCGCTGCAGATCGACGTGATCGGTCACCAGTGGTGGTGGGAGTTCCGTTATCCCGAGCAGAACATCACCACCGCCAACGAGCTGTACATCCCCACGGGCAGGCCGGTGAACTTCAACCTGACCTCGAAGGATGTGATTCACTCATTCTGGGTTCCGCAGCTCGGTGGCAAGCGCGACGTCGTCAGCAACCGCACGAACACGCTCTGGTACACGCCGGATTCGGTCGGAACGCGCGCTTTCAACGGCAGCTGCAACGAATACTGCGGCGCCTCGCACGCGAACATGCGTTTCCGCGCCTATACGGTTTCGCCTGACGAGTTCGATCGCTGGGTAGCGGGACAACAAGCCGTCGCCGTCGCTCCGGCAGCACCTCCGGCGGCACCCGGAGCAGCAGGCGCCGCCGCGGCACCCGCGGGTAACGCCGTTGCTGCAACGCCGGTCGCGGAGCAGGCCCCTGCGCCGGTCAACGGATACTCCTTCCCCGCGGATCAGCTACCGGATCACGTGATCCCGAAAACGCCGATCCCGAACGGGCTGACGTTCGACGACAACTTGTTGGCCGGCGGCGATGCGGGACGCGGCATGCAGCAGCTCATGTCCTGCATTGGATGCCACAAGATTCGTGGCAATCCGCAGGCGGTGGGTGTTGTCGGTCCGGATCTCACGCACATCGCATCGCGTCACACGATCGCAGCCGGCCTGTTCCCGAATGATGCGCGTCACATGGCGCTGTGGATCAAGAACGCACGCAAGATGAAGCCAATGGGCATGATGAGCATGCCGACGCTGGGTATGGGTGAAGTCGACCCGATCCTGAAGACGACTGTGACCCGGTCCACTGGTGGGCTCACCGACCAGCAGATCGCGGACATCGTCGCGTATTTGAGAACCTTGAAATGAGCGCGTGACTCGGTTCTGCCAACATCGCCGAGTCACTAGTCACGAAATCACGAATCACTAAACCATGGCCACAGTAGCAGCCTCGCCCACCTATGCCACCACTGGTGTCTACCGCACCAGCATCATGGATTGGCTGACCACGGTCGACCACAAGAAGATCGGGACGCTGTACCTGCACACGGCGTTGTTCTTCTTCGTGGTGGGCGGTGTTGAGGCGATCATCATGCGGGCGCAGCTGATGGGCCCGAACGGCAAGCTCGTATCGGCCGAAGTGTTCAATCAGCTGTTCACGATGCACGGCACCACGATGGTGTTCCTGGTCATCATGCCGTTGTCGGCGGCGTTCTTCAATTTCCTGATTCCACTGCAGATCGGCGCGCGCGACGTCGCCTTCCCGCGCCTGAACGCCTTCAGCTACTGGGTCTACCTGTTCGGCGGCCTTTTCATCACGATCCCGATCTTCTTCAACGCGGCGCCCGACGGCGGTTGGTTTGCTTATACGCCGCTCACCGGCAAGACGTATTCGCCGGGCCAGAACATGAATTTCTGGGTGCTGGGCATCCAGATCCTCGGCATCTCTTCGCTGGCGGCGGCGTTCAACTTCGCGACCACGATCATCAACATGCGGGCACCGGGCATGCACCTGATGCGCATGCCGATGTTCACGTGGATGTCATTTGTGGTGCAGTGGCTGATCATCCTCGCGTTCCCCGTCATCACGATCGCGCTGTTCTTCATGCAGTTCGACCGGTTCTTCGGGACGAACTTCTACAACACGTTCGCCGGCGCCGACCCGCTGCTCTGGCAGCACCTGTTCTGGATCTTTGGCCACCCCGAGGTCTACATCCTCGTCCTGCCGGCATTCGGGCTCGTGTCGGAGGTGCTGCCGACGTATTCCAGGAAACCGCTGTTCGGGTACGCGGTCGTCGCGTATTCGGGAATCCTGATCGGTTTCCTGGGCTTCGGCGTCTGGGCGCACCACATGTTTTCGGTCGGCATGGGCCCGATCGCCGATACCGTGTTCGGGGTCACAACGATGTTGATCGCGATCCCCACCGGCGTGAAGATCTTCAACTGGATCTTCACGATGTGGGGCGGCTCGATCCGGTTCACCACGGCGATGAAGTTCGCGATCGCGTTGATCGCGATGTTCACGATTGGCGGCATCTCGGGCATCACGCACGCGTCCCCGCCGTCCGACCTGCAGCAGACGGACACGTATTACATCGTCGCGCACTTCCATTACGTGCTCTACGGTGGCGCGATCATGGGCATCTTCGCCGGCATTTACCACTACTTCCCGAAGATGTACGGCCGGAAGATGGACGAAAAGCTGGGCACCTGGCACTTCTGGCTCAACTTCATCGCGTTCAACCTGACGTTTTTCCCGATGCATTTCGCCGGCATGTTAGGCATGCCGCGCCGCATCTACACCTACGATGCGGGCCAGGGCTGGGAGACGTTCAACATGCTCTCGAGCATCGGCGCGTTCCTCATGGCGCCGGCGTTCCTGATTTTTGCGTACAACTTTTTCAAGTCGAAGCGACGCGGTGAAGTCGCCGGCGACAATCCGTGGGATGCCGCCACGCTCGAGTGGTCCATCCCGTCACCGCCGCCGGAATACAACTTCGCGCAGATCCCGATGGTGACGTCGCGATATCCGCTCTGGGACCTGACGCACCCCGAACGCATGGAAGGCATCCCGCATTCGATGGACGGCTGGGACGAGGCCAAGCAGAGAACGGGTGAACACGTGACTACGGGCGGGAAACACGAAGCCGACGTCGCACCAATGCACATCGAGTCAGAACGAAAGAGCGCGAAGGAACTCGGCATTTCGATGCCTAACCCGACGATCAAGCCGCTCTGGGTCGCGGCCGGCATCCTGGTTCTGTTCTCGTCACTGCCGGTGATGTACGCCGGGAAAAAAGCGATCGCTTTCACCATGATGGCGATCGGGGGGTCGATGTTTGTCGGCTTCCTCTATGCCTGGTTGACCACGCCGATGGAAGACGCTCACTAACCCCTGTCACTAATCACTCGAAGAGATGGCTCACGCAGCTGAGACACACGCCCCCACGCACCACTACACGACCACCGGTCTCGATAACCGGAAAGTCGCGATCTGGATGTTCATCGGGTCGGAGTGCATGCTGTTCGCCTCACTCATCTCGACGTACCTCATCTACAAGGGGAAGAGTCTCGTCGGGCCGTACCCGCACGAGGCGTGGACGAATCCCCAGACCGGCCAGGCGTTCAAGGCCATCCTGAACATCCCGGTCACCTCGATCTCGACGTTCGTCCTGCTGATGTCGTCGTTCGCGATGGTGATGGCGCTGGCCGCCGTCGAGAACCGCGCCAAGCCGAGGCCCGCGAACCCGACGTTCTGGTGGAAGGTCGAGAACAGCTCGAAGCTGTGGCTGTTCATGACCTGCCTGATGGGCGCGACGTTCCTTGGTTTCCAGGCGTACGAGTTCACGTCGTTCGTTCACGAGGGCCTGTCGATTCGCCGCAACCTGTTCGGCTCGTCGTTCTTCACACTGACCGGGTTTCACGGCGCGCACGTGACCGCGGGCGTCATCTGGCTCGGGACGTTGCTGGCCATCGACATGAAGCGGGGCCTCCAGCCCAAGGACGCGGTCTGGGTCGACATCTCCGCGCTGTACTGGCACTTCGTCGACGTCGTCTGGATCGCGATCTTTACGCTCGTCTACCTGATCAAGTAGCGGAGAGCACATGGCGCACGAAACCGCCGGGCACGAGAGCCCCGATCACGCGCACGAGCACCCAACCTGGAAACAGTACCGGTGGGTGGCCCTGATCCTTACGGTCATCACCGCGCTCGAAGTGTGGGCGTATTACCAGCCCAGGCTGGTCGCTTCGCCTTTCTTCGTGCCGCTGCTGCTCATCATGTCGGCGGCGAAGTTCGTCATCGTGGTGATGTTCTACATGCACCTGAAATACGACCATCGCCTCTTTCGCGCGCTGTTCACCGGCCCGTTGACGATCGCGATGGCCACGCTCATCGGCCTGCTGTTCCTGCTGGCGAGGTCCGCCGCCTACATGCGGACCTGAGCTCCGGGCTCGCAACACACGGACAACAGGGGCGGCGGCACGAAATGTACCGCCGCCCCTTTTTTTGCCGCGGTGCAGTCGTTAGGGTCGACCGCTGAGGGACTCGTTCAGCTGATGCGTGAGCTCAGGATGTTTCATCCAGAGGTACCGCCCCATCAACGCGGCCGCCACGAGGTTCGCCGCCCCCACCTGGTACCAGGCGATCCCCTCGAGCCGGGTCGCCAGCTGCAGCATCGCCACGTAACCGTAGAATGCCACCTCGAAGGCGACGAAGAGCATCGTCACACCCGCCAGCATCGCGACCTGTTTGGCCGAGCCGTGCACCAGAGCGACAGCCACGATACCGCAGAGGATGAACACCGCGTAGTGAAAGACGGTGTACAGCGCAACGATCACGAACGGCGAATAGAAGTTGTCCGGCGCGACGATGCTCTTCACGGACTCGCCGAGGACGCGGGGCGTAAAGAACGGCTGGCCTGCAATAACGTCGACGATCAGGAACCAGACGGCGACGCCGGTCGCCCCCAGCACTCCCGCGATCAAGCCCTCCCGAATCGTTCCGTGGCGATCCATGGGCCCTCCGTTGTGGACTCACTCGTACGGTGTTGCTACCCGTCACCTTATTCAAGAAGCCCCGAGGGGATCTTTTTCACCGGCAGGCCACGCTGGCAGGCCCGACCCATTCGGGCCCTAACCTTGCAGGAAACTCCGTTGCAGAGTGACGTGACTGTCGTCATGCGGGATGTGGCCAGTTGCCTCATGCGCATGACCCCGCTAGCCAGCTCCCGGGTAACCGGGTACGGAGCGGGAGCCAAACTGACACCGCGGACCTGATGAACCGTCGACAACTCCGTCGAGCTCATTCCGGACGAATCGTCGTGACGTTGCTGACCCTCGGGGTCGCCTCGTCAGGCGGCGCACAGGTCGGCAACGATGGCCGACCCATCGTCATGCCGTCGGTAGAATCCGACCATTCCAGCGCTGCCGACGCCCCGCTGGCCGGCCGACTCGCCGGGCTGCTCAGCTCGAAGGTGCGAAATGGGACTTGGGGAGCGATGGTGATTTCGCTCACGACTGGCGACACGCTATTCGCGTCCAACGCCGGCATGAGCCTCAATCCAGCCTCCACGATGAAGCTGTACACCACCGCCCTCGCGTTCGAGCAGCTTGGGCCGGACCATCGTTTCACAACCGAGGTGCTCCGCCATGGGCCTCTCGCGAATGGCACGTTGAGCGGGAACCTCATCCTTCGCGGCGGTGGTGACCCTGCCCTTTCGCGTCGGTATTACGATGGCGACGGCAATGGCCCGATGCGCGCGCTGGCACGACAAGTCGTTGACGCTGGGATTCGGCGGATCACGGGAGACGTCATCGGCGACGATCACGCCTTCGAGCCGAAGCCGGTGCCTGACGGTTGGCTGCAGCGATACCTGCACGCGTCCTACGCGGCGCGCGTGTCCGCGCTGTCGCTGAACGAAAACCTGATCCACGTCGTCGTGACCCCTGGCCGCGCCGGGCAGCCTGGCAACGTCAGGCTCGAGCCGGCGACCACCGCCTTCACCGTCACTAATACATCCTCCACACGCTCCAGGAGCCGCGGCGCCCAGGTCACGGTGACGGGCGGCGAAGATGGCGTGATTCGCGTGCGGGGCTGGATCGGCGCGTCATCCGAGACGCGCGTGTACGGCCTCGTCGTGCCGGAGCCGGCCCGCTTCACCACCGGCGCGTTGGTTCGCGCCTTACGAGACATCGGCGTGATCGTCGAGGGACAGGCACGCGTGGGAGCCACGCCGCCTGGCGCCATCAGGGTTACATCGATGCCCTCGCCGCCGCTCTCCGAACTCGCCGGCGTGATGAATCGGGAGAGCATCAATCATTACGCCGAACTGATTTTCCGGAACGCGGCCCGTCCGGCAAGTCCGATCGGAGTCGGCTCGGCGACGATGGGCAACGCGTTGTTGCGCGATTTCATGGAGCTCCGCGTGGGGGCAACTCCGACCGACGTCTTTGCCGCCGACGGCAGTGGGCTCTCGACGCTGGACCGCGTGACCGCCCGCTCCATGGTGAAGCTGCTGTCCTACGCGCACCGCGCGCGGTGGTCGCGACAGTTCCACGAGTCCCTGCCGGTGGCCGGCCGCGAGGAGACGCTACGACTGCGCATGCGTCGCACGCCCGCGCAGGGAAACCTCCACGCCAAGACGGGCACCACGAACGACGTCGTCGCGCTCAGCGGCTACGTGTCGGCGCGAACCGGTGAAGTCCTGGCGTTTGCGTTCCTCTACAACGGCAAGGACCGTTGGAACGCTCGGGCCACCATCGACGCCATGGGCGTCACGCTGGCCGACTTCGCACGTTAGGCGGGCGAATTGCTGGTTGTGAATTGCAGATTGGCAAGCAATCCGTCACACCCTAACGCGATTTCGCCCCTCGGACTTGGCCCGGTACAGGGCCTGATCCGCGCCCGCCAGTAAGTCCTCAACGGACTCCACCCCGCGGCCCGGGAATGAGGACACACCGATAGAGCTCGTCAGGCGGATGGCAAAACCGCGCGACGCCACGAACGACTGACTCTCGATCAACTCGCGAAGACGTTCGGCAAACGCCTGGGCGCCCGGCCCACCGGTTTCCGGCAGCACCACCACGAATTCCTCGCCGCCATAACGAGCGACGATGTCGACCGCGCGCACGACGCGCAGCAACAGCGTGGCCACCTCGACCAGCACGTCATCACCCGCCAGGTGACCGTGGGTGTCGTTCACCTGCTTGAAGTGATCGAGGTCGATCAGGAGCAGCGACATGTTCGTGCTGTACCGGCGTACGCGCTCCATTTCCGCGGCGAGACGCTCGCCGAGGGCGCGCCGGTTGAGCGTCTTCGTCAGCGGATCCGTGTGGGCCAGCTCTTCGAGCCGCCGATTGTCCGCGATCGTCGACTCGATGAGTGAGGCGCGCTGGATCGCCGACACCGCCGCGCGAATGACCGTCTCCGCAAATTCCACATCCGCCGAGGTGAGTGGTGGTTCGGTGACGTTGCGCCTGAGGAAGAAGACGCCGGCTTCCTCGGCTTCCATTGCGAATGGAATCGCGATCACCGAGCGCGTGGCGATCCGCGTGCCGTCCCGCGCCCAGGTTTCGCGAACGTGGCGGTACAACGGGCTCACCATCACGTTTTCGACGAGCACGGGTCGGCCAGTATCCAGCGCGGTCTGGAGCTCCGGATACTTGTCCATCGCGAGGACAAAGTCGCGGCTGATCCCCGTCTCGTACGCGTATGCGGCGACGCGAGGCGGCCCACCCTGCCTGGTGAGCACGACGCTGCACTGGTTGAGCCCGAGCGCCCGCGCCACGCGGCGCGCCAGCAGGTGGTAGATCTCGCCGGTCGACAACTCGTCGGTCACGTCGTGCAGGATGTCCATCAGGTGCCGCCGCTGGTCTGCCTGCTCCTGCACCCGCGTCAGCGCCTCACGAGTCTCGCGGAGCGTATCGTGCGCCGACCGGAGGATGGCCCGCATCCGCAACTGCGCCTGGATCCGCGCCAGCAGCTCGCGGACACGAAACGGCTTGCGCACATAGTCCGTCGCACCCAGGCCGAGCGTACGGACCGCGGCTTCCTCGAGCGTCAGCGCCGACATCATCACGACGGGGATGTCGCGCCACCGGTCATCCTGCTTGATCGCCTCGAGGACGTCGGTGCCGCTCGAGTCCTTGAAGAGGATGTCGAGCAGGACGAGATCGGGGGTCCTGTCGGCCATGAGCGGCACAACCCGTCCGCCCTCGTGCGTGGATACGACGTCGTAACCCTGCTCCTTCAGTACCCAGGCCAGGGTACCGAGGATGGCCGGATCGTCGTCCGCAACGAGGATTCGTGCGTTAGGCATTCAACAGCGCCGTCAACCCCGGCCACTCGATGTTCCCGCCGCTCAGGATCGCGACCGTGTCGCCGCGCGGCGCGATGCGGCCCTCGAGCAGCGCCGCCACGGTGATGGCGCCACTGGGTTCGGCAATCAGCTTGGCCCGGTCGAGCAGGTGGCGCATGGCACGCACGATGGCCGCGTCGTCCACCGTGATCACGGCGTCCAGGAACGCCTCGTGGTGCGCGAAGTTGGCCGTGCCGATCCGAATCGACATCAGTCCGTCGGCGATGCTCGCGGTCTGCGGCAACGTGACCGGTTCACCAGCGGCACGCGCGGCGGTGAGCTTCGCCGCGCCAGACGGTTCAACGCCGATCACGCGCGCGGCGGGACGAAGCTGCTTGACCGCGGCCGCGACGCCGGCGCTCAATCCGCCGCCGCCCACTGGCACCAGCACCGTCCCGACCGCCGGGAGGTCTTCGACAATCTCCAGACCGATGGTTCCCTGCCCGGCGATGATGCGCGCGTCATCGAATGGCGGAACGAGCGTCGCCCCTTCAGCCTCAACCAACTCGACGGCGCGGTCCATCCGATCCTTGGTGGTCGTTCCGGCGAGAATGATGCGGGCACCAAGACGCTCGGCACCGACGCGCTTTGCCTCGCTCACCGTGGTGGGCATAACGACGGTCGCCTTCACGCCGAACAACCGCGCCGCCAGCGCCACAGCCTGACCATGGTTCCCCGAGCTTGGCGCGATTACGCCGCGCGCGCGCTCGATCGGCGTGAGTCCGGCCAGCAGTGAGTACGCACCGCGAAACTTGAATGAGCCAGATCGCTGGAGCATCTCCGGCTTGAACAGGATGGAAGCACCGAGATCGTCCGATAGCGCACTGGCACGCAGCAACGGCGTGCGAACCGCAACCGTGCGCAGCGTATCGGCTGCCGTACGAATAGCGCCAATGGAGACCAGTTCGGACGTCATTACGCTTCCAGTCGACATTGGAGGGGAGGGAGTGGGGCGTTCAGAGAAGAAGACCCGACGTCTGATACCAACGACAAGTCAGACTGGATCAGGGTAGCAACGATCTGAGCAATTTAGCGGCCGTCGGGACGCCCGCGATCGAACGAAACCGTCACGCATAGTGAAGCGCTACGCAATGGCATGCGTATCAGCCTAAACGCCTGTGTGACATGAGCTTATGGTCTCCACGTCCGGTGGCCACGTTGGGGAGTTCGTTCGATCGCATTGTGTTGCCGACACCGGTCCGACGGTGATGTTGTTCGGGAGCCTCACACCGCCAAGGTCACATCAAGTCGGGTTCGTAACGGATCGGGGCCCCGCAGGCGTGCGGTGTCGCCGGCCGTGAATCCTTGTTGGTGCCCTCTGCCGGTCCGATATTCCGCCCCCACATGTCCCCCTTCCGATGACGGCACTCTACTGGTTCGCCATGGTGGTTGGCGTGGGGATGTACCTCTTCTCCGTTTTCGCCGACACCACGGGCGCGCATGGGGATGTCGACGGCCACATCCACGTCGACGGCGATCACCATCACGGGCTGGATAGCTACAAGCTCCTCTCGCTCCGCAACGCGACGTATTTCCTGTTCGCGTTCGGCGTGACCGGCGTTGCGCTCAACTGGTGGTGGGGCGGCGCGCGCGGACTTTTGGCCGCCTTGCTGGCATTCGGGACTGGCGTTGTGGGCGCCGGGATCAGCACCGTGGTATTCGGCTGGCTCCGGAAGTCCGAATCCGGTGAGATGCCCGGCGACCGCGCCTGGCTTGGCGCCACGGCCGAAGTATTGTTGCCGCTGAGCACGGGCGGCACGGGCAATATTTTTGTCTCGCGGAGCGGACGTTCGCAGGAGTTCCTGGCGCGCCCGTTCGACAGCAATGCGAGTAACCCGGAGCGGTGGTCCAACGTGGTCGTGCTGGAGATCCGCGACGGCATCGCGCTCGTCGCGCCTAACGAAGAACTCACCCTTGATGACGCGGCGCCGCAGCTCGGCCGCCCGATGGAGAGCTAGAGATGCTGGACAACCTGATGTCGCAAGTGGGACTGGTCATGGGGGGCGTCGTCCTGGCGCTCATCCTGCTGGTCATCCTGACGATCAAGAACCTGATCGTGATCGTGCCACCGAACATCGCGGCGATCATCACCGGGCGGAAACGAGTCGCGGAGGAAGGCGGGACCGTCGGGTATCGCACCGTGATGGGCGGTCGCACGATGCGGATCCCGATCATCGAGCAGGTGAACTGGCTGTCTCTGTCGACCATCCCGCTCGAACTCTCAGTGGAGGACGCCTTCTCCAAAGGGAACATTCCTCTCAACGTGAAGGCAATCGCCAACGTCAAGATCGCGTCCGATCCCGAGATCGTTTTCAACAACGCCGTCGAACGACTGCTCGGCAAGAACATCAACCAGATCGAGGCGCTCGCACGCGAGACGCTGACCGGTAACCTGCGCGGCGTGCTGGCCAAGCTGACGCCGGAGGAGGTCAACGAGGATCGTCTCGGGTTTGCCAAGCACCTGTCCGACGAGGCGGATCATGATCTCAAGAAGCTCGGGCTGCAGCTCGACGTGTTGAAGATCCAGCACGTGGCGGACCGGGTCGGCTACCTGACGTCCATTGGTGAAAAACGTACGGCTGAAGCGTTGCGGGACGCCGAGATCGCGAAGGCGTCCGCCATAGCCGAGACTCGGACAAAGCAGGCGGAGGCGCACAAGGTCGCTGAAGTGGCAATGGCCGACAACGAGGCTGAGATCAAGCAGCGTCAGGCCCAGGCGCGGCAACTCGCGCAGATCGCCGAGGCGAATGCTGATGCCGAGATCAAGCAGCAGCAGGCGGCCTCGCGACGAATGGCCGACGTGGCGGCCGCCGAGGCGGACGTGAAGATCGCCGAGGCGCGGAACCTGTTGCGGGTGCGCCAGGCCGAGCTCGGACGCGAAGCGGAGACGATGGAAAAGGTCGCGAAGATTGTCGCCCTCAGAGCCGAGACCGAGGCGAAGACAGATCTGGAAACGCAGCGAGTCCTTATGGAAAAGACGCGCCTGCAGGCAGACGTCGTGCAGCCGGCCGAGGCACGGCGCATCGCCGCCGAGGCCGACGCCAAAGCGCTGGCCTCACCGATCTTCGAAGCGGGCAAGGCGCAAGCTGAAGTGCTCCGCATGTTGTACGCCGAGATCCAGAAGGCGGGCGACACCGGGCTGCAGGTGTTCCTGGCGGAGAAGCTCCCGGCAATGCTGGCCGTGACGGTTGGTGCGATGAAGGACGTGGAGATTCAACGACTGACGGTTATCGACTCGGGCGGCGGGCAGGGGCTGGCCAATGCGGCAACCCAGAAGGTCAGCGCGTCGATCGCAGCCCTGGAGCAAGTGGCGGGCGCGTTAGGACTTGATCTGGACCGGTTCGTGAAACGCATCGCAGGCCAGGAGACCGCCGAAGGCGGTGATCACAAGCGGGTGAAATCCGGAGAGTGAGCGCTTCGACGTGTTTCGTCGCTGACGCCGGATTCCCAAAAACTTGGTCCACAGAGGTACAGGGGCGCTTCCTTAGGGGTCAGGCACCTATCGGGACGAGAGGTTAGGTGTCTGACCCCTAAGTGCTCTAGAGATCGGCCAGCGTGCGTTCGAGCGCTGCCCGCACGGTTTCCGTCGTCGGGACTCGGTCAAGCGCTCAAAACCCGGGCTTCGCGAGCTCGACAAGCGGTGGCTCACCCGCGTTCACCTTCCGCGTCAGGAGGAACGGCGTGTGGTTGGGCCGTGCGCGTATGAGTCGCTCGTTCTCGGCGCCAAGGTCTCTCGCCACCACGATGTCGCCGTCGTATCCGTCGACGTTGTAGTAGTTCAGGGACGCTAGCCACATCTCGGACGTGAAGGGCTCGCGGACGAAAACAAGGATCGGTCCACGACGCTCCTGGACGCGCTTCACCTCGTCCATGAACCGGAAGTCACTGCCGGCGTATTCGCGTTCACCGGCGTATAAGTGCTGCAACGCGAACGCGGAGATCAGTCCCTGCGCGATCATCAGCGAGACGATGGCAGGCCACGCCAACCTCCGCGCGAAGTGCAGTCGCGCAACGAGCACTCCGACGCCAATGAAAAAGAACGGCAGGAGTTCGCTGTAAAGGCGGAGATCGGGCTCAAAGAAGAAGAACAGACCGAAGGGGAGGATCAGGAACAGCGATACGGTTCGCAGCCGTGGGCCCAAACCGGAAACACTTGCCATTGCCAGCAGCGGCAACAGCATGAAGGACGGCAGCAGTTGCCGGGCATGCTCCGAGATCCTCTCGGCGAGGAGGCCTAACGCCATGTTCGGTGTGAACATGCCGGCTACCTTCACTGGCTTCATCGCGGCGTCATAGTAGACGTATCCGCGCTCGCCAAAACCGAGACCCTGCAGGGGACCATGGAGCGCGAAGTACCCGAGCTGAAACGGGTGTCCCGTCGCGACGTTATTGAACGCCAATAGGCAGAGGCCCGGAATGAGAGCGCCCGCGGCCGCGAACGCCGTGATTCGGAACGCACGACTCCAGCTCATCTCCGAGGACAGAAGGGACCACAGGAACACTGAAGTGCCGAGCGCGACGCCGGTCAGCGGCCTCGCAACGATGGCCCACCCGAGGAGGAATCCCGCCGCGACGGAGCGTGCCGCCAACTTCTCACCCTCGTTGACTCGCAGGAGTAGCAACGCAGCTCCGACCAGCAGCAGCATCGTTGCTGTGTGTGAGAAATAGGAAGCGCCCCGGTGAATGAACCAGTGGTGACCGGCCAGCAACAGCGCGCCCACCACACCAGCTTCCTTCGAGTGCAACCGCTTGCCCAGCAGGAATACGGCAGCAACTGTCGCGGCACTCAGTAACGGGCCGCTCCACTCGCGCAAACCGGCCAGCGAGAACAGCGAAAGAATCGCCGGCCATCCGGGCGGAAAGTGTGGGACAAACCCGGCCGCCTTTGGGAGCGCCAGGTACGGAAGAAAGAAGGGCATCAAGGACGGCTCTACCGGCTGCACAATCGCGGCGTCGGCAAAACGACGGGCCTGGATGAGGTAGAGGACCTCGTCACCCGAGAAGAGGTCGTTATCACCCAGACGCGCGGCAATGACTGTCGCGACTATCGTTAGGGCGCCGAGTCCGAGCAGGAGCGTCAGCGTCGTCAATCGCGGTGACAAGCCGGTAGGCCCTGTCTCGTCCGGGCGCGTCAGCAACAGTGCACACATCCATCCCAGCAGGACGGGCACGAGCATTCTGGACGCGTCATAGACGTCCGGGCCACTGCCGGTCCAGAGCGCGTACCAAACAGCGATCAGGATGGTCGCGACGCACACGGACGCGAGCGTTCGCCAGGCGAGCCTCGAGAGATCGCGCCACCGAACCGCGAATGCAAAGGCGCACCCGGCAACGGCGAGCAGCAACACCAACCGCCATCGAAACGGTTGGTGCAACTGCTGATTCCACTCACCTGCGACCGCGATCGGAACAAGCAACGCGATGCCGATCCGACCCAGTTGCGCGCGGCCACCGTCGGGATCAGTCATCGGCGTTCTTTATTCGCCGATGCTCATTGCCCTTCGACTTCGAGCTCCAACTCAGGCGCGTCCGGCGGTGGCTCCTCGCCGTTCGATCCCTCGACGTCCTTGTCGTCCTCTGGTATCACGCGTGCCACGGCCATGACCACATCGCCGCCGTCGAGATTCACCAGCTTCACGCCCTGCGTGTTACGACCGGCCACGCGTACCTGCGACACAGGGGATCGGATGATCATCCCGCCACGCGTGATGATCATGATCTCGTCTTCCGGCAGCACCTCCATCAATCCGACCACATCGCCGGTTTTTTCGGTGCGGTTCACCGTGAGGATGCCCTTCCCACCGCGCCGCTGCACGCGGTATTCGTCGATGTGCGTGCACTTGCCGAGTCCTTTTTCGGTCACGCACAACAGAGTGGCTTCGCGCTTGATGACCACCATCCCGACGACGCGATCGCCATCACCCAGCTCGATACCCTTCACCCCGGTCGTGTCGCGACCCATTTCGCGCGCATCAGCCTCATGGAACCGGATCGAGAGCCCATGGCGCGTGGCGATCACCACATCGTTGTTGCCTGACGTGACCGCGACTTCGATCAGCTCGTCGCCCGGCTCGACCTTGATTGCCTTGATGCCCACCGTCCGCACGTTGGAGTACTCCGAGAGCCGCGTCTTCTTCACCGTGCCGTTCCGCGTGCAGAAGAGCAGGAACTCGTCATCCTTGAACTCGCGCACAAAGACCATCGCCTGGATCTCCGTGTCGGGCGACACGTTGATCAGGTTGACGATCGGCTTGCCTTTCGTGGCGCGGCCAGCCTGCGGAATCTCGTAGACCTTGAGCCAGTAGCAGCGACCGTCGTTGGTGAAGACGAGGATGTAGTCGTGGGTCGAGCCCACGTAGAGCCGCTCGACAAAATCTTCCTCGCGGAGCTCCTGTCCGGTGAGTCCCTTGCCGCCGCGGCGCTGCCGCTTGTACGTGGTGATCGAGGTGCGCTTGATGTACCCCGAGTGCGACACGGTCACGACCATGTCTTCTTCGGCGATCAGGTCCTCGATCGTGAAGTCGCCCTGGTCGCTGGTGATCTCGGTGCGACGCTCGTCGCCGTACTTCTCGAGGATGCGCGTCAGTTCGGACTTCATGAGCGCCATCCGCTTCGGCCTCGACTCGAGCAACGCGCGCAGGTCCTTGATGACGCCCCGCACTTCCTTCAGCTCCTCCTCGAGCTTGCCGATCTCGAGTCCCGTCAGGCGCGCCAGGCGCATGTTGAGGATCGCATCGGCCTGCCGGTCGCTCAACTTGAACCGCTTCTGCAGTTGCACACCGGCCGTCTCGGGACTGTCGGCCTTGCGAATGAGCTTGATCACTTCGTCGATGTTGTCGACGGCGATCTTGAGCCCTTCGAGGATGTGTTCCCGCTCGAGCGCCTTGTCGATCTCGAACTGCGCCCGCCTGACGATGACTTCGTGGCGGTGCAGGATGTAGTGCGTGAGGGCCTCGCGGAGCCCCATGACCTTCGGCACGAGCTGGCGCGTGCGCGTATCCGGCACGAGCGCCAGCATGATCACGCCGAAAGACGCCTGCATTGTGGTGTGCTTGTAGAGCTGGTTCAGCACCACGCGCGGGATGGCATCGCGCTTGAGCTCGATGACGATGCGTGTCGTATCGCTCGACTCGTCGCGCAGGTCGCTGATGCCTTCGAGTTTCTTCTCGCGCACGAGCTCCGAGATGCTCTTCACCAGTTCGGCGCGGTTCACCTGGTACGGGACCTCGGTGACCACGATTTGCGACCTGCCCGTCGACTCCTTCTCCTCGATCACGGCGCGCGCGCGCATGACGATTTTGCCGCGCCCAGTCTCCTGGTAGTCCTTGATGCCCGCGCGACCGTAGATGAACCCGCCCGTCGGGAAATCCGGGCCCTTCACCAGCTTCGCCAGCTCTTCGATGGTCGTTTCCGGATTATCGATGAGCGCCAATGTCGCCGCGATGACTTCCCGCAGGTTGTGGGGCGGGATGTTCGTCGCCATGCCCACCGCAATGCCTGACGAGCCGTTGACCAGCAGGTTCGGGAACGCCGCCGGCATCACCTTCGGCTCGGTGAGGTGATCGTCGAAGTTCGGCGCGTAATCGACCGTGTTCTTGTCGATGTCGGAGAGCATCTCCATCGCCATCGGCATCAACTTCGCTTCGGTGTACCGATACGCGGCCGCACCGTCGCCGTCCGGCGACCCGAAGTTCCCCTGGCCATCGATCAGTGGATAGCGCAGCGAGAAATCCTGAACCATGCGCACGAGCGCGTCGTAAACCGCGGAGTCGCCGTGTGGGTGGTACTTGCCGAGGACGTCGCCGACGACAGTCGCACACTTCTTGTACGGGCGACCTGGCACCAGGCCCAGGTCGTTCATCGCGTACAGGATCCGGCGGTGCACCGGCTTGAGTCCGTCGCGGACATCGGGCAACGCGCGGGACACGATCACGCTCATCGAGTAGTTGATGAACGATTCCTTGACCTCCTCGTCGATGAGCCGCGGGAGGATCCGATCGCGCTGATTTGAAGCAGTCATGAGTCTCGGTCGGGTTCGTGTTTCCAGGCCGTCGCGCGGCCCCCCGAATCTAGCGGATTGAACCCCGTGAATCAATCACAGATTCTGTTCCTAAGTTATTGTAGCACTGAGATTTGACGGACTCGGCGAGTTGGAGTGTTTCGGGCTGACAACCAGACCAGAACACCAGATCATCTTCGGGGTCTGTTTGGGCAGGTTTGGAGCCACTCGAGGAGCGTCGTTCGGACCTGTCTGGCGAACCCCCGAACACAATCTCCGTGCGTTGAAGTCCCTGACTCATACGTTGAGCCGCTCCATCGATCAGCGGGTACGGATCAGCACCCATCAGCCTCTTCCACACATGAAACTCCTTCGTCTGATCGCGCTTTCCATGCTGTCGGCCTGTTCACTGGGCACCGAACCGGAAGCACCCGAAGGCGCACTCAAGGTGCTGTTCATCGGGAACAGCCTCACGTACGAAAACGACCTTCCACGCACGGTCGCAGAACTCGCAGCTTCGGCGGGGCTTCCAGAGTGCTTCTGCGTCACGGTCGCTTTCCCGAACTACGCGCTCGAAGACCACTGGTACGACGGCGAGGCAGTCGCCTGGCTCGAAGATGAGTCCTGGGATTTTGTCGTTATGCAGCAGGGACCTTCAGCCCTGGCCTCCAGTCGCGAGAACCTGGTGCAATGGGCAGGCATCTTTGGAGAGCTCATCGACGAAAACGGGGCTCAGGCCGTCATGTACGGGGTCTGGCCGCAATCCGATCGGTCGTTCGACTTTCCGAACGTGAGGGACTCGTATCGCGCCGCCGCCGATGCCATTGGCGCGCTCTTCGCGCCGGCGGGCGAGGCGTGGCAATACGCCTGGGATGAGGACCCGACACTCCCGCTATATGGTGGTGACGGTTTTCATCCGTCGACGATGGGCACGTACCTCGCAGCGCTGACCATCTTCGAGCGGATCTACGACGAGTCACCCATGGGGGTGCAGGAGACCGCCGTTGTGAACGGCCGTGTCCAGAACTGGCCAATCGCGCTCGTGCAGTTGCTGCAGGAATCGGCCGCCGCGGCCAACGCCGCCGAGGATGTGATCGGCTTGGGCGCGCTGCGGCGCCGTGCAGGCTTTGGGCGGGGGCGCTAATTTGGGGCTCACTGACGAGCGGAGAAACAATGGCTGCGAGTCCAGCATCGCTGGCCAGGGTGAAGCCAGCCAGCCGGATTAACGAACCAGGGAAGGATCAGCCGTCGATTCCCCACTTCCTGGACGGCAAACGCAGCTTCGGGGCGCCTTCCCGGAGCGGTCCGGTCGCAAATCCTTCGCTCGGTCGAGTCGTAGGTCGCGTCGCATTCGCCTCGGCGCAGGACGTCGACGACGCCGTCTCGTCAGGCGAACGGGCCTTCGCGGAGTGGTCGTCGTGGTCACCCCTCAAGCGCGCCCGTGTGCTGTTCCGGTTTCGCGAGCTGCTGGAATCCAACGCGTCCGAACTCGCGACGATCATCGCCAGCGAACACGGAAAGGTCCTGAACGACGCGCGCGGCGAGTTGCAGCGCGGAATCGAAGTCGTGGAGTTCGCCTGCGGCATCCCTCATCTGATGAAAGGCGAGTTCTCGTCAGGCGTCTCGACGGGCGTCGATATGTATTCGCTGCGCCAGCCGCTGGGCGTCGTGGCCGGCATAACGCCGTTCAACTTTCCGGCGATGGTCCCGCTCTGGATGCTGGCGCCGGCCATCGCCTGCGGAAATGCGTTCATCCTCAAGCCATCGGAAAAGGACCCGTCGTGCGCCGTTCGCATGGCGGAGCTTTTCATTGAGGCCGGTGCACCGCCCGGTGTCCTGAACGTCCTGCAGGGCGATGCGGAAGCGGTCAACGCGTTGCTCACGCATCCGTCGATCCAGGCGATTTCGTTCGTTGGGTCTACGCCGATTGCCCGTCATGTGTATGCCACTGCCGCCACGCATGGAAAACGCGTGCAAGCGATGGGCGGCGCGAAGAACCACCTCGTCGTACTGCCTGACGCCGACCTGGACCAGGCGGTCGATGCGCTGGTCGGCGCGGCATACGGCTCGGCCGGAGAACGATGTATGGCGGTTTCCGTGGCCGTGGCGGTTGGTGACGAAACCGCTGATGCGCTCCGCGACCGACTGGCCGACCGCGTCCGCGCGCTCCGGATCGGTCCGTCGATAAGCGCCGGGATGGACATGGGACCCCTCGTCACGGCCGCGCACCGGGAACGCGTCACTGACTACATCGCGCTCGGCGTGCAGGAAGGTGCGGAGCTCGTGGTCGACGGCCGCGGCTTCACCATGCCGGGCCACGAGGAGGGCTACTTCCTGGGCGGATGCCTGTTCGACCGGGTGACCACGACGATGCGCATCTACCAGGAGGAGATCTTCGGACCGGTGCTCTGCCTCGTCCGGGCGCGGGACTTCAGCGAAGCGTTAGGCATGGTGAGCAGCCACGAGTTCGGCAACGGGGCATCGATCTTCACGCGCGACGGCAACACGGCCCGTGAGTTCGCCGATCGCGTGCAGGCCGGCATGGTCGGTGTGAACGTGCCGATCCCGGTGCCGCTCGCGTTCTACTCCTTCGGCGGCTGGAAACACTCGGCATTCGGTGACCAGAACCAGCACGGTATGGACGGCGTGCGGTTTTTCACGAAGCTCAAGACGGTGACGTCGCGGTGGCCGAGCGGACGGCAGGGTCCGGAATTCGGAATGCCGACGTTGAAGTAGGGTGGAAGGGTTGAAGGGTGGAAGGGTGGAAGGGTGCAAGGGCTCCTATCCACCCTCTCACCCTTCCACCCTCTCACCCTAAGTCACGCAGCACTCCGCCTAACAGCTCAACGAGGTGATCGATCTGCCCCTTCTCGATGATCAACGGCGGTGAAAGTGCGACGATGTCACCGGTCACGCGGATCAACAGCCCCTCATTGAAGCAGTTGACGAGCGCATCCAGGCCACGCGCGCCCGGTTTCCCCGCGCGCGATTCGAGCTCGACGCCGGCCACCAGACCGAGGTTGCGAATGTCGATGACGTTCGGCAACCCTCGCAGCGAATGCACTGCGTCCTCAAAGTACGGCGCCAGTTCCGCGGCACGTTCGAACAGCCCCTCGTCCTTGTAGATCTTGAGCGTCGCCAGGCCGGCCGCGCTGGCCAGCGGGTGACCCGAATACGTGTATCCGTGGAAAAACTCGATGCCCGACGCCGTCGCTTCGACGATCGTTTCGTAGATCTCATGCCTGACGCCAACCGCACCCATTGGAACCGCGCCGTTCGTGAGTCCCTTCGCCACCGTCATCATGTCGGGCATGACGTCAAAACGTTGCGCCGCAAACGCCGCACCGGTTCTCCCAAAGCCCGTGATGACCTCGTCGAAGATGAGAATGATCCCGTGCTTGTCGCAGATCGCGCGGAGGCGTTCCAGGTAGCCGACGGGTGGGACCAGGACGCCGGTTGATCCCGCGACCGGCTCGACGATCACTGCCGCGATCGTCTCGGCACCGTGCTGAGCGACAATCGTCTCCAGTTCGTCCGCGAGATTCGCACCCTGCAACGGCTGGCCGCGGCTGAAGAAATTCTCCGCGATTCCGTGTGTGTGCGGCAAGTGATCCACTTGAGGGAGCAGCTGTGCCGCGAAGGCGGCTCGCGTATACGGAATGCCTCCCACTGAGATGCCGCCAAATCCCACGCCGTGATACGCGCGTTGCCGGCCGACGAATCTCACGCGATCGGGCTGCCCTCGGGCGCGCCAATACGCGAGCACGATCTTCAGCGCCGAGTCGACCGCTTCCGACCCTGAGTTGGCGAAGAAGACGTGATCGATATCGCCGGGCAACAACTTCGCGAGTTCCGTCGCCAGGCCAAACGACAACGGATGCCCCATCTGGAAGGCCGGCGCAAAGTCCAGGTTGGCGGCCGTCTCCGCGATCGCGCGAACGATCGGCTCCCGGCCGTGACCAGCATTCACGCACCACAGCCCAGCGCAGCCATCAAGGATCGTGCGGCCATCCGTAGACGTGTAGTACATCCCATGCGACGCACCCAGGAGCCGCGGTGCTTTCTTGAACGCCTTGTTGGCGGTGAATGGCAGCCACAGTTCTTCCAGCGAGGTGGGTGCTTCGAGCACGACGTTCTGGGTCGCTGTCATCGCGCGGTCTCGTAGTTTCGGGGTTCCTGGCGCTCAGGCATTGGTACCTGCGCCGTCATCTCGATGGTCTGGCCAGACGGAAGCATTTCCAGTTGTTCGGGGTCGCGCCGTTCGAGCTCCTTGTCCTCTTCGAGCTCGCGCTCGGCGACATCACGCTCGATCGCCTCTCGCTCCGCGCGGTACCGCTCGTACCACTCACGCGTAATCCTGCCAGCGAGATCGCGGTTGCCAAGTCCGAATGCCAGCGCGGAACCGAAGGCTACCGCGCCAAACAATATCGCAAAGGCTGTCGTGACGATTTCCGTCCCGACGCCGAGTTCCTGCAACGCCATGAAGACGGAGAGCATCACGACGCCGAAACGCCCGACGCGCGCCAGCGTCGGCGCGCCCTGCACCGCGCCCGCGGATGCCATGATCAGGCCACCGGTGAATCGGCCGAGCACGATACCCACGATCATGATGACGATCGCCGACATTAAGCTCGGCAGGTATCCGACGAGCTCCGTGAAAACGCCGGCCAATGACTCCAGGCCAAGCGCCGTCGCGGCAACCACGATCACGGCGAACATCAGGATCCAAAACAGCGTCTTGCCGATGACCTTCGTCGGATTGAAGTGCGCCCCGCCCCGCTCAACCGCCTCCATCACGCCGCCGCGCTCGAGCGCCTGGTTGAGACGAATGCGATGCAGCAGTCGCTCTGCGCCCTGCTCGATCAGTTTGGCCAGCAGGTAGCCGGCGAAGAGGATGATGAGCGCGCCCAGCATGGCGGGAATCACTTCGGCCAGCTGCGCGAAGGTTTCCTGCAGGCGCTCAACGAACGTCAGGGGTGGATCCTGGAATTGAATCACGGCTGAAATCTACCGGGTACCAGGCCAGAGGTCAGAGGCCACAGGCCAGAGGAAAAACCCGCACCGTCTGGCCTCTGGCCTAATTCCTGGTTCCGCGTTTCCGGTCAAACAGCACACTTCGATGGCACGAGGGACATATGAGCCATTCCCGCCGTCTGGCATAGCCGAGTCCAAACGAGCCGCCGCCGATGTCGCGGGGAGTCAGTGTCACGCCGCAGCGCGGGCACGCCGGTTTTTCGCCGCGCCGCGCGGCATCGCGGATCGATCGCTCTTCGTCGCTCGTGTACTGGCTGGCGTCGGTCAAGACTTGCCGCTCTCCAGGAGTGCCCGCACATCGTCGGGAATCGGGATCGGCTGCCGGGCCTTGTAGTCGTAATAGACCTGGACGGTGCTGCCTTCGGCCACGACGCGCCCGTTGCGCGCGTCGGTGATCTTGAACTGCCAGGTCCACGAGCGCGTCTTCACTTCGCGCGTGGAGATGTCGATTTCCAACGGCTCACCAACCATCGCCGGCGACAGAAATCGAACGGTGGCCTCGGCAACGACAAACGGCGGGTCCGGATCGCGTTTCCACACGTCGCGCCAAAGCAGGTGCTTCGCCGCCTCGAAATACGTCAGGTAGAACGCGTTGTTGACGTGGCCCTTGGTGTCGTAGTCGGAGTATCGAACGGCGAGCGGGAATTTCATTGAGTCGATTTGGACTTGGACCTGGACTTCGTCAGTCGATTCTGACGACAACTTTGCCAAAGTGATTGCCGCTGGCGAGCCGGCCGAACGCGTCGGCGCCGCGTTCCAGGGTGTGAACGGAGTCGACGAGAGGACGGAGTCGCCCGGCAACGAACTCGGCTACGACCGCATCGTATTCGGCGTCACTACCCATCGTCGAGCCCATGATCGTCCACTGATTCCAGAATAACCGTCGCACATCGGTCTCGACGAGTGGCCCGGATGTGCCGCCACACGTGACCAGCCGGCCGCGCTTGCCGAGCGCGCCTAACGACTGAGCCCAGCTGGTGGTGCCGACCGTGTCGACGACGACGTTGACGCCACGCTTCCCGGTCTGGGCGCGCACCTCACGTCCGATGTCGACGTCGGGGCCGTGCCGTAGAAGCACGTCGGCACCGAGGGCACGAGCGCGCTCGAGCTTTTCCTGGCTGCTCGAAGTGACCCACGTGCGCGCGCCGCGTGCCTTGCAGATCGCGAGGCACATCTGCGCCACGCCGCCACCGATGCCCCAGATCAGGACTTCGTCGCCGGGCCCAACGTGCGCCCGCGTCACGCACATGCGCCATGCCGTGAGTGCGGCCAGCGAAAACGCCGCCGCCGATGCCGGGTCTGTGTCGGATGGCACGGCTCGCACGTTGGCTTCGGGAAGCACGATCAAGTCGGTCACCGTTCCCGGCCGGTGTTCGCCAAGGATGCGAAAGCGAAGGCAGAGCGGGTTGTCGCCCGACAGGCAGTATTCGCAGACGCGGTCGCTGACGCCCGGGTTGATCATGACGGTGTCACCGACCTTGACGCGCGTCACGTCTGAACCGATCGCGTCCACGACCCCCATCCCGTCGGAACCGACGATCCATGGGGGCACGATGTCGACGCCCGGGATGCCTTGCAGCGTCCACAGGTCGATGTGGTTGAGCGCGGCCGCGCGCAGACGGACGCGGACTTCGTTCGACGCGCCGAGCGAAGGCTCCGCGAGATCGTCGCGAAATCGCAGCTGTTCCGGGCCTCCGTGCGCGTCGATCGTAAGCGCTCGCACCCAATCTCCGTCGGTTATAATTCTCCGAGCACCGCTTTCGCGGCGCTCGCCCACTGGCCTTCTCCTCGCCCTCCCCAACGCCTTCCCCGGCATGATCCCGATCAAGGTTCCGCCGCTCGGTGAGTCCATTGTCGAAGCCACCGTTTCCCGCTGGTTGAAACGCGATGGCGAGGCAGTGGCGGCCGGCGAAACCGTGGTCGAACTGGAGACGGATAAGGTAACGGTCGAGGTCCCCGCGACAACCGGCGGCGTACTCGTCAGGCGCGCCGTGCAGGAAGGCGATGTCGTTGCTCTTGGCGCGCTGCTGGGTGAGCTCGACGAAACTGCTGCTGGAAAGCCAGCGGCGCCCACCGCTCCGCAGCCTTCAGCTGCAGCCGCTTCACCACCAGCGGCACCCATTGCAGCAGCACCCTCTGCACCCTCTGCACCCTCTCCACCTTCCGAGGTTCGCGCCTCGCCGGCGGCTCGCCGGATCGCGGCTGAAGAAGGCATTGCACTGGAAACCTTCCAAGGCACAGGACGCGGGGGCGTGGTCAGCAAACCCGATGTGATTGAACAATCCGCCCGCCCAGCCGTCGCGACCGGACCGGGCTTGCCCCAGCCGGCAGTCGAAGTCAGGGCGCCACTGCCACCGAGCCAGTCACCCGCCCCTCGACCGACCGCCGCAAAAGCGCCAGCGCTGGCACCGGCGCCGACCGATGGGACGCGTGAAACCCGCGAGAAGATGTCCACGCGGCGGAAACGCATCGCCGAACACCTGCTCGAATCGCAACACGCGACGGCGCACCTGACGACGTTCAACGAGATCGACATGACGGTGGTCGAGGCACTCCGCGGCCGCGTCAAGGAACGGATCGAGAAGGAACACGGCGTGCGGTTGTCGTTCATGCCGTTTTTCGTGCGCGCGGCCTGCATGGCGCTGAAGCAGTTTCCGATGGTCAACGCGCGGATCGACGGTGACCACGTCATCTACCACCATTACGTGAACCTCGGCATCGCGGTCGCCTCGGATGCCGGGCTCGTGGTGCCTAACGTCAAGGACGCCGATCGCAAGGGGGTCATCCAGATCGGGCGCGAGATCGTCGAGGTGGCGAAGAAGGCGCGTGATGGAAAGCTGGTCATGGAGGACCTGACCGGCGGAACGTTCACCATCACCAACGGCGGCGTCTTCGGTTCGCTCCTGTCCACGCCGATCATCAACTTCCCGCAGGTCGGCATCCTCGGCCTGCACAAGATCCAGGATCGCGCCATGGTGATCGACGGGAAGGTCGAGGTGCGGCCCATGATGTACGTCGCGCTGTCGTACGACCATCGCATCATCGACGGCCAGCAGGCGGTCCTCTTTCTCGTTAGGGTCAAGGAGCTGATGGAGGATCCCGCGCTCATGGTCATCGACTGAGCCGCGGTCACAGCGGTGTCACGGGCCGGTTCCGATAGGGACCGGCCCGTTTTCACGACCCATCACGACTCCTTAACATCCCGCGGCGTGCGGCATCCAACTCACGGCGTCGGTAAACCTTTTTGGGCGATCCGGCATCAAATCCTTCGACGGCGCACGCGACACGCGCCTCACGAGAACGCTGACACTTTTTCCGACGCCGGTCCGTAGAGATGGCGGACGGAGCAGACCAATGACGACGATCGAACTGACGCCAATTCCAGCCCCGCGCGACAGGACCAGGCCTGACCTGGTCATGGCACTGCAGGGGTCATGGCGTGGGCGAATGACCGATACGCACGGCAACGCGGAGTCCTTCAACCTCGAACGCGAGGCGATGGATCATTACGTGCCCGGGCAGGTCTTTGTCTTCACCACTCCGACGGGCATCGCGGCCGGCATGCGACTCCTGGAAGCGGGTGACCGCGCGTTTGTGGCGCTCATCGGGCCGTATTTCGATCCGTCCGAGGCCACGATGGTCGTCACGGTCCTCGAAGGCAGCAGCGAGCCGGGTCGACTCATGGGAACGTTTCACACGCGACGCTACGGTTGGCGCAATACACTGCGCAGCGGACACTTCAGCGCGACACTCGTCGAGAAGGTTTCGCGAGCCGCGTAACGGGATGGGGCACCGCGTTCCTACGCGGTGGGGGAGCGGGTGTGGTCGCCTTCGGCGGTCACACCCGCTAATTTTTTTTGCCCCGTCCGTCTCCATCCCCGGAACCAGTGCACGCCTTCTCGTCCGCAGATGTCATCTGAGCCGCAAACCTCCGATGTCGTCGTAATCGGAGGTGGCCCCGGTGGCTACGTCGCAGCGATCAGGGCCGCCCAGCTCGGGCTCAAGACCGTCTGTGTCGAGTCGGCGCCAACCCTGGGCGGTACCTGCGTCAACGTCGGGTGCATCCCCTCAAAGGCCCTCCTGCAGTCCTCGGAACAGTTCGAGTTCGCCAGGCTTCATGCCCATGAGCACGGCATCGGTATCGAGGGGCTTCGGGTCGACTTGGGTCAGATGCTGCGACGCAAGGATGAGACTGTCGCGCAGAACACGCGCGGCGTCGAGTTTCTTTTCCGAAAGCACAAGGTCACCTGGCTGAAAGGGCACGGAACCCTCCGGCCCGACAACGTGGTAGACGTGTCGCTCACGGATGGTTCGCAAACTCAGTTGAAGGCGCGACACGTCATCATCGCCACCGGCTCGGTGCCAATCGACCTGCCGTTCCTCCGGTTTGACGAACAGCGAGTTTTATCGAACATCGGCGCACTGGTCATTCCCGAAATCCCGTCCCACCTCGTCGTCATCGGGGGCGGCGTGATCGGACTCGAGCTCGGATCCGTCTGGCGGAGGCTTGGGGCCAAGGTGTCCGTCGTCGAGATGATGCCCGCCATTTTGCCCGGCACCGACGATGACGTGGTCAAGGAAGCCGACCGCGTTTTTCGACGACAGGGACTCGAGTTTCACACGGGGACCCGCGTGACCGGTGCTGAGGTTGCGAACGAACGCATCATCGTTTCGATCGAACGCGACGGACAAACGCGGACGCTCGACGCCAGCCACGTTCTCGTGGCGATCGGCCGCAAACCATCGCTCGCCGGAATCGATGCCGCGGCGCTTGGTCTCGAGCTCGGCCCGCGCGGGGAGATCAAGGTGGACGATCGGATGCAGACCAATCTTCCCGGTGTGTTGGCGATTGGTGACGCCACCGGCGGCAAACTGCTCGCGCACAAGGCCGAGGAAGAAGGCGTTGTCGCGGCCGAGGTCATCGCGGGGCGCAAGTCGCGAATGCACTACAAATCGATTCCGTCAGTCGTTTACACATGGCCCGAAATTGCGACCGTTGGATTGACGGAGCGGGAAGTTCGCGAATCCGGTCGTGAATACAAAACCGGGAAATACCCGTTTTCGGCGAATGGTCGTGCGCGCACGATCGGTGAAACGTCTGGCTTCGTGAAGTTTGTCGCCGACGCGCGAACCGACGAGTTGCTTGGCTGTCACATGATCGGCCCGAACGTGTCGGAGTTGATCAGCGAAGTCGTCCTGGCCTTCGAGTATCGCGGGTCGTCGGAAGACATCGGCATCACGGTGCACGCGCACCCGACCTTGTCCGAAGC
>Ga0070698_100001057_pt1 | contig 30305 bp, 26 predicted proteins | sample KBSK1502metaG_FD_65477 | JGI IMG/M metagenome (GOLD analysis project Ga0070698, IMG submission 65477) | Corn, switchgrass and miscanthus rhizosphere microbial communities from Kellogg Biological Station, Michigan, USA - KBS K1-50-2 metaG | ecosystem: Host-associated > Plants > Roots >...
GCCGACGAACGACAGCGCGCCGTCTTCGGCCGACGTGACCGGGCTGGCGAAGTCCAGCGTGAGCTGGCTGGCCGAGGCGTGCGCGGTGGTCTGCGGCGGGTGCTCGCTCAAGACCTCGTCGGCCGGGTACCACTGGACGCTCCAGCGCGCGGCGCTGGTGTAGACGTGCGGCAGGTGCACCGGCAGCGGGCCGAACGGCACGAAGCAGCGCAGCGAGACGCACGGCCTGGCCGGGGCCGGGGGGAGCACGAGCGCGAGCGCCACCAGCAGCACCGTGAGCAGGGCGAGGCCGCCGGCGAGTACGGCCAGCACCACCCGGTGCCCGAGGTGGCGGAGCTGCGCGAGCTGGGCATGGTCGGCCATCGGGAACGTCGCGGCGTACGCCGTGGCCGGTGGCGGCGCCCGAGGTGGGGTGGCCACGGCGACCGGGGATCCCCGCCCGGGCCCGGCGGCCGCGCGGCCGCCGGGCCACGCGCCGGCCAGCGCGAGCGGTCTGGTCGGCGTGGCCCGCTCCGCGACGCCGCAGGCTGGGCAGAACGGCATCGACGGCACCACCCGGTGGCAGTGCGGGCAGACCCGAGGCGGCCCGGTCCGTACCTCCCGCTCCTCGTGCAGCAGCACGTGGTGCAGGCCGATCCGCAGCCACACCAGCGCGGCCGCGGCGGCGGCCAGGTGCACGGCCAGCAGCGTGACGTCGGGCAGCGTGGCGACGTCGGCGAAGCCCAGCCCGACTTGCGCGAGCAGCGCGACCGCGAGCGGCGCGCCGGGTGACGCGAGCCACCGGCCGCCGGCCGCCGAGCCGCTGCCGGGGCGGCGCCACAACGCCGCGCCGATGTAGCCGGTGGCCGCGGCGGAGACCAGCGGGACGCTCAGCCCGCGGATGACCGCCTCGGTGACGGTCGCGGGGATCGACTGGCCGGTGACGAAGTTGCCGCTGGTCAGCATCGGCGCCAGCTGGGTGAGCGTGGCCGCCATCGTCACGCCGAGCGCGCTGGCCGCGCCGGCGGTGAACCCGCCGAGGGCTTCGCTGCGGTCGGGGCGCAGCAGCCGCGCCGCGGCGACCGGCACCAGCATGATCAGCTGCAGGGTCACCGGGACCACCACCGCCGACTCGACCACGCCCATGGTGGTGAGCTGAACCCCGTAGCCGGGCTGTAGTGCGTCGGCGACGACGGGGCCGGCCAGCAGCGCCCAGACCACCCCCAGCCCGGCGGCGGTGACGAAGATCGCGGCCAGCGGGACCACGACGCCGGCGATCAGCGGCTCGATCTCGTAGAGGTACACCAGGAACAGCAGCGGGACCGCCACCGCGCTGACCGCGATGAGCGGGGCCTGCAGGCCGGCCACGGCCAGCGCCACGAGCGCGAGCACGATCAGGGCGAACGCCGCCCGGTAGGCGGCGCGGGAGCGGTGGCCGAGCTGCGGCAGCAGCGAGTCCACGACGGCCAGCCGCAGCACCGGGTGGTCGGGGAACGCCGCGTACGCGTCCCGGCGCGCGGCCGCGCCGGCCCGCCGGGCGCCCGGACGCCGGGCGCCGGGACGCCGGGCGCCGGCCCGCCGGGCGCTGCCCGGCCGGGCGCCGGCCAGCCGCGCCCCGCACGCGCCGCAGTACGGTGCGTCCGGCACGCTGGCGCCGCAGTGCGGGCAGGTGACCACGCGGAACCGGCCGGGGGCGTCGCCGTCGCTGTCGGTCATCGCGTCACGGCCTGCCGGTCAGCGCCGCGAGATCGCGGGCCAGGTTCCAGACGTCGGGCGAGCCGAGCCCGGTGACCATGTCGTAGCCCGGGCCCGCCGGGTAGAGGTCGTTGGTCCCCGCGGTGATGTCGTGGAACGCCGGGTACCGCGCGGCGCCGCCGGCGATCCGGTAGAGCCACGGGTTGGCGAAACCCACGGGCCGCTCATCACGGCCTTCCAGGTACTGGTCGATCAGCGCCGTGGACCCGGCCCACACGGGGGTGGCCAGCGACGTCCCGCCGGTGGTTATCCACCTGCCCTGGGTCAGTACCGCGGCGCCGGTGGCCGGCGCGGCGTCCAGCGACACGTCGGGCACCTCGCGGCAGTACGATCCCGCGGGCGCCCCGCAGATGGCCCCGTCCGAGTACGAGCTGATCACCCCCGGGGCGCGCTGCCACGGCGGCAGCCGGAACACGACTGACTGGCCGCCCGTCGAGCCCTGCGACAGCAGCGGCTCGGTCCAGGTTGCCTCGCCCTGGTACCGCCCGGCCGTGGTCAGCGCCAGCGTCGTGCCGCCGACGCTCGTCACCTGCGGCAAGTCGCCCGGGAAGGAGATCCCCTGGGCCGGGATCGCCGGGTCCTGCTGGTGAACGCCCAGGCACTCCAGCCCGCCGGAGTCCCCGCTGGAGGCGTAGACCGTCGTCCCGCCCTGCTCGGCGAGCCCCGCCGCCGCGTTCGCCGCGGCCAGGCCGGCCGGGGGCATGACGGTCTCGCACTGGCCGAGGCTGATGCTCCAGATGGCCCCCGGGTACGCGCGCGCGACCGTGCTGAACGCCCGCCGGAACTGGGCCGTGACCGGGCCGCCGAACGCGGCGACGTTCACGTAGATGAGCCTCGCGTCGGGCGCGATCGCGTGCGCCACCTCGAGGTCCAGCTCGGCCTCGCCGAATATCTTCGGGCTGACCGGGCCGATCCGCGGCAGCGAGCTGGCGAACGCGGGGAGGCCGAACCGCGCCGCGTAACCCGACAGATCCGCCGGCGCGTACCCGTCGACCTCGAAGAAGACGAGCGTCTGGCCCTGGCCCAGGTCGCCGTGGTTCCACAGCGGCCGGATGTCGTAGGCGGCGGTGAACCCGCCGGGGCCGAGGCCGCCGACCGGGATGCCGGAGGGAGGCGGCGGCCCGCCGGACGACTCGCCCGCCCCGCGGCCGCGCGAGAGGGCCCCGGACGATACGCCCCCCGGCGAGACGGCCCCGGACGCGGCGAGCCCGGCGGCGGACAGCAGGCCGGCGCCGAGCGCGATCGCGGCGGCCGACGCCGCCGCCCGGGACAGCCTGCCCGTCATCGCCGGTCAGCCGGAGCGGCGGAGCAGCTCGCTGATCTTCTCGCCGGCCCTGGCCACGACCGGGGCGTGCAGCCGGCCGGGGGAGCGGGTCAGCCGCTCGATCGGCCCGGACACCGACACCGCGGCGACCACCCGGCCGCCCGCGCCGCGAACCGGAGCCGACACGGACGCGACCCCGGCCTCGCGCTCGGCCACGCTGGCCGCCCAGCCGCGCCGGCGCACCTGCGACAGCGTGGCGGCGGTGAACTTCGCCCCCTGCAGCCCGCGCCGGGCGCGGTCCGGCTCGTCCCAGGCGAGCAGCACCTGCGCGGCCGACCCCGCGGTCATCGGCAGCACCGCGCCGACCGGGACCGTGTCGCGCAGTCCGGTCGCCCGCTCGGCCGCGGCCACGCACACCCGGGTGTCGGCCTGCCGCCGGTACAGCTGCGCGCTCTCCCCCGTCGCGTCCCGCAGCTGGTTGAGCACCGGCTGCGCCACGGCCAGCAGCCGGTCCTCCCCGGCCGCCGCCGCCAGCTCGGCGAGCCGCGGGCCGAGCACGAACCGGCCGCGCGCGTCCCGGCCGAGCACCCGGTGCCGCTCGAGCGCGACGGCGATACGATGCACCGTCGGCCGGGCCAGCCCGGTGGCGGCGACGAGTTGCGCGAGTGAGGCCGGCCCCGGCTCGAGCGCGTTCAGCACCGAAACGGACTTGTCGAGAACGCCGACTCCGCTAGAGTTGTCCATAAGCCGATACTGCCGTCTCGCTATTCGAGACGCAAGTACCCGAGACGCGAATACTCGAGACGCAAGTGAGGGCGAGAGCGATGGGCCGGACGCTGGCGGAGAAGATCTGGGACTCGCACGTCGTGCGCTCGGCGGCCGGAGAGCCCGACCTGCTCTACGTCGACCTGCACCTGGTGCACGAGGTGACGAGCCCGCAGGCGTTCGACGGGCTCCGGCTGGCCCAGCGCCCGGTGCGGCGGCCGGACCTCACGCTCGCGACCGAGGACCACAACGTGCCCACGACCGGCATCACCGGCCCCGGCGTCCCGCTGGCCGGCCCCGGCAGCCCGGTCACCGACCCGGTGTCGCGGGTCCAGGTCGAGACGCTGCGCAAGAACTGCGCCGAGTTCGGCGTCAGGCTCTACCCCATGGGCGACGACGGCCAGGGCATCGTGCACGTGATCGGGCCGCAGCTCGGGCTCAGCCAGCCGGGCATGACGATCGTCTGCGGCGACTCGCACACGAGCACGCACGGGGCGCTGGGCGCGCTGGCGTTCGGCATCGGCACCAGCGAGGTCGAGCACGTGCTGGCCACCCAGACGCTGCCGCAGCTGCGGCCCAAGACGATGGCGGTCACGGTGAACGGCGCCCTGCCGCCCGGCGTCACCGCCAAGGACCTGATCCTCGCGGTCGTGGCCATGATCGGCACCGGTGGCGGCCAGGGTCACGTGCTCGAGTACCGGGGCGAAGCCGTTCGGGAGCTGTCGATGGAAGGCCGCCTCACGGTCTGCAACATGTCCATCGAGGCCGGCGCGCGGGCCGGCCTGGTCGCGCCCGACGACACGACGTTCCGCTACCTCGAGGGGAAGCCGCACGCGCCGAAGGGCGCGGCCTGGGAGGCCGCGCTCGACCACTGGCGGTCACTGCCGACCGACGACGACGCGACGTTCGACCGCGAGGTCGTGCTCGACGCCGGCACGCTGTCCCCGTACGTGACCTGGGGCACCAACCCCGGCCAGGCGCTGCCGCTGGACGCGGCCGTGCCCGACCCCGGCGACCTGGCCGACCCGGGCGAGCGGGCCGCGGCCGAGCGCGCGCTCGCGTACATGGATCTCGCGCCGGGCACCGCGCTGCGCGACATCGCGGTCGACACGGTGTTCGTCGGGTCCTGCACCAACGGGCGGATGGAGGACCTGCGCGCCGCGGCGGACGTGCTGCGCGGCCGGAAGGTCGCCGGCGGGGTGCGGGTGCTCGTCGTCCCCGGCTCGATGGCTGTCCGCGCGCAGGCCGAGGAGGAAGGGCTCGACGCGGTGTTCACCGAGGCGGGTGCGCAGTGGCGGTCGGCCGGCTGCTCGATGTGCCTGGGCATGAACCCGGACACGCTGTCGCCCGGCGAGCGCAGCGCGTCCACGTCCAACCGCAACTTCGAGGGCCGGCAGGGCAAGGGCGGGCGCACCCACCTGGTCTCGCCCGCGGTGGCCGCCGCCACCGCGGTCACCGGCCGCCTCACCGCCCCCGCCGACCTGTAACGCCCACCGGCCGAAGGAGCACCGATGGACCCGTTCGTCAGCCACACCGGCCGCGCCGTGCCGCTGCGGCGCAGCAACGTGGACACCGACCAGATCATCCCGGCGTCCTACCTCAAGCGGGTGAGCCGCACCGGCTTCGGCGACGGCCTGTTCGCCGCCTGGCGCGAGGATCCCGGCTTCGTGCTCAGCCAGCCCGCCTACGCGGGCGCGACGATCCTGGTCGCGGGCACCGACTTCGGCATCGGGTCGTCGCGCGAGCACGCGGTCTGGGCGCTGGCCGACTACGGGTTCCGGGTCGTGATCGCGCCGCGGTTCGGCGACATCTTCGCCAGCAACGCGACCAAGGCGGGGCTCCTCCCGGTCACGCTGCCGGCCGGCGCGGTGGCCGCGCTGCAGGACGCCGCCGAGGCGGACCCGGCCGCGGAGATCACCGTGGACCTGGCCGGCCGGCAGGTCAGCTGCCCGGCGGCCGGCGGGGTGGCCGTGCCGTTCGAGATCGACGACTACACCCGGTGGCGGCTGATGGAGGGCCTCGACGACACCGGGCTGACGCTGCGGCACGCCGGCGAGATCACCGAATACGAACGGCGCCGCGCATCGTGGCTGCCGGTAACCGGGTGAGAAAAAGCGCGCCCGGTTTGACCATGTATGACCGGCTGGCGGTTACCCGCAGCCGCCGACACGCCTTATTTTCTCGCCAATGTCATTGTGCAACGCCGCGCGATCCCCTAATTTCAGGCAGGTCAGAGGTCGCGATCAGGTGTTGTTCCGCGCGGCCTCCCGTGGGGGAATCGCAGGAGTGACTCATGAACAAGCGTGACCTGATCGACGCGATCTCGGGCCGGCTGGGCAGCAAGTCGGCCGCCACCGACGCCGTGAACGCGATGCTGGACACCATCCAGTCCGCCGTGGCCAAGGGGGACAAGGTCGCGATCACCGGCTTCGGTGTCTTCGAGAAGTCCGACCGCCCGGCGCGCACGGCGCGTAACCCTGCCACCGGCGCGACGATCAAGGTGCCGGCGTCGTCGGTGCCCAAGTTCCGCGCGGGTGCGGACTTCAAGGCCGTCGTGAACGGCGAGAAGAAGGCCGCCCCGGCCAAGGCCGCCGCCAAGAAGAAGTAGGCGCCCGCCAGCGCGGCCAGCGAGCGGCACCCGGGCACGCCCTGGGTGCCGCTCGCTTTACGGATCCGCTGCGGATCCGCCGTCAGCGCAGGCCGCTTCGGCGTGTCAGCGCAGGCCCCGCCGCTTGCGCAGCGCGGTCTGCAGGATCCGGTCCACCAGTTGCGGCAGCGGCAGCCCGCTGGCCGCCCACATCACCGGGAAGGCCGACGCCGGCGTCATCCCCGGCATCGTGTTGATCTCGTTGAGCAGGATCCGGCCGTCCGGCGTGTAGAAGAAGTCCACCCGCGCCAGCCCCTCGCAGGACAGCGCGTCGAAGGCGGCGCAGGCGAGCTGCCGGATCTGCTCGGCGTGCGCGGCGGGAACCGGCGGCGGGATGGCCAGGCCGGTGTCGGCCTCCAGGTACTTGGCACCGAAGTCGTAGAACTCCGCGCCCCCGCCGACGAGCACCTGCGCTGGGACGCTCGCCTCCGGCGGCCCGCCGTCGAGCCCCTCGAGCACGGCGCACTCGATCTCGATGCCCTCGACCGCGGCCTCGACCAGCACCTTGGGGTCGTGCTCGCGCGCGGCCTCGATGGCCTCCTCGAGCCCGGCCTGGTCGCTGACCCGGGTGATCCCGATGCTGGACCCGCCGCGCGCGGGCTTGACGAACAGCGGCCAGCCGAGCTCGCCGATCTCGTCGAGCACGCGCTTGCGTTCGGTCGGCCGGTCCCGCCAGTCGCGGTCCCGCACCACCACGTACCGGCCCACCGGCAGCCCGCGCGCGGCGAAGATCAGCTTCATGTACTCCTTGTCCATGCCGGCCGCGCTGGCCAGCACCCCGGCGCCGGCGTAGCCGGTGCCGGTCATCTCCAGCAGGCCCTGCAGCGTGCCGTCCTCGCCGTAGGCGCCGTGCAGCAGCGGCAGCACCACGTCCACCTCGCCGAGGCTGCGCGGCACCTCGCCGGCGCCGGTGACAACCAGCCCGCGGGTGCCCTGGTCCAGCCGCGCGGCGATCTCGGTGCCCGGGGCCGCGACCGCCTCGACGGACGGCAGCTCGCCGCCGCGGATGGCCAGCCGCTCCGGGTCGTCGGCGGTCAGCACCCACCGCCCGTCGCGGGTGATGCCGACCGGCACCACCTCGTAGCGGTCCCGGTCGATCGCGGCGAGGATGTGCCCGGCGCCGAGGCAGGACACGGCGTGCTCCGTGCTGCGGCCGCCGAACACCACGGCCACCCTGGTCTTGCGCTGGCTGCTCACGCTTCCTCCGTTCCGGCCTCAGAGCCCATAGCGCTCCGACTTGGCCGCCCGCGACGTCAGCGCCTCCGTCGCCCGCTCCACCGACAGCCCCCGGTGCAGCACCGCGGCCACGACCTCGCTGATCGGCATCTCCACGTCGTGCGCGCGGGCGAGCTCGAGAATCGACAGCGAGGACTTCACCCCTTCCGCGACCTGCCGGGTTTCCGCCGTAATCTCGGCGAGCGTCGCGCCCCTCCCCAGTTTTTCCCCGAACGTACGATTGCGGGACAACGGCGAGCTGCACGTCGCGACCAGGTCACCCATGCCGGCGAGGCCGGCGAACGTGTGCTGGTCGGCGCCCTGGGCCGCGCCGAGCCTCGCGGTCTCGGCCAGGCCGCGGGTGATCAGCGTCGCCCTGGTGTTGTCGCCGAGGCCCATCCCGATCGCGACCCCGACGGCCAGCGCGATGACGTTCTTCACCGCGCCGCCGAGCTCGCACCCGATCACGTCCGGGTTGGTGTACGGGCGGAAGTACGGCGCGTGGCAGGCGGCCTGCAGCATCCGGGCCGCGTCGTCGTCGGGGCACGCCACCACGGAGGCCGCGTGCTGGCGGGCGGCGATCTCCCGCGACAGGTTGGGCCCGGAGACGGCCGCGACGCGGCCGGGCGCGACGCCGAGCACCTCGGTGATGACCTGGCTCATCCGGGCGCAGCTGCCGAGCTCGATCCCCTTCATGAGGCTGACCAGCAGCGCCCCGGACGGGATGAGCGGCGCCCACTCGGCCAGGTTCGGCCGCAGCGACTGGGACGGCACCGCGAGCACGACCACGTCCGCGTCGGCCAGCGCCTCGGCCGGGTCGCAGGACGCGCGCAGGTCGTCGGGCAGCCGGACGCCCGGCAGGTAGTCCGGGTTCTCGTGCCGGCCGGCGATCGCGTCGGTCACCGCCTGCCTGCGGCCCCACAGCGTCACCGGCGTGCCGGCGTCGCAGAGCACCTGCGCGAACGTGGTGCCCCACGAACCCGCGCCCATCACCGCGGCCTTCACCCCTGCTGCGCCTTCCGTGCTGCCTCGGCGGCCGCGCCGCCGTCCGGCCCGGTGACCGCGCGGCCTGCCCGCGGGTCGTAGGGGACGGCGGGCGGCTCCTCGCCCCGCAGCCCGGCGAGCAGCCGGGTGACGTCGGCCATGATCACGTTGGTGGCCTCGCGCAGGGTGGCGGCGGTCAGCGGCTTGTCCTTGAACGCCGAGAGGTCGACCGGCGGGCCCGCGACGATCTTCACGGTCTTGCGCGGGAACAGCTTGGGCTTCTTGTCGCCGTAGGGCAGGAGGACCTGCGCCCCCCAGCAGGCGACGGGTATCACCGGGACCCCGGTCGTGAGCGCCAGCCGGGCCACGCCGGTACGGGCCACCATCGGCCACTGCTGCGGGTCCCGCGAGGCGGTACCTTCGGGGTAGAAGATGACGCACGCGCCGCGGGAGATGCGCTTCTCGGCCTCGTTGAGCACCAGCGCCGCGTCCGCGCGGCCGCGGTACACGGGCAGCTGGCCGAACTTGCGCAGGAGTGGACCGATGATCTTGACATCGAACACCGGTGATTTGATGGTGAACACCGGGTAATGCCCCGCCCAGTAGGTGAACAGCGCCATCGCAGGCCAGTCCGCGTAGGACAGGTGGTTGCCTGCGACGATCATCCCGCCGCTGCGCGGGAAGTTCTCCTTCCCCCCGGTGTCCAGCTTCATGAGGCTGCGGATCAGCGGCGGCAGGATGATCTTGGTAAGCAGCCGCCAGCCCGGCGAGTAGTCCCGCTCCGCCCGGTTACGCATGATCGTGCCCGCTCATCGCCCCAGCCTTCCGCTGTTCTTGCTGACCAGTGTTCCGGTTCGCGGCGCGCCGTGTCGAGGCGGGAGCCCGGCCATGGCCGCTGACGCCCCGGAGAGTTGGTCGGTGGTGATCCCCGTCAAGGTACTTGCCCGGGCCAAATCCCGGCTGACCGGCCTGGCCGGGGCGCGCCGGCCCGAGCTCGCGCTAGCCCTCGCCGCGGACACGGTGGCCGCCGCGGTGGGCTGCCCGGAGGTGGCCGCGGTGATCGTGGTGAGCGACGACCCGGCGGCCGCCGCCGAGCTGGCCGGCCTGGGCGCGCTGGTCATCCCCGACGAGCCCGACGAGGGGCTGAACCCCGCGCTCGTGCACGGCGCCGCGGTGGCCGCCTCACTGCACCCGGCGGCGGCCACCGGCGCGCTCGCGGCGGACCTGCCCGCCCTGCGGCCGGCCGAGCTGAGCCGGGCGCTGCGCGCCGCGGCGAGCTGGCCCGAGGCGTTCGTGCCCGACGCGGCCGGCTCCGGGACGACGCTGTACACGGCGGCGCCGGGGAGCAGGTTCCGGCCCCGGTTCGGTCCGGGGTCGCGGCAGCTGCACCGGTCCGCCGGCGCCCGCGAGCTCGACCTCGCCGACGTTCCCGGCCTGCGCCGGGACGTGGACACGCCGGCCGACCTGGATTCCGCGGCCGGGCTCGGGCTCGGGCCGCGCACGGCCGCGATAGCCCCCCAGTTGCTGCGCCCGGCGGGCGCGCTCAGAAGTGAACGACGGGGCAGGTGAGGGTGCGGGTGATCCCGTTGACCCCCTGGATCTGGGCCACGACGAGCCGGCCGAGGTCATCGACGTTCTCGGCCTCGGCGCGGACGATCACGTCGTACGGCCCCGTAACGTCTTCCGCCTGGGTCACTCCCTTGATCTCGGCGATCTCGGTGGCCACCTCGGCCGCCTTGCCGACCTCCGTCTGGACCAGGATGTATGCGTGGACCACGACGTCCTCCCAGGACCGGGCTGAATCGGAGAATGAGCGGTATCGGGAAGGGCCACGCTACCGCACCAGCGCCGTCACTCCCATGCTGGCACCCGCGCGCGGCGGCGGCCAGGGTGGCTAGCGGGCCGGGCGCCGCGGACGGACCAGGGGAGGCCGGCATCACCGTCGGGGAACTGGGCGAATTCGGGCTCATCGACGCCATCGCCGCCGTGCTGCCCGCGGCCCCGGGCGCGCTCGTCGGCATCGGCGACGACGCGGCGGTGCTGCGCGTCGCCGACCCGAGGATCGTCGTCACGACCGACCTGCTCGTGCAGGGGCGGCACTTCCGCACCGACTGGTCCGGCGCCGCCGATGTCGGCCACAAGGCCGCGGCGCAGAGCCTCGCCGACGTGGCGGCGATGGGTGCCGTGCCCGAGGCGCTGCTCGTCGGGCTCGCCGCCCCGTCCGGCCTGCCGGTGGCGTGGGCCACCGGGCTGGCGTCCGGGCTGGCCAAGGAGGCCGCCCGCGCCGGGGCGCACGTGGTCGGCGGCGACGTGTCGCAGGCCAGCCAGATCATGATCGGGGTCACGGCGATCGGCACGATGGCGGGCCGGACGCCAGTGACCAGGAGCGGGGCGCGCAGCGGCGACGTCGTGGCGGTGGCGGGCAGGCTGGGATACTCCGCCGCCGGGCTCGCGCTGCTGCAGGCCGGGCTGACAGAACCGGCCGCCGCGGTGGCCGCGCACCTCCGCCCACGGCCGCCGTACCCGGCCGGACCGGAGGCGGCGGCGCTCGGCGCCACCGCGATGATCGACGTCAGCGACGGCCTGCTCGCCGACCTGGGTCACGTCGCCGGCGCGAGCGGGGTGCTCATCGACGTCGAGACCGCCCTGCTGGAGCCGGGCGGCCCGCTGCTGGCCGCGGCCGCGGCCCTGGGCGTGCCGCCGCTGGAGTGGGTGCTGTCGGGCGGCGAGGACCACGCGCTGGCCGCGACCTTCCCGCGCGATACCGCGCTGCCGCCGCACTGGGCGGTCATCGGGCGCGTGCACGCGGGGCGGGGATTGCGCGTCGACGGGGCCAATTATCAGGGCCAATTCGGGTGGCAGCACTTCTCCTGACCAGCAGACTATTACATCAGGTAATTTTCTGGCTACAATTCGATATCTAGCAGAAAGTGACGGCCCTTGATATAAATCGGGCCGATGCCAAAACGCCGCCGCCTCGTTGCGAGCGGGCCCGGGGGGACGGAGCCTGCCAGCCAGCACGGCCGATCATCCCCCGCTGCGACGACGTCACCGGCACCGGCGCGGCGGTCGCTCAGCCGGCTGATGGTGACCCCCACCTTCTTCGCGGGCGCCTGCGTCGTCGTCGCGGCCGTCCTCGCCTACGGCACCACCCAGACGCACCTGGTGTTCAAGGGCATGGGCCCGGCCTGCGGGGCGGCGAACTGCGTGCCGGTGAGCCCGGGCGCGGCGCCCGGCCTCCAGCTCGGCACCTCGGCGACGCGGGAGACCCCCGGCCGCGGGGTCACCGGGACGCGCGGCGCACCCGCCCGCGCCCGGACGCCCGACGCGGACCCGTACGCCGGGCGGGCGGGCCGCCTTGGCGCGCGCCGGGAAACGAGAGAAGCGCCGGCCAGGACCGCGTCCCAGGTGTACGCGGCGGGCGTTCGGGTGATCATCGCTTACCGGACGGTGCGCTCCTGGCGCGGCGGCTTCATGGGCGCGATGACGATCACCAACCCGTCCCGGTCGGCCATCCCCAACTGGCTGCTGTGGCTGCACTACCAGCGGGCCCGGCTGGACCACGTGTGGGGAGCGCGGTGGTATCCGGTCGGCCCGCGCGCGCCGGGCGCCGGGGTGGTGGCCGCGCCGCTGAGCCAGCCGGTGCTGCCGGCGCGGGCGAGCGCCCGGTTCACCTTCCGGGCCAGCGGGCGCGCCGGGCCGCCGGACGGCTGCTTCTTTGACACGTCCCGGTGCAGGTTCGCCCGGCTGCGGTAGCTGCCCATCGGGGCGCGCGGAACGCGCGGTAAAAAGGCGAGGAAGTAACCGGCGGTCAGCGGCTGACCTTGCCCGCCTTGATGCACGAGGTGCACACGTTGAGCCGCTTCGGCGTCCGCCCGACGACGGCGCGCACGGTCTGGATGTTGGGGTTCCAGCGGCGCCGGGTGCGGCGGTGCGAGTGCGAGATCTTGTTGCCGAAACCCGGCTGCTTGCCGCAGACGTCGCAGACGGAAGGCACGGGATCGCTCCATAGGGTGGGTCGGATGGCCGGCGCGGCCACGCCGCGCGCGCCGGGGCAATCGTCGAAGGGTATCCGATCCGGCCGCCCGGACGCGAACCGGCGCGGCCGGCCCGGCCGGGCGTCCCGTACCGACGGTGCCACGCCCTATCCTGCCGCTATGGTGACCCTGCGCGACCCGGTGGGCCGGATACTCGGACCGAACGCGGCCAAGATCCTGGACGCGGCGTTCGAGATCACGACCGTCGGCGACCTGCTGCGGCACTACCCGCGCCGGTATCACCACCGCGGCGAGCTCACCGACCTTGGGTCGCTGCGCGACGGCGAGCACGTCACCGTGCTGGCTCAGGTGGCCAGCGTCCGCTCCTACCAGATGACGCGGCGCCGCGGCGATGTCGTCGAGGTCACCGTCACCGACGGCGTGCACAAGCTGATCCTGACGTTCTTCACCGCGACCACCCGGGCCAGGAACGCGTGGCGGAACCGGCTGCAGGTGGGAACGCACGGCCTGTTCTCCGGCGAGGTGTCGACGTTCCGGAACAAGCGCCAGCTCGTGCACCCGGACTGCGCGCTCATCAGCGCCGAGGTGGCCGGCACCGAGCTCGCCGCCGAGTACGCGGCGGAGATCATCCCGGTCTACCCGGCGACCAGGAAGCTGCCGTCCTGGAAGATCGCCAAAGCCATCCGCACGGTCCTCGACGTCCTGGACACGGGCGAGGACCCGGTGCCCGGCCAGATCCGCGAGCGCCGCGGGCTGGTCGGCTTCGCCGAGGCGATCCGCGCCGTTCACGTGCCGCTGGACGACGACGACTGGAAGCGGGCCAGGGAGCGGCTGAAGTGGGACGAGGCGTTCGTCCTGCAGGCGGCGCTTGCCCAGCGCCGGCGCGCGGCCGCGGCGCTCCCGGCCACGCCGCGCCCGGCCGAGCCGGGCGGGCTCGCCGAGGCCTTCGACGCGATCCTGCCGTTCACGCTCACCGCGGGCCAGCGCGCGGCCGGGGCCACGATCGCGGCCGACCTCGCCTGCGCCCACCCGATGCACCGGCTGCTGCAAGGCGAGGTCGGCTCCGGCAAGACGGTGATCGCCGTCCGGGCGATGCTGCAGGTCGTGGACGCGGGCGGGCAGGCCGCCATGCTGGCGCCGACCGAGGTGCTCGCGCAGCAGCACCACCGCTCGGTCACCGACATGCTCGGCCCGCTGGGCCAGGCCGGGACGCTGGAGGCCGCGGAGAAGGCCACCAGGGTCGCCCTGCTCACCGGCGCGCAGGGCGCGGCCAGCCGCCGCGCGGCGCTCCTCGACGCCGTATCCGGGGACGCCGGGATCGTGATCGGCACGCACGCGCTGCTGCAGGAGCGGGTGCAGTTCGCCGACCTCGGCCTGGTGGTCGTGGACGAGCAGCACCGGTTCGGCGTCGAGCAGCGCGACGTGCTGCGGGAGAAGGCGCAGGACGGCCGGCCGCACGTGCTGGTGATGACCGCGACGCCGATCCCGCGCACGGTCGCGATGACCGTCTACGGCGACCTCGAGGTGTCCACGCTCAGCGAGCTCCCGGCCGGCCGGTCCCCGATCGCCACCCATGTGGTCCCGGCCGCGGACAAGCCCCGGCACCTGGAGCGGGCCTGGGAGCGGGTCCGCGAGGAGGTCGAGCGCGGCCAGCAGGCGTACGTGGTCTGCCCGCGCATCGGCGGCGAGGAGGGCCCCGACGGCGAGCCGGACGGCGACGGTACCGCGCCGGCCGGCCCCGACCCCGACGACGACGCGGCGGCGCGCGGCGGCGCGGGGTCCGGGCTGCCCGCGGGCGGGCGGCCGCCGCTGGCCGTGCTGGACCTGGCGCCCGAGCTGGAGCAGGGGCTGCTCAAGGGCCTGCGGCTGGGCGTCCTGCACGGGCGGCTGCGCCCGGAGAACAAGGACCGGATCATGCGCGACTTTGCCACCGGCGCGATCGACGTCCTGGTGGCGACCACGGTCATCGAGGTGGGCGTGGACGTGCCGAACGCCACATTGATGGTCGTCATGGACGCCGAGCGGTTCGGCGTGTCCCAGCTGCACCAGCTGCGCGGCCGGGTCGGCCGCGGCGCGGTGCCGGGGCTCTGCCTGCTGGTCACCGACATGCCCGCGGCCAGCAAGTCACGGGAGCGGCTCGACGCGGTCGCCGCGACGCTGGACGGGTTTAAGCTGTCCCGGCTCGACCTGGAGCAGCGCCGGGAGGGCGACGTGCTCGGGGCCGCCCAGGCGGGCCGCAAGTCCAGCCTGCGGCTGCTCACGCTGCTGCGGGACGAGGCGCTCATCGGCCAGGCCCGGGACGAGGCCAGCACTGTGGTGGACGCCGATCCCGGCCTGGACCGCCACCCCGGCCTGGCCGCCGCGATCAGCGACCTGCTCGGCCCCGACCAGGCCGAGTTCCTGGACAAGGCCTGACCAAGGCCCTCACCCGTGGCTGGTGCCACCAAAATCCTCTTCATGATCGTTGGCGGATTCCGCCCACCGGTGGGCGGAATCCGCCAGTTGCCATGGCCGTCGGCCCGGCACCGTCCGGCACACCGTCAGATTCCGTCGATCTTGCCGAGTGTGGCCCAGGACGGCAGGCGGTTACCCTTCGGGGCATGACGCGGGTGATCGCGGGAACGGCCGGCGGGCGGCGGCTGTCCGTTCCCGCCGGGCGCGACACGCGGCCGACCAGCGACCGCGCCCGGGAGGGGCTGTTCGCCACCGTGCAGGCGATCCGCGGCCCGCTGGCCGGCGCCGCCGTGCTCGACCTGTACGCGGGCTCCGGCGCCGTGGGGCTGGAGGCGCTGTCTCGCGGCGCCGAACGCGCGCTGCTCGCCGAGGCCGATCCCCGGGCCGTCCGGGCGATCCGCGCGAACATCGCCGCCCTGGGCCTGGCCGGGGCCACCGTGGCCGCCGACCGAGTCGAGCGCGTGCTCGCCCGCGGGCCGGCCGGGCAACCCGGGCAACCCGGCGACGCCCGGTTCGACGTCGCCTTCGCCGACCCGCCGTACGCGACGCCGGGCGAGGAGGTCATCGCGATGCTCGCCGGCCTGCTCGAGGCCGGCTGGCTGGCGCCCGGAGCCCTGGTCGTGGTGGAGCGGGGCACCAGGTCGGGACCCGTGCGCTGGCCCGAGGGCTACACCCCGGACAGGGCGCGCCGTTATGGTGAGGCCACGCTCTGGTACGGTCTCGCATCGGGCGCGCTGCTGGCATGACATGACCATCGACCTGCCCGAAGACCCGTAGAAGGGTGGAACCGCGTGCGTCGCGTCGTCTGTCCCGGATCCTTCGACCCCGTCACGAACGGCCACCTCGACATCATCGGGCGGGCCGCCCGGCTGTACGACGAGGTCGTCGTCGCGGTGCTCACCAACATCTCCAAGCAGGCGCTGTTCACCACCGATGAGCGGGTGGAGATGCTCACGGAGGTCACCTCGGGCCTCGAGAACGTCCGGGTGACCAGGTTCCACGGGCTGATCGTCGACTTCTGCAAGGCCAACGACATCTCGGCCATCATCAAGGGCCTGCGCGCTGTCAGCGACTTCGAGTACGAGCAGATGATGTCGCAGATGAACTATCGCCTGGCCGGGGTCGAGACGCTGTTCATGACGACCAACCCGCTGTACGCGTACCTGCGGTCCAGCCTGGTCAAGGAAATCGCCCGCTACGGCGGGGACGTCGGCGGGCTCGTCCCAGAGATCGTCCTGGTCCGGCTGCGAGAGCGGCTGGGCCTGGCGCAGCCCGGCGCCGGGCCGGGCGACGCGGTCTGAGTTGGGCTTTACCGGGGGCCGGAGGTAGGCTAACCCTTCGGTCCCCGCCAATCATGATTATTTGCCATGCCACACGTACCCAGTAAGCCGATCGCGCACCCCAGCCCGCGCAGCCCGCTCGTGTTCGACACCCGGACACTGGGCCGCCAGCCGGGATCAGCCCGGAGCGAGACCCGCATCGTGCCGGCCCCGGCGGATCTGCGGGTCGCGCTGGCCAGCGTGCCCTTCGGCGCCGACGTCAAGCTGACCGTCTTTCTGGAGGCGGTGTCGGAAGGCGTGCTGGTGACCGCGGAGGCGGCCGCGCCGGTGACCGGCGAGTGCGCCCGGTGCCTGGAGCCGGCGGCCTCGTCGGTCGATGTCACCTTCCGCGAGCTGTACGAGGACGGCGACGCGCGGCAGGCGGGCGACCGCGATGACTGCGACCGGCGCTTCCTGGCCGGGGAGCTGCTCGATCTCGAGCCGGCCTTCCGCGATGCGGTCGTGCTGGCCCTGCCGCTGGCGCCCCTGTGCCGGGCCGATTGCGCCGGGCTGTGCGTGGAGTGCGGCGTCCGGCTCGCCGACGCCGGTCCCGGGCACGCCCACGACAGTGAGCCCGATCCGAGGTGGGCGCGGCTGCGCCAGCTGAACATGGACAGAGAAGGTCAGAACGGCGCTAGCGCCGCGAATGGACAGGAGCGATGAGGTGGCGGTACCGAAGCGGAGGATGTCGCGGAGCAACACGCGGTCACGCCGCGCGCAGTGGCGGACCACGGCGCCTGCGCTGACGCGCTGCCCGCAGTGCCGCAGCCCCAAGCTGCCGCACGTGGCGTGCCCGACCTGCGGCACCTACAAGCGGCGTCAGGTCATCACCCCGCCCTGATCGCTGACGGCGAATGCCGGTGAGGAGGCAAGCCGTGGGCGCAGGGATGCCGCCGTCGGTCGAGGGCGGAGCCGGGCATGACCGGGCACAGCTGCTCGCCGCCCTCGATGTCTCGATAGCTCCCGATTTGCTCGAGCGCGCGCTCACGCACCGGTCCTACGCCTACGAGAAGGGCGGCCTGCCGACCAACGAGCGGCTGGAGTTCCTCGGCGACTCGGTGCTCGGGCTCATCGTCACCGACACGCTGTTCCGTGAGCACCCCGACCTGCCCGAGGGACAGCTGGCCAAGCTGCGCGCCGCGGTGGTCCAGATGCGGGCGCTGGCGGGCGTCGCGCGCGGGCTGCGGCTCGGCACCTACATCCGGCTCGGCCGGGGCGAGGAGGGCACCGGGGGCAGGGACAAGCCGTCGATCCTCGCCGACACGCTGGAGGCGGTGATCGGCGCGGTCTACGTGGACCGGGGCCTGGAGGCGGCCGGCCAGCTGGTGCACCGGCTGTTCGATCCCGTCATCGCCAACTCGGCGCAGCTCGGCGCCGGCCTGGACTGGAAGACCTCGCTGCAGGAGCTCACCGCCGCCGAGTTCCTCGGCGTTCCCGAGTACCGGGTCGAGGAAAGCGGGCCCGATCACCAGAAGTCGTTCCGCGCCACCGTGCGGGTGGCCGGCCGGGCGCTCGGCTCCGGCGAGGGCAAGTCGAAGAAGGAGGCCGAGCAGCAGGCCGCGCAGGCCGCCTACGCCGCGATCAGCAACGGCACCGGATCCGAAATAGGCGCGCCGCGGAATCCGAACGGCGCTTCGCGCCGTGGCCAGTCCATCGCGAGCGGCGAGACGACCGGCGGCCGGACACCGCTGGCCGCGAGCGGCGGCGCCGCGCCGGACGCCCCCGCCGGGTAGCCGGCTAGAACCGAGTCATTCCGTGACGGCAGGGGTCGAGCGTGCCTGAGCTTCCCGAGGTCGAGACCGTGCGCCGCGGCCTGGAGCGCCACGTCACCGGGCGCACCGTGGCCGACGCGGCGGTCCTGCACCCGCGGGCCGTGCGCCGGTACCTGCCCGGCCCCGGCGACTTCGAGGCGGCGCTGGCGGGCCGCGAGCTCACCGCGGCGCGGCGGCGCGGCAAGTACCTGTGGATGTCGGTGGGCCAGGACGCGCTGCTCGCGCACCTCGGCATGAGCGGGCAGTTCCTCGTCGGCGACCCGGACCGGCCGGTCGGCCCGCACGTCCGGGCCCGGTTCACGTTCACCGACGGCGGGCCCGACCTGCGCTTCACCGACCAGCGGACGTTCGGCCACCTATGCCTGGTGCCCGGCGGCCACGAGCTGCCCGCGCCGATCGCCCACATCGCGCCCGACCCGCTGGAGCCCGCCTTCGACGGCGCGGCGCTGGCGGCGCGGCTGCGCGCGCGCCACACCGGGATCAAGCGGGCACTGCTCGACCAGTCGCTGGTCAGCGGCGTGGGCAACATCTACGCCGACGAGGCGCTGTGGCGCGCGCGGCTGCACTGGGCCCGGCCGACCGAGACGATGACCAGGCCGGAGACCGCCCGCCTGCTGGCCGCGGTCACGGACGTCCTCACCGAGGCGCTGCAGGCCGGCGGGACCTCGTTCGACGCCCTCTACATCAACGTCAACGGCGAGAGCGGCTACTTCGACCGGTCCCTGGCCGTCTACGGCCGCGAGGACAAGCCGTGCCCGCGGTGCGGCACGCCGGTGCGCCGGGACCGGTTCATGAACAGGTCCGCGTTCAGCTGCCCGCGGTGCCAGCCACGGCCGCGCCGCGCCCGGTGGTGACGGTGCGCGACGGCACCGCGCTCGGCGACCCGCGGGTGCGGCTGATCGCCTGGGTGGACGGGCGGGTGCAGGGCGTCGGCTTCCGCTGGTGGGCCCGGTCCCGGGCGCTCGCGCTGGGCCTCGACGGCGCGGCGAAGAACCTGCCCGACGGCCGGGTGGAGGTGGTCGCCGAGGGCGGCCGGCGTGCCTGCGCCGAGCTGCTGGACCTGCTGGCCGGCGGCTCGGCGCCGGGCCGGGTCACCGCGGTGACGCACGAGTGGGGCGAGCCGCGCGGAGATCTTTGCGGATTTACCGCGCTATGACACCCCGGCCGCGGTGATAAACCTGCCGGTCTGGGGCGGTCAACTTGACCAGGTCCCCGCGGGGTGGGACCCTGGTGGAGTTGATGTTAGCTGCGCGCATCCATGCCCATCGACGTGTGCGTGCGTGCCCACTCTGGTCACTCAGTGTGGAGGACCTTTAACAATGGCGAAGGCTCTACTAGGCCACGTCGGCGGACCAGATCTCCGCGTGATCAACGAGATGCGTCGCCTCCAGCAGCGCGTTCTGGATCTTGAGGCTGAGCTCAACCGGCTTCAGGAGGAGAAGGACGCGCTCGCCCTGGAGGTCGACCACCACCTGCTCGTTCGACCCCGCGAGCCGGCCCTCACCTGACCGGTCCCGCCGCCGCGGGAAGTGACGAATGAGGGACGCCCCTTTCGGCGTCCCTATTCGTCTGTCCTGGCCCTGTTCAGTCATCCGCCTCTGCGTCCCCCGCCCGCCGGGGCACAAACCTGACATTGCGCCGCGAGACGGACCGGTGTGCAGCAATCCCGGGAACCGACGGCGGCGCGAGGTAGGGTGCGGACAAGCAGCGCACGCCCCCAGCGCGACCCGCGCAACCGCGCGACCCCGCGACAGCGCGACGAAGGAGGAGATCCCGCGGGTGCATCTGAAGACGCTCGCCCTACGCGGGTTCAAGTCCTTCGCCTCGCTGAGCACGCTGCGCTTCGAGCCCGGGATCACGTGCGTCGTCGGGCCGAACGGCTCGGGGAAGTCCAACATCGTGGACGCGCTGTCCTGGGTCATGGGCGAGCAGGGGGTCAAGTCGCTGCGCGGCGGCAAGATGGAGGACGTGGTGTTCGCCGGGACCTCGTCCCGGCCGCCGCTCGGCCGCGCCGAGGTCACGCTCACGATCGACAACAGCGACGGCGCGCTGGCGATCGAGTACGCCGAGGTGACGATCAGCCGTCTGCTGTTCCGGTCCGGCCAGAGCGAGTACTCGCTCAACGGTGACCACTGCCGGCTGCTGGACATCCAGGAGCTGCTGTCGGACTCCGGGCTGGGCCGGGAGATGCACGTCATCGTCGGCCAGGGCCAGCTCGACCAAGTGCTGCACGCCGGACCCGAGGCCAGGCGCGCGCTGATCGAGGAGGCTGCGGGCGTACTCAAGCACCGCAAGCGCAAGGAAAAGGCGCTGCGCAAGCTGGAGGCCATGCAGGCCAACTTGACCAGGCTGGTGGACCTCACCACCGAGCTGGGCCGGCGGCTCAAGCCGCTCGGCCGCCAGGCGGAGATCGCCAGGAAGGCCGCTGTGATCCAGGCCGACCTGCGCGACGCCAAGCTACGGCTGCTGGCCGACGACTACGTCACGCTGGCCGCCGAGCTCGAGCGGGAGACCGCGGGCGAGGCGCTGGTCACCGCGCGGCGCGCCGAGCTCGACGCCGAGCTCGCCCGCGCCCGCGCCCGGGAGGCCGAGCTCGAGGCCGCCGCGCGCGAGCACGCGCCGCGGCTGGCCCGTGCCCAGCAGACCTGGTTCGCGCTGTCCGGCCTCGCCGAGCGGTTCCGCGGCATGGCGGGCGTCGCGGCCGAGCGCCACCGCCACCTGTCCGCCGAGCCCGAGACGGCCGGACTGGGTCGCGACCCCGACGCGATGGACGCCGAGGCGGCCACCCTCCGCGAGGAGGAGGCCGCCCTCACCGAGCGGCTCGCGGCCTGCCGGGACCGGCTGGCCGCGACGGTACGGGCCCGGGAGGCCGCCGAGTCGGCGCTCGCCGAGGTGGAACGCGCGCTCGCCGGCCAGGCCCGCGAGGCGACGGCGCGGGCGGAGCGGATGGCCAAGCTCCGCGGTCAGGTCGGCGCGGCGCGCAGCCGCGGGCTCGCCGCGGACGAGGAGATAGCCCGGCTGGAGGCCGCGCGGGCGCAGGCCGCCGAGCGCGCCGCCCGCGCGGCGCGCGAGCACGCCCAGGTCCGGGACGACACAGCGGGCCGCGAGGACGGGCGGGCCGAGCTCGCCGCCGCGCGTGAGCAGGCGGCGGCCGCGGTCAGCCGGGCCGCCGAGCGGGTGACCGCGCTCCGTGCGGCGGAGCACCAGGCCAGCGCCGAGCGCGCCGCTCTCAGAGCGCGCAAGGAGGCGCTGGAGGAAGCGTTCAGCGCCGGCGCGGACGCGTCGGGGATCCTGCTGGCCGAGCGGGGCCGGTTCGGCGGCGTGCTGGGCTCGTTCGCCGCCATGATCACGGTGGACGACGGGGCGCAGCAGGCGGTGGCGGCGGCCCTCGGCGCGGCGGCGGACGCGGTGGCCGTCGCGGGCCTCGACGAGGCCGTGGCCATCCTGGGCGCGCTGCGCGACGAGGGCGCGGGCAGCGCCGAGCTGGTCATCGCGGACAGCGGGGACGCGCCCATCCCCGCAGCAAGTAACCCTGCGGTTTGGTGTTCATCGGTGAACACCAAACCGCTAGGTAACCGCCCGCCCGGCCAGGCCAGCCCCGTGGAAGTCGCACCGGCGGCCGGGCGCGGCGGGGCGGTGGGCGTGGCATACTACGGCGACGTGCCGGCCGGCCGTGGCGGGGCGGTGGGCGTGGCACACAACGGCGACGCGCCCGCCGGGCGCGCCGGGTCCGCGGTCGCCCTGCCGGCCGGCGCCCGGCCCGCGCTCGACCTGGTCCGCGCCCCCGACGGGGCGGCCGGACCGCTGGCCTGGCTGCTCGGCGACGTGGTGGTCGCGGCCGACCTCAGCCAGGCCCGTGAGCTGGTGCGGGCCCACCCCGCGTTGCGGGTGGTCACCCGCGACGGCGACCTGCTCGGCGCGCACTGGGCCAAGGGCGGGTCGGCCACCGCGCCGAGCCTGCTGGAGACGCGTGCCGCCGCCGACGAGGCGGCGGTCCGGCTGACCGCGGCCGAGCGGCGGTGCCAGCACGCCGAGAAAGAACTGGCCGCCGCCGCGGCAGACGAGGAGCGCGCCCGCCAGCAGCTGGCCCAGGCGCTCGCCGCGCTGCAGGAGGCCGACGGCGCCGCGGCCGAGATCTCCGGCCGGGTCGGCGTGCTGGCCGGCGCCGCCCGGGCGGCCCGCGAAGAGGCGGAGCGGCTCACCGCCGCCGTCGCGTCCGCCCAGCACGCGCGCGAGGCGGACATCGCCCGCTTCGAGGATCTGGAGCGGCGCCTGACCAAGGCCGAGGCCGAGGAGGGTCAGGCGGCCAGCGCCGCCGCCGGGACCGCCGCCACGCACGACGTCGGCCTGCTCGGCCAGCGGTGCAGCGCCGCCCGCACCGCCGAGATGGACGCGCGGCTCGAGGTGCGCACCGCCGAGGAGCGGCTGCGCGCCGTCGCCGGGCGCGGCGACGCGCTCGCGGCTGCCGCCGTGGCCGAGCGCCAGGCGCGCGAGCGCGCGGCGGCTCGGCTCGCCCGCCGCCGGCGCGACGCCGCCATCGCCCGCGCCGTGGCGAGCGGCGCGGCGGTGATCGTCACCCGGATCGAGGCGTCCGTCGAGCTGGCGCAGGCGCAGCGGCAGGCCGCCGAGCAGGCGACCGCCGGGCACGCCCAGGAGCTGACCCAGCTGCGCGCCCGCACCGCCGAGATCACGGCCGAGCTGGAGGCGCTCACCAGCCGCGCGCACAGCGTCGAGCTGGTCGCCGCCGAGCACCGGCTGCGCCTGCACCAGATCGCCAGCCGGGTCGCGGAGGAGTACGGCATCGACACCGACGTGCTCGTGGCCGAGTACGGCCCGCAGGCCGCGCCCGGCGAGGAGGAATCCACGGGCGGGCAGGACGCGCTGCCGGTCTTCGACCGGGCGCAGACCGAGCGCCGTGTCCAGGCGGCCGAGCGGCAGCTCGCCCAGCTGGGCAAAGTGAACCCGCTCGCCCTCGAGGAGTTCACCGCGCTGCAGGAGCGGCACGCGTTCCTCGGCACGCAGCTCGAGGACCTCAAGAAGACCCGCCGCGACCTGCTCACGGTGGTCAAGGAGGTCGACGACCGGGTCCAGCAGGTCTTCGAGTCGGCGTACGCGGACACCGCGCGGGAGTTCGAGCACATCTTCGCCCGGCTGTTCCCGGGCGGCCAGGGCAGGCTGGTGCTCACCGAGCCCGACGACATGCTCGTCACCGGGATCGAGGTGGAGGCCAGGCCGCCGGGCAAGAAGGTCAAGCGGCTGTCGCTGCTGTCTGGCGGCGAGCGGTCGCTGACCGCGATCGCCTTCCTGCTGGCGATCTTCAAGGCGCGACCGTCACCGTTCTACGTGCTCGACGAAGTCGAGGCCGCGCTGGACGACACGAACCTGCAGCGGCTGCTCCAGATATTCGACGAGCTCAGGGAGACCTCCCAGCTGATCATCATCACGCACCAGAAGCGGACGATGGAGGTCGCCGACTCGCTCTACGGGATCAGCATGCGCGGCGACGGCGTCTCGGCCGTGGTGAGCCAGCGGCTGCGCGAGCGCCAGCCCGCGTAGCCGCGCCGCCGGCCGGGACCCCCGCCAGAGCGCGCCAGCAGCCTCATTGCACACGGTGTGACCATTGCAACCGGGCATTCGGGACAAATCTTGGTCACCGCGTGTGCAAAGTGAGTCCGTCGGTCTCCGGGGCGGGCGACGCGCCGCGGTCCGGCCGTCTGCGAGACTGGGTGGGTCATGGCATACGTGATCCTCATCATCGTCATCGCGGTTCTCGCGGTCGCCGCCGGGAGCTGGCTGCTGCTGGTCCGGCCCCGGCGCCGCGCCGTCGGCCCCCCCGCGCCGCCCGCCGTGCGGGCCCCGGGCACGGGCGCGGCGCCCGCCGGCACCTCGGCCGGGACCGCGGTCGCCGACCGGGACGGGGCGCCAGCGCCGGCCGGCGACCAGCTCGCGCCCCAGCCGGTCATCGAGCGGCCGCCGCCGTCGGCCGGCCGCCTGGCCTCGCTGCGCGGCCGGCTCGCCAGGTCGCAGTCCGGGCTCGGCTCGGTCCTGCTCAGCCTGCTGTCCCGCTCCACCCTGGACGACCAGACCTGGCAGGACATCGAGGACGCCCTGATCACCGCGGACGTCGGGGTGGTCCCGGCCCAGCAGATCACCGAGGAACTGCGGACCCAGGTCAAGGTGGCGGGCACCCGCACCCCCGACGAGGTCAGGGCGCTGCTGCGCGCCGACCTGCTGGCCCAGATCGGCCAAGACGACGACAGATCGCTGGCCACCGCGCCGCACGCCGGCCACCCGGCCGTGGTGCTCGTCGTCGGGGTCAACGGCACCGGCAAGACCAGCGTCTCGGGCAAGCTGGCCCGCGCGCTCGTTGGCGACGGCCGCACCGTGCTGCTGGCCGCGGCGGACACGTTCCGCGCGGCGGCCACCGACCAGCTGCAGACCTGGGGCGACCGCGTGGGCGCCCGGGTGATCCGGTCGGAGCGGGAGGGCGCCGACCCGGCCAGCGTCGCGTTCGAGGCCGTCAAGACCGGGATCGACGAGCACGTGGACACCGTGATCGTCGACACAGCGGGCCGGCTGCACACCAAGACCGGGCTGATGGACGAGCTCGGCAAGGTCAAGCGCGTCATCGAGAAGAGCACGACCGTCGACGAGGTGCTGCTCGTCCTCGACGCGACGACTGGGCAGAACGGCCTGCGCCAGGCGCGGGTCTTCGCCGAGGCGGTGAACATCACCGGCATCGTGCTGACCAAGCTGGACGGCACCGCGAAGGGCGGCATCGTGATCGCCGTCCAGCGCGAGCTCGGCGTCCCCGTCAAGCTCGTCGGCCTCGGCGAGGGCCCCGATGACCTGGCGCCCTTCGAGCCCGAGACGTTCGTGGACGCGATCGTCGGTTAGGCGGTGTAGCCCGGGCGGCATCCGCAGCGGCCCCCGAAACATCTCCGTAACACCCGGCGCCGGCGTTTCACAGCGCGGAAACACCCCGGCGTACCGCGCGAAACGGCGCGGGCGCAGGGTCGGTGGATGGGGCGGACCGAGCATCAGGCCAGGCGAGGCCCGGGAGAGGTGGTCGAGTGAAGCTCATCACGGCTGTCATCAAGCCGTTCAAGCTCGATGACGTGAAGGGCGCGCTGCAGGCGTTCGGCGTGCACGGCATGACCGTGACCGAAGCGACCGGATACGGCAGGCAGCGCGGTCACACCGAGGTCTACCGCGGGGCGGAGTACCAGATCGACCTCGTGCCCAAGACCCGGGTCGAGGTGCTCTGCGACGACGAGGACGTAGACGACCTGATCGGGGTCATCGTCAAGGCAGCGCAGACCGGCCGGATCGGCGACGGCAAGGTCTGGAGCGTGCCGGTCGAGACCATCGTCAGGGTGCGCACCGGAGAACGCGGCCCCGACGCGCTCTGAGCCTCCGGGCCACGGGGGAGGAGCGTTGACTGTGATCACCTCGTTCGCGGCCGACCGCGCCCGCCGGACGGCCGAGGCAGACCGGTGGCTGGCGGGCCTGCTGGCCGCCGAGCCGGGCGTCGCGCTGGTCGCGGTGGGCGGGTACGGGCGCCGGGAGCAGCTGCCAGGCAGCGACCTGGACGTGCTCCTGCTGCACGAGGGCGTCGGCGGCATCGCCGCGATCGCGGACCGGATCTGGTACCCGGTGTGGGATTCCGGCGCGCGGCTCGACCACTCCGTGCGCACGCTGGCGGAGGCGCGCCGGGCCGCGGCCGGCGACATGAAGGTCGCGCTCGGCCTCATCTACGCGCGGCACGTCGCCGGCGACGCCACGCTGTCGGCCCGGCTGCGCGAGCGGACGCTCAAGGACTGGCGGGCCGCGGCGGGCACCAGGCTGGCCGAGCTGCGTGCGATGCACCTCGAGCGCGAGCGGCAGTTCGGCGAGCTGGCCTTCCTGCTCGAGCCCGACCTGAAGGAGGCCAAGGGCGGGCTGCGCGACGTACACGCCATGCAGGCGGTGGCGGCCGCCTGGGTGGCCCCGACCCCCGGCCCGCGGGTGCGGGCGGCCTACGAGACGATCCTCGACATCAGGCACGCCCTGCACGAGGTCACCGGCAGGCCCGCCGACCGGCTGGTGTTCCAGGAGCAGGACGAGGTCGCGAAAGTGGCCGGCCTGCTCGACGGCGACGCGCTGCTGCGCGTGCTGGCCGGCGCGGCCAGGACCGTCGCCTACGCGACCGATCACACGTTCCGCCAGGCGGACCGGCTGACCTCGCGCTCGGGCCGCAGGCGGCACGCCGAGCGGCTGCCGCTCGCCGACGGCGTGGTCGAGCAGGACGGCGAGGTCGTGCTGGCCAGGTCCGCCGACCCGCAGGCCGATCCCGTGCTGGTGCTGCGGGCCGCGGCGGCCGCCGCGCAGGCCGGGCTGCCGCTCGCGCCCCGCACGCTGGCCAGGCTCGCCGTCTGCCCGCCGCTGCCGGTGCCCTGGCCGGCCGAGGCGCGGGACGCGCTGCTCACGCTGCTCGGCGCCGGGCAGGCCGCGGTCGGCGTCTGGGAGGCGCTGGACCAGGAGGGCCTGGTGGCAGCGCTGCTGCCGGACTGGGAGCGGGTCCGGAACAGGCCGCAGCGCAACCCGCTGCACACCTACACCGTGGACCGGCACCTGGTGGAGACCGCCGCCCGGGCCGCCGCGCTCACCCGTGAGGTGGCCCGCCCGGACCTGCTGCTGATGACCGCGTTCCTGCACGACGTCGGCAAGGGCTGGCCGGGCGACCACAGCGTCTGCGGCGAGGCGGTGGCGAAGGACGTGGCCACCCGCGTCGGATTCAGTCAGGCCGACGCGGTGCTTGTGGCGGCAGCCGTTCGGCTCCATCTCTTGCTTCCGCAGGCCGCGACCAGGCGCGACCTGGATGATCCGGTGACGGTGGCGCAGGTCGCTGCAGCGGTCGGCGGCCGGGGCCTGCTCGAGCTGCTGCACGCGCTGGCGATCGCGGACGGCCAGGCGACCGGGCCGGCCGCGTGGAGCGACTGGAAGGCCGGCCTGATCGCCGACCTGGTGCACCGGGTGTCGGCGGAGCTGGACGGCGAGCCGCCGCCGCTGCCGCCGTCGCCAAGGCCCGACCTGCTGGAACTTGGCGCCGGCGGCGGGCCCGCGGCCCTGGTGGAGGGCGGTGAGGTCATCATGGTCGCGGCCGACCGGCCGGGGCTGCTGTGGCAGGCGGCCGGCGTGCTCGCGTCGCACCGGCTGGTGGTGCGGTCGGCGAACGTGTCGGTGGCCGACGGGACCGCGCTGACCGTGTTGCGGGTGGCGCCGGAGTTCGGCGACCCGCCGGAGCCCGAGCTCGTCGCGGCCGACCTGCGCCGGATGCTGGCCGGGCGGCTCGACGTGGCCGACCGGCTGCGGCGCAGGACGCGGCCGCACCCGGCACGCGTGCCGGGCCTGCCGCCGCCGAAGGTCACGCTGGTGGACGACGCGTCGCGCACGGCGACGGTGGTCGAGATCCGCGCGCACGACGAGCCGGGGCTGCTGTGGCGCATCGGCCGCGCGCTCGGCGAGTGCGGCCTGGACGTCCGCGCCGCCCGGGTGGAGACGCTCGGCGCGGAGGCCGTGGACGTGTTCTACGTGGTGGACGGCTCCGGCCGCCCGGTCAAGGACCTGCACCTGCGCGGGCTGATCGCCGCGCGGGTACTAGAGGCTCTGACCGGATAGCCTGGAAGCGTGTTCGAGACTCTCTCCGACCGGCTGACCCAGGTCTTCTCCTCGCTGCGCAGCAGGGGGCGGCTGTCTGACGCCGACATCGACGCGACCGCCCGCGAGATCCGCATCGCCTTGCTGGAGGCGGACGTCGCGCTGCCCGTGGTCAGGGAGTTCATCGCCCGGGTGCGCGAGCGCGCGCGCGGCGAGGAGGTGTCCACCGCGCTGAACCCGGCGCAGCAGGTCATCAAAATCGTGCACGAAGAGCTGATCACGATCCTCGGCGGGGAGGAGCGCAGGCTCCGGTTCGCGAAGACCCCGCCCACCGTGATCATGCTGGCCGGCCTGCAGGGCTCGGGTAAGACGACGCTGGCGGCCAAGCTGGCGCTGTGGCTGCGCGGGCAGGGCAACACGCCGATGCTGGTCGCCGCCGACCTGCAGCGGCCGAACGCCGTGCAGCAGCTCCAGGTGCTGGGCGAGCGCGCCGGGGTGCCGGTGTTCGCGCCCGAGCCGGGCAACGGAGTCGGCGACCCGGTCGCGGTCGCGCGGCGCTCGATCGAGGAGGCCCGCCGCCGCCAGCACAACGTGGTCATCATCGACACGGCCGGCCGCCTCGGCGTCGACGCGGAGATGATGGGCCAGGCGATCGCCATCAGGGACGCGGTCGCGCCCGACGAGATCCTGTTCGTGGTCGACGCGATGATCGGCCAGGACGCGGTGGTCACCGCGCAGGCGTTCCTCGACGGTGTCGGGTACGACGCGGTCGTGCTCACCAAGCTCGACGGCGACGCGCGCGGCGGCGCGGCGCTGTCCATCGCCCAGCTGACCGGGCGGCCGGTGATATTCGCTTCGGCCGGGGAGAAGCTCGAGGACTTCGACCTGTTCCACCCGGACCGGATGGCGTCCCGGATCCTCGACATGGGCGACATGCTCACGCTGATCGAGCAGGCGGAGCGCACGTTCGACCAGCAGCAGGCCGCGGACATGGCCGGCAAGCTGGTGTCAGGGGACGGGTTCACCCTCGAGGACTTCGTCGACCAGCTGAACATGGTCCGCAAGCTTGGCCCCATCGGCAACCTGCTCGGCATGCTGCCGGGCGCCGCGCAGAACCGGGAGCTGTTCAGCCAGATCTCGGACAAGGACCTGGACCGTGCCGCGGCGATCGTCAGCTCCATGACCCCGACCGAGCGGCGCAATCCGAAGATCATTAACGGTTCCCGGCGGGCCCGCATCGCGGCCGGCTCCGGGGTCACCGTGAGCGAGGTCAACTCGCTGGTGATGAGGTTCTTCGAGGGCCAGAAGATGATGCGCCAGGTGCTCGGCGGCGGCCAGATCCCGGGCATGCCGCCGATCCCCGGCATGCGCCGCACCGCGGCCAAGGCGGCCAAGGGCAAGAAGGGGAAGAAGAAGCCCAAGGGCGGTCGCCCCGGGGCCAGTCCGAGCCGCCCCGCGGCCGGCGACGCGGCGCAGGACGGGCGGGCGGCGGGCGGCCCGCACGGCGGGGCACCCGGCGCCGTCCCCGGCACGCTGCCGGGGCTGCCGGGCAGCATCTCGTCCGCGGATCTGATGCGCGGCCTCAAGCTGCCCGGCGGCCCGGACGGGGCTTCGCCCGCCGCGCCGCCGGGGGCCGTCCCCGCGGCGTTCCGCCGTCGCGCCTCCAAGCGCGGCGACAAGCGCTAGCCCCTCTGCGGCGCCCTGCCCCGGGCGTCCGGCCGGGCTTGGCGCACGTGATTACACCTCAGCGCCGGTGGTCTGGCACAATGTGAGCGCGACTGCACGGCTTCGCGAGGCCCTCTCTCCCTCGCCAGGCCCGCCCAGCGAGCGGCCAGGCCGGACCCCACCCGGCCCGCGGGCCGCCGCCCACAACGAGTTACCTGGGAGATTCCCGTCCGTGGCTGTCAAGATCAAGCTCAAGCGCATGGGCAAGATCCATGCGCCCTTCTACCGCATCGTCGTCGCCGACGCCCGCACCAAGAGGGACGGGCGCGCGATCGAGGAGATCGGTAAGTACCACCCGAAGTCGGAGCCGTCGTTCATCGAGGTTTCTTCCGAGCGGGCGCAGTACTGGCTGTCGGTAGGCGCTCAGCCGACCGAGCCGGTGCGCCGCATCCTGGAGATCACCGGGGACTGGCAGAAGTTCCGCAACGAGCCGGGCGCGGAGGGAACGCTGCGCACGGCCGCGCCCAAGACCGGCAAGAGCGAGCGCTTCGCCGAGGCGGTCGGCCAGACCCCCACCAGCGGCGAGACCACGCCGAAGGGCGGCCGCGCGCGCAAGGCGGACGCAAAGGCCGACGCGAAGGCTCACACCGAGGCCAAGCCGGACAAGGCCGAGGGCTCTGGCAAGCGCAAGGCCGCCGCCAGGGCCGACAAGCCGGCCGTGGCGACCCCCGACGCCGCTGCGGCTGAGCCCCCGGCCGCGGAGCCCGCTGCCGCCGAGGCCGAGCCCGCTGCCGCCGAGCCCGCTGCCGCCGAGCCCGCTGCCGCCGAGCCCGCTGCCGCCGAGCCCGC
>Ga0070698_100001058_pt1 | contig 30280 bp, 24 predicted proteins | sample KBSK1502metaG_FD_65477 | JGI IMG/M metagenome (GOLD analysis project Ga0070698, IMG submission 65477) | Corn, switchgrass and miscanthus rhizosphere microbial communities from Kellogg Biological Station, Michigan, USA - KBS K1-50-2 metaG | ecosystem: Host-associated > Plants > Roots >...
GAAGCGCAAAAATTGCTGGAGCAATGTCTTGTGCGTATGCCTAACCAAAATCTTAATAAAGACCAGGCACGGCAGGTCCTGGAATTTATGCGTTCCAATGATGAGGTTAAATAAAAATATACAATCATTCTTTCATTTAAATAAACCAATATGAAATTTAATTATTTCAAAACTTATATGGGTTTGCTACTAACCTCTGCTTGCCTCATGTCAATGCAAGGATGTAAACCAAAAACTGCTCAGGCGGCGGCAAGTGGCGATGCTTCAAAGTCTTTTGTTGCGCCTGGCAAATACGACGAGTTTTATAATATTGTATCTGGCGGCTTCAACGGTCAAGTAGCTGTTTATGGTATTCCATCTGGTCGTTTGTTTCGCATCATACCTGTTTTTTCTCAATCTCCCGAAAGTGGCTATGGATTTAGTGAAGAAACAAAGCCAATGCTGAACACTTCTCATGGTTTTGTACCCTGGGATGATCAACACCATATTGCTCTTTCACAAACCAAAGGAGAACATGACGGTCGATGGGCTTTTGCGAATGGTAACAATACACCACGCATAGCACGGATAGATCTGACGACGTTCCGAACTTCAGAAATATTGGAAATACCTAATAGTGCAGGTAACCATGCATCGCCTTTTATTACAGAAAATTCAGAATACGTCGCAGCGGCAACCCGTTTCAGCGTTCCGCTTGATGATCAGAATGGCGATGTTCCAATCAATACTTACAAACAAAACTTCAAAGGTTCAATAAGTTTTATATCGATCAATCCAACGTCCGGAGAAATGAATATTGCATTCCAGATTCGTACTCCGGGAGTCAACTTTGATCTCTCCCGCGCAGGCAAGGGAAAGTCACATGGTTGGTTCTTCTTCAGTTGCTATAATTCTGAAAAAGCTAACACACTTTTGGAAGTAAATGCTTCTGCTAAAGACAAAGATTTTGTAATGGCAGTAAACTGGAAAAAAGCAGAAGAATATGTAAAAGCTGGCAAAGCAAAAAAACAAACCGTTAAATATGCACATAATGTATATGATGAAAATACTCATACGGCCACTTCTACAATTAAGACAGAGGTTCTCATATTAGATCCTGCTGATTGTCCTGATATGCTTTACCTGATTCCTTGTCCAAAATCACCGCATGGAACAGATGTAGACCCTACCGGTGAATACATAGTGGCTTCGGGCAAGCTTGCGGCAAGTATTCCTGTGTTTTCTTTTACTAAAATTCAGAAAGCAATAGCTGATAAAGCTTTTGATGGTGAATATGACGGCATCCCGGTAATCAAGTATGAAGCTGCCCTGCATGGTGTAGTAGCTAAGCCTGGTCTGGGACCCCTGCATACAGAATTTGATGAAAAAGGCAATGCCTATACTTCCATGTTTGTTTCTTCTGAAATAGTAAAATGGAGATTAAGTGATCTTGAAGTTCTTGATCGTGTACCTACTTATTATTCTATTGGTCACTTGTCCATACCTGGCGGACCAACAGCAAAGCCACATGGAAAGTATATGATCGCTTACAATAAGATCACCAAAGATCGTTATCTGCCAACCGGGCCAGAACTGACACAAAGCGCCCAGTTATATGATATCAGCGGAGAAAAAATGAAATTGCTTCTGGACTTTCCTACAACCGGTGAACCGCACTATGCAGAAGCGATACCCACTGCTATGATAAAGGATAAACAAAGAAAAATATACAAAATTGAAGAAAACACACATGCCTATGTTTCTAAAGGCGAAGGGCAAACTAAAGTTGAACGTAACGGCAACCAGGTGCATGTATGGATGACGGCGATCCGCTCTCACCTGACACCGGATAATATTGAAGGAGTAAAATTAGGAGACGAAGTATATTTTCATGTTACCAACCTCGAACAAGATTGGGATGTACCGCACGGGTTTGCCATAAAAGGTGCTAATAATGCAGAAATCCTGATAATGCCCGGCGAAACACAAACCCTTAAATGGGTGGCAGACCGAACAGGCATTTTTCCCTTCTATTGCACGGATTTCTGTTCTGCCCTGCACCAGGAGATGTCTGGTTATTTGAGAGTGTCTTCTGTGGGTTCTAATGTGGCGTTGCATTTTAGTACCGGCACAAATAAACCTGTTGTAAGTACAAATTCTGAAAAAACCAGCGGCAGTGTTTCTAAAAACTAAGAAACTATTTAAAAATGAAAAAGAAAGAACACAGATTACACAGATTTGAAAGATTTGCACGGATATCATCTGTAATTAATCCGTTTGATCAGTGTCATCCGTGTTCCATTCACTGAAATGTAAACAGCTTATAACAGAAAGCGTGATTCATAAGAGTTTTTATTGTGAGATGCATCCGGGGCCTCACAGGCCCCAGATGCTATTTTAAAGGTAACAGGTTATGAAAAAGATGAGCAATACTTCCCGGATTATTATAGCGATTGGATCTTTAACACTGATCATCATTTTCTTTGTACCGGCATGGTCCATTTACCTGATTGCCCCGCAATATCCTGAAGGGTTATCTATGCAGATCTGGTTGAATAAAATTACCGGACAGGTAGAAATAATCAACGGGTTGAATCACTATATCGGAATGAAGCATATCAAGGCAGAGATGTTTCCGGAATTTTCTTTTCTTGTTTACATTTTAGGATTCTTTGTTTTATTTGGATTGGCTGTTGCGTTTACCGGCAATCGTAAATTACTCGTCGCTTATCTTCTTCTTTCTGTAATTGGCGGTATAGCCGCCTTAGTGGACTTTTATATGTGGGGTTATGATTATGGTCATAACCTTGATCCCTCAGCAGCCATCCAGGTACCGGGTCTATCTTATCAACCTCCTCTTATCGGTCATAAAAAATTATTGAACTTCGATGCTTATTCTTATCCGGATACCGGCGGATGGATCGTGGTTGCCGTGACTGGTATCTTTTTTATTATATGGTTTCTTGAATGGCGCAGACAAAGAACACAAGTGAAACAATACAAACCAAAACTTTCAGCACCTGTCACAAAACTTTCGGCATCTGTAGCATTGATTGCATTCCTGCTTATTGGGTGTAATCCTAAAGCCGAAAAAATCAATTTAGGAAAAGATCAATGCGCTGAATGCAAAATGACTATTGTAGATCCAAAATTCGGAGCCGAGATCGTAACTAAAAAAGGAAAGGTGTACAAGTTTGATGACACACATTGCATAGCTGTATTTTTAGAACGCAGGGGTGTGGAACTAAGTGATATTCACCAAACATTATTTGTTCAATATAATGCTCCCGGAGAATTTGTAGCCGTAAAGTCTGCAGAATTTGTCGTAAGCAGCCAGTTCAAAAGCCCGATGGGCGGAAATGCTGCAGCATTTAAAAACACAACAGAAGCCAAAAAGAAATCCGCGGAAATAGAGGGAAGCCGGATTACCAACTGGGCCACGCTTTATAATATTTTGATCAAGTGAGAAAGATACTAACCATATTATCCCTTTTTATAATGAGCAGTGCGTTAGCCAATAAAATTGTAGTTGGAAAAGATAAAGCGATCAGCACGTTACGACAGGGAATTAAGGAAGCAAAGGATGGCGATACGATTTTGTTGAACAAAGGAATTTACAAAGAAGGCAATATTATAATTAACAAGGCTATTTATTTGATAGGGATTGACGGTCCTGTGCTGGATGGAGATAATAAAGATGAAATCCTTACGCTTACCGGAAAAAATATCGTGATCAAAGGCATTCATTTTGCTAATGCGGGTTATTCATCAATGAATGATTACGCCGCTTTGAAAATAATTGATGCGACCAGTGTTGTGATTGAAAACAACAATTTCAACAATACCTTCTTTGCTATTCATGTGGCTAATAGCACTCATTCTCTTATCAGGAATAATACGATCAAAGGCAATGACAAATCAGAGCATCTGTCAGGTAATGGCATCCATCTTTGGAAATGTGCGAACATGCAGGTGGAAAATAATTCGATCCAGGGTCATCGTGATGGAATCTATTTTGAATTTGTTACTGAATCAACTATTCAAAATAACCTGAGTGAGAAAAATATCAGGTATGGTCTTCACTTCATGTTTTCTAATAACGACAACTATTTTAATAATACGTTTAGGAATAACGGGGCAGGTGTTGCTGTCATGTATTCACACAAAGTAAAGATGGAAGGAAATAAATTTGAAATGAACTGGGGACCTTCTTCCTATGGCATTCTATTGAAAGATATAACTGACAGCTATATTCAACATAATACTTTCTTTAAAAATTCTGTCGGCATTCACATGGAAGGAAGCAGCCGTATCGATGTGTCAAAAAATATTTTTAAAGAAAATGGTTGGGCCATAAAAGTGCAGGCAAGCTGTGATGATAATAATTTTTTTCAGAACAATTTCTTTGGTAACAGTTTTGATGTGGCTACGAACGGCTCGCTGGTGCTGAATAAATTTTATAATAATTATTGGGATAAGTATGAAGGGTATGACCTGAATAAAGATGGAATAGGTGATGTGCCCTATCACCCTGTAAGCATGTACTCGATGATCGTAGAACAAAACCCAAACTCTCTTATACTGCTGAGAAGTTTTATGGTTTCACTGCTTGATAAAGCAGAGAAAGCCATACCGAGTCTTGCTTCTGAAAATCTAGTTGATGATAAACCAATGATTAAGTCTATTAAATTATGATCAGGGTAGAACATATAACCAAAAAATTTAGAAAGCTGTTGGCGTTGAAGGATATCAATGCACAACTTGAAAAAGGCCAAGTGATCTCATTGATTGGGCCGAACGGTTCCGGTAAAACAACGTTGATCAAAGCCATACTTGGTATGGTAAAGCCAGATAGTGGAAAAATATTTTTTGATAATGCACTGATCAATGGGGATCCTTCCTATCGTTCGCAAATTGGATACATGCCACAGATTGGCCGTTACCCGGATAATATGAAAGTGGGCCAGCTTTTTACAATGCTCAGGAATATCCGAAATGTACCTGAAGATAAAATTGATAAAGAGTTGATAGAGAAGTTTGACCTGAAAAAAATATTTGATAAGTCCATGCGGACACTTTCCGGCGGTACCAGGCAAAAAGTTAGTGCAGCACTTGCTTTTCTTTTTGATGCTGAAGTGTTGATACTCGATGAACCAACCGCGGGACTTGATCCTTTGTCATCAGAAATTTTGAAAGAAAAGATCTTAAAAGAAAAAGCAAAGAACAAGCTTATTCTTATTACTTCTCATATTTTAAGTGACCTTGATGAACTGACAACGCATATTATGTATCTGCAGGAAGGTAAACTGGAATTTTTCATAGAGATCGGACAACTGCGTGAGGAAACAGGTGAATTGAAACTTGGAAAAGCAATTGCAAGGATAATGAAAGGGGAAAAATTTAACAGCGAATGGATCGGCAAAATGTTTTTGGTAAAGGATGAGAAAAAATTTATTGATTAAAACAGTTGATGATCATGCTTAAGCTATCAAAATATGTTCTTTATGATATCGTAAGAAGCAAAGTCGTTCTTGCATACACAGCTTTCCTGTTTTTGGTCTCTTTCAGCCTATTTAATATGGAAGAGAACAGCAGCAAGGCTATACTAAGCTTATTAAATATTATATTGATCGTAGTGCCACTTATCAGCATGATCTTCACAACAATTCATTATTATAATTCATACGAGTTTATCGAACTGATGCTTTCACAACCAATGAGCCGCCGTAAGATTTTGTTAAGCGAGTATGGCGGGGTAAGCCTTTCATTGCTTACTGGCTTTTTAATTGGTGTAGGAATTCCGGTATTGCTTTATTCACCGGATAGTGTTGGGTTTTCGCTTCTCTTCACTGGCGTTTCATTAACATTGGTATTTACATCGATGGCCTTTCTCACTTCAGTAAAAGCAAGAGATAAAGCAAGGGGCATCGGATTTGCTTTGTTGCTTTGGTTTTATTTTGCATTGATCTATGATGGGCTAATACTTTTAATTCTTTTCAATTTCAGCGATTATCCTCTTGAAAAGATCACCCTGGTTCTTTCTGCATTGAATCCAATCGATCTTGGTCGTATCTCCATCATGCTGAAAATGGATGTAAGTGCTTTAATGGGATACACCGGGGCATTATATAAAGATTTTTTTGGAAGCGGAGCTGGTACTCTTTTTACTGTTGGCATCATGTTGCTTTGGATCATTGTGCCGCTTTGGTGGGCTATGAGGGTTTTTAAGAAAAAGGATCTGTAGCCGAATTTCCATAATCATAATTCTCATTGACGGATATCAAACACTAAGAAGTATTGAGAGGATAACTTTATTCTCTATCTCAAAATTATTCATCAATGGAAGGGTTAAAAGAATATTTATGGCCTTATCTGATTTCCCAGGGTGTAAGCCTTATCATATTAATTGCAGCATGGAAAAAAAACAGGTGGGCAAGATGGTTATTTGCATTGCTTTTCTTTTGGGCTTCAGCGACTAATATGTATATCGGGCTCACAAAACCTGATACATATCTTTCATACGCTGAAATGGCAATCCCTTTATACCAGGATTTTATTAACGGGTGGTTCAGCCACTATAATCATATTATCATCCCCCTAATTGCTATTGGACAATTATTAATCGCTATTGGCATGCTTTTAAGGGATTGGTGGGTGAAATTAGCTTGCATTGGAAGTATTATTTTCCTGATAAGTATTGCACCTTTAATGGTTGGCGCTGGATTTCCCTTTTCTATCACAGTTTCTATTGCAGCTATGTTTATTTTGATCAATGATGATCGAAATTATATCTGGAAGAAACAGGAGAGAAGCATATTATTTGTATAAAAGATTGCGGTGTCTGATATTAGTTATTGCTCTGAATGATTAATATCAGGAGAATTATAAAAATGCACCGGCAATTTTGTTTCAAAACGAAATAGTATGAATACATCTTTGTCCTCTCTGTCTCTTGCACAGATCGTAAACAGCAATCATAAAGCCGCTTCTGTATTCGAAAAATACCATCTTGATTTTTGTTGTAAAGGAAAACGTTCACTTGAGCAGGCTTGTTCTGAACAGCAGCTTACAACATCACAGGTAACTGAAGAGCTCGAAAATATTTTTTCAAATGAAAGCAATAACACTTCCATTGATTTCGACAAAATGAATTTGACCCAGCTTTGTGACTATATCTTACATACTCATCATGCGTATGTAAAAAATGAAATGCCCCAGATACATGCATACCTGCAAAAGGTATCGTCAAAACATGGTGACAGGCATCCTGAACTTTATAAAATATTCCAAATATTCTCCGCAGTGAAAGAAGAAATGGAAGGTCACATGAAAAAAGAAGAATTGATCCTTTTTCCAAGGATAAAAGAATTGCAAAAGTTAGCTGATAATGAAAATGCTCACCTCCAGGTAAATATTGGTTATTTACAGTCTCCTATCACAGTCATGGAACAGGAACATGACCATGCCGGCAACCTGCTGAATGATATCAGGATTTTTTCCAATGACTATGCTCCGCCACAAGATGCATGCACCACTTACCGTTTGTGTTTTGCGGCGCTGAAGGCATTTGAGGTGGATCTTCATCAGCATGTACACCTTGAAAACAATATCCTGTTTCCCAGGACAATCGAGCTTTTCAAAGAATTACAAACTTCAATTTTCAATTGAATGGTGTTATGCTTTGTACTTTAAGCTTTTTACTGCATATGTTTGCGAATAGCCGTCTTGATTTATCAAGGCGGCTTTTTTATTTATGACAAGTATCAATTTTTCAGGTGATGAATGTCATGGCTTTAAAACTCCCCTGGAATTATTTTTGAATACTCATAGATACATAACAGAATGCTATAAGGGTAAAATCTCTTTCCCATCACAGGATGGGCAATCGTTGGTTTTCGTTTCAATTACACAGCCCCTTGATTCATCAAGGGGCTTCGGTTTCAAGACTGAATTTACTAGTTGCTAAATAATGAACAGACCTGAACACTTCGTTTCACTCAGAGCAGGCTGTCGTCGCAAGCAAAGATTCATAATAGCAAAACAGGTTGTCCCATAATTTTCCACATATTAACAAAATGACTGCAACAACAAAAACGTTATAATCATCATGATTATATTTGTCGCTAATCAAACCCTTTAAATGAGCATTCCTAAAGGAAAACTTATTGCAATCGGAGGTGCTGAAGACAAAGGCACCAATCTTGAAACCGGGGAAATTCATCGCAGCAATCTTAATTTTTTTGAGCTTGGCATTTTGCGTCGCCTGGTAGAGGAGGCGGGTGGTGTGAATGCAAAGATCGAGATCATTACAACAGCATCTACCATTCCTTTTGAAGTAGGAGAACATTACAGAAATGCATTAGGAAAAATTGGTTGTGTAAATGTTGATATCATGCATGTTCGTACACGACAGGATACTCTGAATAAAGAATATCTTGGGCGAATCAAGACCTGTGATGCTGTAATGTTCAGCGGAGGAAATCAACTGAGGTTAAGCGTAACGGATGGCGGCACAGAGTTTCTTGCAATAATGAAGAGGCGTTACATGAACGAAGATTTTGTAATTGCCGGAACTTCCGCCGGAGCAATGGCAATGAGCAAAACAATGATCTACGAAGGAAATGCTACAAGAGCTCATTTGAAAGGAGAAGTAAAAATTACCACTGGCCTTGGTTTTATTGATTCAGTAATTATCGATTCGCATTTTGAAAAACGGGGAAGATTTGGAAGATTGGCACAAGCGGTTGCTACAAATCCAAGCCTGATCGGCATTGGACTTGGTGAAGACACCGGTATGCTGATCACTGAAGGAGATAAAATGGAAGCGATAGGAAGCGGTCTTGTTGTTATTATTGACGGCCACGATATTTTGCATAATAATATCGGCGATATCCCTGATGGTAACCCGATCTCGATCGAAAATCTGAAGGTCCATTTTTGTGAAAAGGGAAATGGGTATGTTATCAGCGAAAGAAAGTTTTTAATGGAAGTGAGTGATGGGGCGGTTATTAAGAAGCAGGTGGATGTTGAGTGATTCTGGAATTAGGAATTTGGGATTTGAAATTTGTTATTTGAGCATTCCCTATTGGGATGCTTTTTTGTTTTAAATTGTGTTAAACATGTTTTACATGAAATTATTTTTCTTTTCTGTAATGATCATAATGATGACTTCTTTTGTTTCTCAAAAGAAAACAAGAGTTATATTTTTTGGTGATTCAATTACACAAGCCGGTGCAGGAACAGGCGGATATATATTGAGGATAGATACATTGTGCAAATCGGAAGGGAAAGGAGACAACTATGAGTTCATCGGTGCTGGTATTGGAGGTAATAAAGTCTATGATCTGTATTTAAGAATGGAAAATGATGTGCTGGCAAAAGAACCGGAAATGGTTATTATTTATATTGGTGTAAATGATGTCTGGCATAAATCCTCTTCCGGCACAGGAACTGATGCCGATAAGTTTGAAAGATTTTACCAGGCAATAATTGACAAGCTTAAAGCAAAGAATATAAAGATCATTCTTTGCACACCGGCAGCGATAGGAGAGAAGACCGATTTTAGTAATCCACAAGATGGCGATATGAATGAGTATAGCAATATCATCAGGCGAATTGCCAAGAAAAATGACCTGGTCCTGGTAGATCTGCGAAAAGCCTTTCTTGATCATAATCTTAAAAACAACCCGGACAATAAGGATCGTGGTATTCTTACGACAGACAGGGTCCACCTGAATGCAAAAGGCAACCAGTTAGTGGCTGAAGAAATGTGGAGGGTGATAAAACAAGCCAAATAGTATTTATTCATTTGCCAGGCTCACAGGGTTAATTTATTTTTAATCTCCACCCTCTACTGCCTTGTGAGATGCGAACTATACTGCTGCTTATATTAATAACAGGGTTTTATAAATTACCTGCACAACAACCGGGTCAAAAGCCAATTGGCACTCCAACTGAAAAAAAGTTTTTAGCAAAACGAAGTGTTTCAAAGGTTTCATCAGAACTATGTAATAATAATATTGATGATGATGGGAATGGATTGAGAGATTGCGAAGATTATTCCTGCTACTATAGTAGCAATGCAGTTTGCAATTGTGCACCTATTGATGTGATCTGGATCTGTGATGAAGGTGGCGATCTTTTTTGGGTGAATCACCAAACAGGAGTAGAAACTTATGTCGGGTTTATGGGAAGACCAATGACGGATATTACATGGGCGCCGGATTATCATTACAAAAAAGATATATGGCTGTGATTGCTTTTTGTATGTACCAACCGGATTTACGCCAAACGGTGATGGAAAGAATGACCTGATGAGAACATTTTCCAATTGCGGCATTACAGGTGAGCTTTCAATTTATAATCGCTGGGGCCAGCTGGTATTTATCACAAAGGATCTTCGGCAAGGATGGAACGGGTTTTATAACAGCACTCCTCAAACTTCAGGAATTTATATTTACCAGGTTAAATATTCTTATGCCTTAAGGCCGGGAGGTTTTTATAAGAAAGGAACCTTTGTTCTTATCCGGTAGATCAAAACATACCTTTATCAGACTCCCATTTTCTTGTTGGCCTGCCTTCGTTGGAGATAACGGCATAATTATTCTTGTCGGCCCACTTCAGCACTTTCTTTCGCAAAAGTTTTGGATAAAAATGCGTGATGACATTTTTATCATTTGAATATTGTTTGAATAAACCAATTTTACTTAATACATCATAGCTGGCTGCTGCGCAACGCATACCGAAAATAGCATAGTCATAAGGAGTTCTTGCAGCAACTGAATCAAATAGTTTTTGCAACTCCATGTATTGTTCTTCAGAAACAGGAACTATTATAGTTTTCCATTTATCATCACCATCCCATTTAACAGACGGATTAATACTAAATCCACCACTCGGTTTTTTATTATGCGGGAAAAGTGGATTATTGCCGGGTGTAAAATCAAGAACCCTTCCACCGGCTTCAATATTTACATGACCGCCTTTTATACCGCCAAACAATTTTGATTCCTGCTGATGATAGCCTTTTGCCGGTTTTGAACCATAAAGAAAATTGATCTTTATCGTATAGGCCGTATCACCCGCAAAACAAGTACTGAAAAAGAAAACTGAAATAAAAATAAATAAGACTCGCATTTTTTACTCGTGATTACAAAAGTATCGACAAAATTAAAAATGGAAATAAAGAGGGGTGTTAAAAATTAATTGCAACTGACCAGGTAATTATTTTTCTTTCCCTTTTTTACAAGAATATATTTATGGTGAAGAAGCAAACTGCTATTTATTTGGTGCTGGATGTTGTCAATTTTTTTCCTGTTAACTTGTATGCCACCGCCTTGTATTGTTTTTCTTGCCTCTCCTTTACTGGGAAATATCCCACTTTCCGCTAAGAACGAAACAATATCAATCCCTGCATTTATCTTTTCTTTTGAAAAATCAATTTTCTCAAGGCCATTCAAGGCTTCAATATCTTCAATGCTTAAGCTTTCAGCGGGTGCTTCCAGGTTTTCAAAAGCCTTTTCAGTAGTAAGGATCGCTTTTTTCAGTTCATCTTCACCATGTACGAGCCTTGTTACTTCTTCTGCAAGTCTTTTTTGCAAAATTCTTTTTGACTCATCTTTTTTATGTTCAGACAACAATGAGTCAACGGTCGTTTTATCCAGGAATGTAAAGATCTTGATCCATTTTTCTGCATCAGCATCTGATGCTCGTATCCAGAACTGGTAAAAATCGTAGACAGATGTTTTATTAGGATCAAGCCAAACATTTCCTTTTTCGGTTTTACCAAATTTAGTTCCATCAGCTTTTGCTATCAATGGACAGGTAAATGCAAATGCTTCACCGCCATCTTTCCTTCTTATTAGTTCTGTTCCTGTTACAATATTGCCCCATTGATCACTACCGCCCATTTGCAGTTTTACGTTTTTGTTTTTATACAACCAGTAAAAATCATAACCTTGTACTAACTGATAAGTAAATTCAGTAAAGCTCATTCCTGTTTCACCTTCTAATCTTTTCTTTACACTGTCTTTACTCATCATGTAATTCACTGTAATATGTTTGCCAACATCACGGATAAAAGTCAGGAAGCTCAATTCTTTGAACCAATCATAATTGTTTACCATTTCAGCGCAGTTTGTTTTTGATGGATCAAAATCCAAAAACTGCATCAACTGCTTTTTTATTCCTTCCTGGTTATGGCGAAGTACATCTTCACTCAATAAATTCCTTTCTTCACTCTTACCGCTTGGATCGCCAACCATACCTGTTGCTCCACCCACCAAAGCATACGGTTTATGCCCGGCTTTTTGTAAATGAACAAGCAATAGTATAGGTACGAGGCTTCCGATATGAAGCGAATCTGCAGTAGGATCAAATCCAACATAACCTGCGGTCATCTCTTTATTTAGTTGGTCTTCAGTTCCTGGCATTATATCCTGAACCATGCCTTTCCACTTAAGCTCATCTAAGAGTTTCATCTTAAAAGATTTGGCACAAATGTAAAGCAAAAAGAAACCAAGGGGGAAACGGCAATATTTTTCTAACTAATTCGTTTTCAAAGTCTGGATTTTTTGTTGAATTCTATGTATTTCAACCCTTAAAATCTAATTTTACAGAACCACCGACCCAATGAAAAACTGTCCTAAAAAAAGTGCTTATCCGAAAATTGGAACCATGAAACGACCACATGTCCTCGTGACCCTATTAATTACTTTTATTTCTCTGACAAGCTACCCACAGTTCAGAAAGTATTCCAACGAATTTTTGAACATAGGCGCAGGTGCAAGAGGCCTTGCTATGGGTGGTGCGCAAGTAGCATCAGTACAGGATGGAACTTCCGGCTACTGGAATCCTGCAGGTCTTGTTGGAGTTAAAAATAATCCTGAATTGAATTTAATGCATGCAGAATATTTTGCAGGCATAGGTAAATATGATTTTGTAAGCGCAGCTTTCCCTACAACAAATAATAAAAGAACATTTGCCATTACAGGTCTTCGCTTTGCAGTCGATGATATCATGAATACCTTATTTCTTGTTGAGCCTGATGGTTCGATCAATTACAATAATATTCAGGCATTTTCTTCTGCAGATTATGCTTTTATTTTTTCGCTGGCGCAAAAATTAAAAGAAAGCACTAACAAGAATATTCATGTAGGGGTAAATGCAAAAGTTATTCATCGCAGCGTTGGCAAGTTTGCAAAAGCATGGGGTTTTGGACTAGATGCAGGTGTTCAGATATACCAGGGCAAATGGAAATTCGGAATTGCGGGAAGAGACATTACAACTACTTTCAATACATGGTCATTTTCATTTACTGAAAAAGAAAAAGAAATTCTTTATTTAACGAATAACGAGATACCGGTCAAATCTTCAGAACTTACTGCACCAAGACTTGTATTAGGCGTTGCCCGTGATTTTAAGATAAGTAAGAAAGTCAGTTTGCTTGCTGAAGCAAATGTTGATCTCACATTTGACGGACAACGTAATACCTTAATAAGTGCAGATCCGGTAAGTGCCGATCCAAAGCTTGGTTTCGAATGTAATATCAACAACATATTTTATGTAAGAGCCGGTATCAATAATTTTCAAAAAGCACTGGCTGATGGTGATACGCTGAATCAAAAGAAAGTATGGATATATCAGCCAAGTGCAGGCGCTGGTTTTAAAATTTCCAATGTCACTATAGACTATGCATTTACTAATTTGGCTAATCAATCGAACCCATTGTTTACCCATGTGTTTTCATTGAAGCTGGATATGGTAGGTGATAAGAATAAAAAGAAAAAATAATCCCAACCCCCTGATAAATTTATTTTGATGAAAAGACTTTTACTAACACTGCTGATTGGCTTGTCCGGGTTGTATATTACCGCCCAGACATTTCCCTATAATAACGAATGGATCGATTATAGTAAAACCTATTATAAATTCTATGTAGGTAAAACCGGGCTTTACAGAATTTCCCAGGCAGCTCTTACATCGGCTGGTATAGGAAATATTCCGGCTGAACAGTTTCAACTTTGGAGAAATGGACGTGAAGTTCCTTTACATACTTCAGTTCCTTCTGGTCCATTAAGTGGAAGTGACTTTATTGAGTTTTGGGGTGAAAGAAATGATGGTCTTCCTGATAGCACTCTTTATCGTGATACAAGTTTTATTTTAAATAATAAGTATAGTCTTCAAACGGATACTGCAGCATTTTTTCTTACAGTAAATCCTGGAGGCGGAAACCTTCGCATGCAGAACACGGTAAATAATGTTGCCGGTAATGTTCTTCCTCCTGATCCATATTTTATCTATACCGAGGGAAAATATTACAGGGATTATATTAACCCCGGTTATTACATAGATGCAGGAGAACTTGTACATTCTTCTGCTTTTGATAAAGGAGAAGGCTTGGTATCATGGGATATTTATTCCGGACAATCACTTATAGAACCGCACACATTATATCCGTATTCCTCAGGTCCGGATGCGATATTTCGAATCAATGTATTTGGTAATGGTGTCAACCAAAGAACATTCAGAGTAAAATTAAACGCAGACAGTATCTATGGTCAGCAAATGGATTATCTAAACCAGGCCAAGGCGTCAACTGGTGTTCCTTTAAGTTCATTAATAAATGGCCTTAATAATATTGAAATAACGAACTTAAGTCCCGGGCAATATGATAGAATGGTGGTAGCACAATATGAACTTGAATATCCACGGCTCTTTAATTTTGGTAATACAAACAATTTTGAATTTAATCTCGCTGCAAACCCTGCAGGCAATTATCTTGAAATATCAAATTTTAATTACGGGTCTGTCGCCCCTGTGTTATATGATATTACAAATGGTAAAAGATATATCGGCGATATCTCTAACCCTGCATTACTAAAATTTGCATTAGAACCTTCATTGGTTGGCAGGAAACTTATTCTTATCAGTCTTGATCCTGCAAATATTACTGCAGTTGGAAATTTCCATACAAGAAACTTTATCAATTATGGGCTTGCTGCAAACCAGGGTGATTATTTAATTATTTCTCACCCGATGTTATATGCAGGAGCAGGCGGTTCAAATCCTGTTGAGAATTACAGGGCTTATCGCAGTTCATCTGCCGGTGGTAATTATAATGCTAAGATCTATGAAATAGATGAACTAGTTGATCAGTTTGCTTTTGGCATAAAGAAACATTCAAACTCGGTCAGGAATTTTCTACGATGGTCAAGAGCAAATTTTTCCGTGGCGCCAAAATTTGTATTCATGATTGGTCACGCTGTAGTTTATGATCAATACAGGTGGATGGAAGGATCATCAGTTCCTGAAATAGAAAAGTTGAATATTGTTCCCACTTTTGGTTCACCCGCATCCGATATTTTGTTATCAGCAGATGTAAGACAGCAGATCCCATTGATACCGATAGGTCGTTTATCAGTAATTAGCCCGGATGAGATAGCAATTTACTTAACAAAAGTTCAGGAATATGAAGCAGAGCAGGCGACCACATCGGGATCGATACAGGATAAAGCATGGATGAAAAATATTGTTCATGTGATTGGTGGCAATGAACCTCCGCTTGTAGCTCAGCTCACTGGTTATATGAATAAATACAAGGCGATCATTTCAGATACATTGTTTGGAGCTAATGTATCTACTTTTAGAAAATCGACAACTGAAACAATTCAACAACTATCTGACCAGCGTTTGAAAGAACTTTTTGCAGGAGGTCTTAACCAGATCACTTATTTTGGACACTCTTCTGCAACGGTGCTTGATTTCAATCTTGATAACCCGGAAGAATATAACAATCCGGGAAAATATCCTTTGTTTATTGCAATGGGATGTTTAGCGGGTAACTTTTTCAATTTTAATCCTGCAAGGCTTTATACCAAAGAAACACTTTCTGAGAGATGGTTGCTGACTCCTAACAGGGGAGCTATTGCATTTCTTGCCAGCTCACACTATGGCATTCCTCACTACCTTGATATTTATAATACTAAAACATATACCAGCGAGTCGAGAACAATGTATGGCCGCACTTATGGTGAAATATTGCGCCAATCGGTTATAGATGTATTTGCTCAAACATCACAGTTAGATTTTTATGCCCGTATGCATACAGAGCAAAATACATTGCATGGTGACCCGGCGCTTCGTCCGAATACACATGTAAAACCTGATTATGTAATTGAGGAGCCGATGGTGAAGATATCTCCTTCTTTTATTTCAGTTGCTGACACAGCTTTTAAAGTTGATGCGAGATATATAAACCAGGGAAGAGCCATCAATAAAGATATAGCAGTACTTGTAGAAAGGCAATTGCCAGGTGGTACGTTCATCACTGTACTTAAAGATACAATTCCGGGTATTCATTATGAAGATTCTTTGTCTATCTGGTTACCAATTAGATCAACAACCGATAAAGGGCTTAATAAAATCAGAGTAACAATTGATGTGGATAATGCCGTAGATGAATCATGGGAAAATAATAATACGGTCACAAAAGATGTTTTCATTTTCGAGGATGATGCAAGACCTGTTTATCCTTTGAATTATGCGATCATCAATAAGCAAAATATAATGTTGTATGCTTCAACTGCAAATCCATTCAGTCCGTCGAAAAAATACAGGATGGAGATCGATACAACAACCTTATTTAACTCTTCATTTAAACGCACAGTAAATACTACATCCGTAGGCGGTTTACTTGAATTCAATCCTAACATTACATTTACGGACAGTACTGTTTATTACTGGAGAGTGTCACCGCTCGATGATACTTCAGGTAATCCTTCAAAATGGAACGAAGCTTCATTTATTTATTTGTCTAATAGTGATGTTGGATTCAATCAATCTCATTTCTATCAACATACCCAGTCATTTTCTCAAAGGGTATTTATTGATTCAACTAATCGCACATGGGAGTATCATCCTGTTTTAAATAACTTGTTTGTCAGGTCAGCTTTATATCCGACAGGTTCAGCCGGCGCAGCAGATTATTATATTGCTGTTAACGGCCAAAATATACTTGGCCCGGGGTGTGCCTATGATCAATTGATCATAAATGTCCTTGATCCGATATCATTTAAACCAATGCTAAATAATACTCTTTATGATCATGGTTCTGTAGGTTGCACCCCCGATTATAACAGGGAGTATAATTTTATGTTTCCTCTTTATGATACTTCAGGCAGAAGAAGGGCCCGTGAATTCCTCGAAAATATTGTACCCGATGGATCCTATGTTGTTATAAGAAGTAACACATCTCCTTATGGAGGCAGTACTTATGCACCAGTATGGGCTGCAGATACTGCGTATTATGGGCATGACATCTCTTTATATCACACTTTAAAAAATCAGGGCTTCACATCTATTGATCAGTATGACACCACCACTGCCTTTGTATTTCTTTATAAAAAGGGTGATCTTGCTACATATACACCTTCGATTAAATTCACTGCAAATATTTATGATAGGATATTATTGAGTGCAACATGTCCAACACCAGATACTTTAGGATACACAACATCGCCAGTATTTGGCGCCGCTAAACAATGGAAGCAATTGAAATGGAGAGGATCAACTGTAGATGCAACACCAGGTGATTTGCCAACGGTAGATCTTATAGGAATTGATAACACAGGTACAGAAACAACAGTGATGGGCAATCTTGATCCGGGCCAGCAGGATGTTGATATATCTTCAGTCAGTGCCGCGCAATATCCCTATTTGAAAATACGCATCAGGAATATTGATTCAGTCCATCTTACACCTTACCAGTTGCGATATTGGCGATTGACTTATGTACCGGTACCTGAAGGAGCTCTTTGGCCAAATAAATTCCTGCAATTTAAGGATACACTTGATCCCGGAGAACCCCTCGATTTCAAGGTTGCATTTAAAAATATAAGCGATGGAAATTTTGATAGTTTGAAAATAAAGATGATCATAACTGATAGAAACAATTCACAAGATACAATTACCGGAAGGCTCAGGCCATTACCAGGAAACGATTCATTACATGTAAGAGCTCCGATAAATACTTCAAATTTAAGAGGACAAAATACCTTCTACCTTGATGTAAACCCTGATAATGATCAGCCAGAGCAATTTCATTTCAACAATTTCATGTACCGGAATTTCTATGTGAAATCCGATAATACAAATCCATTACTGGACGTAACGTTTGACGGCGTACATATTCTTAACAGGGATATTGTTGCATCTAAGCCGCATATTACCATTAAGCTTAAAGACGAAAGTAAGTGGCTGATACTTGATGATACTTCCGGCGCTAAAATACAAGTGCTTTATCCAAATGGTGTGAAACGTACATTCTATTTCAATATGAATGATACATTGAAATTTACACCGGCTGGCAATGCGCCTAATCCTGATAATACGGCAACAATTGATTTCCTTCCAAATTTCCCGCTTGATGGAGAATATGAATTGACCGTAACCGGAAAAGACAAGAGCGGAAATTCTGCAGGCAATGTTGAATATAAAGTGGCTTTCCAGGTCATCAATAAGCCAATGATCTCAAATATGCTGAATTATCCAAATCCATTCACTACATCAACAGCATTTGTATTTACGATTACCGGAGCCGAAGTGCCGCAGAATATCAGGATACAGATCATGACCATTACCGGCAAAATTGTAAGAGAAATAACTAAAGATGAGTTAGGGCCATTGCATATCGGCAGAAACATTACTGAGTTCAAATGGGATGGGACCGATCAGTATGGTCAAAAGCTTGCTAACGGTATTTATCTTTATCGTGTTATAACTAATCTTAATGGAAGATCATTGGATAAATACAAAGCGGAAGACGATAATACCGATAAGTATTTTAACAAAGGGTATGGCAAAATGTATTTGATGAGATAGATGGTCAAATAACAAATCCTAAATAATAATCCCGAAAGCTTTCGGGACCAAAAGCTCCCTGTTCAGGGAGCTTTTATTGTTTCCTACTTCGTAAAAGATTGATCAATTCCTTCGATATTTTTGCTGTCTTATTAAATTTTGAATTTATATCGTGGGTAAAATAGCAATCAATATAGCAACAGGTAGTTTACAGCAGCAGGAAATGATCGTTGGAATTGACCTGGGTACAACAAACAGTTTAGTTGCAATTATTCATCCTGAAAGCCGGCAGCCAGTTGTCCTCAAAGAGCATGATGGCAATGCACTTGTTCCTTCAATCGTTCATTTCGATAAAACAGGAGCGATCACTGTTGGTGACCAAGCAAAGAATTATCTTATCACTGAACCGCAGAACACCATCTTTTCTGTAAAAAGATTGATGGGCAAATCATATAATGACATTAAAGAGAGATCATCTTTTTTTACATATAAAGTAATTGATGATAATACGGAGAGCCTAGTCAAGATACAGGTAGGTGAGAAATTTTATTCACCGGTTGAGTTGTCGTCGTACATTTTAACTGAATTGAAGAAAAGGGCTGAACATATTTTAAAAACTCCTGTAACGAAAGCGGTAATTACAGTACCGGCTTATTTCAATGATTCACAGCGACAGGCTACGAGAGATGCAGGTAAATTGGCAGGGCTTGATGTATTGAGAATAGTCAACGAACCAACAGCAGCAAGTCTTGCTTATGGTTTAGGAATGAAAAATGATGAAACAAAAACTGTGGCTGTTTATGATCTTGGTGGCGGCACTTTTGATATTTCGATATTGCGAATAAGCAATGGCATTTTTGAAGCCCTTTCAACAAATGGAGATACCTATCTTGGTGGTGATGATTTTGATCATGCAATTGTAAAACATTGGATAGATCAAAAAGGAATTAAGGAAGAAGAATTAACAGTTCATAAAAGCCTTGCACAGGAATTAAGATTAAAAGCAGAAGAGGCAAAAAAGCATTTAAGTAATAATGTAACTTTTAAAGGCGAAGCAGGAGGAGAGAAGCTTGAACTAAGCAAGGATGAATTTGAGAGTTTAATTAGTTCATTTGTAGATAAAACGATTCAATACTGTAAAAATGCATTAGGTGATGCTGACCTTGCGATAAAAGACATAGATGAAGTGGTGATGGTTGGAGGCTCAACAAGAGTACCCTTGGTAAAAGAATCAGTAAGTAAGTTCTTCAATCGAAAAGTTCATGATGAATTGAATCCTGATGAAGTAGTGGCATTAGGGGCTGCTGTGCAGGCTGATATTCTTGCCGGAAACAACAAGGATTTTTTATTACTTGATATAACACCGTTATCATTAGGCATTGAAACAATGGGTGGATTGATGGATGTATTGGTACCACGTAATTCAAAGATTCCATCAAAAGCGGGACGGCAATACACAACACAAAAAGATGGGCAAAGTGGAATGAGAATTTCTGTTTTCCAGGGAGAAAGGGATCTTGTACAAGATAATCGTAAGCTGGCAGAGTTTAACTTATCGGGTATTCCTGCAATGCCTGCAGGTTTGGCAAAAGTTGAAGTTTCCTTTTTAATTAATGCAGATGGAATTTTAAACGTAAAGGCAAAAGAATTGCGCAGTAGTGTTGAGCAAAGCATCGAAGTAAAACCACAATACGGGTTAACGGATGCCGAAGTTGAAAAGATGCTAATGGAATCAATTCAACATGCCAGCCAGGATATAAAAGTAAGAGCATTAGTAGAAGCAAAAACTGAAGCGCAACAACTGATCGATACAACCCAGAAATTTTTGAATAAGAATACAGAATTTCTTTTACCCGAAGAGATCGCTGCTACAAACAAAGCGATCGAAGATCTGAGATCGGTTTTTGAATCAGCTAATAAGGATTTGATCCATCAAAAAACAGAAGATTTAAATGAGATCTCGAGACCTTATGCAGAAAGAGTAATGGACATGGCAATAAGCAAAGCAATGAGCGGAAAGAGCATTAAAGATTCTATTTAGCTCTGAACCCGTCTTTGACTTCATTTCCCCTGGAGGAAAATTTTTCACAACCAAGATCAGTACAAGGTACCGGCGTTATACCAAAATCTTTACCATCAATTGGAGTATTGATCTTTATGCGGTCACAATCAAAAGTTTTGTATTCTGATCTCACAACTCCCAACGGGGTCAGTATTTGATCTTTGCTGAAAAACTTTATAAATCTGTAACCGGCATAGGCCATCACACCACCAATGGAGATCACCATTATTGAGAGCAACAAGCTTTTGTTAATAGAAATTTCTTTTTCATTTAAAATTAAATAAGCAATGGCAGCAATAAAACCTAGTATTGAACCAAATCCAAATCTCGGATCAGGTGCATTCATAAACCAGAAGATAATTCCTGCAAGCATTGTTATTAAAACAAGAATAGGAATAAAACCAGACCTTATAATTCTTTTTATAAATAATAATGAAGCTAAAAAAGAAAATAGTAAGAGGATCATAATCGCCTTATCTGCAGTTGACCGGTTTTGCCACCAACCAGGAAGCCATTCCGAAGGACTCATTTTACTTACTGTATCAATCTCTTCTTTTATTGCTACGCCTGGTTTTTTTGCATAAGCAGTAATATAGTTTTTTTCATTTACAGAAAGCTCATTACTGTATTTCCAATCAACATTGGCCACATCAATAAAAGTTGAAGGAAACACTACATAGCCAGAAGTAATAATATTTCGTGCAATAAAAGGTGTGAATGTTATTGCAGACATTGCTAATACAGCAAAAAACATTTTAATTTTTTTGCTAAATAAACTCAGAAGAGCCGACACTACAGCAATCAAAAGTATTGGAGCAACTGATAGCTTGATCGTAACTGCAACAAGACTTAAAAAAGTGACCAATAGCCAATGCGAAGCAGTGAGATGTTTTTGATTTTTTTCAATAAGCAGATAAATAACTGCAAGGATAAAAAGCGTTGCAATAAAATCAGGACTGGCAGAAGTGGCCGTCAGCCTCACTTGTGTGTAACTCCACATACTTAGCATCAATAATACAATCCACAATAATCCATAAATTTTATTTCCTTGTTTAAAGAAATTAAAGTCGATCCTGGTGATCATGAAAATAAAAAACCACAGCAGTACTGTTGAATTTAAAAATGTAATTCCTTCTGTGCCGGCAAAACTAAAACTGAATAAAGCACAATCAACAAACCAAAGGCCCTGGTAACCGAAGCGGACATGAAGATGCACAAGACCCGGCACAGCTTTATATTTTTCTATCCATTGAATTGTTTGTGCATGATAGCCCAATGTATCAGGATGAACGATCATCCATGAACTCATAACTAAAATAAGAAGTAAACAAGCCAATAATAAAATGACCGATGCTATGTGGAGCGTCGAAAATTCTTTTTTTAGCGATGTAAAAAAAAATGGAGTATTTTTTTTAAAGAACAGAAATATGCATGGGATAATGAAAAAGAACTGCACCCACCAATTGCCTAATGGAATGACCAATGACAGTAATCCTGAAATTACCGTAATGGCAGCAAGGCCAGTGATACAAACGATACTGAAATGCGGAAACTCAAGTTCAGTTTTTGTTATTCTTATAATTGATTGCAAAAAAAGAATCCCCCATGTCCAGCAAAGGAATGTGATATAGATCCATGCTAACAGAGTGATCAGCATTACTATTTTTTTATTCCGGTAATTATTATAGAAAGCCCGGCTTTTTTAGCTATTATCTTATCAGTAAGTTTTGCAAATGGAACAATGCTATTAAAGGCTGTCATCTCACCTTTACCCAGCATCCTTCTTCTGAAAATTTTGCCAAATAAGAACCAACCTGCTATACCTGTAATATTAAAATATGAACCTGAAAGAATATCGAAATTTTGCTTTTGTAAGAGATCAGAAAGTGTTTTAATTGTGTATCTTCTAAAATGTCCTAATTGCTTATCAAAAGTGCCAAAGAGCCAGGAGTAAGCTGGCGCCAGCAAAATAAGATGCCCCCCGGGTTTTAATAAATATCTGCAGTTTCTAACTGACAATTCATCGTCTTCAATATGCTCTATCACATTCAATAAAAAAATACTGTCAAACCTTGTTTTATAAGATGAAAATTTTTTTTCAAAATCCGGATGTAAAAGATCGATTTGAATTACGTTCCTTACATTTTTGCTTGCAGAAAATGTTTCTTTGAGTATGTTGCAATATTCCTTGCTATAATCCGAAAGAGTAATGAAGTGATTGCTTTCAATAACTAATTTGGAAATATTGCCAATACCACTTCCAACTTCAAGTATTTCTCCTTTCAGATGATCCTTGATCTGATCGTACATCCAGCGATTAAAGCGTTCGGCTTTGGCTATCACTTTTAATGTATGCAATCCAACAGGATCATTTGGTTCTTTCGTATCCGTCATTTCCGTGAAAAGATATTATATTTTAGTATGCACCAGATAGCATAAAAACCATCTGTCCATTTTATTTTTTTGCCGTCATTGTAGGTTCTGCCATAATAAGCAATTCCCGTTTCATAAAACCGAATATTTTTTATGCGACTGGTTTTAGCCGTTACTTCAGGCTCGAAACCAAAACGGTTTTCTTTTAATCGTATTTGTTTTAGTACATCTGCTTTAAACATTTTGTAACCTGTTTCCATATCTGTAAGATTCAGTCCGGTAAACAGGTTTGACAGAAACGTAAGAAATTTATTGCCGATAGTGTGAAAGAAGAATAAAACCCGGTGCGGTCCACTTCCCATAAATCTTGAGCCATATACAACATCCGCATGACCATCAATTATTGGATGTAATAATTTATTATAGTCATTAGGGTCGTATTCAAAATCGGCATCCTGGATAATAACGATATCACCATCTGTTTTTTGTAATGCAGATCTTATTGCTGCGCCTTTTCCTGAATTTTTTGATTGATGAATTGGTATTACTGAAGGGTTCCTTTCGCAAAATTGATTGATCGCATTTGCAGAATTGTCTGTCGAGCCATCATTCACGACTATGATTTGTTTTTCAAGATCATTGTCAAGCCTGGTTCGGAGAACTTTTTCCAATACGGTTGTGATCAGTTTTTCTTCGTTGTAACAGGGTATGATGATAGTTAGTTTTTTCAAGGTCATTGAAATTATTGGTGAAGATAGTTCAGCAGTTTCATTTTTCTAAGCGGAACCCATTTCGGATATCTTTTCCTCTTGGTTTTAATCTTGGATCTATTTTATATAAGCAAGGAAGTGCAGTTCCATAACAGCGGGCATTCCAGTTGTTATTTATTGGCTCAGGAATACGAAAGGTAATTCCATCGATCACAAATTCTTTTACGGGTGGTTGTGGAAGTTGAGCTGGTTTGATCCAATTCCTGTATTCTTTTTGTTTCCATAATTTGGAAATAGAATAAAATGTTGAGCCTGCAATCATAAGTATGACCAGGGTATCAGCTACACTCTTTAATAGTTTGATATTTTTTATCGGTGAAATTATGTAGTATGCCAAAAGAAAAACTCCGAATAAAAGTATTCCATATACAAACCTTGGGTCCGGAGATATAAAAAACCATAGAATAAGCCATGTGATCGAAATCGATAGTAACAGAACTGCGCTTTTATTTTCTTTAATAAAGATCTTTATAAAAGATAATAATATTCCGATTAAACCTGAAATGACCAGGACTTTATCAAAGGAGAACATATATTTAAACCATGATGGTACCCAATTTGTACCTAATGCCTTTGTTTGTTCAATCTCAAGATAAGTTGTGCTGACCCGATTATAATATTTAATGTACTCCAGCAGCTTTTCTGTTATTTGCGGATCAGGTTTCCAGTCAACATTAAACAAGCCAAAACTAGCTGCAGGATAAAATGGGTAGCCAGCGATTATGGTATTTCTAATTAAAAAAGGAATGATAAGCAATAGGCAATATGCCATTGAGAAAAGCAATGCTTTTGTTTTTTTTTGTTTAATTAAAATTATCACAGCCAATACGCTTAAAAGCGCCAATGGGAAATTGATAATTCTAACTGTAAACAGATAAGCGGGCCATACAATCCACTCTATTGAAGGTGAGATCTCATTATTTGAGGAAAGAAATATTTCTGTAAACAAAACCAGAACAATACAGGTTGCGATAAAATCATAATTTGTAGTAGCAGCATTTCCTCTTAATAGCGGCCAAACAATCAGGCAAGCCACAAGAATTATTAAAATAGCAAAAGCAGCTTTTAGATTATTTTCCTTTCTGAGCTGATCATATTTTGAAATAAGCCAATAGCCCAGCAATACTGACAAGATACTATTAAGCACAGAAAAGCCGCCTGTCGTTTTTGAAGAAAAATTAAATAAGGCAACACTACTGAACCATGAAGAATTAAATCCAAATCTTTCATGAAGATTTACAAGCCCCGGCACAGTGCCATGTTCCTGTATCCATTTAATTGTCTGCATGTGATAACTCTCTGTGTCATCCATCATTATTGGTCCGGAGTTAGTCATTACAATCATTAACCAAAAAAAAATAATAAAGGTTTTTATAGATATTGGAAAGGAAGAAATTTCAGCAACAAACATTTTGCAAAATTCTCTGAAGATTTTTATTTTAAGCGCAGCTATAATTGTCAATAAAAAAAAGAGAGCAGCAGAAAAAAACAGATTAATTGGGAAAAATAGCACAGCAACCTGTACGATGGTGCTATGTACTATCAGGCCAGTCACCGCATAGAAAACAAAAGGTTTTTTTTCTTTAGTATTTAAAATACAGGTGTAAAAAAGAAATCCTGTCCAAAGACAGCCAGCAATAATAATAATATGTAATAACAACGCGAACAACATGCCATTAATGAAATACTTTTTTCAGTTTTAAAAAATGTCTTTCGAAGCCATAATAACTACATATACCAACGGCTATCCCTGCCAACGTTAATAAAACAGACGTTATAAGATTATGTAGATACTCGGAAAGTGTAAAATGGGAACCCACCCAATTATAAACCGGGTCATTGAATATCAGAAAAACCGGCCAGTGAAATACATAAAGACTATACGATATTTTTCCAAAGAACCTTAACACACTATTGCCAAAAACAAAATTCAGTAGCTTGTTTTTTCCTTCTACAGCCTCGTGCACCAGCAAAGCAAATAATACTGCGAATGTGGTGTAGCCGACAATGGCCAGGTAAGGGTAGGTGTATTGATAAGGCTTATTAAAAAAATAGAAAATAAAATTTATGCCGGCCAGGGATAAAACTACTGTAGTAAAATGTTTTTCTAAAAAAGTAGAATGTTTATAACGTAATAGTGCAAGCATGCTTCCCACACAAATTCCATCAATTCTTGTGAAAGTATAAAGGCCAAGATAGTTGAGGTCCCTTATTTTTAAAGTCCAAAGTGTAAAACGTGTCGCGATTACGGCTAACAGCAGTGCGCCAGCAAATGCTAAAAGATATTTTGGTTTTTTGATCAAAAGAATTACCCATGGCCATAGTAGATAAAACTGTTCCTCTACTGCCAGCGACCAGTAATGCTGAATAACCGTTGTATTGTTGCCGGGATCGTAAAAGATCAAAAACCAGTTTTGTAAATAAGTCCAGAACCACCACTGGTTGTTTATGTAGTAACTCATGTCCAGTGGGAAACTTTTTATATATGGAACTATTAGGAAAAAAAATATCAGGGTGAGGTAATACAATGGGAAGATCCTGAGAACTCTTCTTATATAGAAATTGCGAAAATAATGCGGTTCATCTTTTGTTTGCAAAAGGATTTGTGTTATCAAAAACCCGGAGATAACAAAAAAAAGATCAACACCAATCCATCCAAAGAAAAAGAATTTTGTGAAACCGAAATTGTGAGTAAAGACTACAATCAGGCTGGCTATGCCCCGTAAACCATCTATTGAAGGATAATAAGTACGGTTTTCAACCAGCGGCTTCATGGATATTGATGATGGATTGATGATTGCTATTAGTTTGGTGATTGGTTTTCTGTACCAAAGATAATTTTAGTTTGAATTATTTCCCAATTATATGCAGTATCATGTTGATACCTAAGAATGCGCCTGTACCGGAAATTTCTTTTTTAGGTTTAAAAACCTAAGCTCATAAAAATAATAACTGGCCGATGAAAGCATGAATGTTACAGCGATAAAAAATAATCCATTTCCGAGATGGGAAAACCCGGTTTTTTGAGAGAAGTAGATATAGATAGGTATATGAAAAAGATACATACTGTAGGAAATCTGCCCGAGATAATTAATTAACCAATTTGTTTTAAGAAATCTGAATTTAGTTTTTTCCTTTATAAAGTATTCAAGAAAGAATATGGAAACCAAACTGAATGCCGAATAACCGAGAGTAGCAAAAAGTGGATTTGTGATAAAAGGATCGTGGAAAAGAATAAATCCCAAAGCGAATACAAGAATACTTGCTGTAATAATAATGATCCTTATTTCTCTTTTTATATCCTTATAACTAAATCCGCAGCCCAGTAAGCAACCAAATGCGATCGTGTCAATCCGGGTAAAAGTATTGCAATGATATACTTCGAACCTTTCGCCCCAATACCACCAAACTATAATTCTTAAAAGAAGTGCAAAACCAATGATAAACCAAAGAAGTTTCTTTAATTTTCTTAGATCCCTGATATAAAAAATCGCCAGTGGCCATAAAAAGTAAAATTGTTCTTCCATAGCAAGAGACCAGAGATGGCTCAAATAATTCTCTGGATCCAGGCCTTTGAATACGAAAAGAAAATTTTGCATGTAAACAAGAAAAAAAGGATAGTTTCCCTTGATGTATGTAAAATGACGGTCCTTGCTAAACAAAAAAATAGCAGCAAAAAAACAAAGTATGAAAAGATAGTATACCGGAAAGATCCTCAATGCCCGTCGTATATAGAACCGCGAAAAAAAATGATTATTCTTTGTGGAGCTCAACAAAACTTTTGTAATAAGAAAACCTGACAACACAAAAAAGAATTCAAGACTAATCCATCCAAATCGGAAAAAATCAATTTGAGGAAAATAATGGCAACATATAATCCAAAGAATACCTATTCCTCGAAATGAATCTAGTCCTTTGTAATAGGTATGCCCACTTTCTTTTAAACTCATCAGTTAGTAGCGGTTCATTGAAAATTCTGGCAATTTAAGGAAATGGTTTTCAGATAAATAATAAAAGGGTTTTAATATTATAACACAAAGAATAAATAAGACTATTTTCTATCTAACCTTAATTTCCGGTTGATGTATTTCCCAAGCATATCAAATTCGATATTCACTTTTTGTCCGACATTAACGGTATTCATATTTGTATGCTCAAAAGTATAGGGTATAATGGCTACATCAAAACTATTACCACTCACATTAAAAGCGGTAAGACTGATCCCATTCACTGATATTGATCCTTTTTCAACTATCAGTTCGCCAAATTTTAAGGGAAATTGAAAACTGAATTCCCAACTACCGTCTTTTTCCTTTTTATCTGTACAAATAGCTATTGAATCAACATGGCCTTGTACAAAATGGCCATCGACGCGGTCATTTATTTTCAGGCATCTTTCAAGATTAACTATTGAACCTTCCTGCCATTCACCCATATTTGTTTTGCTTAGCGTTTCCGCAATTGCCGTTACACGATGGCGGTTGCCTTTTAATTCTTCGATTGTCAAACAAACCCCATCATGAGCTACGCTTTGATCCGGCTTCAGTTTCGCGGAAATGGTGGATTTGATCCAGAAGATTTTGTTGGTACCTTTTTCAGTTATCTTCTTAATTATACCCTGTGTTTCAACTATTCCCGTAAACATGCCGGCAAATTAACCCATTTTCCACTTTCAATTTCCAATTTTCAACTTTGCCTCCTATCTTTGCTGCCCATAAAAAAACATACCAAAGGAGGTATATTAATATGCTGATCATCGATTCAAAAGATTGCGAAAACATAGACAAGGCGCTTAAAAAGTATAAAAAGAAGTTTGAAAAAAGTAAGGTCCTTCTTCAGCTTCGTGAACGCCAATCTTACACCAAGCCGTCAGTAAAACGCCGTGGTGAAGTATTGAAAGCTGTGTACAAGCAAAAGATCGCAAGCGGAAAAATAGAAGGTTAATATACCCGCTAAATAATTTTAAGATAGCTGCTCCAATTATATGGGGTAGCTATTTGTTTTTGTAGTTTAGTGGTGAAATGAAAAACTGTTTATCGGAGATCCAATCCTTTGTTGATTACCTCAAATTCGAAAAAAGGTATTCTGCTCACACTATTCGTTCATATCATGATGACCTGGTTCAATTCTGTAGTTTTCTCGATGCACAATTCGGGTCAATTAAGCTGAAAGAAATTTCCCAAAGCTTTGTTCGCAGTTGGCTTGCTTCTTTGAAAGATGATGACGTAACTGCAAGAACTATCAATCGTAAAATATCAACGCTTAAATCTTTTTTTAAATATCAATTAAAGAATGGAGCTATTGAAAACACGCCGATGTTCAATATTAATTCCCCGAAAATTAGTAAGCGGTTACCTGTTTTTATAAAAGAAAAAGACCTGGAAGATCTCACCAAAACACTTAAAGCTAATTCTGAAGACTGGGATAGCTTGAATACAAAAATGTTGATCACCATTTTTTATTCAACTGGAATGCGGTTGAGTGAATTGATAAATATGAAGGAAAGACAGGTTGATTTTTCAAGAAGGCAATTAAAAATTCTTGGCAAAGGAAATAAAGAAAGAATTATTCCTGCAGGGGAAGAATTGTTAGGAATGCTAAAAGATTATATAAATGAGAAAAAAAAGGTATTTGAAAAGACTGATGATGTTTTTATGGTAAACTCCAAAGGGAAAAAGTTATATCCCAAGTATGCTTATAATCTTGTGAGAAACATTTTAAGTGAAGAAGTAAAAACGCTTGATAAAAAAAGCCCACATGTGTTGCGACATACATTTGCAACACATTTAATGAATAATGGTGCCAACCTTGATGCTGTAAAAGAGCTACTTGGTCATGCCAGTCTTGCGAGTACACAGGTTTATACACATAATACTATTGAAAAATTAAAAAATGTTTATAAAAAAGCACATCCTAAGGCTTAATTCTTTAACAGGAAAGTGGCGATAAAAATTTGATAAAAATTTTGGAAAAAAATCATTTTAAGTTTAACTTGTAGTAACCTAAAATACATAAGCCTATGTAAAAAAAATTCTAAACTAAAACTGACCTAGTTCTTTATTTATTGTTCACTTAAAAATGCGATTGTTATGAATGTTAAGATTCAAACTGTTCATTTCAATGCGGACGACAAGCTCGTAGCATATATTAATCAAAAGTTAGAAAAGCTAAAGATCTTTCACGACCGCATTGTAGAAGTAGATGTGTTTCTGAAACTCGATAACGTGATTCATACTAT
>Ga0070698_100001060_pt1 | contig 30187 bp, 15 predicted proteins | sample KBSK1502metaG_FD_65477 | JGI IMG/M metagenome (GOLD analysis project Ga0070698, IMG submission 65477) | Corn, switchgrass and miscanthus rhizosphere microbial communities from Kellogg Biological Station, Michigan, USA - KBS K1-50-2 metaG | ecosystem: Host-associated > Plants > Roots >...
GATGGACATGAGGGACTGCTCGCTGCTGTCTCTGCCCTCTTTGCAGCGACTCCCCGGCAACGCTGTGTGGTGCATAAACAGCGCAATGTGCTCAACGCCATTGCCCATCGTGAGCGCAAAGAGGGCAGCACGGAATTAGCCGGGATCTTCAAGCAGGAGAAGAAAGAGGATGCGCTGCTCAATTTGGCAGCTTTTAAAGCCAAATACCAGAAGCGCTATGCCGAAGCCATCCGCAGCCTCTGTGAAGATGAAGAGCATCTGCTGACGTTTTATACTTTTCCACCGGTCATGCATCGCTCCATTCGCAGCACCAATGCCATTGAAAGGTTCTTTAGCAATGTCCGGCAGCGCACGGATCAGATTGACGCCTTTACGACAGAAACCAGTTGCCTGACCATCGTGTGGGCGGTGATGCAGGATATCCCCTTGCCGAAAATTCCGGTTGGTTAAAGGCTGAGCACTGATCGACTTGCCAATGAGCTATCAACCAGCCAGAAAGGCTGGATCGGAGGGAGGTGGCGTTTGCCAGCCCCCCTGTGTACCAACAGGGCCTCAACGATCATTTTCCTGAGGATTTGTGGGACGCTTGGGCAGCATTTTTCTGTTCTCTTCGAGTGTGGATAGAGGGGGGTGGCCTGCTCTCTTTGCCTATTTCTTTCCTCCTGGTCTTTACACAAAACTCGGTATGGTGTCCCTCGCACATGCCCCACGGCTTCCTGGCGCTGAGGTTGTCCAACCGCGGACGGGAAAGGCGGGAAGGAGAAGTAGCACTACAGCAGAACTTATGGAATGAGACGGCTTCAATGGAAGATTAACTCGATGAGAAATTAGCGAAGGTTGAACCTTGGAAGCCATTTCACGATGAATCCGCAGTGGCAGCGCCACTGTCGTACTTCGTGAGGTTCTACCCACTATTCTCTCTTGCAAAAATAACGTGCGCCCTGTCAGGTGTAGCGGGATTGCGAAGGCGGCTTGAACTTGCGTGTGAAACCGTCAATGGAGGAAAGTTACTAGATCATAGTAGCAGAGGAGGTAGCCAGACTCATTCTGCCTACCTCCTCTGCTCCAGAGGAATTTCACGGCTTACCAAGTAACAACCCCCCTTGAGAGCGGGCTTCTAATGTCTGACGCACCAGGGCGACTTGCTGTGGCGAGATCGTCTTAGTAGCATCGTCATAGTAAGCCATGATATTGGTGCGAGGCAGCACGAACTGTATCCCATTGAGCGTGATGCTTGTCGTGGGCTGGCAGCCGAACTGTGGGGTATCGACGAAAGGGTCGGGGGGGGTATCGCTTAACCCATCAGCATCGAAAGCCGCCGGGTTGTTGCCGTGAGAGGTCAAGAAGTCTTCCGCTTCCTGCACTGATTTGAACGTGTCCTGGGTGGCTGGGTTGGCGGGGAAGGTATGCGATAGTCCCATGTAGTGCCCCAGCTCGTGGGCGAACAAGCTGAGGTTCTGGTGATCACAAACAGTCGTCTCTTCGAAGCCTGTCATTGCAACGAAGTCGAGGTCTCTCGATGAGAAGCTACGACCAGTTGGACTATTGCCGGGACCGAATCGGAAGAACACTGTTACTTTATCGGGATGTTGCGCTGCTACAGCATTACCTGTACCCTTTTCCTGGTTCCAATTCGGATCCCTATCACCCATCATGTTATTCAGAAGGGTGCTGTTCAAAGTTGACCACTCAGGGCTGTTAGGGTGTGAATCAAACTGAAGCTGAATTGCAGCTACTGCGTAAACCTGATTGGCCTTGTCCACCCATCGCCTGACCTGCTCAGGGTCGATATTAGCGGGACGATCCATCCCATTATCATCAACCAGTTTTATTGCTTGTATTCGTACCGTATAGATTCCCCCGGTTGACCAGAAGAAGACGAGCACATCTCCATTTGTGCTTGTCCCTGCTAAATGCTCTATATTGTTGGGGCCATCAGGGGTTTGCCAGCTCGTGAGGGGACTGATAATCCGCTGACCGGTGATCAGTGAGACGTTGACGGCCTGCCAATCGTGTCGTGGTGACCAGAAGAAGACATAGAGATCCTCATCAGCACTTATACCCGCCAGGTGCTCTATATTGTCTCCACTATCGAGCGTTTGCCAACTGGTAAAGGGACTGGCAATTTGTTGTTGTGTAATATTCGAAACGTTGACTGCCTGCCAGTCCTGGCGTGGCGACCAGAAGAAGACGAGCACATCACCGCTGGGGCTCATGCCCGCTAAGTGTTCCACATTAAAGGGACCATCAGAGGTCTGCCAACTCGTCAGAGGGCTAGCGATGTGTTGTCCCGTGATTTGGGAGACGTTAACAACTTGCCACTCTTGCCGAGGTGACCAGAAGAAGACCAGCAGGTCTTCACTGGGACCCATGCCCGCTAAGTGTTCCACGATATAAGGGCCATCCGGGGTTTGCCAACTGGTGAGAGGACTGTCTATCTTTTGCTGCGTAATATTCGAGACATTGACAAACTGCCAGTCCTGGCGTGGCGACCAGAAGAAGACCAGCACATCACCGCTAGAGTTCATACCCGCTAAGTGTTCCACATTATATTGACCATCGGGGGTCTGCCAACTCGTCAGAGGGCTGGCTACTTGTTGACCTGTGATCTGAGAGACATTGACGACCTGCCAATCTTGCCGCGGCGACCAGAAGAAGACGAGGAGATCGCCATTAGGGCTCATGCCTGCTAAATGCTCAACAATATAAGGCCCGTCAGGGGTTTGCCAGCTGGTAAGAGGACTCGCTATTTGCTGTCCTGTGATCTGAGAGATGTTAACAACTTGCCAGTCCTGCCGTGGTGACCAATAGAAAACAAGTACATCACCACTGGGACTCATGCCTGCCAAATGTTCTACGTTATATGGGCCATCTCGAGTTTGCCAACTCGTGAGGGTACCTAATACACGCTGACCAGTGATAGCAGTTACATCTACGACTCCTGGTAACATTATCTTCTCCTCTCGATTCACTTAGAAATACCATCAGGAAACGAAATAATTTCCTGCTGCTCTAAATCCAACTAGTAAACGCATACTGTGAACCAATTTGGGCTATGAAATCGCATTACCAGTCAAGGGTGTGCGTCATTTTTTACACGAGAGAATAGTGGGTAGAACCGGGCCAATCCAAGATTTACCCGCACACAATCTGCGAAGGAACTCCGCGAAACTCTGCACTTTGACTCCACCCGATGACACTTTTGTCATTACCAGCATGCGGCCTTGCTTCGCGATCTGCTTTCATTATCCTCAAAGTGTTTCAACATTTGGGCTACTTTCGCAGGTAGAACTGGAGAAACGAAAGATACGTCTCTTTTTCGATTGAGAAGCGAAAATAAGTGGGAAAAAGGGTGATATGGATGTGGTTTTTGTGCTAAAATAGTATCTGTAAATGCAGGTTCTACATCGTTAAAATGCATGCTTGGCTAAAATTTTAAGGCTCATGCCCCCAAATGTAGTAGTAATTCGGAAGAAAGTCGTTTTTGCTTAGTAGCATAGAAGTTCAACCATCTTAAAAACACTTATACAGCTTTTTCCTCGATGAATAAGTGTAGGAACGTGGTGCGTCATATTACTCGGCAATAGGAGTTTGACGCCATGGAAGTGAATCTACAAACACGGAACCTGGTGATGGTTGGGCTGAGCGTTTTGAGTGATGCTCCCTCAAATCCTTATCAGCCACCGTTGAGGGACGGTATCCACCTGCGCTGGGCCTTCAAGCCTGAACTGGGGTTCCCCTGGTATGGTTTCTCTCTCTTCCGTCGCCGCCACCTACCTGATGCTGATACCCCTGTCTGCGTCAGCCAGAGCATGGGCAGCCTGTCAAGAGGGCCACAGGCAGACAAAAATCTGAACATCCCCTCCATCGGCCAATTCAGCAGTGACACAAACCTCTTCCTGACCGACGACTTTCCCCCAAGTAGTGCTCTCGAGTTCGATCTGGATGGTCGTAGCTATCTTCACTTTACACCTGTAGAGACAGTCCATCGTGTTGAAGTACGCCTTGGCTTCCACGCCCCGACTAGGGTCGCAGTCGTTGCCCTATCGGGCGATACCCCAGTCGTCCAAACCTCCGTTGAGGGTGCACCAGGCCAAATGGTGACAGCCACCTTAGAATTCGATGCCATTACAGCAGTGGAGCTGAGTGCTGGGCCAGCAGCCCTGGTGGACCTGTGTTTTGTGCCGGTTTCCCAGAATGCGAGACTCGGCTGGCAGCCAGTGGACAATTTCCCTTATCCACTGTGCCTGCCATTAACGCATCCAGACTATCCCTGCACCCAGGGGATCAATGAAGACCTTTCAAGGGCACGGGCCGTCGCGAAACAGCGCATCTGGTACGGCGACCCGGCCCAGTTTATTTCCATACCTGGCCCCATCCTGACCACCGGGACGATTTCGGTTGTCAATGGCTCTCCCCTTGTCAAGGGCACCGACACTCAGTGGCGTGGAGATCTCGTCGGCGCAGTTCTCCAGGTCAGCGGGGATTCAACTGCTTATACGATCATGGCGGTTGTTACCCCCAATAAACTCGTTCTGAGTCGGGACTACGCCGGGACATCGCGCAATGGGACAACGTACGCGGCCTATCAAGATGGCTTTGGCCAGTTCCATGACCAGCTCGCTCAGCTTGTTACAGGGGGTAGCGCTGCGGACCCGATGATGAACGGCTTCATGCCAGTTCCGATCTCCTCTGGAACAGCAAGCTTCATTCGTGACCATACCGAGGTCTGGAGCGATGGGACGAGTTGGACGGATGATGTGGTCGACTTGACTCTGGAGGTGGTAGATGTTGAAGTCAATTTAGGAACGGTTTCGGTTTTCAGCGGTTCTCCCGAAGTCTACGGCTTCGGGACCACGTGGGGATCTGATCTCATTGGCCTGACTTTCCAGATTGCGGGGGAGAGGGCGAGATACACCGTTAAGTATGTAGATTCGCCGATACGCCTCCAACTGAACCGAGGCTATACCGGGGCCACAGGCGACGGGAAGGCTTATACCATTGTTGAGAAAACCCCGTATACCATTAAAGATGTTACAAATATAAGCCCGACGAGGCAACAACTCAAGCTGGATCGCGGCTATGCTGGGGACACAGTCGATACTGGTACTAATAAGAGCTATGCAATCGTCGGGAGAATGCAGCCGGAGGAAGCGGGAGAAGTCACGCCGGTGATGTCTCGCCAGTACCCACTGGACCTGGTTCTCCTGGCGACGTTGCACCCGGCTGTTGCCCAGATGATCGGTCTCTATTGGATAGACAGGCCACCCGATCCCACGTTAGCTTACGATTACCTGATCGTGGCCGACTACGAGGGCCAGGCCAGCAAATTTCCTAATAGAGTCCTGAACTGGATCGCGCATAACGGCTTCGATCACCTGTGGGCTTACATCGTCTTCAATAAGAAGATGGCGCCGTCGCCCGCGCTGTCAGCCCCCGATGACGTGCGGGTCTACGCGCTTCCCGGCGGGACCATACGCCCTTGTGAAGACGTCACCAACAACGCCGGCCTGCGCTGGAACCGCGGCGTGACCGGACTGGGGATACTGCTGCCGGGACAACCCATCATGAACCACCTGTGGCGCGCCGACCTTGGCAATGGGGAAACGCCAACCGCACCGGGTGCCTACACCCTCCTCACACAAGACCGGCCAGCCCTGCCAGCCGAGACTCAGTTGGATCCAGCCGAGACCATCCAGTACCCGCCCATCTGGCCACCTTTCTCACTGCACGCCATCGACGGGGGCCTGCGGGATGGCTGGTACAGCTACCAGGTGAGCGGTATCGACATCTTTGGCCGCCACAGCGCCAACAGCGCGGCTGGGCCATGGTATCAGTGGACGCCCGCGCCTGTCCCTCCCCCGTGGTATTACCAGGACCCGGCGCCACCAAATGGTATTGTGCATCCCTTTGCCGTGCGGCTGCTGGACAAAGACCCACCGCCTTCGCCCACGGGAATCGAGGCCTATGCACTCGACCGGCTCGATCCAACGCTGCTAAAGGACGCGGCATACACCGCTTGGTGGAACTCCTTGACGACCTCCTCGTGGTATCAAGCCTTTCCTGAAGCAGAGAAGCAGAATCTGATTGGCCTGCGCGTGCGCTGGCTGTGGACGGCTGCCCACATGCAGCAGGCGCCCGATACGCGCGAGTTCCGCATCTATTATCATCCCGGCCAGATGAACGCCTTGCTGGGGAGCACCCGCAGTGTTACTGCTGTCAGCGGTACGGTGAGCGCTGTCGAAACCGATATCGATAACACGCGTCCAGTCAACGCTTACATTGGAGCGTGGTTACAAATCGGCCCGGACAGCTTTGAGATCGTCGCCAGTGAGGCTTCAAGTCCCTTGCGCGTGCAGGTGAAAAGCGGTCCGGTCATCTCCAGTGAAGCGATTTCTGCGGGAAATGGCTCTCCCACAGTCACAGGCGACCAGACCAACTGGGATAAAACCATTACCGGCTTTACTTTGAAGATTGCCGGAGAGCCAACGGAATACACCATTTTGAAGGTAGAAGATCCGCCTGCCCAGCAACTCACGCTGGATCGTGGCTACGTTGGGTCCACAGGTGGCGGCAAAGCCTACACCATTACCGGCAAGCTGCCTCGTGCCAATGCACCCTGCACACTCGTTATCCCGCCTGTCTACACCGCCGGGACGATTTCGGCTGTCAACAGGTCTCCCACAGTCACAGGCGTGGGGACCAATTGGCACGCGGAATTTGCCGGTGCAGAATTCCAGGTCGCAGGCGATGCTGCGGTGTACATTATCGTGCGCGTCGATTCCCCCACGCAACTGACGCTGGATCGCGACTACGAAGGAATCAACAATCCCGACAAGAGATATCTCATCCGGCATCCGCATCCCCTCTTCGATGACTATACTGTGCCGACCCCCTGGGAGGAGCGCTATTACGTGGTGGGCTACGACGAGCACGTGGCCGAGACGCTTCCTCCTCTGCTTGACTCTAACCGCCGTGAATTAAGCGGCGCAGCAGCAACAGTTGCAGGCGCTGTCGTCTCTCTGGATGGCAGCCCCGATCTCTCCGGGATCCGGCTGGCTGGCGAGCATCTGTTCCTGGCAAATGACAGCAACCGCCCTGACAAGAGGTATTGCATCACGGCGATTGATAATGTCGCTAAGACGGTCACTGTGGATGGCATGCCCAACATCGGCGGTGCATCCTCAGGGTGGGTTATCGGCTTCCCGCTGCGCACCTACGAGGTCTTCCTGCCCGACCCAGGCGGCACGTTCCGGCGAGGCCTGCCGCTCACCCCCGCACTGGCTGGACCTATCGTTTATGCGTACATCGGTGTCAGCGCGGCCGACGACAAGCGCCACACGCTCGACAATCCCAGGTGGTCGGAACAGAGCCGTGGCGGTTGGGGTGGCAGCGAGCGTTTTGGCAACGAGGGCCACGTCGGTCAACCGGCCAAGATCTTCCGCGTGCTGCGGGAACCCCCGCTCGCACCGGTGCCGCCACCTCCTGACTCGGACAGGGTCTATGCCAGTCCGCCAGATTACCACAGCCGCTCGTATTACACGTATCGCTGGCGACCACCTGTAGACCCAGCGCATCCTGAGAGGCTACTTCCTTTGCGTTGCCACATCTTCCGTGCACTCGATGACTCGCTGTTCAAGACTGACTGGGAACAGCGTAGTAGATCACCGATCACCCTTTCTGCCGACCCTAGTGACGAGAAATACTTTCCGGTTGAATGGCAAGGACCCGAGCCGTCGAAAATAGCAAAGCGACAGCAGATAGCAGACCACCTGAACCGGTTAAACAGCTTCGCCCATGACGCGAGTGGCACAGAGCAAGCGATGGCCTACTACCGGCAGTTGTTAAACGATGATCTGCGCGTACTGGCCGGGCTGCCAGGCAACAAGGGTGCCTTCACCCAGCTCACCATCAGGCCACTGGATCCCGATGACCCAACCAATGCTGACATAAAGGGGCCGGACAGTCCAGACGACTACATCCTTAACCCAAATTTACGCGCCTACGTGGACACATTGGATGGACGTGCCCCCGGCAATTGCTATTTCTACCGCGCGGCTTACGTGGACAGTGCCCATAACCGTAGCGAGTTGAGTTCCTCGACTGTACCAGTGTGTCTGCCCAACGTGGTACCACCCCGAGCACCGGTGATTACGAAGGTACTGGGAGGCGACCGGCAAATCATCCTCAAGTGGGCGTCTAATCGGGAGCCGGATGTAAGGGAGTACCGAGTGTATCGCATTGACAGCGAGGAAGCTGCTCGCGATCTGCGCCTGATGACTCTCGTGCATACCGAGCCGGTGGCGTCCGGCGATCCGGCGGTCCGTCCAGCCGAGGTCGAATTCGTAGATACTACGGTTATACCGTACCAAGACAACTTCTATCGGCTGGTGGCGTTGGACGGGGCGAGCAACGCCTCAGTGCCCTCCCTAGTTGTGACTGGATGGGCCTATGATTATGGGCCACCAGCAGAGCCAATATGGGAGCGTTCGGAGTGGGTCAAGTTGGACTCGGAGGGCAACGAACATCCTTGGACCGATAACACACCGGCGTTAATACTGGCTGTAGCCCTTGCCTTTACTATTCCGCAAGGCTATGTCTCTGCGCTGGTACAGCGCCAAGATGGTGGGTGGCGGAGCATCACGTCCTGGACACGTAAACCGCTATCTGATAGCACATCAATTCCCTGGCATTTTGCTGCCTATGACACCACGGCCCGGCCAACCCAGGAAAACCGCTATCGTGCCAAGCTGATGAGCCTGGCGGGTGTCATCCTCGAATCTAGTACCGTGCGCATGGTGCTGGCACCATAGACGGAGGAAACAAATCATGGCATGGAATCTTGTTGATGCAGTAAGTAGGCCTGGTGATCCCCGCCGCCATTATTACCTCCCGCTGGCAAGCATTCCGCCTGGGAGAGACGCGGTTCGTGCGACCGATTATAATCTCTTTGACCTAGAGGAGACCTATTACCAGCTGTCAGCATCGGATGATCGTACCTCGGACATTGAATTACGTATCCAGATTAGACCACCGGCTGGCGGCTTTACAGCAGAAGATGGCTTGCCTGATCCCGCCATGAGGTTGCATACGATAGGCGTGGCCTGGATCACTTTCAGACCGGCTGATGGAACAATGGGCGACCGCCTGGTGTTGAAAATGCCCGGATTTAGCTTGCCTCTTCATACTGAAACATTTGGACCTGTTAAATGGTGGCCACGCTGGGTAGAGGCTGGGTGTATTCCACAGACGGTCATCTATGAAAACGTTGACAGAGCCCAGCTGGAGATGGTACTCAATGCTGTGGCTGTACCTGCAGCACTAGAGTCCCCGCCCAGAACTCTTGAAACCTTTGGATTGAGCTTTCCGGCGCAAGTTACTCAATCCAACAAAGCAAACTACATCGCACGCTTCTTGGCAGGGGATCAAAGCTTCTTCATGGATGCGCGTCCTGGTGCGTACGTTGGCACTGCAGCGCAAGATCCTAACAACCCTGCTAACCGCCTCCTCAAGCTGCACGTGCAATATCACGACCATAACATGGAGGTAAATCCACCAAATCCACATCCGATGAACCCTCGCGAGCTTTTCTACCTTCTCTTTGGCAACGACTCACAAGAGGCAGTAGGAACGACCGCTGACCCTCCTCATCCGCTGCTGAGAAGGATGAATGTACATGGGCTGATCGAGCAAGGCGATAAGAATCCAGAAAGCAGGCGGATGTTGCTTCGTCCGCCGCTGCGGACATGGAAACGTGTGATGTGGGAGGGCGACCAAGAGATTATGAATCATCAAGTGAATTGGTCGCCTGCGGGTGCCTTGGGTGAGAATAGATTGTATAACAATCATAGGCGTGGCGCTCATGCGTTCGATCAAGGTCCCTACGACGCAACTTACTGTCCAGATTCAAATGGCTGTAACAAATGCAATCTATTTGCTTCCGATATCCCTTTACGGGCAGGCTTTCGAGTCTGCATCTTTGACACAGGTAATTCATGGCACTATATCGACGCGAACAGTTATGCAAACTTGGCGCACCCCCATGGAAATTTTCCTTCACCAGCAATCGCTGGTCACGACCGCGTGCCGTTACAGGGTGTTGCTGAGGACGCACCAGTGACTTGGGGTTGGAAAATTGAGAACTGGCTGCGTGCTCAACCTGCCGCTGATCGTCAGCGGCTGCTGAACGAGGCTATGACGGAGGAGGGTCGTTGCTTCATTTTGGCGGGGGCTCGCGCACGTAAATTCAGAAAGTACAAGTTAAAAGACCCTCAAGGTCATTATATACGTGATGCTAATAATAATCCTATTGTGGGCATCGCGGACTGTGGACTAGCAGTAGGACATGGCATTGGTCATATCGTAATAGTCAGGGAAATTAGCGGCGGACAGCCACAACTCCAACTTGCAGCCACCGTGGGCGAAGGACTTCAGTCCATTCCTCTGTTGACGATAGAAGCCAGCAGTGTTGGTGCAGTGAATGGAACACGAGATGGAACTGCGGGTCATCCACGTATGGAACTCGGTGGTCAAGTAGGTGCCGCAGCGGGTGCAACAGGTTTCATCCGTCTGCATCTAATAGAGCTTCATCCCGGTAAGGATCCCGATACCGAGCAAGGTCTCCATGATTTAAATGTTCGTAATCGGGGTGATCTCAATTTAATCGGGTTGGCAAATGAAAGGGCTATTCCTCCTGCAGGCACTCCTGCACGCATCACGCACACACCACTCGGAGTACCACTTCCGCCCCCTCCCAATCCAGGTCAGTGTTGTCAGGATCAATACCCAAGGGGCCAGCCGATTCCGGTGCCTTGCTAGGGGAAGAAAGAGATGACTCAAACATTTATTGCACCTGTGAGGGACTTATTTGATTTGCCGGGCCAACTGGATAGTTTGACTTCCAGCCTGGGCGATATATTTAGCCGGATTGGCCTGACCGGGTTCTCTCCAGCAATCAATCCGCCAAACCTACCACCGGGCGAGATTGACGCCGGTCCTTCACTGACTGAGGCAGAGGCTTTTGAGCTTCTTGAGTGGTATGAGGGCGAACAGGAGGAGCTCCCTCCAGATGTCTCCGTTCCTCAGGATGTCATCTCCACCGTTCCGCTCGACCTGGGCACAAGTACACTGACACTGCAACTTCAAGCGTTGAGCGAGATCATATTTGAACTTGCGGGGCTGGATGGCGTTAGTCTAGTGCTGAACCCGGGCGGCTTCGAGGCCATTCTAACCATATCTGGCGATACTCTCACCCTGGGATTCACTGTAGCATTGGCAATACGCTTCTCTTCAGATCTTCTGCGTCCTTTACATAGGGTCACTGATAGCAATGGTCGCGTGCGCTTTGAGCGTGACGAGAGCCGATCGTATTCTCAAATCGATCTGGGCAATATGAACTTAGTAGTCGATTCCACCGGGGCCATCAACTTCAGTGGCGGAGTCGGCGTTCGGCTTACCACCCCTGTGATGATCGGGGATACTGGTGTGGTGATCGAGTCAGCTGACATTGTTCTCAACCTTTCAGGTGGCGACCCACGCCCAGTGGGTACACCCACAAACTGGAAGGGGCTCTTGATCAACAACGCTTCGGTGCGTATTCCTGACGTTTTCTCCGAGGCGATCACTGCCACAGGTTTAGGTATTGGCTCGGGCGGCGTCAGCGGCACCATTGGTGGTACTTTTCCTCTTAGCTACGACCCAGATACCGGTAACTTCACAGGTGGTTCGTTGGGTGAGGCGTTTGGAATGCAGGGTGGACTGGAGGATATTTCGCTCACCTTCCAGCAGAACATTCCCGCGGGTGGCAGTATTCGTGCAAAATTGTTGCTTCCATTTTTTGAGCAGACTGAAGAGCCGCTGGATGTGGACATCGGTTTTACCGTGGGTGGCGGATTCGCGGTTGCTTTACATAGTTCAAATGGTATCTTGAATCTGACCAAACGGGATGTACTGAGCCTGCAACTGGATAGCATTGGCTTCCGGGTTGAAGGTGGCATAGTTACCGCTAAGCTGAGTGGTAAGGTTACCCCGCTCTTTGGCGGGCTTGACTGGCCAAGCTTCCAGGTGAAGGAGCTGACCATTGACTCCAACGGCAACGTGCACCTCGAGGGTGGCTGGCTGGACCTGCGCGAGCAATACTCCTTGGACTTCCACGGCTTCCAGATAGAGATCACTAAGCTCGGCTTTGGCAAAACCGAGGATGGCGGCAAGTGGATAGGCTTCTCCGGTTCACTTCAGCTGGTAGACGGTCTAGCCGGTGCCTCGGTGGAAGGCCTGCGTATCATCTGGTACGACGACCCAAATCGGTCCCCGGCGATCACTTTAAATGGTGTCGGCGTCGAGTTCGAGGTGCCGGATGTGCTGCACTTCAAGGGCGCAGTCTCCTGGAAGGGTGATCGTTTCGACGGTGACATCAAGCTAGACCTCATCTCTCTTGACCTGCAAGTGGACGGTACGCTGGTTATCGACTCTAAGGATAGAGAGAGCTCGCTCGCCATCTACCTGGACATGGAGCTGCCTGATGGCATTCCTCTGTGGTCGACAGGCCTGGCCCTCTTTGGCATGGCTGGTCTCTTCGTCTTAGAGAGGGAACCGGATAAGAAACCCGATGAAGCCTGGTACAACATCGACTCGAAAGACTGGTATCACCGTGATACGCCCGGCGTGACAGACCTACAAAAATGGGCGTATCATCAGAGCAGTCTGGCCCTTGGTGCCGGTGTGACCATCGGAACCGTCTCCGATAACGGCTACGTCTTCTCCGGGAAGATGCTACTGGTAATAGTTTTCCCAGGTCCTATTCTCCTAATCGAAGGCAGAGCCAACCTGCTCAAGGAACGACCTAATGTGAAGAAAGCAGACGAGGAGGGTCTCTTCCGAGCGCTGGCGGTTTTAGACAACCGCGCCGGTACCTTCCTCATCGGGCTGGATGCCCAGTATAAGTTCGACGGGACTGGCAAGTTGATTGATATTCGAGGAGGCGCAGAGGCCTTCTTCAGCCTCAGCGACGCCAGTTTGTGGCACCTGTACCTGGGCAAAAGGGATCCCCGCGAGAAGCGCATTCGCGCGCAACTGTTATCGATCTTCGAAGCCAACGCCTACCTGATGCTGGATGCCCATCAACTCGCGACAGGAGCCTGGCTGGGCTATGACAAGCACTGGGAATTCGGCCCGCTCGGCGTGACACTGCAAGCCTGGATTGATGGCAACGCTGTGATCAGCTGGAAGCCGTTGCACTTTCACGACGATCTCTGGCTCCACGGCAAAGCAGAGCTACACCTCTTCTGGATCGACCTGGGCCTGACGGTCGATGCCAGATTCGCCGCCGACGTCTTCGATCCTTTCCACATACTCGCCGGCTTCAGTGTCTGCGTCAGTATGCCCTGGCCTTTCGACGATATTTGTGCGGACATCACGCTGGAATGGGGCCCGGACCGTAAAAGGCCACCTCTGCCGCTGCCTCTCAAGGAGATTGCCGTCGAGCATTTGAAGGTCACGACGAGCTGGACGCTACCGCGGGGAGACAGTGAGCCTTTACTCCTACCCAACTACAATGATCCGAACAACGACGGCTTTCGTAAAGACCCAGATATCGATCCGGGAGTAATAGAGCGCGCTCCTCCACCTGCCAATGTACCAGTTGTCCCGCTTGACTGTCGCCCCCTTATCACCTTTGGCCGGGCTGTGAACGACGACGCAAATGTGGGCGTTAACCCGCAGCCAGTCCTCCCGAACGCTCAGCCTCCTGGGTGGGAGTGGATCGGCGACCCATCTAAGAAGCAGGACCAGGGCCCGGTTAGGGTGCGTTATCACCTGCAAGAAGTGGTCCTGGCAAAGTGGAACCCACAGGCCAGTTCGTGGCCGCAGGTCAGATGGGCACCCAATACGGATAAGCAGACAAAGCTGTACGGCTCATGGGCACCAGTGCCCGACGACGGCGGTCAGAATGTTGGTCAGACCAAGCTGTTGCTCTGGTCCAAAACACCCTTCGACTACACCCGCCACAGCGGTCGTGCGTGGGATGATTGGTTCACGGATGCCTTTGGCAATTACCCCTGCGTGCCCATTCCGCCCGATCGCGAGATCTGCTGCGATTTCAAAGAGATCGATCCGACCGAGCAGCTACGGCCGCCCTGGCCATGCCCGGGTCAGCCACAGTTCGTTTTCTCCTGGCTTGTTCCCGACGTTCAGACGGTGACAGTTGTGGACCCAGTCAAGGGAACCAAGGCCCTGTGCTTCCCAGGCACTCTGACCCTCCCCCATGGAAGCCAGAGATTTAATGAGATCACAATCTATCTCCTGCAACCAGCCAAGCGCGTGGTGATTACCCTCTGGCAAAACAAGGGCGTCCAGGTCATCGGCTACAATGCGCAGGGCACCCCATTTGCCGGTGCCGGCGCGCCGAATCAGCCGGACATCGTGGTTGCTGGTGAGGACCTGGTACGCGTCGTCTTGCAGGGCAAGTTTGAGAACTGCATCCTGCGAGTATGCGCGGTGGTTGGCCTGGACGAGGCCGATGACATGCAGCGGGCACAGTTGAACCAGCATCTGATCAACGAGATGGCGCGTTGGTCCCAGGAAGGGGACGTGCTGGAGCCACACACCACCTATAGGCTGAAAATGCTGACTACACTTGAGGCAATAGGCGCGGGAGAGTTGGCCAATCTCTCCTGGAACTACACGCAGACCGAGTACGCCTACTTTCGCACGGAAGGCCCCCCGGGGTTGACATACCTCTCGGTGCCGATTGGCAAGGCTAACCCGCCGCTCACGAGCGCTGGAACGGTAGCCGTTAGTAACGGCTCACCCAACGTTACTGGCACTGGGACCGACTGGAGCGACAGGCTGATCGGCGCCGTGCTGCAGGTCGGTGACGAGACGACGGGATACACAATTGCAAAGGTCACCGCCCCGAACCAACTGGTGCTGCGGCGAGTCTACCTCGGTTCCACCCGTAGCGACGCCGCATATATCATCAGCCAGTTCGACAGCGGCTTGGATGACCTGACGCGCTACGTTCGCCAGACCGTGCCAGCCACTGTCCCACCAGAAGGCAAGCCGCCCCTGCTGCCCCGCCCGGTCTACCGCGCCTACGATGTGGGAGTGGAGTTCATCGGGAACTATGTAGACCTCATGTACCGCCTGGAGGGGCGCGACCTGGGGTTCTACCTCTACGACAACAACAACGGTCCCGTGCGCGATGCCCAGGGGCGGCTGATTGTGCTCAGCAATCGCTGGGGTGTCACCGAGAAACTGACGCTGACCGAAAGCGAAAAGCGCTGGATCATTGTCGTCAACCGCAGCAACTGCGGAGCCACTTTGAATTCGACCGATATTCCCCACGATACGACTCTGACCTCAGCTGCAGAAGGGCAGGTGCTGGATCCAGATACTGTTTACGAGGCACGGTTGGTGCCTCTTCTGCTGCACGAATACTTTGGTGACTTCGTCGGCAAAAGCGTGGACGGCCCTTCGGGAGTCCTGGAACGCTGGTCGGTGCAGGACGAAGGAACAAATGCTGGGCCTTCCCATTGGGAGGTTCGCCAGGAGGGTACGCCACCAAGCCCCTACCTCATGCAAACCTCGGGCATCCGGGGTGATACAGTCGACCGCAGTGATCTAGTTAAACCCGGCACAATGCTGCTGCGCGTCGACAATCCGGCTTTAGGGCCTGACCACCCTGAGCAACCAGGTAACTGGACCGACTACCGCCTCAGCGTCTACCTGCGCTTCACAAGCGGTGCCATCGGTGTGGTAGTGCGCTATCTCGAAGATGGTATCGTCCGCCCTGAAGAGTATGATATCAACCGCTACTACCGCTTTTCGATGGATCAGCAAGGGCGGCGACTGGTGCGGATGAGGAAGCGCGTCCGGATCATTTTAGTCGGGGGAAGGGAGAGAGAGATAGTCGAAGAGATCCCCACGGTTCTGGCCGAGGACGATTGCCCATCCCGCCAGAACCAGGACTACTTGATCACGGTCGAGGCCATCGGCTCCTCCCTCCGTGTGTACCAGGATGGTGCACTGGTGTTCAATGTGACCGATACCACAATCGACCACGGACGTATCGGCCTGTATTGCTGGGCCGATACAGGTGCGCGTTTCAGCGACGTGCGCGTCGACGATTTTCGCGCGGATGCACCGGTGATCTACCGCTTCAAGTTCACGACGTCGCGCTTCGCCAATTTCTTCCACCACCTGCAGAGCTTCCAGGACGAGACCTGGCAGGCGGAATTACCGGCGAATGTGCTCTCTGACACGGCTGTCTCTGAACTGCTGGGGAGGGCCGTCACACCGGGGACGAGGCCCTCCAATGACGAAGCACGCGATAACGAAGCGCGTGCTTATGAAGCTCTCGTGCAGGCGTTGGGGCAAGCGATCATGCAGAATCCACCCGAGGTTCAGGTCACGCGAGTGGAACGGAATGGGCAAGCGCTCGCCCTTCTCCTCCAAAGCCCGGAGCCCTTTGACTGGGAACGCACTGACTTCTCGTTGTGGCTTGCTCACCGGCGTGTTCCGCTGCCAGCGCTCCCAGGAGCGGTGAAGTTCACCGACGTCACTTTTGGAACGGATCAGCCCAACGAGGAGTCAATGACACTGCTGCTGAGGGAGCCCACAGATCTTACGGGGTATCGCATCGAGTATCACCAGCTCCCGGGTCCCATCGCCGAACCTACCGGAGATCCGGTTTTGTTCGTCGATGATTTCGACCGAGTGGGTGGCAATCAGAGTCCATTGGATCACTACACCATTGTGAACGAGGGAGCAGTAGGTGGGCCATCGCAGTGGCGGCTCTCATGCGGAGCCCTTGTTCAAACTTTCAGCATTGGTGGTGGCTCAGCCCCTGCCGATCCCGGCACTTTTGCTGTGACCGGTGACCCGGCGTGGACCGACTACCGGCTGACGGTGGCAATGCGTTCCGATGGCGGGGCCATTGGTGTGCTCTTCGGCTACGCGGATGAAAACAACTACTATCGCCTCTCGTCAGGTCCCCAGGGCAGCTTCCGGCGGCTGATCAAGAAAGAGAACGGGAGTGTGACTTTGTTATGGTCCGACAATGGAGGCTACACCCCAGGTGATGACTTTACCCTGACGGTCGACGTTCGAGGAACACAGCTGACCGGCTACATGGGGGACGAGCGCCTGTTCGATGTGAAAGACGGCGCGCCCACTGCCGGTCGCATTGCCCTCTACTGTGCCGGGAACACTGGAGCGCGATTCGAGCGGGTGGAGGTGCGCCGGCCTCCGCTCGAAGCCCTCGCGTGGCTGCGGGACCGCTTCGCCTTCGGTGACACGAGCGCCTGGAGCTTCATCACTGCCGGGGGAACCTGGTCCCTTGTTGAGGGCGCGCTGCGATTGACGAGCGGAGCGGGTGCGCCGGAGGACGGAACGCAGGCGTTAGCGGGAGACTCGAGGTGGACCGATGTGGTGGTGAGCGCGCGGCTGCGTTCAGAGGATTTTGGCGTCATCGGGCTGCTGTTCGGCTACAGGGGTGCAGACGATTACTATCGCTTCTCGCTGGACATGTTGTCGGGAGCGCGGCGATTGGAGAAAAAGAGAGCCGGAACGTTTATGTCGCCCCTCTGGGAGGATGCGCTTTCCGTCAACGCGGTACGGTCCGATTACGAAGTGATCATCGTAGCTATCGGCAGTACGCTGCGCGGTTTCTTAGAGGGCGTCCCTCTGTTTGTCATTGAAGACAGCGATGTACTGACCGGGCGCATTGGGCTCTTCTGCCAGCGGAACAGCGACGCCCGCTTCTCCGCCGTGAGCGTGTACCCCCCAGAGCAAGCTTTCGAAGATTGGTTGCTGGACGAGCCATTCGATGTCCTGGTCCCCGGGCGCTGGAGCTTCGTTGCTGAAGGCGATCAGGAAACACCAGCCAACTGGGAGGTGAGTGATGGGGAGATGCGACAGACCAGCAGCGTTTTCGGCGGGGGACCACCCAAAATGCCCGGGACGTATGCACTAGCCGGTGAGGCAACCTGGAGGGATTACCGCATCAGCGTGCGGTTGAGCTCGGATGTCGACAGTGACACTCCTGTCAGTGCCATTGGCGTAATATTCCGCTACCAGGACGAGAACAACTACTATCGCTTTTCCCTGGATACGGAGCAGGGGGGACACTGGCAGCTGATCAAAAAGGTAGCCAATGTGGTGACTGTGCTGGGGGAGCACCCTCGCCCTTTCACCCGGCCGCGGGGCTGGGACTACGTTCTGACGGTCGATTGCGTTGATGACCAGTTGAGCGTGTACATTGACGGTATGCGCGTGTTTGCCGTGAGCGACAGTGATGTGGCCTCTGGCCGCATCGGGCTCTACGCGTGGCGGAACCCGGGGGCGCGCTTTGCTGAGGTGCGAGTTGCCGGGCCCACCTCGGTACCGTATTACACGTTCGGGCACGAGGCGCGGCTACCTACGGGGACGCGCGTGCGGCTGTACGCCGGCAATGAAGCGGATGCGCCGTCGGTCCAGCCGGAGGACAGGAGCGTGGTGCGACGCTTCGTAGCGCCGCTGGACGAGCGCGGCCAAGTGCGGTTGACACCACAGGGCACCGATCTGCGCCTGGTTCCAACTGGTAAAACAGCTGAGCACATGCGGCGCTTCCTGCCCGACGACACGTATACGCGCAGAGATGCGCGCGTGCTGCGCAAACGCGATGGGACCGGTTTCTTTGTCGTGCCAGCGGCGCCCTCACCCGGTTCACCACTCGAAGTCGGCCAATACCGTCTGGCAATGACCTATCACCGCAATAACCAGGCGATCGGTGCTGACAGCCAGGTGTTCAGCGAAGCCGGGAATACCGCCGACGAGAAGGTGAAGATCGATATCCCCTGGCAGACGCGCAACGCCCCTGCCAGGGATAGCGGTATGAGAACGCTGCTTGTAAGCGCGTTCTCCAATCAAATGAGAGAGGAGGGAGGGCTCCAGGCAGACAGAAGCCGGGCGTTGATAACAACGCCGACCGGAGCATTGCCCGCGGCACCAGCCCCCGCGGACCGCCTGCTCCAGGTAGGAGCGCGGGAGGCCCCACCCACCGACGAAACCCCAATGCAAAGGAGGAAGCGAATGTATAACCAGATGATTCAACAACAATTAGGATGGAGCCAGGACATGTGGAGGCAGATATCGGATGCGGTCACTGCGGAGGCGGACCGCATCAGAGTGATAACGAAAGTCTTCACAGTCCTGTCTCTCCCAGGTGCTCCCAACGTACCGGCTGAGGTCTTCAATCTGACAACGCTGTCATCAGTTGATTCTGAAGGAGAAACCAAGCCATTTATCGAAATCTCGCAGACCTTCACAGTGACGCAAAACCAGGTCGATAATGAGCAGGTGCTGAAGATAGTCGAAAGCTGGGCAAAACTTGCCGCGATCGCAGTTGTCCAGACAGCAGAGGCAAGTATCTTCCAGGGATCTGGGATCACTTTGCCTCCAGGAGTGACGCAACAACGGCTCAGTACTGCGGGCGGGGGCCTGCTAGGCGAGGCCGGAGTCACAATCCCAGTTAACCAACTTAAAGGCACTCCAGGGGTATATGGGGGAAATACCTTCGATGCTGTTACCCAAGGGATAGCCAGATTATTCGGGGATGGACAACCTGGCCCCTATGCGCTGTTCCTTGAGCCCGCCATCTTTGCCGATACCTACTTGACGGTGGGAGGCACAGTGACGACGACCGCAGATCGCCTCAAGCCCCTTGTTTCAGGAGGTTTTTATGGAACAGGCGCCTTGCCTGCGAAAACGGGTCTTCTCGCATCTCTGGCTGGAAATCCCACGATACTGGCAATGAGGGATAAGGCAACCTTGGAGTTTACGCAGAAGAATTACGATGGGACTATTCACTTTCGAGTTTTCGAAAGCGTCCGGTTTATCGTGAGGGATGCAAGGTCATTGGTCAAACTCGATTTCAAATAGGACTGAGTGAGTGAGGCAGTCGAGATTGCTCGCTGATCACGAGGTTCCTGGTACGATGGTTACCTACAGTGCCGAGCAAGGCCGAGTTGGTCGTTGTTAGCGGAGGTACACCCATGTCTGGAGAACAACCATCATCATCGAGAAATGCAGATGAAGAACTGAAAGCCTTTTACCAAGAAGTGTGTCGTAGCCATCAGGGAATCGCTGACTTTCGTGCGAAACTATTGGGATTTTTGCCTCTTGCATCTGGAACTGGAATCTTCCTCTTTTTGAATCTGGCTTCTACTACTGGAACAAAGCAATACCTCTTACCAATAGGGGTCTTCGGGTTTGTGGTCACGCTTGGATTAGCCTTTTACGAAATCCGAGGAATTCAAGAGTGCAATAGCTTGAGAAGGGGTGGACACAATATTGAAGAATTGCTGGGCATTTACGGGCAGTTTAGACTTCATCCTCCCCGTGTATATGGCGTTATTGGTAACACACTGGCTGCAAGTGTGATTTATCCGGCGGTGCTTGCCGCGTGGACATTTATAGCTTTGGTCAGCGTTGTCGGCTTTGACCTCTGGACTTTTGTTCCAGCACTCTTCGTTCTGTGTATCGGTTGTATTGTCTTCTACAATTTGGACCTTACAAAAGGGGTAGAGGAGGAGCCAAATAAGAGTAGCGTACTTAGAAAGATGCTTAACCACATCGATCCAAACTTGCAGGCGGACCCCAAAGTAGAAACGAGCATAAGGGAGCTTAAGGAATGCCTGGAAAAGCTCTCCCAGAAAAAACGCGCTCCCACGCAGAAGGAATGGCAAAAACTGTGTGAATTAACGAAAGACTGGTGAGATAAGCACTTGTGTATGCATGGGGAAGACGACGTCAAACGTCCTATTGTAACCGATCTGTTGGATCTGGGCTCTTGAGAAATCTAACTGACGGGACAATAACTCGAATCTTTGTGCTATAGCATTACTCGCACTCGGAAATCGTCGTGGAATACCTTGCCAAGCTCAACTTACGCTAAAATCTCATCTGGTTCAATCCCTCATTAAAGCCGTTTCACGCCTTAAGTTTTGCTGTAGTATAACTCCCTCCTGAAACTCATACTTCGTTCCTAACTACCCAGAAGTCTATATTGGCTACGTGGACCATCCGTTCCTGCAGCAGGCGAACAGGGGGCGAATGAGGGGTGGGCAAGAGGCGTACTCTTGCTAGGAGGGATGCTGGCCTGCCCCTCCGGTCGTGTCTGGACAGTGCACAAGCCTGAAAAAGTCTACGCATGGGGAACAGCTCTCACCACTGCCCCATCCCTCATCAAGAGGCAGTGGCACATATGGCCGCAGGTCTACTACTTGAAATTATACTATTATTTCATAAATTCTATAGATAGTCTAAACGGAACCGACGGGTGTCGGTCTCTCTCTCACCAACGCTGGCGCTCTTTCATGCACCTCAGGGAACGCTGTATCTCATGCTTCAAGGAGTTCTGAGAGGAGGAGGTTTCACTTGCTGAAGAGAAAGAGCTGCCTTAGGAGGTTTGCTACGCTGGTCTCCTACTCTCGGAGAGAGCGGGAAGCGAGAACGGACGATTTTTTAACTAATCGGCATGGGCTTTTGCCATGAGACAAGAAATTTGGTATGATTGCTGTTGTTCAACTGGCTGGTACCATCACGGCACAATCGAAACGAAAGCAGGGTGAACCATCTATGCTTGCTGAATCCCATCGCCAGGCAGTAGAAGATATTGAACGGACTATTCTACCACTTCTGCCTAGCCCTCATGCGGCTCGAGTGGTAATCGAGGGAGCATGGGGCGCAGCTTTCCATTGGATCGCCTTTGGGTGTGAAACGAAACATCTGAGCCACCAGGAGAGTCATGCGCGCCTGGGAACCTTTCTCAGACGACAGGGAGAGGGAGCAGTCGCAGAGTGGTGGGAGAACTTAGACCAGGTTCGGCAAGGGGGATGGTATGGAAAGAATACAGATCTGGCTGTTGTCCAGCATGCAATGAATCTGCTAGAGCGAATTCATGTGTGGGCCACGGCAGAGACATGAGGAAAGGAGGCTATCATGCGTTCAGCCCAGAGCAACCATTCTCTTCCTTCCTGGTTAGATAGTGAGACACGTGCGCTTATCGAGGATATTATACGTGTGTTAGCTGAGCGGCATCCGGAACTGCTGGCTGTGATCCTCTACGGATCGGTGGCGCGCCACGAAGAACGGCCACCGGACGCGACAGATCCTAGTGATGTCGATCTGCTGGCTGTGCTTGACAGCGAGGATCCGCATATCGCGCTCCATCAAGGAGATGCCCTCTTCCATTCACTGGGTTTGGCGTACTACCGCCATCTGGATGCGCCACGCGAGGTTCAGGTCATGTTTTCTTCACGCACCTTCCAGGAATGGGACCCGACCTTTATCGCTAATGTCATGCGCGATAGCTATATCCTCTATGCAAGAGGCCCACTCCCCGCTCCCTTCGCAGCCTGACCGGCGGGGTGCAACACCAGAAGTCGATGGCGGGACCGATGATCTGGAAAACAAGATCAACGCAGCAATAAAACCCCGTACTGAATTATTCTTAGCTACGGCAGCGTAAAGGAGACGGTCATGTCCATTGGACAAGCGTACGCTGATATCCTCACTCCCCGCGAGCAGCAGGCGCTCGCAGAGGCATGCGATTGGCTCATCGATCATGCCTTCGATGAACGTGAACGCAGAGAAAAACCGGAAGATGTTCTTGATAGCGTAGTAGGCGAATACCTCCCCACGCGCTATGTACATCGATACACCCCACTCTTCTTCAAGAAGTTCGCTGTGTGTATTATTACCGTCGCCTGGAAGTTGGCTCAATCAGAACATATGCCACTTTCCTCGTTAGCTGAGGAATTAGCGGCACTAGCAATCATCAAAGAGGCAAAAGGGTGCCTGGAAGATAGAAAGAACGCTTTTGACGAGTTTATCGATATGTATTTTGAAGATACCGATGTTGCATTTCTCTTCGATGATCGCTACGATGGTCTTGATGAGACTGAAGTCGCCCAGGTGTTGGGCCTCTCCTCCCTCGCTTTTGCTGATTGGTTTCTCCCATTTTCTGATGCGCCTTCGCGGGTAGCGCATCCCTACGTACTCGAAGTCTAACAGAGGAATGGCATGTCATCGAGAGAGGACTCCCAACTGAAGCGCGTTCTCCATGCCTATCACGAAGCTGGCCATGCTGTCGTATGGCATGTCGTTGGTGGTCTGGTTGAGGACGTCTCTATCGCCTCAAGTCAGGCCGGTTACAAGGGATATTGCCGCTTTGGTTTTCTCCTTCCTCAAGTAGATGACCATCCTTCGCCCGATGAGTGGCTCCAACGAGGCAGAATCGATCCCAGGACGGTCACAGCTTACTATGCCGGGATGCTCGCCATGGCGTATTTTGTGCCTCGTATGGCGGAGAGGGCGATTATCAAGAGGGCAGCGAGCGGGACGACCTGGAGAAAATCAATAGCTTGCTTCTGCGTCTCAGTTCTGAGGAACAGGAGCGTTCGGCCATACAAGATGCCTGCTGGATTGTTTTTTGCAAGGGAAAAGTGGCTCTTCCCCATATTAAGTGTGTTTGCTTGCTTACAACCTCTTTCAATGTCCCATGGCCTTCTTAGAAGGGTGACCGTCTGTCGAACAACTCTTCAGGGCGAGTGTAAAGAAGACCCCATCGCTTCCGAACGTCACGGAAATCTGGGCAGTTCGTAACGCTTTTCGTAACGATTAGGAGACGGGCGTATGGTACAATGCTCTCAGAGAAGACAACACATCTTCTCACGTAGTTTCATGGTTCTTTGCGTTTGCGAGCTTCACTGGTTGCTTCAAGAGCAGCACAAGGGGAACAGCTATGAACCTGCATGATGCAGCGACACAGATCACATCGAGCCATGAACAGCATCACGAAGCTGATACACGGTTGCATGGTCGCTGGCTGCTTCTTGCTAGGATGATATGGCTCGCTCTGGTCGTCCTCACGCTCAGTGTCTGCATTGCCAGCCTGCCAGATTATTTTACCGGACTCCAAACGGTATGTCGGCTCGATGCCTGCTCTTACGGACAACTCTCTCTTGACACGGCAGTGACGTTACAGCGCTTCGGCCTTTCTGTTAGCAGCTACGCTGCATTCATGTTTGCACTCTCCACCCTCGTAGCTTTGGTCTTTTTAGGGACAAGCGGCGTGATCTACTGGCGCAAGTCCGACGACTGGATGGGGTTGCTGTTCGCGCTCATTTTCGTGATGGGTGGAACGTCTTCCGTCCTCTTGACGGTGGGAACAAGACATTCAGCATGGCGGTTGCCGCTTACGTTTGTAGGCGAACTTCTCTTTCTCTCGTTCTTCCTCGCCTTCACTCTCTTTCCCGACGGGCGGTTTGTGCCGCGCTGGACACGCTGGCTCCTCGTTGTCTTTTGTATTCTATCAGTGGTCTATTTATTCTTCACGAACCCCTTTATTGCCCCCTTCTGGATCGCTGTACCTATATCTCTGCTGTTCTATAGTCTATATGTCGGCCTCGCCATTGCCCAAATTTACCGCTATCGCTACGTGTCCAATCTCGTCCAGCGTCAACAGACCAAGTGGGTGGTCTATGGCTTAACAGCGAATATTGTGGTGGTTGTTCCAGGGCTCTTGCTTACACTGTTCTTTCCTCGATCGCTCTATCCCCTGGTCTTTACCCTCGTCTTCAACTGCGCGCTGTTCCTCTACCCATTCACTATGGGTGTCGCCATTTTACGCTACCGCTTGTGGGAGATCGATGTCCTGATCAACCGCACATTGGTCTATGGTTCCCTCACGGTCATCCTGACTGGGGTCTACGTGGGCCTGGTGATTGGCCTGCAAGAGCTGCTGCGTGGCATCATCAACCAAGGCAGCGGCGTGGCCATCGTCATCTCCACCCTGGCGATTTATGCCCTGTTCCAGCCGCTACGCCGGCGCATCCAGCGGATTATTGACCGGCGCTTCTATCGCAGTAAGTATGACGCCGCTAAGACCATGGCAGCTTTCAGCGCCACCTTGCGCCAGGAGGTAGACCTGGACCAATTGCGCGAGCACTTGCTGGCCGTCGTGCAGCAGACCATGCAGCCCGCGCATGTCTCACTGTGGTTACGCCCTCCTGAACCATCCAGGAAACGGAAAACGTGGCTGCTGGCAAGAAGCGATGAGCAAGAGAGCTCACTTAATATGGGGAAGAGCCAGTTTTTCGGCTCATCCTCAAAATAAGTGAGCCTGCTTGCTTCTACTGCACGGATGCCTTATTCTTCATGAAGAGATACTCTGATGAAGAACACAGTCGCTCCAAATGGATATATCACCGTTTGTGCCCTTGTGTGATGGGCTCCACATTGAGCGGGTAACAGAGTCCACAAACATGCTTCTGGTCCATGTAGCCTAAGGAGAGTGTTTAAGATGTCCATGTCCATTTCAAAATTATCTACTGCTTTTGCAAACTGTCAATTTTCCATTGTCCATCTTTTTTGATGAGGGTGACGCTGTACACCTGATTCTGCTGGTTCTGGGCATTTTCTGTTGTAATCGTGCCAGTGGCAGTAGTTCCTGATGAACTTTTGATAATACCGATGCAACTAGATAGAGGGTTGTTAAAGAAACCCCATTCCTTGTTAAACTGCTCAGATGTGACCTGCTTTTTGAGATCGTCAGAATACAAAGCTTGATAGGCATAATCTGATCCGTTCGCTCGAACGAGCGCACAGAAATACGTAAGTGTCCCGTCTGGGGTTGCTGTAATGGGTGTAGGCGTTGGAGTTGGATTGGCTCCGACAAGCTGGCGAGCGGAAGGAAAAAGTTGCCAGATGAGAAAAGCAAAGATGGCGACAAGCACAATAGCCATGAGGACTACGAGCCCTGTACGACCATAGATAACATCGCGCCCTGCCTTTGCAACATTTCCTCTCCCTGAAACGTGGTAGGCGTTTTGACCTGCCTGCTGCTGCACATTCTTATTGCCATTAGCAACCTGATTTGATCGGCTTACTGATGAGCGATTAACTTGCTGATAAAGGTTGTACGCAGCTCTGCGCAGGTCAGGGTCCTGATCCGCTTTTGTTTTGGCAACTTCTTCCTGTAGTACGGCTGTACGAGCCTGGGAAGAGGGATTGTGCTCAAGATCCTCAACCGCTTTGATCAGCTGACTATGAGAGCCAAACTTTCTAGAGAGCAAAGACTTGAGGGCTTTATAGGCATCGAGAACACTTTCTTTGCCCACTTCAGCCAAGCCAGATGAGATAGCAGCTACAATAGCGGCCGTAATTGGATCCACGTAGATGTACCTCTCTCGTGTAAACGAGCAATAGAGTATTACAAAAAATATACGAGACTTCAATAAGAATTATCTGCACCATATTATACGTCAAGAGGAGGAAGATTTTGTATGCGTAATCCTATAGCACCTGTGCTGGCTACCTGTCATACCCGTCCGCAAAATGAGGCTTTGAGAACGCCCTCCCACGTCTCTCGCACCTTGTCAATTCCCGAGATGGAGAGTAGAATCAGCATGAATTCACCTATTCCTCTTCAAACACAAGGGAATCTTCCACTGTGCATAGGCTACTTAACTTCATCAAGCACATGACAAGCATGTGCCTCCAGTCGCTCCAACACCGCTTCGTCGACTGGACCAAACCATCCACTACCTCTCTCATATTGGGAACCGTGGTTGACCAGGCCCGTAGCAAGTCCGAACTCGTGGCAGAAAACGCACTGCTCCGACAGCAGCTTCTCATCCTGTGCCGACATGTGAAACGACCAGCCTGCACCAAAACGGATCGGATGCTTCTGGTGCTTCTGGCAAGGATGGTTCGGACCTGGAAGCAGGCGCTTTTCATCGTTCAGCCAGATACGCTCCTGCGGTGGCATCGTCAGGGATTTCAGCTGGATTGGAAGTACACGTCCAGGGCAGCTTCTCCCAAACCAAGGATATCCCCAGGGACCGTGGCCTTGATCAAGGAAATGGCAGCAAACAACCAACTTTGGGGAGCGGAACGGATCCGGGGCGAATTGCTCAAGCTGGGCCTTTGCGTCTGCACACGCACGATCCAGAAGTAGATGAGACCTGCGCGCCCTGCAAGACCACGAGGGCAGAACTGGAAGACCTTCTTACACACGCATGCCGAGCAGGTCTGGGCCTGCGACTTTCTCCCCGTCACGGATCTCTTCTTCCGCTCGCTGTTCGCCTTCTTCATCATCGAACTGCACTCACGCAAAGTGATCCACGTCGGCGTCACCCGATATCCCACCGACGCGTGGACTGCCGAACCTCTTCGAGAAGCCACCGCCTATGGCGTGGGGCCGAAGCACCTCATCCGTGATAACGATGGCACGTTTGGGGTGGGTTTCGCGCGGCTAGCCAATACGAGTACCATCGAGATTCTCACAACTCCTTATTACGCTCCGCGAGCGAATGCCATCTGTGAGCGGTTCCTGGGAAGTGTCCGACGTGAGTGCCTCGATCATCTGCTCATCCTGCATGAGAAGCAGCTCCACCGGGTGCTGGGCGCGTCTGTGCACTCCTTCAACCGAGCCAGGCCGCATCAAGGGATCACGCAGCAGATTCCAGAGCCACAAGCTGGGCCAATGCCACCAGATCCCGCAGGCGGCAAGGTCCTCTCCTGCGCGATCTTGGGGGGCTCCATCATGACTATCGAAGAAGTGCATACGTACTTGCGCATATCGGAAGATGTGACTGCCAGAGGCATGCGCAGAGTTGTACTGGCTACATGGGATATCCGTTCCAAAAAACTGCGTCAAAGATGGCTCTACCGGTTCCTTTTCCTCTCCATCTGTCTAGCAGGTAGGCCGTGATAAAGTGCTTACATGACTGTCTATTTCCTTGTTTTAGAACAGATATCCTAAGTAGCCAGCACAGCTTGGCATCGGCTTATATATCGCAAATGAAATCATTCAACGGCACCATGGTCGGCTCTGGGTAGAGAATACAAAGGTATCTACTCAGGTCCCCAAGCGACTGGTAAAGGTTGACCATGGAAGACAGCAGTCAGAGCAGACAGCATGGAGTGTCCTTGCTTGTGCATAGTCGAAAGATAACTGCGGATACGGCAAAAAGCGGTGACCCCAGTCGCACTGCGAAAGGTGCCAGCAATCTTTTGCTGCACTTTCGCCCAGCGAAGATCCCGCTCGGCCTGGTTGTTCGTAAAAGGAATCCGCAGGTCGTCGAGCAAAGCCAGCACTTGCTCGGCACGCAAGAGCAGGGCATCCAGCAGATTCTTGGCCTTGCTTTGCTTGCGCCTGCCTTTCTGTGTTCCAGAGGAAGAGGCGGGTGGTGGTGGTTGAGCGGCATAGCCAGCAGCCAGAATCTCGAAAGAGCGAGCGACCCATTCGTCGCGCTCGATGGCGGGAACAGCGCTCAGGTGGAGGAGACGCCACTGGTGGCACGCCTCATGCAGAGCGAGCAAGAAGTCCTGCATCTCGGTGGCCCACTCCTGCTGCTCCTGCTGGGCGACTCCCGCACAATCGCGCACCAGGTGTGCGCCACAGATGCTGTGCGCACAGTCATAGGCATCATAGCTGGCCAGTCGGTCGTGCATGCCTCGCCCTGCAAAGCGCGGCCAGATACCGATCTCGTCCATGGCCTGCCGGCCTCGCGACCCATGCCAAGCCAGATGCGTCAGGAAGTGGGTGCAGTTCACATGCAGCCACTGCAGCATCCCATACACGCGCATGCCCGTCTCATCCCCATGCTGGAGCCGACTGGCAACGATCAGTTCGGCAATGCGCTCGACCGTCGGAGCCAGCCGCTCTGCGGCCAGGTCGCTCCACTGCAGCAAGGTGGCTTCCGAGATCTGGCACCCACAGAGCGCAGCGAGCGCCTGGCAGGTGCGAGCCGTGGGGAGCAATTGTCCTTGGTGCAGATACACTGCCAACGCTTGCAGGTGGGGACCAGAGTGGACTGGTGCGCAGACCGACGCGGGAAAGCTGCCCAGGCTGGTGGTGTGACAGGTGGGGCAACAGATGGCTTCGATCTGATGCTCGTGGGCCAGCAGGCGGATTTCAGGCAAGTCCAGGACTTGACGGCGTTCTGCGACCATGCCTGGGACACCGCTAAGGTCCTCACGGCACTGGCTGCAGACCGCGGGACGGTGACGCACCACATCATCTGGCTGCTCCACCATCGAGAGCGTGTGCCCAGGATGTCCAGCCTGACCTCCAGGACGCTTGCCGCTCGGACGACGAGAACTGCGTGGCAGACGCGCAAGCCCATCAGAAGATGGCGGCTTACTGCTCGTTCGACTGTCTTTTGCCAAGGTATCTTCGAGGTCCTTGATCCGGGCATTCGCCTGGGCCAATTGCTCTTTCAAAGGGAGCAGTTCCGCTACCAACGCTTTGAGGGTTCGATTTTCTTCCCGAAGGGCTTGCAGTTCTTCTTCGTTCGTCATAGTTGTACTTTAGTTGGTTTCCTCTCCTTTGGCAAGTCTGTAGGAGACCTGAGTAGTTACATACAAAGCGAGAAGGTGCGATGTTCAAGTTTACCTTGCCTTTGCCAGAGGCATAACACGCGAGCTTTTTCCTGCGGCTTTAGCCTCTCGTTAGATTTTCTGGTAGAAATAGTGAATGTACTCTATATTTCTGCATGCACTATATGCTATAATATTTCAGGTATTGCTATCACTACTTCTCGCCTAAGTACTACTTTTACGAGTCATGCTCGGTTTTCATTGATCGCTTGATTAACTCGATATTTGCTCTTCTAAAGATTGGTGTTTAGACTAATTCGGCCCGAAAGGGCTTGGATCCAATGGTTTCTCAAGCTTGAGATGTGCGGGTGGGTACTATTTGGATGAATGATTGGCAGGTTCGTACTACCCCGTGTTCTGTCCCAACATGCCAATCATTCAGGAACTTGATTTCAGAAATCTGTGTCCTAAAAGGTCCCATGCTTATCGTTTTAAGAGTGACTCGACTCGTGACAAGCTCTCCTCGCTATCAAATTAGTCTAAAGCACTCTGACTCAAAGAGTCAGAGAAGCCCATGAAAATGAGAGATGCTCTTTTTAGCTCATCCATATAGGCCTTTTTCGTAGGAACGTCAATTAAGAAGAGAGGCCAGCATGGCTGATCGTATAGGCCAGCATTTTGGTGAGTATCGTCTAGTCCGATTGATAGGCCAGGGGGACTTCGGTGAAGTCTACCTTGGTGAGCATCTACGTCATAGTGGCCAGGCTGCAATTAAAGTGCTTCATACCCGGCTGAGAGATGTTGGCGCGCTCTATTTTTTCGA
>Ga0070698_100001061_pt1 | contig 30184 bp, 26 predicted proteins | sample KBSK1502metaG_FD_65477 | JGI IMG/M metagenome (GOLD analysis project Ga0070698, IMG submission 65477) | Corn, switchgrass and miscanthus rhizosphere microbial communities from Kellogg Biological Station, Michigan, USA - KBS K1-50-2 metaG | ecosystem: Host-associated > Plants > Roots >...
GACATCGGCCTTCCAGGCCGCTTACTCCTCGTCCCCTGGGCGGGCCGCGTCGGCCTCGAGCAGGCCAGCCTCGACGGCGAAGCGGAACAGCTGGGCCCGGCTCTTGAGGCCGAGCTTGTCACTCAGCCGTTTGCGGTGGGTCTCGATGGTCTTCACGCTCACGGCCAGGTGGTGGGCGGCTTCCCGGTTCGTGTGCCCCTGCGCCAGCAAGCGCAGCACCTCAGCCTCACGCCCGCTCAGCGGCCTGGAGTGTTCCGCCGCAGGCGAATCGCGGGAGACGCGCTGGATCTCATGGCCCTGCACCTCTTCGCCGGGGCGCGTGAGATCGACGAAGGTGCGGCCGTTGTGGACGGCACGGATCGCGGTCAACAGCTCCACATCGGCGGCCTTCTTGACGATGTAGCCGGACGCCCCGGCCAGCAGCGCGGCGCGCAAGTACGCTGGATCGTCGTGCATCGTGAGCACGAGCACGCGGGCGCCCGGCGCGACTCGGACCAGGTGCTCGATCGTACGCGTGAAGCGGCCTCCAGGCATGGAGAGATCGAGCAGTACGACGTGCGGCGTGGTTGCCTGGGCGATGTGGACCGTCTCGGGGCCGCCCGCCGCCTCGCCCACCACTTCCATGTCGGCCTGGGCACCGATGAGCAGCCTCAGGCCGGCCCGGAGGACGGCGTGGTCGTCGGCGATGAGCACCCGGATTCCCGGCATGCAACGCTACGCGCCGCGCGCGGGAAGGTGCGCTGTGATCGCGGTCCCCGCTCCGGGCTGCGACTCGACCTCGACCGAGCCGCCGAGCAGGGCCGCGCGCTCCCGCATGACTTGCAGGCCCAGATGCCGATCTCCCTGATCTCCCGCAGCGCCCTCGGCACCCGCCGCGGGGTCGAAGCCGGCGCCATCATCCTGCACGCGCAACTCGACCGTGGCCTTGCCGCGCACCAGCCGAACGCTCACGCTCCGGGCGCTGGCATGTTTCGCCACATTGGTCAGCGCTTCCTGCAGAATACGGTACACGGTGGTCTGCACGAGCGGCGGCAGGATCTCCGACTCGAGCCCCTCGATCCGCACGTCCATGGCGACTCCGTGCAGCTGCGCGAACTCCTGCGCGTGGCGGGTCACTGCGGCAGAGAGCCCCACCTCGTCGAGGATGCTCGGGTGGAGCCCGCGCGAGAGGCGTCCCACTTCATCGAGGGTTTGGGCCGCTATGCCGCGGAGCCGCTGCGCGAGCGCGGTCGCCTCTGCGATCGTCCGGGACTCCTCGATCGTCCGCAACCCCACGAGCAGCGCCGTGAGCGACTGCCCGGCCTCGTCGTGGAGCTCACGGGCGATCCGCCGTCGTTCCTCTTCCTGGGCGGTCACCGCCTGCTGGATCAGCCGATTGCGGAGCTCCTCCGCCCGCTCGCGCTCGCTGATGTCCGTGACCACGCCGATCACGCCGACGACGTCCGCGCTCCCCTCCAGCTGCAACGGAGCGAACGAGACCGACACCGGCACCAGCGCGCCACCGTCCGCACGGAAGGCCGTGTCGCCCCTTCGGTTCGCCCGGTGCCCGGCCGCGACCAGGGCGTCAAACGCCGGTTGCTCGGCGGGCGGCACGAACCGGCGCAGCGGCGCGCCGACGACGCGCGCGAGCGGCATCCGCACGATGTCGGCGAACCGACGGTTGCAATACGCGATCACGCCATCGCGAGTCAGGGTCACGGCGCCCTCGTTCATCTGATCGAACAGGATGCGGTAGGCCAGCTCCGCGCCCGCGAGGGTGATGACGTGCTCCCCCTTTGCCCTCGCGACCACGATGGCATCCACTTCTCCGGCCCGGATCGCGCGCAGCGTCTCCTCGGCCGCTTGGAGCCGAGTCCGCAGCTCCCGGACTCCCGCCTGAGGGCGGCGCGACACCTTGCGTTTCTTGATCACGGCGAGCGCTGACTATTCCTCATCATTATGCGGAACCACATCCAACCCGACCAGGACGCGTTCCACGTTCGAGAGGTCGCCGATGATCTTGCGGATCGGCGGCGGCAGCTGACGCACGAGCGTAGGGATCACGACGATGTCGTCCCGGCGCGCCAGGTGCGGTTTGTCGAGCAGGTCGACGACCTCGATGCGGTATCGGCCGGCGAGGTGGCTGTCACACAGCCGCTTCAGATTGGCGAGGGCGGTGATCGATTTCGGCGTCTGTCCCGCCACGTACAGCCGCAGCCGCCACGTTCGGCGCGCTCCGTTCTTCATTCGAACTTACGCCTGCGGCTCGGCTTCGGGTCGTCGGAGGGCCCCGACTCCTGCGCGTCCCGGGCCGAGCCGATGGCGACACTCCCGTCAGCCCGGCGGCTGATCTCCACCAACGTGATGCCGTGATCGGTCATCACGAACTCCCGAACCTGGTTCGAGTGCGCCATGCCCCGAGCCTTGATGATCTGAATCGTGCGGTTACGCTCGCCGTTCGCTTCCGGGTTCCCGAGCAGCATCCAGACGTCCATCAAGGACGACACGCCGAGGTCGGTTCGCTCGGCCGCAGCGCCCCCCTCGGTCAGGGAGGTGAAGAGCGCGGTGATCTGCCGGAGCTTCATGAAATCGATGAGCCGCGCCAACATCGCCTTCACTTCGATCTCGCTACCGACCGCGATCATGCTGGTGACCGGGTCCACGACCACCACCCGAGGCTTCCAGTCGTCGATGAGCCGGTGCATCGCCACCAGGTGCGCTTCCAGGCCGAGGGCCGTCGGCCGCTGGGCGTGCACGCGCAGCAGGTCCCGACGGGTCCAGGGCTCGAAGTCGATGCCGACCGACCGCATGTTGCGCATGATCTGGCTCGACGATTCCTCAAAAGCGAAGTACAGACAACGCTCGCCGCGCCGGCACGCGGCCTCCGCAAAGTGGGCCGCCAGGCTGGATTTCCCGGTGCCCGCCGTTCCGGACACGAGCACGCTGTTGCCGCGAAAGAAGCCCTTCTTCCCGAACATCGCGTCCAACCCGGCCACTCCGGTAGGCAGATGCGCGGTGGACGCCTGGTGCGCGAGTCCCAGCGACGTGATCGGCAGCACGGAGAGTCCGTGATCGTCGATGAGGAACGGCATTTCATTCCCGCCGTGCCCTGAGCCGCGGTACTTGAGGATGCGCAACCGCCGGGTGGCGCTCTGCTCCATCACCCGCTGATCGAGCAGGATCACGCAATCGGAGACGAACTCCTCGAGGCCGTGGCGAGTCAGGCGCTCGCCCTCCCGTTCGCCCGTGACGATGGCCGTGACTCGCTGCATTTTCAGCCACCGAAACAGCCGGGCCAACTCGGCGCGCACCACGAATTTGTCGGATAGCCCGGAGAAGAGCACCTCGATCGTGTCCAGGACGACGCGCTTCGCGTGGATCGTCTCAATCGCGTGACCCAGCCGGATGAACAACCCCTCGAGATCGTATTCGCCGCTCTCCATGTGCTTTTCACGCTCGAGCTGCACGTGATCGAGCAGCAGCCGACGGCGCGCGCTCAGCCGCCGCAGGTCGAAGCCGAGCGACTGTGCGTTCTCCACGAGGTCATCGGTGGTCTCCTCGAACGACATGAAGACGCCGGGCTCGTCGTAGTCGAGCGCGCCGCGCACCAGGAATTCCATGGCGAGGAGCGTTTTGCCGCAGCCGGCGCCGCCGCACACCAGCGTGGGCCGACCGCGGGGCAATCCGCCGTTGGTGATCTCATCGAGCCCCGGAATGCCGGTCGGCGCCTTGGCCAGCGGGCGCCTGGCAGGCCGACTCCCGTTCCCGGCTCGCTTCGTCGGCACAGGCTTGCGCCGGCGAACGGTTGCGGTCATCGAATTTCCCTCGAGCGGTGTGCCGTACCGGGAAGGTAGCCCTCTCGGCTCGATGAAGGAAGAACGCGGCGCTCGGAGACCCGCGGTTTACGCCACGATCATACCAGCAGGACCACGATAATGATCAGGAGCACGAGCACGAGGGTCGTGATGGTGATGGTGTGGCTGCCGCCGCCGGAAGCGGCCATGGACGCCGCCCCGCTGCTCCAACGGAAGTTTGGCTCGACGCGCCGCCACTCGGGGCGCAGGCGCGGTCCAGCTAGGGAGGTGGAAGCGGCGCTCGCCGGCGCCTCGCTGGCGCCCGGCTGTGGCGCGGGAAGGGAGTCCTGCTGGGCCGCGACCGGCGACGCGGCCGCGACGCACAACAGGGCCACCAGGGCTAACGCACCGCGATTCGCCATGCCGAGCCAACGCATCATAAGACCTCCCGAGAGGATGGGACACGCACGAACCCGGGCAAACTGCTTGCGGGCGATCCAGGCGAACATCGCTCACCAGGATGAAAAGGGGCGTAACACTTGCGGTGTGGTGCGCAGATCAGCGGCAATACGAACGAATTAGACCTTTGGGTGCAGGCGAAGGCTGTGTGCGTGAGCGGCAATCTGGAGGCGATTGTGCAAGGCGAGCTTCTCCAAAATGTTGTGTACGTGGCTCTTGACGGTGTCGGTGGCGATATGGAGTCGCCGCGCGATCTCCTTGTTGCTCAGGCCGTCGGCAATCAGATCGATGACCTCCTGCTCCCGCTTCGACATCCGCACGGCGTCGCTCACGGCTGGGGCGCTTCGACCGGCCGCTCGTTTAGCGATGTAGGAAAACAGCGCGCCGGTCAGGGGGGGTAACACAACCTCCGCACCGCCCGCCACCGATCGAACCGTCGCGACCAGGTCGTCGATCCTCGCGCGTTTGGCGACGAACCCGGTCGCGCCTGCTTTGACGAACTCCACAACGGCTTCCTCCGCCGGGAGCAGATTCATCACGATCACCCTGGCCTCGGGAGCCGTTGTCCGGACGTTCTGCACGAAGCGGTGACTGCTGTGATTCCCCAAGGATGCGTCCACGAGAACGACGTGGGGCTTGGTCTCCTGCACTCGCAGCAATCCCGCATCAGGTCCTTCAGCGGCGGCAACGACCTTGAAGTCCGGCTGCGCGTCCAGGAGGTCTGCGAGCCCGTCGCGCAGCAGTCGATTGTCCTCGATCAGCAACACCCGGATTCTTTTCGCCATGGCGTGAAAAATCCGCCCCCGGCGTGGAGCGTGTCAAGGATCCTCCGGCACTGCGGGGCGTAGGGCATGCGGTCCACCGCTTGCCCTACGCCCCCAGACTCCCTTCGTGAGATCTGCGCTAGAAGAGTTTCTTCACGCGTATTTCGATCCCGCGGCGGTTCAGGGCACGCCCCTCGACCGTGGCGTTGGGCGCGATCGGGAACCCTTCGCCGTAGCCGACCGCCGTCATCCTGGATGCCGGCACTCCCTGTCGGATGAGGTAGTTCCGCACCGCATTAGCCCGCCGCGCGGAGAGCAGGAAGTTGTACGCGAACGTGCCGACGCTGTCGGTATGGCCGGCGATCTCGAAGTACACCTCGGGGTGCGCGAGCATCGACTCTGCCACACGGTCCAGGATCACGTTAGCCGTGGGCGTGATCTCGCTCTTGTCGAAGTCGAAGTGGACGTTTTCCAGCAGCAGCGTGTCGCGGAACACGAGGCAGCCGTACTGATCGACCGGGGCTCCCGCAGGCGCGACACCCCGCTCGCACTTGTGCGGTGGGGGTGGCAGCGGCGCCGAGATGCGCACCGTGTCCACTCGTGCGCGCGCGCACGCCGGACACGGCAGCGGCGCCATGGCCACCGGGGGCGCGCGTCGGCCGGCAGTGAAGTACGAGATGCCGAGCGTGGCGATGGTGTTGTACGCCGTCTTCTTCCCCGGCTGGTCCTCGTAATGCTCGAACGCCATTCGGCCCTCGAGCCGGAGCGCCAGGTTCTCGCTGACCATGTGCCGCACACCGAGGCCGGCATGAGCGCCCCAGGTGGGGTGCGTAACGCGCCCGTTGCCGGTGATGCGGGTGAACTGCGTCCCGCCGGTGAGGAAGGGGCTCGTGGTCGCGTTCAGGTTGACCGTGTACGTCACCGCGGCGAACGGCATCAGATACTTCACGCCGGACCCGATGGCGCCGCCGGTCCCGATGCTGAACCCGAAGTTGTTGTTGAAGTTGTAGCCGAGGCGCACCGCCGCAGCGGGCATGAGGCGCTTGACGTTGCTGCCGCTGTCGGCGAACCCCCTGTTCCCGAGAAAGCTCGCGAGGTGACCGTCGAGATACATGGCGCCGGCACCTGCGCTCACCTCCCAGCTACCCTCGCGCTGGGTCTGGGCCGCCATAGGCTGCGCCAGCGCCAGCATCGGCAGGAACGCCGCCAGCGTTCGGGCAGCCAACAAGAATCGGTTACGCATAGTAACTCTCCTCGGAGAGGTGTGTTCGTCTCGTGCTGCCCTGACCTTGCGCGGCACGTCTCATGCTCGCCCTACAGCGCCTAGGGCAGGGTAATAAAGTTGTTAGTACCCAACGTGATGCCACCGTTTCGCGCCAACGCTCGGCCGATCATATGCGCGTTGTCATTCAGCGTGATGCTCGTGAGCGCCAGAATGTTCCCCTGCCAAAAGCTGCCTGTACCAAGCGTGGCCGAGCTACCGACCTGCCACCACACGTTCTTCGCCTGGGTGCCATTGGTCAGGGCGACAGACCCCGCGGTCGTGAGCGTGGACCCAGCCTGGATCACGAACCGGGCGTTGGCGTTGCCCCCGCCGTTCAGCGTGACCGTGCCCGTGACTCCCACCGACGACGCGGAGCAGTAGACCCCCGGCGCGAGCGTCGTTCCGCCCAGATCAGCCACGATTGTGGTACCGCAGGGCAAGGCGACCAAAGCATTGTATGCAGTGGTGAGATCGACTTGCGCCGCGGCCGCGACCGCATCGGCTGCATGCCGCGCACCCGTGAGCGTGCACGGCGGGAAGCCGGTGATGGCGCTACCCGGGCTGACGCCCACATCGGCCGAGATGGTGCCCCCGGTGACACAAGAGACCGCCGTGCCGGCCAGAATCCCGTAGGTGGAGGCCGTGCCGAGCGATGGCCCGGGCCCGGGCCCGCCGCCGCCACCACCACCGGTTGATGGGCCCAGATTGTGCTCGCACGCCGCGGCCAGCAGCCCGGCGAGCGGAATGAGCAGAAGCCGAGCGCGATGTCGGGAGAGAGTGAGCATTGGTGTTCCTCCGAATATTTCGTGTCACTACAGGCACGCCGGGATCATGCCGCGCGTGAATCATCCGCGAAGAAGATCGCGCGCATGGGCGCGGGCTGACATCCGCCAGCGGAATGAAAAACGACTTAACGATGCTGGGCGAGCGAACCGAGTCGTTGCGAATCGAACGATCTAATTCTTTGGGTGCAGGCGATGGAGTCGGGGTGAGGCCGGAATGAAGAAAGAGGGCGGACGTCGCCGCCCCCCTCCTCCCCACCTGCCGGGCAGCCTCAGCTGCGCGCGGCGATCCTCGCGATCCTGGTTACCGCCTACTGCGGGACCTGCATGACGTTCCGATCCATTGTGACCCCCGCTCGCGCCCAGGCTCTCCCCGACAGGCTGGCGCCGGTATTCATGGTGATGCTCGAGTAGGCGAGAATATTCCCTGTGAACGCCGTGCCGGTCCCGAGCGTCGCCGCGCTGCCGACCCGCCAGAACACGTTGCCCGCTCGACCGCCCTTACCCATGACCACCGCTGCGTTGGGTGCGGTCGTGAGCGTGCTCGCGATCTGGAACACCCAGATCCCATCGTGGTCGTTTCGGGCGTCGAGCACGAGCCGTCCCGTCAGCTGCGCCGACGAGGTGAAGCAGTAGACGCCCGGTGCCAGCCTCTTGCCACTCAGATCCTGACCGGTCAAGGGGGTGTTGCATGACTCGCCGGCGAGAGCGGCGTACGCAGTCTGGGCATCGCGCTGCGCCTCATTCGCGGCCGGATCACCCACATGTTGCGTTCCTCGGACGATCGTGCCTGGAGGAAACCCGGTGACCGAGACCCCTGGGCTGCTGAGACCCACATCCCCGGTGATGTTGGTCGCGCCGGTATTGGTCACCGTCGAGCCGCCCAGGACCGCGAAGCTCCTCGCCCGACCCAGTGATGGCGCGGCCGGTGCCGGACTGCCGATGGAGACGGAGGCCGAAAGCAGCGCGGCGACCGAGACGGTGACCAGAGTCAGTCCATAGAACATGAGAGTCTTCTTGGGGTGGCTCATCGAGTCCTCCGAGACGTTGGGCTCAACATGGGCGCGGAGGGGCGGGACTACACCCCTCCGCCTCGTTTCTCGTCCTTCGTCGTTGTTACGAGTCCCGGTCGTCCGTCGTTGTTACGAGTCCCGGTCGTCGTCGTCGTGGTTCCGGTCCTTGTCGCCGTCGTGGTGCTTGTCCTTGTCGTGGTCCTTGTCCTTATCGTGATGGTGCCCCTTGTGGTGATGGTGCCCCTTGTGGCCGCGGTCGTGATCGTTGTCATTATCCTCGTCATTATCCTCATCGCCGTTGCCGTTACCGCTCGTCGCACAGCCGACGACCGTGGTGCCTTCCGTGAACGTCACGTCTCCAACTCTAACTCCAGCGGCGTCAGCTTTGGCTCCCGCCCACGCGTTCCCGTTCAAGGTTCCAGCGCTCATGCTGATCGCCGCCCCGGCCAGGATGTTGCCTTGGAAGGCCGCCCGGGTCATTGTCACGGCCTGAGAGACCCACCACGTCACATTGCATGCCTGCGCGCCGTTGGCCAAGACCACCGAGAAGTCGGTGCCCGTTAGGGCGCCAGTGCCGGTGGGGCCGGGTGTCCCGATCTTGAACAACCAGGTCGCGTTGGCCTTGCCCCCAGCGTCGAGGGTCAACGTAACGGTCGACGCCGTCAATGCCGCACCGGTGCAGTAGACACCGGGGGCCAGCGTCACCGAAGCCGGGATCGTGCTCAGCAAGGTGTGGGCGAGGTCGCAGTCCCCCGTCAGGGGCGCGAGCGCCGCGTACTGGGTGAGGAAGGCATTGAAAGCCGCAATCGCGGCCGCATCACCGATGTGAGTCGACCCCGTAACCACGCAACCGACCAAGGTGATCGCGCCGGGGGGGGTGGCCTGGAACGTGCCCACGTCCCCGAGGATGCTCCCGCCGCTGCAGCTTACCGCGCCCTGGCCGAGCACCGCGAAGCTCCCCCCCGCTCCGCCCCCGCCGCCCCCGCCGCGCTGGCGGTTCGCGAGCAGAGCCGCGTTGGATGGTCCGGTGCTGGATGGTGCGTTGGAATCGGGGCTACACGCCGCGCCGAGCAGCGCGGCGAACGATGCGACGACGGCCAGTCGCGCCGTCAGTCGGGGCAGAGTAATCATGGTTCCTCCCAGCGGTTGGTGTGAACACAGGTGCGTGCTGGGACCCATCTCGCTCCGGATCCTCGCTCGCCCACTGCATAGAACTTGCCGGGGCGTCGCGCGATCCAACATCGGTCGGCGGGATGAAAATCGACTTAAACATTGTGGGCGGGCGCGACGCACCTGCCGGGAGTCGGAGGAGCTAGCTCTTTTGATGCAGGCGAATGCTTCTATTCGGCCAGGGGCGCTTAGCGGACGGTGGCCGCCGCCGCCGAATCCCCGCGCCGGAGCAACGCCGCGAAGTCGTTCAGCTCTGGGAGGCCCAAGTCGGACGCGACCCAGTACGTATACGCAGGCGTCGCCCAGTGCAGCAGGTGATAGCCTTGCCGGGTTGCCGCGCGGGGTCCTACGGTACGGCCCCGGTCGGCGGGCCAGAGGAAGACGTTGATGATGTGCTGCCGCCGGCTGTAGGCCAGGGCCGCGACCGGCCGCCCGTCCACGTACTCGAGCCTTCCCCCCACGAGCGGGAAGCCGCCGCCGGCGAAATCGTACACGGGAGGCGAGAAGTCGAGCTTGCCGTTGAACCACGGTTTGACCGTGTGCTGATCGGACGACACCACGTCGGTGAGATGCCCCGGCATGAGCGAGCGCACGTGGCTCGCGAGCACCTGATTGGTGATCGCCTCCCCCGCGGCGCCCCGCAGCGCCAGCTGCCAGCTGCCGAAGGCGACGACCGCGAGCGATGCGGCGACCGCAAGCGCGGTCCAGCTGGGTGCGCGACGACGATCCGTCTGGCGCGTCTCCGCCCGCGCCTGCGCCCGCACGCGGGCCCGGAGCATGTCCGGCGCCGGGAAGCGCGGCAAGTGCTCTCGTACCGCGACACGCACCGCGCGGCGCCGCCGCTCCAGGCGGGAGCAGTCGGGACACGCCTGGAGATGCTCCTCGAGCTCGACCGCGTCGGGCGCGGCGAGCTCGCCGTCCAGGTAGGCGTCGATCTGGGCTTCGAAGCCGGGATGGGTCACGTCAGCAGTCCTCCGGTTCGGCGCACAGCGCGTCCTCGAGCCGCCGGCGCGCGCGCGACAGCCGCGACATCACCGTGCCGACGGGCACGCCCGCCACGTCGCTGATTTCCTTGTAGGACAAGCCTTCGAGCTCGCGCAGCACGATCACCTCGCGGAATTCGGGCGGCAGTTCATCGATCGCCCGGCGCAGGGCGGCACGCTGGCTTTGAGCCTGCAGTGCCGCTTCCGGGTGCTCATCCGCCACGGTCTCACTGTGTCGCTCCTCGTCGAACTCGGTGGAAAGCGTGTCCGTGCGATGCCGCTGCCGCCAGGTGTACGCCGTGTTGCGAACGATCGCGAGAAACCAGGCTCGCCCCTCCCCGCTCCCGGCTCCGCGGAAGCCCGCGAAATACCGTAGCGCGCGCAGGGAGGCGTCCTGCACGACGTCCTGCGCGTCGTGGTCGTTCCGCGTGAGGTAGCGCGCCAGCGTGTACGCGGCGTCCAGATGCGGCAGCACGACAGCTTCGAATCGCTCGAGCTCGCTCGACTCCAACCAGTCCCCAGGGTGCGCGGTCCACCTGCCGAATAGAGACTCCGCCCGCGGCGGGATTATTCCCGGAGGAATAGAGCTCCGCCGCGTGGGGTCTCCGCCACGGGATCATTCTGCGGGCGCCGCCCGATCGAGGGAAGTAGCACACACCACGAGGAGCACGGAATCATGGTCGCCATGACGGCAGTATCCGAGCTGGTCGCGCGCTGGGCCCATTTCTACGGCCACACCAGGGCCGTGAGCGCCACGGTCACCTACGTCCATTTGGTCGGCATCCTGGCCGGGGGAGGTGTGGCCGTCGCCACAGATGTGGCCGCGTTGCGGCTCTCGCCCGGGCGGGTGGCTGACTGGCCCGGAGAGCTGGATCGCCTCGCCGCCGTTCACTTGTGGGTGGTCGGTGGCCTCGCGCTGATCTTCGCGAGCGGCGTGCTGCTGGCCCTCACCGAGCTCGACAGCTTCGCGACCTCGGGCGTGTTCTGGACCAAGATGGGGCTCGTGGCCCTGCTGCTCGGCAACGGCTACGCGCGGCTGCGCTGCGAGATCGCGCTGCGGCAAGGCGCCATCGCCCGCTGGGCCTGGTTCCGGCGCACCTCGATCACGAGCCTCGCGCTCTGGTTTCTCATCCTGCTGTTCGGCGCGCTGCTGCACTCGACGGTCTGACCTCCACACGGGAATAGAACCGGCGGGTCAAGAGTCTTGAACGGTGGATGGATTCGACGCGATACCCTTTGACGAGGAAGGCTACTATGGACCGCAAGTCGCATGGCATTAGGGCCGGGACGGTCGTTGCACTGGGCGTACTCGGCGTGGTGGTGGGCGCGGCTTCACGGCCGCATCTCGACGTTGCCGCACAAGTGAACGTCAAGCTGTCGGAGTGGAACGTCGCGCTGTCGCAAGCGAGCGTCGCGGCGGGGCCGGTCACGTTCGTGATCACGAATGCCGGGAGCATCCCGCACGGCTTCGAGGTCGAGGGACAGGGGATCGAGAAGGAGATCGAGACGATCCAGCCCGGGGCGAGTGACACCCTCACGCTGACACTCAAGACGGGGAGCTACGAAGTGTATTGCCCGGTCGGAGCAGATTCGCACAAGAAGCTCGGCATGGACACGCACCTCAAGGTCGTGAGTGGGTCCAGCCAGGCTCCCTCGGGCTATGGCGCATCCGAGATGGGTGAGTCCCATATGAAGGCGGAGCGGGTGCAGGCGATCCGGGTGACGGGCGGCGGGCCCGTCATCCAGATCCTGCCGGGACCGTTCCCCTTCCCCGACAGCGCCGCCCCGATCCTGGCGGCCTTCGGCGACGAGCGCGAGGGACTGGAATCGCAGGTGAAAAACGGCCCGTACTCGGACAACATCGTCAAGAGCTCCGGCACCTTCACGTTCACCGCGTGGGACAAGGGCGCCGTGCGCGACTCGGTCGACGGCGTGGCCGAGTTCGCCACCCAGGACGGGGCCCGTTGGAAGCTCGTCCTGGACCGCGTCCAGACGAAGGACGTCCCGCACCACCCGCGGTTCGGCGGCGTGATCATGGGCCTGTACTATCACGGCGTGACCCAGGTGCACACGCCGCTCGTGCCCACGATCAACAGCGCCGTGGCGCTGTGGGCGTTCGGACATCTGTACAAGAACGACGCGCTCGTCACCGACAACGCGATGGTGCACGTGATGCTGCTGTCGCGCACCCGCCGGGACGGTGATTTCGCGCTGAACTGCTGGGATTGCTCGAAGAACAAGATCCAGGAGCTGCAGCTGCAGATTCTGCCCGGACCGGGCGAGCCCAAGTTCGACGCACCCGGCGGGTTCCTGTTCGTCAACTGGGAGAAGTCGAGCTCCCGCCAGCCCACGAACTGAGGAGAAGCCAATGCGTGTGTCGAGAGCAATTATCGGGTTGGTGGCGCTGGCGGTGTTGGCCGGCTGCAACGGTTACGGCGGCGCCGGCTACGGCGGGGGCAGCGGCGGTGGTGGCGGGGGAGGCACGGGCGGCGGCCCGGTCGGCTCGGTGACGGCCGGTCCCGGCATCCAGTTCGTGAGCGGTCACAACGGCAGCAGCAACACGGCCGTGGACACGATCGCCGCGGGCGGTACGGTCACCTGGAGCTGGACCGGATCGCTGCCGCACAGCGTGCAATCGGTTGGGTCGACGAGCTTCGCGAGTAGTGCTACCATGACCGGGAGCGGGACGTATGCGGTAACGTTCCCTACGGCCGGGACGTATCAGTACGACTGCGCCGTCCACGGCCAGCTGATGACGGGCACGATCGTGGTGCGGTGATCGCCGGGGGGGCAACGCACCGACTGGTGCGTTGGCTCCTCCCCGTGGTGCGTTAGTTTCTCTCCATGGGGAAGGGTCGGCTCGAAGCGTTCAGCGACGGCGTCATCGCCGTCATCATCACCATCATGGTGCTGGAGCTGAGGGCGCCGCACGGCACCAGTCTCGCCGCGCTCGCGTCGCTCGGTCCCGCCTTCCTCACCTACTCGGTCAGCTTCGTGTTTGTCGGGATCTACTGGAACAATCACCATCATCTGCTGCACGCGACTCAGCACATCGATGGCCGCGTCCTCTGGGCGAACCTGCACCTCCTCTTCTGGCTGTCGCTCGTGCCGTTCACAACGGAGTGGGTCGGAGAGAATCCTGCGGCGGCGATACCCACGGCGAGCTACGGGGTCGTGCTCCTGATGGCCGGTGTCGCGTGGCTGCTGCTGCAGGCGGCGCTGCTGCGACGGAACGGGCCCGATTCCGTGCTGGCGCACGCGGTCGGGCGGGACCTGAAGGGCAAGCTGTCGGCGTTCTTCTACGTGTCGGCGATCGGGCTGGCGTTCGTGAGCGCGTGGATCGCGGACGCCCTCTACGTACTCGTCGCGCTGATTTGGTTCGTTCCCGATCGGCGTATCGAACGGGCCGTGGAGTCGCTGCGCGAGGCGGGGCCCCCGGGATCGTGAGCGCGGAGCACGCCGGCCTCGCCCGTTCGGCCGATCCCGCGCCGCCGGGCGGGGGTGCATCGTTCCTGCAGCGGACAGGTCCTTGTGCCCGCCCCCTGACAGAGGTGATCCATGACTGCACTGCTCGAGTCACTATCGAACGAACTCGCCGCCGCCGTCGAGTCGGGCGGCCGCGCCGTGGTGGCGATCCACGCCCGCCGCCGCATTCCCGCGAGCGGCGTCCACTGGCGCTCGGGTGTGATCGTCGCCACGAATCACACCATCAACCGTGACGATAACATCACCGTGACGCTGCCCGACGGGACCAACGCGTCCGTGAGCCTTGCCGGGCGCGACCCCAGTACCGACCTGGCCGTGCTGAAGCTCGCCGGCCAAAACCTGGCGACGGCGAATCTGCGCCTCGACCCGTCGCCCAGCGTGGGAGAGTTCGTGATCGCGCTCGGGCGGCCGGGACCCAGGCTCACCGCCAGCTGGGGCGTCGTGAGCAGCGTGGCCGGCGCCTGGCGAACCTGGCAGGGTGCCGAAATCGACTCGCTGCTGCGACTCGACCTGTCCATTTACGACGGGTTCTCGGGCGGCCCCCTCATTGATGCGACCGGCCGGGTGCTCGGCATCAACACCTCCGGCCTGGCGCGCGGGACCCCGGTAACGATTCCGGTCGCCACGGTGGAGCGGACGGTCGGAGAGCTACTCGAACGGGGAGCGATTCGCCGCGCGTACTTGGGAATCGGCACGCAACCGGTGCGAGTCCCGCCGTCGCTCGCCCGCCGGCTCGAGCTCACGAACCCCGTGGGCCTATTGATCGCGAGCGTCGAGCCGGGCGGGCCGGCCGACCGCGACGGGGTGTTGCTGGGCGACGTGCTGCTCGAGCTCGGCGGAGCCGAGGTGAGCGATCCGACCGACGTGCTGGTCCAGCTCGGCGGAGACCGAGTGGGACGGCCCATCGCTGCGCGGGTGATTCGCGGAGGACAGGTGAAGACGCTTGAGGTGACCCCAGGCGAACGGCCGGAGTCGCGCGCCGCATGACCGCGCCCACGACCACAGGCCTCGCCCGAGAGCTGGCCGCGGCAGTCGATGAGCTGCGGCGCGTGACGGTGCGCGTGCAGGCCAGCGGGGCGGCGGCCTCCGGTGCCGGGGTGCTGTGGGACCCGGCGGGAGACGATACGCGAGGGTTGGTCATCACGAACGCACACGTCGCCACGCGCGCTCAGGCCACCATCCGATTGAGCGACGGCGCCGTGGTGCGCGCCCGGGTCGTGGCGCGCGACCGGAAGCGCGACCTCGCCGCCCTGGAGCTGGACCTGGACCTCGAGCCGCACACGGCTGCCGGGTTTGCTCACGTGCGCGACGCCCCGCCGTTGCGGGTGGGCGAGCTGGTGATCGCGGTCGGACATCCGGGAGACGTGAGCGGCGCGGCTACTCTCGGTATCGTCCACACAGTCGGCGGCGACCGCGCAGGTGTCACGCCGCAGTGGGTGCGCGCGGATCTGCCCCTGGCGCCCGGCTTCTCCGGAGGACCGCTCGCCGACGCGAGCGGGAGGGTGATCGGCATCAACACGATGATGCACGGGGGGCTGGCGCTCGCCGTCCCCGTGACGGTGGTCGAGTCATGGTTGCGACGCGCGCAGGCGCCGGCGGCATCGTGATACGTGTGTTGGTTGTCTCCCCGCAGTCGCGTGTGCGCAGGGAGCTGGAGCGCGTCGTCGCTCGGGATCCAGGCTTGCGGCTGATCGGTGCCTGCGAGTCGCTCGCATCGCTCGACGGCCTGACGGATGAGAGCCGTCCCGACGTCGTCCTGCTTGGTCCCGGACCCGAGGCTCAGCTGCCCATGGCCCTGCGTCTCGAGCACGAGACGGGGCGCGATGGAACGCCGCTCGTCGTCCTGCTGGACGATCTCGACCGCAATGCGGCTGCGCAGGCGTTGCGGGCCGGGGCGCGTGCGGCCTTGCCGTACCATGCTTCGCCGCTGGAGATCGGCGCAGCCATTCGCGGAGCCATGGCCGGGCTGGCCTCCGTACCGGTCGCCCTCGCGACAGGCATGCTCGAGGGTGATTTACCGGACGGTCGCGGTCACGTCCTGACGCCGCGTGAGCGGGAAATCCTCACGCTGCTCGGCGAAGGGCTCGTCAATAAGGAGATCGGCGTGCGGCTCGGGGTGTCGGAGCACACCGTCAAGACGCATCTCGCGGCGATCTACGAGAAGCTCGACGCCTCGAATCGGGCCGAAGCCGTAGCGACCGGCCTGCGGCGAGGCTTGATCATGCTCTGAGCACGCATCTCCCGCCTACGCGCGCACGAGCGAGCGCAGCTTGAACGCCCCGGCCAACAGCGCGACACCGGCCACGATCGCAAAGGCCGCGATGAGTCCCATGATCGCGGCGAGCGTGACTGGCGGGGAGAACAGCGCGAACGCCGATGCCACGACGCTCAAGACCCCGAACGCCGCGATCCAGCCCCACTGCACGCCCAGTCTCCGCTGCATCAGTGCGGCAGAGATCCCGAGAATGCCGGTGACCAGGAGCCACCACGCAACCCACACGACCGCGAAGGTCAGGGAGAGCACGGGGTAGTAGACGAGCGCCGCGATCCCGAACCCGACGCCCACCAGGCCCGAGAGCAACAACACCCACCAGTGTGCCATGACCGGTCGCATCTCTACGGCGTGTACGATGTCGACGGCACCGGCAAACAGCGCCCACCACGCGATCACGAGCGCGAAGGCCGCGACGGAGTCGAGCGGCCGTGCGAAGATGAACACGCCCACCGCCAGCGCCAGCAGCCCGCGCAGCACGAGCGCCCACCAGGTACGCTGATACACTCGCTTGAGATCCTCGAGGACGGCGGTTGTCATATGGCCTCCCTAGGAGAGTCACGCTTGGGTCGCAAGCATGACATCGGAGCCTGATGCCCGCTAGTAGCGCCCGAGTGCAGCGAGGGGAATCGAGCCTTGCTCGGGATCGCGCTGGCGGCGATCGTATGCGCGCGCTTCATGAACGGAGACTCCGCATGAACGGCATGATCAGCTGGGCCCAGGCGGCGATTCTCGGGGCCGTCGAGGGCCTCACCGAGTATCTGCCGGTCTCCTCGACCGCGCACATCGACCTCGCCGGGCATTGGCTCGGCGTCGCCGATGTTCCCGGGTTCGCGTCGTTCGACATCGTGATTCAGCTGGGCGCGATTCTCGCTGTGCTCGTGCACTATCGGGCGCTCATCGCACAGCGCCTTTCGGGGGTGGTGCGCCGGGACCCGATCGCCATCAGGCTGTGGCTCGCGATCGCCGCCGGTTTCATCCCGACCGCCGTCATCGGACTAATCCTCCACAAGCTGATCCTGCGATATCTCTTCGGACTGGTCACGATCGCCGCCGCGTTTGTGGTCGGTGGCGGCGTCATGATCGCGGTCGAGGCCTGGCGCAAACGCAGTGCGAGGGCGTGGCGCGACGGCCTGGAAGAGGTCACGCCCCTCGACGGCCTATGGATCGGCCTCGGCCAGTGCGTCGCGATGATCCCCGGGACCTCGCGCTCCATGGCCACGATCGTCCCCGGTCAGCTGCGCGGCCTCTCGACCGCCACCGCCGCGGAGTTCTCGTTCCTCCTGGGGCTTCCCACCCTCGGCGCGGCCACGCTGTACGAGGGCTACAGGGGGCGGCACGAGCTCATGGCCCACGCCGGGAGCGTCTCCGTCCTGATCGGGCTCGTCGTGTCGTTCGTCGTGGCGCTCGGCGTGATCGCGGGATTCTTGAGCTACCTGAAGCGGCGGGGTCTCGAACCGTTCGGGTACTATCGGATCGTCCTGGGCGCGGTCGTCTTCTGGATGGCGTTGCACTGAGCCGGGCAGGCGCTCACTTGGCCCAAGTTGGACCCGAACCTGACCGTGCCCGCCTCGAAGGCATGAAGCCTCGCAGCGGACAACTCGCTACGAGGCTTCGCATTGAGGGACAGGCCCGGCAGGAATCGAACCTGCAACCCCCGGTTTTGGAGACCGGTGCTCTACCAATTGAGCTACGGACCTAAGAATTGCTGCGGCTGGAAGTTACAGAATTCGAAGTGAGCGCGGAAGGCTTCACGTTTGCCGTTTGTTTGGCGACAGAATCGGTACGGAGTGACGTCTAGGGACGACACCTTGGCCTGTCGTCCTCCGCCCGATCGTTCGTGAGACGAATCTGCCCCGTGCCGTCGGCGTTCATCACGTAGATCTCTCGGTGGCCGGTACGGTCGGACACGAACACGATCTCGCGGCCGTCCGGCGACCACGCCGGCTCCGTATCGAGCGCAGTGTTGTTGGTCAACCTCGTCTGCGCGCTGCCGTCAGCGTTCATCACGTAGATCTCGAGGTTGCCGTCCCGATCGGACGCGAACGCGATCTTCTTCCCGTCTGGCGACCAGACCGGTTGGTCATCGCTCGCGGGGTTGTTCGTTATCCTCCTCGGCCCGGTTCCGTCGGCGTCCATCACGTAGATTTCGTTATTGCCGTCCCGGTCGGACGCAAACGCGATCTTCGTCCCGTCTGGCGACCAGTCTGGAGCGGCGTCGCTGGCTGGGTTATTGGTGAGGTTCGTTTGGCCGGAGCCGTCGGCGTTCATTACGTAGACTTCATAGTTTCCGTCGCGGTTGGTCGAGAACGCGAGTTTCGTTCCGTCGGGCGACCAGGTCGGAGCGAAGTCGAATCCGGTGTCAGTCGTCAGCCTCGTCTGGCCGGTGCCATCGACGTTCATCACGTAGAGCTTTGGGGGATAGTCCCGATACGAACCGAACGCGATCTTCTGCCGGTCGGGCGACCATGCCGGAGAAAAGTTCGCAGTCGTGGTGTTCGTCAGGCGGGTCACCTGTGCAGTCCGGGTATCCATGACGTAGATCTGGAAGCCGATACTGTCGCGGTCACTGTCGAACGCGATTACGCCTGGTGGCACTGCCGTCGGTTCGGTCGGGTTCGAACCGCAAGCCGCCGTCACCAAGATCGCGACGACCACGCACGTCGGGACGCGTTGCACCTTGTGCAGTTCTCTCGGAAGCAAACGCTGCTGAGTCATAGGGCCTGCCTCGCCTCCATGCTCGCCGTTGTCACAGCGTTGACACCATTTCCGGGCCTAAAGTCCTTATGCCGCAACAAACGCGCAGAGATTCTAAGGCCCACGCGTCTACCGGTTTCGCCACCCGGGCGGATTACTTGTTTTAGCGCCTCCGTTGCGGCTCGCGCAGGTCCGCGACCGCCTTGCCCTCGCTCACCTTCGCGACTCCTCGACTGAGCGCGCGAAATCGCTAGCAACCTTGTACGCCCCGGTAAAGGGAAGTGCGCCTCCAAACCCGGGAGCCTTGGAGCGCCCACTCCTACGGTGTCGCGGCCCTCAGTGGAGCTGGGTGAGGTTGATCAGGCTGATAGCCGGTCCGTTGTTGTAGCCCCCGAAGTAGTAGGTCCCGGCAGCCGCCAGCATGGACCCGTCAGGAGAGACTCGAACGAGTGTGGTCCGCATTAGGACCGGAATGCGGTCGATCATCGAGCCGTCGGACACGTGCGAGCGGACAATTCCAGGAGACACGTAGTTGCCTTGTACGTATGTAGGGGCGAGCGCCATGTAGTGCGTCTCTCCGTTTGACGAGATAGCATCTGGTCCGGCGCCGCTTCGGGCCACTCCGACAGTGAGCAGGTAGTGCAGTGACGCGTCGTACAGATCCCCGGCAACTGCGACGTGCGCTCCCGCGGAATCGATGGAAAGACGCCGGTCTGGAATCCGGGCCGTCAGCGCGGGCTCGAACGTGTCCGACGCCACGTCATACCGCACGAAGGCCCCCGTTTCCCCGTTGACGACAATCACTCGCCCATCCCCGGAGCGCTCGAGCGCGCCGCCTGCCTCATAGCCCAGGACCGGCGCGTCGAGACGAACGCGCAAGGTCCCGCTGGCCAGATCGTAGGTGTAGAGGCGCTTTACGCCACCGCTATCCAGGGCCACGTTCTGCGTGGCGATCAGCGCCCGGCCAGTCGAGGCGACCCTGATGTTCAGCAGTTTGTACGACGAGTCGAGCGAAGGGAGCCGTACCGTCTGGAGCGCGGGCGACGCGTGGGTGAGGTCCACGATGCCGATCGCCTGCGAATTCCTCAGGACCATGACGATGGAATCGCCGCTTGGCGACAGGTCGAAACCCGATGCGAAGTCCGTGAGTGGGATGGTACCGAGGACGGTGAGACTCGTTGGCGAGAAGACGCTGATCTTTAAAGAGTTGGGCTGGAGCAGGTAGATCACACCCCGCTTCGCGTCAAACGCCAGGCCGCCGATGTCTCCCGTAATGCTCGTCACCGTTGGGCTCTGACCTACCGTTGGCCCCACCTGAATGGCCCCCGACGAGACCGTATCGCTAACGTTGCCCACTGCGTCCTTGGCATAGAGCCGCAGGTGGATTGCTCCCGACCAGCCGGCCTGTGCCCGAATGGTGACCGCCTGCGAGAGGGCAGAGTCGTTCACCAGCATCGAATCGCGCGGGCCCGTCGGCAGAACCTCCCAGTAGACTCCGTGAAGCGCATGATTGTCGATCGCGTTGACGAGGAGAGTCATGGCGTCACCGGTGAACAAGTAGCCCGTGAATCCCGGTAGGCGGGCCAAATTGTTGTACGGTGTGCTTAGCCAGGGTCCCAGACGCGGTGGCCTGTGGTCCACCAGGCCCCGCAATGTCAACGACCGAGACGTCTGCTGGAGCCCGAGGTCGAACGCTATGGCCGTCACGCGAACCGGAACGCCGAGGCTGCAGGCGGCCGGGAGCTGCACGCCGACGTCGTGGGTGGCGGCGAGCTGCAGGTTTTCGGGGACCGACACCGTGACGTCACAAGGGCCGGTCACGTGGATGCGGGTCTGCCAGAGGCCCACCGGACTGTTGGCAGCGTAATTCACGTGTAGTGTGTCGCTCGGCTCAGGCGCCGTGTCCACCTGGTCCCGCAGCGTCGTGATCGTCGGTGGGGGACCCGCTGGCGTGGGAGGCTTGCACGACAGGGACACCTCACTCGATGCGACGGATCCCTTGGCCCATCCGTAAGGGAATCGCATCTTCATCGTGAAGGGGATGCCGCCAATCAGTTTCCACCGGGCGGTCTCATCGGTGTTCGTGCCGATCGAGTCCGCGCCCCAAGACGAACCAACGGTGTGGGCCGGTATCGTGTCAATCGCAAACGGGGTTTGTGCGTCGTTGACAGCGTAGAATGCGAAGGTCGCATCCATCCAGCCGGCGCTTTCCTCGCCCCCGTTACGCGCCTGGAGGGCCACGTCGCACACAATCAATTGCTGCCCGGCAGAGTCCGCGGCGTACGAGCGTGTAGGCTGGCCGAGCACAGAGACCGTCACGCTCGGCCGCGGCCCCATGGTGTCATTACACGCGGTGACGAGGGCAACGCCGAGGGCTGTCGCCGCCGGGATGAGGAGAGTTGACCGGACGGTGCCGAGTAACCAGTCGCGAACGTTGAGCAAGAAAAACCTGCCTAACAGATCGCGCTTAAACTGCAGGCGACTGGCATGCGCTCTGCTCCTGTAAAATCCTGCGCCCAAGTGATGCGGGATCGCAACAGGTCAGCTGCGGTCCGTTGCAATGGTGCAAGTCCGGTGCCGACTGAAACGGATCATGGTCCAGCCCACGGGAAGCGGCGCGCCGCGCTCCTCCGCTGCCGAACGGGGGGAACGTCGAGCGGCGGCACTGCTCGCAGGTGCTTGGCACTAGGTGCGTGTAGCGCAACCTGGTAGCCAAGGGGCTTCTCGCAAGCTACAAGCTCGCCCAACCCTCCCTACCTTGAACCCTCTAGAACCCTTCGTGCCCTCACATCGGGAGCCGAGGGCGTTGCCGTAATGTTTGCCGGTCCGTTGTGGACTTGGAGGGATTTGGCGGTCCTGGAGGACCTTGGGTGAGCACAAGAACGGCGGGCCCACATGGACCCGCCGTCTTTGGAGACCGGTGCTCTACCAATTGAGCTACGGACCTCTGACTACTAGACGCACAGACGCGCCAGACGCACAGCGGAGAACCGTGAAGAGTGAACGGAGGCTCCTTCCCTCCCCTCTGTTCACCCCGGTGCGTCCGTGCGTCTCCGGCTGTTCGCTGCTACCTAGCCTTACAGGGGTGGCTGACGGGAATCGAACCCGCAACCTCCGGAGCCACAGTCCGGCGCTCTAACCGATTGAGCTACAGCCACCACGGGCGGTGGCAAATCTAATGGATCGCGCCGGTGGCCAGAAGCGGCCCGCTCACCGGGCCGGGGGATGGCCCAGCGCACGCGTCCCAGTCCGCGGCGTAACAGCGCTGGAACAGGGCGGCAAATGGAGCGGCATAGGGCTCGCGCAGCATGGTGTCGTTGTCGCAGCCGGGAGGCCCGACATACTCGTCGCTGCACCGCGCCAGCGACGCCCACACGGGCGTCGCGGACGGCAGCCACCGCTGGCTCGGCAGGAACAGGCTCAGCCGGCCCGCGAACGGCGCGGGCCGATAGCGACGTATCGCCGCAATCGTGGCGCGCTCGACGCCGGCTCGTCGCACCAGCACGGGATCGAGCGCGGCCGCCTGCGCGGCATCACGCCGCTCCCGGCGCTGCCGCCGTCGCTCGGCGATGTAGCCGCCCAACGCCCCCGACGGGAGCGACCAGAACGCCCGGACGTGCCCGACGACCCGCGCCATCTGCTGGCGGACGCGCCATCCGAGCTGCGACGGGAGGCGGTACCAGGTCGGATCGGGGCTGCCGAACAGCGCCACGAAGCGTACGCTCGCCCCGCCCCGCAGCAGCTGCCGCGCCAGCTCGAACGCCACGGTGCCGCCGGCGCAGAAGCCGGCGATGATGTACGGGCCGCTGGGCTGGAACGCCCGGACCTGCTCCGCGAAGTACGCCGCGAGGTCCTCGACGCGCGTGAGAGGCTCGCTCCGGCCGTCGAGCCCGGGCGGCTCGAGCCCGAAGAAGGGCTGGTCGTCGCCCAGGTGCTGCGCCAGCGCGCGGTAGCAGAATACGTCGCCGTTGTGCCCTGCCACCGCGAATACGGGCGTGCGCGTGCCGCGTCGCTCGAGCGGCACGATCGCGCGCGGCCGCTGCGCCAGCGCTTCGGCCGACCGCAGGAATCCCAGGATCTCGCCCTTGCGGCGCTGCAGCTCGTCGCGCAGCTGCGGCGTGAGCGTACCGGCCGGAGCCGTGCACCGCAGGTGCTCGCCCTCGGCCCAGACCTGGATATCGCGGTCGCGCAGCTCCGTGAGAAACGCCGTCACGCTCACAGCTCGACCACCTCGCGCTCGCGGGTATCTGCGGCTGGCGCCTGCCGCCCCGCCGACCACGACAGCGCCTCGATCGCCGCGGCCAGCGCCGCGACACTCGGATGCTCGAACAGGACGCGGAGCGGCAGATCGACTCCCGAGACGGCCCGCAGCTGCGACATGAGTCGCGCCGCCATGAGCGAATGACCGCCCAGATCGAAGAAACTCTCGCCCACGCCGAAATCCGCCCGCTCCAGGACGCCCGCGAACACGCCCAGCACCATCTGCTCCGTCGGCGTGTGAGGCGCCCCCCCCACTGCATCCTGGCCTGGCGCGGCCGTTCCCGGCTCCGGTGCCGGCAGCGCCTTGCGGTCGAGCTTGCCGTTGGCGGTACGCGGCAGGGCGTCCAAGCGGACGAAGTGCGCCGGCACCATGTACTCGGGACAAGCGGCGCGAACCAGCGCGCGCAGCTGATCGACCAGATCTGCCGGGGGGTGCGCGGCGACGAAGTACGCGACGAGATGTTTGTCGCCCGCGCCTTCCCGCGCGATGACCACCACCTCGCCCACCGCGGGATGCCGCGCGATCGCCGCCTCGATTTCCCCGGGCTCGATCCGGAAGCCTCGGACCTTCACCTGGTCGTCGATCCGCCCCAGCCACTCCAAGCACCCCTCCGGGAGCCAGCGCGCCAGGTCGCCGGTGCGATACAGGCGCGCGTCCGGCGTGAACGGACTCGGGACGAAGCGCTCCCGCGTCAGCTCGTCGCGACGCAGATACCCGCGCGCCAGGCCGTCGCCGCCGATGTACAGCTCGCCGGCCACGCCGGGCGGCGTGGGCTGGCGATTGGCATCGAGCACGAAGACCTGCGTGTTGGCGATCGGCCGACCGATGGGCACCCGGGTGTCCGCGGACGCGACGCGGTGGCTGGTCGACCAGATGGTGGTTTCCGTCGGGCCGTACATGTTCCATAGCTCCGCGCACCGCGGGAGCAGCGCCTGGACCAGGTCCGGAGGCAGGGCTTCGCCGCCACACAGGATCTTCAGGCTCGGCGAGCCGCTCCATCCCGCCGCCACCAGCGCCCGCCACAGCGCGGGCGTCGCCTGCATCACCGTACAGGCGGACTCGCGCATCCGCTCCATCAGGCGCGCGGGGTCGAGGGTGTCATCGCGGCTGGCGATTGCCACCCGCCCGCCGCTCGCCAGCGGCAGGAACAGCTCGAGGCCCGCGATATCGAAGGACAGCGTGGTCACGGCGAGGATCGTATCGGCCGCCGTGAAGCCCGGCGTCCGCTGCATCGACTGCAGGAAATTCACCACCGCCGAGTGCGGAATTTCCACGCCCTTGGGCTTGCCGGTCGAGCCGGACGTGTAGAGCACGTAGGCGAGGCTGTGCGGCTCGGGACTCGACGCGCCCGGGTGATCCCTGCCCGGAGTCGCCCCGGCGTGTCCCTCGCGGTCGAGCCGGACGACGCGGGGGGGACGAATCGACAGAGCCTGATCGAGCCCCCGATGCGTGACCAGCACGCTCATCCCGCTGTCCTCGACGATGCTGGCGAGACGCTCCGTGGGGAACGCGGGATCGAGCGGCACGTACGCCCCGCCCGCTTTGAGAATGCCGAGCAATGCCACCATCATGTCGAGCGAGCGCTCGACGAGCAGACCCACCAGCACGTCGGGCCCGACCCCATGCGCTCGCAGCTCGTCCGCGAGCCGGCCGGCGCGACGGTCGAGCTCGCCGTACGTCAGGCGCTCCTGCCCGCACACCGCGGCGACGTCATCGGGTGTCTTTCCCGCCTGCCGTTCGATCAGCTGGTGCACGCACACGTCTTTCGCCGGACTGGCTGCGGCCGTGTCGTTCCACTCCACCAGCACTCGGCGGCGCTCGGCGTCGCTGAGCAGCGGCAGCATGGAGACGCGCTGATCGGGATCGCGGACGATCGCCTCGAGCAGGGTGCGATAGTGTCCGCACAGGCGCCGGATCGTCGCGGCCTCGAACAGATCGGTGTCGTACTCGATCATGCCTTGGAGGCCATTTTGCGTCTCGGAGAGCAGCAGTGTCAGGTCGAACTTCGACGTGCCCGTCTCCAACTCCCGGTTGCCGGACACCTTCGATACCTGCGACACCCCTTCGGGGTTGTGCAGCACGAACATCACTTGGAACAGGGGCGTGCGACTCGCATCCCGGTCCGGCGCCAGGGCCGCGACCAGGCCCTCGAAGGGAAGGTCCGGGTGCGCGTAGGCACCGAGCGCCCGCTCGCGCACCTGTCGCACCAGCGCACGGCAGGTCAATCCGTCGCTGAACCGCGACCGCAACACGACCGTATTGAGGAAGCACCCGATCAGCCGTTCCGTCTCGCTGCGCGTGCGGCCGGAAATGGGAGTCCCGACGAGCAGGTCGTCCTGGCCGGTATAGCGGTGCAGCAGGGCCGCAAACCCGGCCTCGAGCGTCATGAACAGCGTGGCTTGCTCCTGCCGTCCCAGGGCTTTCAACCGATCCAGCAGCGGGCGCGGCAACTCGAAGCCCTCCGACGCGCCCCGGAAGCTCTGCACCGCGGGACGCGGTTTGTCCGTGGGCAGGTCGAGGACGAGTCGCGCCCCCGCCAGCTCGTTTTCCCAATAGGCGATCTCCTGCTCGAGCACGGGTCCCTGTAGCCACGCGCGCTGCCAGCAGGCGAAGTCGGCGTACTGAATCGGCAGCCCGGGCAGCGGGGAGGGCCGCGCATGAGCGAAGGCCTCGTAGATCTGGAGAATTTCTTGATGAATGAGCTCCATCGACCACTCGTCGGCAACGATGTGGTGAATGGTCAGCAGCAGCCGGTGCTCCGCGTCCGAGAAATGCACCACGGTCGCGCGAAGCAGCGGCGGCCGAGCCAGGTCGAACGGCTTGCGTCCATCGTGCCGCACCACGCGCAGCCATTCCCGCTCCTGCTCCGGGCCCGGCAGCGAACGCAGATCGAACTCCGCAAGCCCCACGTCGATCGTCGGCGCGACGACCTGCCGCGAGTGCCCGTCGCGCTGCGTGAAGGCGGTGCGCAGCACGTCGTGGCGGCGCACCAGCTCGTGCATCGCGCGCCGCAGCGCGTCGCGATGGTACGCGCCGCTCAGAGGGATCACGTCGACGATGTTGTAGACGGGACTGCCCGGAGCCAGCTGATCCAGGAACCAGAGCTGCTCCTGGGCGAACGAGAGTGCGCACGGTCCTGCCTCGGTGCGCCGCTCGATCCGCGGCGCGTTGCCCCGCGAGCCCTTGGCTTCGGCCAGGACGGCCGACAGGTCCCCTATGGTCGGGTTCTCGAACAAGGTCCGGGTCTGGACGTCCACGCCGAACACGTCGCGGATCCGGGATACCGCCCGGATGGCCAGCAACGAGTCCCCGCCGACGTCGAAGAAATCGTCGTTGCGGCCGATGTGCTCCACCTTCAGGAGCTCCGCCCAGATGGCCGCGACGGCCTGCTCCGTCTCGGTGAGCGGCTGCGACACCTGGGCCGGCTGGGCGCGCTCAAACGAGACCGCCGGCAGCGCGTGGCGATCCACCTTCCCGTTCGCGGTCAGGGGGAGTTTGTCCAGCAGGACGAACGCCGAGGGGATCATGTACTGCGGCAACCGTGCCTGCAGGTACTTGCGCAGCGACGCGGGCGTCAAGACCTCCCCGTCGGCGGGCAGCTCCGCGCGGACGTACGCGTCGGCCGGTTGGTGCCGGACGAGTCCGCCCCGCTCCGCCGAGGGCCGGATCGCGTACACGTAACACAGCTCCGTGTGTTGCAGCAGCGGGTCCTGCTCGACCATCACTTCGAAGCCGTACCGCTCGAGGAGCTGCGTGATCGGCTCCACGTGGTCATGCTGATCCACCTCGATCACCGCCTGGCGGATCTTGGGCCAGTCGTCCGGGTCGAGCCCGCGCAGCACATCCAGCTCGCTCTTTTCGACGTTGACCTTGAGGAGATCGATGCGCTCGACGCGCTCCTCCGCGACGACACTCGAGAGGGTGCGCAGCTGGGCCGACACCGTCTTTGCCCGGAGGCGGTCATCGATCACGTCGTCCACGTCCGCGACGAAGCGCTCGCTGTCCGGGGCCGCCACCTGCTGATTGAGCACGTAGCGCTTGACCATCTCGCGCTCCGTCGCGGCATCGGCGTAAAAGCCCGAGAGCAGCGAGAGGCCCTCGAACCACGTGAGGTCCGCCGACCCGCTCTCGTGGGACAACCCGAGCGGCAGGCACCGCACGGCGGCGCCCCAGGCGGCCGCGTTCGCCTCGAGACAGGCAAAGGCGGCGGGGTTCGGCTCGCAGGCGACGATGCGGAGGTTTCGGGCCAGCCGGCTCGCAAACACGGTGAACAGCCCGATGTTGGCGCCGACGTCCACGATGCAGTCGCCGTCCCGTATCGTGATGCCGTGCCGCAGATACGCCTGCTGCACGAAGATCTCGTTGTAGATGTACTCGGTCTCGTTGCGGTTCAGGTGCGCCACGGGCGAGCCGTCGGGCAAGACGTACGGCGCCCGCCAGCCCCACAGCGCCTGGTTCGCCCGCTGGGGCACGACGTAGGCGACCAGCTGCTTGCCGCCGGCCGCGTCGTCGTACACCCGGACCACGGCGTCGCGCACGCCGGGCTGCGCCCGCAGCGTGCCCTCGATCTCGCCGAGCTCGACGCGGTAGCCGTGCAGCTTGATCTGGTCGTCGAGCCGACCGCAAAACTCGAGGCTCCCGTCCGGCAGCACCCGCGCCAGGTCGCCGGTCCGATAGAGGCGCTCGTCCGAACCCGAGCCGAACGGATCCGGCACGAACTTCTCGACCGTGAGATCCGGGCGGCCGAGGTAGCCGCGCCCCACCGCGCCGCCACCGATGTGCAGCTCGCCCTGCTCGCCGGGCGGCGTGGGCCGCCCACTCCCATCGAGGATGTGCACCCGGATGTTCGGCAGAGGGCTGCCGAGCGGCAGCGTCCCGGACTGCGTGGCCGGCAACTCGGGCCCGACCTTGTAGGTCAGCACACCGACCGTCGTCTCGGTCGGGCCGTAGTGATTGAAGATCTCACACCCCGGTGCCAATCCCCGCAGCCGGGCGACCCACTCCAACCGGGAGGCCTCGCCCCCCAGCACCAGGCGAGCCCTGGGCATGACGGATTCGGGATGTGCGCCCGTCTGCAGCGCGGCGAGATGCGACGGCACGATCTTCAGGACGTCGATCCGCTCACGCTGGAAGTATTCGGCGAGCAGCGCCTGGTTCTCGGCCCGCTCCTGCGAGACGACATGCAAGCAGCCGCCGGTGGCGAGCGCCGGGAACACGACCGTGTTGCCGAGATCGGCCGCGATGGTCGACACCGTCGCGTGATTCATGCCCGGCTCGAGTCGCAGGCGCTCCGCGACCCCCAGGACGTAATTGACGATGTTGCGATGCTCGATGCCGACGCCCTTGGGGCGGCCCGTGGAGCCGCTGGTGTAGATCACGTAGGCGAGGTGGCTGGGCCGAACGGGGGCTGCCGAGTGCGCCGGGGTTCCCCCGTCCGCCCCGTCTCCGTCTCCATTCAGGCACACGGCCCGCACGCTGTCGATTGGGAGGCGCGCCACGAGCCCCGAGTGCGTGAGCACCACGGCGACGCCGGCGTCGGCCAGCATGAAGGCGATCCGCTCCTGCGGGTATCCCGTGTCGATGGGCAGGTACGCCGCCCCGGCCTTGAGGATGCCCAGGATGCCCACCACCATGTCCACCGAGCGCTCGATGAACAGGCCGACGATCGCGTCGGGCCCGACACCCCGACCTCTCAAGTGGTGCGCGAGCCGATCGGCGCGCCGGTTCAGCTCGCCGTACGTCATGCGCTCGTGCTCGAACACGACCGCCAGTTGATCGGGGGTGCGACGCGCCTGCGCCTCGATCAGGTCATGCAAACAGAGATCCGTCACAGCGAGCACGCGATCAGCTCCTTCATGATTTCGTTGGCGCCGGCGTAAATGCGCTGCACCCGGCTGTCGGCCCACATGCGGGCGATGGCATACTCGGTCATGTAGCCGTAGCCGCCGTGCAGCTGCACGCATTCGTCCACGATGTGGCACTGGCAGTCCGTGAGCCAATACTTGGCCATGGCGGCGGTGGTGTCGTCGAGCTGGCCCGCGATGAACCGTTCAATGCAATGGTCGACGAACACCCGGCCGATATGCGCCGCGGTCTTGCACTCCGCCAGCTTGAAGCGGGTATTCTGAAGCTCCATGAGCGGCTTGCCGAATGCCGTGCGCTGTTTCACGTAGTCGATCGTGACGGCCAGCGCCTGCTCCGCCGTGGCGACCGCGACCACGGCCACGCCCAGGCGCTCGTAGGGCAGGCGCTCCATCATCTGATAGAACCCCTTGCCTTCCGCGCCCCCGAGCAGATTTGTCGCTGGCACTCGGCACTCGTCGAAGAACAGCTCGCAAGTGTCCTGGCCGCGCATGCCGATCTTGTCGAGCGAGCCGCCCACGCGGTATCCCCGCAGGCCCTTCGTCTCCACCATGATGAGGGAGATGCCCTTGACCCCGGAGGCGCGCGGGTCCGTCTTCACCGCCAGGCACACGATGCCGGCGAGTCCGCCGTTGGTGATGAACGTTTTGGAGCCGCTGATGACGTAGTGGTCGCCGTCGCGCCGTGCGGCGGCCTGGATGTTCCGCAGATCGGAGCCGGCTCCCGGCTCGCTCATGGCGATGGCCGCCACCAGCTCGCCCCGGGCCATGAGGGGGAGCCAGCGGCATTTCTGCTCCTCGCTGCCGTAGGCCAGGATGTAGTGGGCCACGATGCTCTGGATGCCGGAGCCGAAATGCACGCCGGCGTGCGCGAGCTCCTCCAGCACGACGGCGGCGTAGGCGAAGTTGCCGCCACCCCCGCCGTACGCCTCGGGCAGGTCGGGAAGCAGCATGCCCGTCCGGCCGGCCTGCGTCCAGGCGTCCGCATCGGGACGCTGCTGCTGGCGCCAGCGGGGCTGGTGCGGCACGAACTCTTTCTGGATGAACTGACGCACCGTCGCGCGGAACATCCGCAGCTCGTCGTTCATCCACGGAGACTCGTTCGCGCCCGCGGCCATTATCGCTCGTCCCCCTCGAGCCGCTCCGTGACGACGGCCGCGACGAAACCCGGCACGGGGGAAAAGGCCTCCAGGCGCCAGGGGCATTGGTCCCCCGGCACGTCCTCGACCCGGAGGATCCTGGCCGGCTCCCCCGGCGCGAGCGAGACGTCGAAGCGATCGAGCGGATGGTACAGGCCGTCGCCCAGCGCCTTGATGAAGGCCTCCTTTCGTGTCCAGCACTGGAAGAATCCCAGCGGCCGGTCTCGCGGCTCGAGCGCGCGGTACGTGGCGTGCTCGTG
>Ga0070698_100001062_pt1 | contig 30162 bp, 21 predicted proteins | sample KBSK1502metaG_FD_65477 | JGI IMG/M metagenome (GOLD analysis project Ga0070698, IMG submission 65477) | Corn, switchgrass and miscanthus rhizosphere microbial communities from Kellogg Biological Station, Michigan, USA - KBS K1-50-2 metaG | ecosystem: Host-associated > Plants > Roots >...
AGCAGCCGATCTTGTTGCGCCAGGAGGATATTCGAACCGACGATCCGAAAGGACCTCCCCTGGACTGGTCCAGAATTGAGAAAGGTCAAATCACGGTTCGGCTTAAGGAAACGCAGGGAATAGCGGACGGGTGCGTGACGATCAGGGCATCAATACTGCAACGGATTTGTCCCCTCCTTCTCCCTCAACCTCTCCAGGAGGACTTTCTTTTTCCCGTTTCCCTGAAAACTGTAGTGCTCCAGATCCAGGCTCACTTGCAACGTAAATCTGCCGATGCCGCTAAGGCGGGTGGACCAGACTTCGATACTCCGATTGCGCAGGTGGCTCGCGAAGATGAAGGATTCTTCAAGCTTGAAAAGGTTTCTCAACAACCGTCGTTGACCGCTGAAAAGCCTCAAGCCAAACAGACTTCGTCCGAACCTTTCTTAACCCCGGCAGATCACCCGAATTTTCCGCTCATTCGCGAAAAACCGCGTCCGGCGAAGGTCGAGTCCGAAGTCCCTGCTTTGGAGATTACATTGCAACATCCGGTTCCGCAAAAATCGGCGCTGGCGTCCGCTACTCCATCCAAGGCCAGTCCTTTCGACGAGTTGCCAAGGGTGGGGCCGGAAGTCCTAAAGAGTAAAGAACCGGGATTGGTATCGGACCACCCTGCGAACAAGGAGAGAACAGAGATTGAAGATGGCGTCGAGGTTTCAGGTGACGCCGAGCATGCCGCACCGGTTGAACCGCCCGCGAGGAAACCCCCTCGGAGAGCCGGGCTGGAACGGTTGCAGGAGATCTTCATGACCGAAGATCTGCTCGATGCCCGAGAGGTGGCCGCGCTGATCGCGCGCTTCCCAAAAGTGAGCGGGACATTGATTCTGTTGGGCGATGGAACCTTAATGGGAGGGAACCTTCCGAAGGAATTTCGGTCCGAGGCCGCTGTATTGGCGCCGAAGGTTTTGAAAACAGTTCAGGAGTTTGGGAACCGATTGAAGTCCCGGGATCCTTCCGCTATCACGATTTTCCTGGATCAGCCAGTCAGCCTTTGTTCCGCAGGGAACGTCTGCATTCTCGTCGCGCACGAGGGACGAGGACTTTTGCCTGGAATGCGAGAGCGGATTTGTGAGGTCGCCAAGGCTCTAGATGTGCTGTATGGACGGGAGATAGACTCGAGCCCTGAGGCTCAAGTTGTAACGTGATGCCGCATCGTGGGACCGCTTTTCTTAATTCTCTGGATACTGGCGCAATCGCAAGTTTGCAGCCACACGGCTGCAGAGAGAGGCGCTCCAGGAAGGAAATTTGTTGCTGAACGCTCGCAGCAACCTCTTGTTCAGTTTACTCCTGTTCGGCGACCGGGTGAAATGTCGATGTATTCCGTGTACGTCCCGCGGGAGACTGAGGAACACAAGCTTAAGGTCCGATGCAAAACGGCGCGGGCGGTTAACAATATTGATATATATGTTCCGATTGAAGCCGTCGCGGATGAGGATGTTGTCGGTCGAGCGGGTAAAATTCTGATTCCGGCTGGGGCAAAGATCATCGGGCGAGGCTATTGCGATGCTGAAGCCGGTCGAATTCTGAGTCGCGGAAAATGGACCTTCTACGCGAGCGATCACCAGATAACCGTCGACGCGACGCTGTGGGATCAGACTCTCAAAGAAGGTTTGGAGGGAACTCAATTTTCGGAAGCATTGGACCAGGAACGCATAAAGCAGGCAATTTTCAGAGACGGCGCATATGTATATGTGCCATCTCAGACCGAGTTCATCCTGGAACTTCAAGGCAACATCACGGTGCAGGATCTACCCTCGGCATTCGAAAAGTAGGTTAGCCCGCTATCCGAATGAGGACGGGAACTTTGTTCTCGTTCTCCCGCTGACTTCCCGCGCCAAATCTTAATAGTCGTCCTCGACCTCGACCTCGTCCTCGATGGCTGAGAACTTGGCTTTGTAACCAGATCACTGTTCCCGGTTCGCTGTTCGGTGTCTATGATTGGAGGTAGGGCCGGATCTCCGAGTCGGCCGTTCCAACAAGTCATACTCATAAGGCAAATGCGCTATTCTCGCCGGGCAGCCTCGGGGATCTGCCCCTACCGCGCTTGTACACCAATCGTCCAAGTTCCTTGCACAAGTCACAGAGCTGCAGGTGCTTGTGAGCACCAGCTAGCCTTTCACGGCTCCGGATGTGAGACCGGCGATTATATGCTTTTGGGCGAGCAGGTAGAAGAAAATGGCCGGAGCCATCGTTAGACTGACGAAGGCCAGTACTCTACCCCAGTCTGTACCATATTGACCCTGATACTGCATTATGCCGAGCGGCCAGGGATAGATCTCATCACGGTTAATCATTACCAGAGGCAACAGGAATTCGTTCCAGCTTCCTACCAGAGCCAGAACCCCTACAGTGGCCAGAATGGGGCGCGATAACGGCAGCGTGATCTGCCAGAAAATCCTCGGGTAACTGCACCCATCGATGAACGCCGCCTCAAAAAGTTCCTTTGGTAGCTCCGAGAAAAATCCCCTTAGAAGCACGACGCTGAAACCAAGATTAAATGCAACCTGTGGCAGGATAACTCCCCAGTACGAGTCGAGCAGTCCCATATCGCGTACCCTGATAAACACGGGCAACACCGCAGTGGCGAAAGGGAAGGTCAGTCCGAGGGACAAATAGGTACCGATCCACCTCCTACCGGCAAATCGAAGATGAGCCAGCGTGAACGCGGCCATTGAACTTACCAGCAAAGTGAAAACAACCGTGAAGAATGTAATGATGCAGGAGTTTCTAAGCAATCCCCAAAAACGGGTGCTCGCAGCGATCGAGAAATAGTTATCCGTTATCCACTCTTTTGGAAATCCAAAAGGGTTGGTTCGAAGATCGCCGGTCGACTTGAAGCCGCCAAGGACCGTGGCCCAAAGTGGCAAAAGGCACAATCCGGCCGCTACAAATAATAGTATCCAGCGATAATATAAAAACAGGCTCCCTCGCTTCACGATGTATCAGCGCGCCTCCTTCTCACGCATAAACAACCGTTTGTAGAACAACATCACCAGAACACAAATAATGAACAGCACGACGCCGACGGCGCTGCCGAAACCCACCCGCATCCGCTTGATCCCGAAGGTATACAGATAGGAAACAGCCGAATGCGTTGAATTGGAGGGACCTCCGTCAGTCAATGCCGCAATGATAGCAAAGGTCTGAAGGGACCCGAGAATACTGAAAAACAGCGAGAGCACAACGACAGGGCGCATCATTGGCAGGACGACATGCCGCGTAATCTGCCACCGGTTTGCCCCATCGATTTGCGCCGACTCAACTACGTCTCCGGGAATTCCCTGGCGTCCCGCAATGAAGAGCGCCATGTGAAATCCGAAATATTTCCAGACGATCACAAGCAGCAGAGCCGCGGTGGCCCATCCCCGCTCGGCAAGTACTTGGGGTGCTTCGCGGCCGAACCAATGGAAAACGACGGCAACCACTCCGTAATTGCCGTCGTACATGTAGCGCCAGATCAATCCAGCGACCACTTCGCCCAAAATGTAGGGCACGAAAAAAATCGCGCGGAAAACTACGCTTGATCGACTGCGGTCCGAAATTAAGAGTGCCAGCCACAGAGCAGCCGGAACCTGGACAAATGCCGAGACAGCAATGACCAGCAGATTGTTAATGAGGGATTGGTGAAAAATCGGGTCGTTCAAGACGCGAATGAAATTGTCCAGGTCAACCCATTTCTGCGGTGACCCGTAGCCGTTCCAATTAAAGAAGCTGTAGTAGGCAGCTTCTACGACGGGTAGGACAACAAAAAGCGTAAAGAGCAGGAGCGCCGGTGGCAGGAAAATAAGGTAAGCCGTCAGGGTGCTGGAATGGGAAAGGCCTTCAAATCGCTTCCAGATTCCTCTCTTCGGGCGAGCATCTTGCCGTCGTTCAACGGCGGCGCCGGTCACTTCACTGCGCAAAGCCGGTTTAAGGGCCATGGTTTTTTCCTTTTTGCCGGGGATTCACAGCGACCCCAATGAAATCGATCAAGTGTTGATTCAGGGATGATCCTTAATAAAATCTCTGTACCAATAGAAGGAATCCTTCCGTGTTCGCTTTAGGGTCTTAAAATCGACCTTCACGATACCAAAGGTTGGGCGGTAACCGGCGGCCCACTCGAAATTATCGAGCATTGACCAGACGAAGTAGCCGCGAATGTCGACGCCGCCGCTTCTGGCTTCGAGCATCGCGTTGATATACCCGTCAAGAAATTCAACCCGCCTGGTGTCGTGCACCTTGCCATCGTCTGAAAGCGTGTCGTCAAAGTAGGCGCCGTTTTCGGTGATGTAAATCGGTGGGCACTGATATTGATTGTGGACCCAAAGCAGCAAATCTCGAAAATGTTGCGGGTTGATTTCCCACGCGAAGCTCGTCCGTGGCAGTTCCGGGGGAGGCGCGACTTGTTCATAGCCCAGAGGCGCCTTCGGATTCGCCTTAACGTGCGCACGGAAATAGTGATTGATGCCAAGAAAGTCGACCTTTTGCTTCGCAATCTCCAAATCTCCGGGCTGGATGAAAGCCTCCAGGTCCGGAAGAACACGATCCGGATAGCTGCCGGCGAGAAGCGGTCCCAGAAAAGAGTTGTTCCACAGATCGTTGTGCCTTTGAGCCATCTGTGCGGAAGCCTCCGAACCGTCCGCCGCAATAGCCAGATGCAAGTTCAAAGTTGTCCCAAGTTCAAAAGATCCATCGAGCGATCGGAGCGCCTTAAGAGCCGTTCCTTGCGCAAGATTCAAGTGGTGCGTTGTGGCGAAAAATGCCTTCAGATCGGCTATTCCGGGAGCATGGACGCCCAACGCGTGGCCCAGATACGCAAACACCGAGGGTTCATTCAGCATAATCCAGTGCTTTACCCGGTCTCCGAGACGCTCCGCGGTTTGAACGGCGTAATCAGTAAACCAGCCTGCGATATCCCGCCTGGCAAATCCTCCGCGGTCCTGAAAAGACTGCGGGAGATCCCAATGGAAAAGCGTAACGAACGGCGTAATTCCCGTCGCTAGCAATTCATCGATTAATCGATTGTAGAAGTCGACTCCTTGCGAATTTGGTTTTCCCTTGCCGTCGGGCAAAATTCGAGGCCACGAGACTGACAAGCGGTAGGCATTGACGCCGAGGTCTCGCATGAGGGCGATATCCTCTTTGTAACGATGGTAATGATCACAAGCGACGTCACCTGTTTCGGACCGCTCGACCTTATGAGGGGTATGGGCGAACGTGTCCCATATCGAGCGGGTTCGTCCGCCTTCGGCAACAGCCCCCTCGATTTGATAGCTTGCGGTTGACGTTCCCCAAACGAACGGCCGACTGGAGGGCTGAGGCATAAAAGGACTTTAAACCAGTTCATCGATGGGTGTTAAATCTTATTTTTTTCCCTCGCTAAAATAAAGGCGGAGAGGCCAAACATTGACGTGGCTGGAGATTCGGGCGAAGAGCTTTTCGGTCTGGCTTTTTGCGCATCGGATGCTTAGCCGCCACCCCGGCGGCGGTATAGATCGCGGAAAGTCACTGGTTGAGATCAGTGGAGTTAACATGAACCGCGTCTTGCTTTTTTGCTTTCTATTATCGGCTGCGGCACCGCACGCACAAGCCGACGACACATGGCACAATATCTATCACAGCCTTAAAAGGTTTTTCACCGGCAATGACAGGCGCTCCCATGCCACTGCTCAATCAAGGCATCAAGCAGTCCGCCATTCGCATACCCGAACGAATTCCGAGAAATCGGACGTATCGCCGTCTGAGCCCAGGGTAATCGTTCTTCCCGAGGCCACGCCTGCAAAGAGCGAGCATGCGGACAGACCGGCGGACAAAATATCCCCGGAAGCGGCACCCACGCCGAACTCGAGTCCGGTCCTGCGATCGTTGCCGGCATTGACCTGATGATCGGCGTTTCCGAGGCTGCTTTCCGGTGCCCGGCAATGACAATCACACGTTGCCCATCCCGCGGATCCGGCAAAAGAAAATTTTGCGCGAGCTCTCCTGAAACTATCTGTTGGTTTTAATGTGGCGCGCGACGACTCTCAGTTCGATGGCCTGCAATTGGTCGGAGCGTAAAAGGTAGGGTCGCATCCAGCACCAGTTTCTAGACGACCCGGAAGGGTGGATTCGATGTCATTTCAGCAGAAACTGGTGCGGGATCGGACCCTACCAAGCGCTGACATAGCCCGCGAGTACGCTCAGCATCCGAAACAGTTTTTGCTTGCGGCTACGCCGCGCTAGCTAGGGATTTCTGTCGCTTTGGAGATCGCCGTGCTTGCCAAAGGTTTCGGCGATACTTGGGGCCGATCGGGCGGTTCCGATAAGATCGCTTTGTGCGGAGGAATCAGCGCGTTTCGTTAATTTCACACTGACGAGCTTGCTTATGCCGTGCTCTTCCATGGTCACCCCATACAAAATGTCTGCCTTGGCGATGGTGCGTTTATTATGGGTGATCACGATGAACTGGCTTTGTTGAACAAAACGATCGAGAATCCTGATGAATCGGTTGATATTCGACTCGTCCAACGGAGCATCCATTTCGTCCAGCACGCAGAACGGGCTGGGTTTGACCATGTAGATCGCGAACAGCAGCGAGACGGCCGTCATCGTCCGTTCTCCTCCCGACAGGAGCGATATTGACTGAAGCTGTTTGCCGGGTGGTTTCGCTATGATCTCAATTCCGGTTTCAAGAGGGTCAGCATCATCGACGAGAAGAAGGTTGGCTTTTCCGCCACCGAAAAGTTCTGTAAACATGTCCTGAAAATTGACACGGACCTGGGCGAAGGTGTCGGCGAACAGTTCCTTGGTGGTGGCGTTGATTTTATTAATCACGTCCAGGAGCTCTGCCTTGGATTTGACCAGATCGTTCTGCTGTTCCTCGAGAAATCGCTGGCGTTCCTCCAGTTCGTCGTATTCCTGGATTGCTTCGAGATTGACCGGTCCCATTGCGTCGAGACGCTCGGTAATTTCCGCGATCGCACTTTGGACGAACTCCCAGTTAATTTCGGAACCGGAATCGGCCGCCAGATCGGTTCGGGCTGGATCCGCCCAGGCTTCTGGTTTGTCTAGTCGTTTACGCTGCTCGCGGACCGAGAGATGAAACGCGTACCAATCAGGCGCAAAATTCGTAAGATCAACCAGGTAACGATGGGAAACGTGTTCGCGGATGTGCTCGAGCCGAAGATTAAGCTGGGTGGATTTCACCTCGTGCTGGCCTCGTTGATCGTGGCAATCGGAGAGTTGCCTGCGCAAGAGCCTCAAATTCTGTTCCACGGCTTCCAGCGCATGCATCCGCTCGGCGCGATCCTGCAGAAGGTCCGCAACTTCGGCTTCCGCCGCGGATTGTTCCGACTTCAAATGTTCGATACGACCATTCAGCGCATCGTTATCGGCTCTTAACTGTTCAATCCGGGCCGCATAGTTTTGGATTTCCTGCTGTCTGCTTACGATGAGATCCTGGAGTTCCGCAAGTCGGACAACCATTGGCTGCTGCTGCCGCTGCAGGTCATCTCGCCTCTGGCGCTCGGTTGCAACGCAGATGCGAAGCTCATTAAGCACATCGGTTAGAGCGTCCTCATCTCGCCTAAGGCAGTCTGCCTGAGCCAATGCTGCGGAGAGCTGCGCCTGCATTGAGGAAAGCTCCTCATTGCTGCGCGCGAGTTCAGCCTCCAATGATTGCACCTTGGCGGTTGCGATGTTCAAGCGATTCTGAACGTTCTCGCGCTCCCATGTGAGGCTTTTGATTTTTCCTTCCGCTTCGCGCAGTTCGCGGTCGAGCAAAGAAAGTTGACCCTGAAGCGTCGAAGCGCAGATCTGCACGCGCTGGAAGCTTTCGCGATCCTCGTGTACCGTTTGTTGCCTCAATTCGAGAGTTGCCAGGTGTTCGGTTCGCTGCTTCTCCAGGTTCAGCAAATCAAGGCGTGCAGATGCAACATCCTGTTCGAGGCGCTGGATCTGGATTTTTCTCTGCAGTACCGAATTGCGGTTCTCACCATTTGCCCCAGCGAAAATAACTCCTTCACGGGTAATGCAGTCACCGAGGAGCGTTACGACGGCGATGTCCTGCGCATTCTGTTTGATTTCAAAGGCGTCAGGCAGATTGCTCGCAAGCGCGACATTCCCGAGCAAACGGTTGAGTATTGGCGCCACGTCAGGATGAGATTTGACCCGTTCAAGGGCCCAGGCGATTGCCTTTTGCGGAAGGGCTCGAGTCTGAAGCGATGAGCCCGTCTCCGGTGACGCAATTGAGATCAGGGCAGCGCGTCCAAACTTCTTGCTGGCAAGAATGGAAGCGATTGATTCGGCAACCGCTGGGTCACGAATGAAAACAGTCTTCAGATATTGGCCCAAAGCAGCCTCGATAGCGGGAATAAAATTGGCTTCTACCTCGATAAAATTCGCCAGAGCACCTGCGATCGCAGCTCGGTAGAGCTGTGGATTATCCAGTCCTTTCAGGATGGCTTGAGTGCCTTCTCCAAGGCCCGCTCCCTCCTCATTCAGCTGTTTAAGAACCTCCAGTTTCGAGTCTCGTTCAGTCACCGTCTTTTGGCTGGAAGCAATGTCACGCTCGATTTGCTGCAAATGCTTTTGCGCGTTAAGCAATTCGTGCTCGTGATCTTTTAGTGCGTCTCGGCAATTTTGAACCTTTTCCTGAGCCGCCCCCAGCTGCCGGTCCGTATCCAAATCCTGAGCTTTGAGGTGTTCTCTCGTGACTTCCGTTTGCTTCAACTCCTGCAGGATCAGATCCAGACGTGTTCCGCCTGCTTCACGCTCGTTGAGGGTGGCAGAAAGGTCACCGCGGATGGCGGCGAACCGGCTCTCATGATCTTGAATGCGCCGTTGGAAATCATGAACAGATCGCTCAACACCCTGTCGTTCCGACCTGATCCTGTTTGCCTGTTGCTGCTCGTCTTGAAGCTTGCTCTCTTCGGCACGCAAAGATTCAAAGATTTCACCAAGCTGTTGTTCAGCTTCCGCAAGTTGGGACCTCTGGATGGCTGATTTTTCCTCAGCTGTGATGACGTCCTCGCGATAGCGTTCGAGCAAAGTGGATGCCTCTTGAATTCGCTCGAAATTGAACTCGATCCGGCCGGAGGCTGAATTCAGCTGATTTTTGAGTTCCTGGGCTCGCTGGCGTCCGTCGGAAATCTTTTCTTCCAGGATCTCGACATCGTGACGCTGCTCGCTAAGGCCAAACTCCTGCGATTCAACCTGCTCCTCGAGCGAACGCTGCGATTGCTTCAGGCGTTCGATCTCCTGCTGGGCCTGGTTGATTGCGCCTAACATCTCGTCCTGGACTTTTCGGCTGAAATGTGTGTCGAGCGTCCGCAAATCGTCGAAGAGAGTCTTGTACCGCCGCGCCTTTCCTGCCTGGCGCTGCAGAGAGCCGATCTGGCGCTTCACTTCTTTCATGATGTCCGCCAGCCGCACGAGGTTCGCATCCGTATATTCCAGCTTGCGAAGAGCCTCCTTTTTTTGCGCCTTGTACTTCGTAATTCCCGCGGCTTCCTCAAAAATGGTTCTGCGATCTTCCGGACGAGAGCTTAAAATCAGATCGATTTTGCCCTGTTCCATGATGGAATAGGCAGTTCGACCAATTCCCGTATCCATGAACAGCATTTGGATATCCCGGAGCCGGCAGAGAACTTGGTTTAGAAGATACTCCGAATGCCCATCACGAAAAACCCTTCGTGTGATTTTAACTTCGTTGTATTCGGTGCCGAGCTCTTTCTCGCAGTCTGCGAAGTTCAGGGAAACTTCGGCCATTCCGACGGGCTGTTTGCTGTCCGTGCCGCTGAAAATCACATCTGCCATTTCCCCGCCTCGCAGCGCCTTTGCGGATTGTTCGCCGAGCACCCATCGGATGGCGTCCAGGACATTCGACTTTCCGCAACCGTTCGGCCCGACGATCGCCGTCACGCCCGGATGGAAATTCAAAACGGTTTTTTGAGCAAACGACTTAAATCCAAGCAATTCGAGCGATTGAAGGTACATGGATATTAACCTGGAGGGTAGGCTGGGATGATAGTGGTGACAAGTTCAAACGTACAAAGTCTTGAGTGATAGACGACTCTGACCTCAATATGTTGGGGATTTGTTTGCATCTTTAGGCGAATGAGCACGGTAACTTCGTTTTCGTTCTCCCGCTGACTTGCGGGGCCAAATCTTAAAAATCGTCCTCGACCACCAAAGTCGAACACTCAGCGCTGGTTTGAACGCGAACCGTGTGGTTTGCTCAATCCGAATATGAATCCCGTTGACGACCTGATCGAATTCTTGCGGTTTCAATCTGTATCGGCTGACCGTGTTTATCAACCTCATGTCAATGAGTGCGCGAACTGGTTGGAAGCTCGTTTCCGGAAAATCGGGCTGTCGGCGCAGAAGTTTTCGACTCCGGGAAATCCCGTCGTCGTCGCACGCAACGAGCACAGACAAGGTCGAAGGACGCTCCTGATTTACGGACACTACGATGTGCAACCGCCTGATCCTTTGGATCTTTGGCATTCGCCCCCTTTCGAACCGGTCATCAGAGATGGAAGAGTCATCGGCAGAGGTTCGACGGACAATAAAGGACAGATCCTTGCACATATTCTTGGCATCGAATCGGTCCTGGCGGAGAACCACGACTTGCCGTTGAACCTGATAGTTCTGGTTGAAGGAGAAGAGGAAATAGGTAGTCCAAATCTGGAAGGCTTTCTCCGAGAAAATAAGACTGCCTTGCAAGCGGATGTTGTTGCCGTTTCGGATACCGGCATGGTAGCTCCCGGCGTTCCAACCTTCACCTATGGTTTGCGCGGGATCCTCTGCATGGAGATTCGTTTGCGCGGGCCGGCCGTCGATCTGCATTCCGGAATATTTGGGGGATCGGTTGCGAATCCGGCGACAGAATTAAGCAGAATCTTGGCGAAGCTTCACGACGACGACGGAAGGGTCGCAGTGAATGGATTCTATGACAAAGTCTCACCGGTGGAAGAATGGGAGCGACAGCTTTGGAGCGTCCTTCCGTACACGGAGCAGAGTTGGTTGGAAGTAACGGGCTCGCCGGCGCTTGCCGGCGAAAAGGGCTATTCTTTTCTCGAACGAGTCTGGGCAAGGCCAACCGCGGAAGTGAACGGGTTGGCAGGGGGATACCAGGGTGAGGGTTCGAAGACGATCATCCCTGCCAAGGCACTGGCTAAAATTTCTTTTCGCCTTGTTCCCGATCAGGACCCGTTTGAGCTAAAAACCGCGATCACTGATTTTCTGAAGCGAGAATGCCCGAACTCGGTTGAAATGGAGATCATATCCCAGCACGAAGGAAAACCTTATCTTGTGCGGCCCGATTCGGCATTTGGCAAAGCGGCACAGGAAGCGTTGCGTAGAACATTCGACAAACCAATCGCTTTCATTCGCGAGGGTGGAAGCATTCCGATTACGCAGACCTTTAAGGAAACCCTCGGAGTCGATACGCTGCTGCTAGGTTTGGCGTTGCCCGACGCAAAGGTGCACTCGCCAAACGAAAATTTCCCGATTGAAAATCTGCATGCTGGAATACGTCTTAACCGGGAGCTTCTGAATCAGATTGCGCAACTGCAAGCATAGCCTCGGTCGTCTTAGTATCCCATCCCGGCGCCGGGGAGGATCAGGTAGGGGCGGATCTCCGAGCCGCCCGCCAAGAACGGCTATTGTTTACTTCGTCATAGCGGCCGGCTCGGAGATCCGGCCCCCCTGCTTGGCTCCCGAAAACGATCGCCATACCCAAGTCACGCTCGGGTGAGGCCAACCGCTGGCCTGTAGTGCCGGCTTTTAAATATTCCTGTTTACTGTTGATCCCGATGGGATACAACGATCAAACAATATGCTCGATATTCGTCTCATTCGCGAGAATCCCGACCATTTTCGGGAGCGCCTTGCGGCGCGGGATAAGGAATTGGTTCGGCAGATCGATGCGGTGTTGGAAATCGATGCCGAGCGGCGCCGCCTGGAGACGGAAACGCAAAGACTGAGCGGGGAAAGAAATCGGCTAAGCAAAGAAATTGGAGGGCTTCGCTCGAAAAAGGAGTCGAGCGCTGATCTGGAGAGCAAAGTCCGAGCAATCGGGGATGAAATCACCAGGCTTGGGAAACAGGTTTCCGCCGTCGAGGAAGCACAAAGAGAGCTGCTCTATGGAATTCCCAATGTGCCGCATCCGAGTGTTCCGACCGGGTCAGATTCGCGCGCGAATCCCGTGGTTCGGAGCTGGGGCGAACGGCCGGTTTTTGGCTTCAAACCGCTTGATCATGTTGATCTGGGTACGAGACTCGGTTTGTTTGACCTGGAGCGCTCCACGAAAATAAGCGGAAGCGGTTTCGTGTGTTTCACTAACATTGGCGCACGGCTTCAACGCGCACTGATCCAGTTTCTGCTGGATCTACACACGCTCGATCACGGTTATGTGGAAATGGGACCGCCGTACCTGGTCCGGCGGAAAAGCATGGTTGGCACCGGACAACTGCCAAAGTTTGAAGAGGAGGCGTACGGGCTGGAGGATGGGGAATTATTTTTGATACCGACAGCCGAGGTGCCCCTGACAAATTTTCATTGCGACGAGATACTGTCTGTGGACGAACTTCCCAAGTATTTTGTCGCGCATACTCCTTGTTTCCGGCGGGAAGCTGGATCGGCGGGGAGGGATACACGGGGAATGATCCGGGTTCATCAATTCGACAAGGTTGAACTGGTTAAGATAACGACGCCGGAGGCCTCCTACGAAGAATTGGAAGCTTTGACGGCGAACGCCGAAAAGGTGTTGCAGATTCTTGGCCTACATTATCAGGTCATTGAACTTTGTACCGGTGACCTCGGTTTCAGCATGGCAAAAACGTACGATTTGGAGGTGTGGGCGCCTGGGCAGAGCCAGTATCTGGAAGTTTCGAGTTGTTCAAACGCTGAAGATTATCAAGCTCGCCGGATGAATCTGAAGTACAAGGATGCGGAGGGTAAGAATCACTTCTGCCATACATTAAACGGTTCAGGTACGGCGCTGGCCCGGCTTTATGTAGCGCTCGTCGAAACGTATCAGCGTTCCGATGGATCGATCGTGATCCCCGAGCCGTTAAGGGATTACATGCGTGCAACCGAGATAAAATAGTGTCCGGTCCCCGAAAATAGCATGTCTTTCGCCGCAGGTCAGTTGGCTGTTTTTCAAGGCGCGAGCGACGAGCATATCTGACTCGATACGTGAGGAGCGAGTAACGCTGAAAAACAGCCAACTGGCCGCGGCCCGGAGGGTTGCGATGAAAATGGGCCGGCGGCTGCGTTGCTCGTCGGTTACGTCCCGCACCATTTTTGAACCGGCGGGAGAAAACCAATTGGGCAGGAACAAAATGGGGCGGGATGCGCCTTCCTCGCGCCTTGCCGGCGGCCCATTTTGATCGCAACGAAAGGCATGTTATTTCGGGGACAGGACACTTGCGAGGCCGAGAAATCAACCGATCTGTTCCTGTAACTGGCTCGGCTTTGGCTCCTCGGTGTCTAACCATTCGCAAAATGCGGTGTAGATCGCATTGCTTGTTTCGATCAATCGCAGCTGCATCCTGTCCAGATATTCATGGAGGCCGAACTCGAAAATTTCCGCTATCGTAATATAGGAGAGATCGGCCAGCAGCTTTCCGGAAAGCCGCTCGGCTTCAACCTTGTAGTTAAAATCGCCGCGGTCGACGCCGGTGATTTTGTGCAGCGACTCGTCAACAGAGTGTACGCAAAAAAGTACGGAGCGGGGAAATGTTGGGTTCTTTACCAGAAACTCGACCACCTTCCAGGGCGCAACTAGTCCGCGGTAATGCTTTCTGTATGGCTCCAGGGCGCTGCACGACTTCAAAACAGCCATCCACTGGATGGTATCGACATTTCCGCCGATCTGCTCTCCTGTCGGCAGAAGGACGTGATATTTGAGATCCAGGATTCGAGAAGTGCGGTCGGCGCGTTCCAGATATTTCCCGAGTTGGATGAATTCCCAACCCTCGCCGTGAGACATGGTGGCGTCGGTAACACCCTGAAAGAGTTGGGATCCCTCGAGAATCCATTTGAAAAATTCGTAGGTGCTGCCTTGAAACATCTGCCGCGCCTCCCCGGAACGAAAAAGCAGAAACATCCGATTGATTTGTTCCCACATCTCGATCGACATCTGTTCCCGCACAGTCCGCGCATTTTCCCGCGCCAAAGCCAGGCAGGAATACACTGAATTGGGATTTCTTCGGTCGAAAGTGATGAATTCGACAACCGAGTCCTTTGTGATCTCAGGGTAGTGCTTCTTAAAAAGCTCATTATCTTCGAGCGTGAAGATGATTGATTCCCAATGCTGTTGATTTTTGGAATTGATCAGCTGGGCGTCCAGCATGAGCTGGAGATTAACGTCCAGCATTCTGGCGTTATTTTCCGCGCGTTCGGTATATCGACTCAACCAAAAAAGGGCGTCGGCTACTCTGCTTAGCATAATGCTTCTTCTGCTTCTTCACTATTTTGTGCGCCTGACATTCTCCGGCGACGGCTGTTCATTAGAGCGGATGGGGTACCCTACTCATTGAGAACCCAGGTATCTTTACTTCCGCCACCCTGGGAAGAGTTTACAACCAGTGATCCCTTTCGAAGAGCGACACGGGTGAGACCGCCCGGGATGATAGTAATTTTTTCGCCGAAGAGAATATAGGGTCGCAAGTCGATGTGACGTCCCTCAAAATGGTCGTCGCAGAAAGAAGGAGACCGAGACAACTGAATCACGGGCTGAGCGACATAGTTGCGCGGATTTGCCTCTATCGCCTTGCGGAAAGCATCGCGTTGCTCGCGTGTTGCGTAAGGCCCCATGAGCATTCCGTAACCACCGCTTTCGTTTGCCGATTTCACCACCAGCTTATCGAGATTCTCGAGAATAAACGCTCGATCGGCATCAAAGTACGATAAGTAGGTGTCAACGTTGTAAAGGATGGGTTCCTGATCCATGTAATACTTAATCATCTTCGGGACGAAACAGTAGGTTACCTTGTCGTCCGCGACTCCGGTGCCGATTGTGTTCGCCAGGCTGACATTACCGCGTCTGTAGGCATCAACGATGCCGGGAACGCCGAGCACCGAATCTTTGCGGAATACCAGTGGATCTAGAAAGTCATCGTCGATTCTGCGATAGATTACGTCGACGCGCTTCAAGCCCTGCGTCGTTTTCATGAACACAATACCATCTTGAACTACGAGGTCGGCACCGACCACGATTTCAATGCCCATCGTCCGCGCAAGAAAGGAATGTTCGAAGTAAGCAGAGTTATAGATACCGGGCGTAAGAAGGACTACGTTGGGGTCCGAATTGGCGTTGGGGGCGATGCATCGCAGGACGTCAAGCAACTCCAGGCAGTAAGTGTCCACCGGGCGCACGAGATAGCGAGAAAACAGATTTGGGAAGACTCGCTTCATCGCCTGCCTGTTCTCTAACAGGTAAGAAACGCCGGAAGGACATCGGGCGTTGTCTTCCAGGACGAGATAATTTCCGTCGTTGTTGCGGATAAGGTCCGTTCCACAGATATGGATGTAGATGTCCTTTGGAACGTCGAAACCCATGAACTCAGGTCTGAAATGGAGGGCGCTGCGAATGATTTCTTCCGGAATCACGCCATCCTTCACGATTTTCTGTTCATGATAGATGTCGCGCAGGAAAAGGTTGAGCGCCGTGATCCGCTGACCTAAGCCGTTTTCGACGTGCTCCCATTCCTTTCGCGGGATGATTCGCGGGATAAGGTCGAAAGGAAAGATGCGTTCAGTTCCTTCTTGGTCGCTATAAACGGTGAAAGTGACGCCTTGGCTGAGAAATGCGTTGTCGGCGGCGGCCCGTTTTTTCTCGAAATCCTTGATCGACATTCCGCCGTAGCGGTCAAACAATTTTCGGTAATGCGGACGCACATTTCCCACAGACTCAAACATCTCGTCGAAGAATGACTCCGTCATGTACCCCTCAAAAAAGTTCCCCATAAAGATTTAAGCTAATGCGGACTTTGATTCGGGGAAAAGAAAAAAGCGCAGGTCGCGTTGGTTGGAAGTCGTTTTGCGGTGCCGTCGCCGGGTATGCGCCTTAAGAACGGAGCAGCTATATCGCTTTGAAGTGGCGAAGGAGATGAGTATTTTAAGGAGAGGCGAGGCCTCGCTAGGAACAAATGACTGGATTAAGTATCTTGCTCTTTTTTGGAACGTTCGCGCTATCTCTTTGGGCTACATGGCGGGTCAAAGCCGCGTACGCGAAATACAGCCAATTTCCTGCGTCCTCGGGGATGTCGGGAGCGGAAACGGCAGCCCGCGTGATGGCCGCTTCGGGCATCGGTGATGTCGAAATCGTGGAGTCGAATGACTTGCTGGGGGACCATTACGACCCGCTGAACAAACGGCTGGTGCTCTCTTCGGCAAATTTTCACGGTTCCTCTACTGCGGCTCTCGGGATTGCTGCCCACGAGAGTGGCCACGCCATTCAACATAAAATCGCTTATGCACCGCTGAATATGCGAATGGCGGCAGTTGGACTTGCCGGCTATGCGAATATGGCGGTGGCTTTCTTGCCCATAGTCGGTTTCATGACCGGTCTTATTCGCCCGATGCTGCTCATTATGTGCATTGCGTGGGGAATCATTATGTTGTTCAATCTGATTACTCTCCCGGTTGAGTTTGACGCTTCGAATCGCGCGAAAAGAGTGCTTGTGGATATGGGCTTTATTCGAGGAGCCGCAGAGATAGATGCGGTGAACAAGGTGCTCGATGCCGCGGCATTAACCTATGTCGCCGCGTTTCTTACCTCGCTCGGTTATTTGCTGTACTTTCTGTTGCCGCTCCTCTCAGGAAGCCGAAGGGACTAAGGGCGCAAGTCGACGGGCTTGGAAATGCCTTTTCGAGCGAGCCCGCGCCTTAGACCGGCGAGATGTAGGGGGGACTTAGATGCGGAACCAAAGAAGCCGGAAACAGGGCGCTAAAAAGAAACCTATGGACAAAAACGTTTCGTCCCCCTTTGACGATCCAGCTCTGTATGTCAACCGTGAACTAAGTTGGCTTGAGTTCAACCAACGTGTGCTGGAAGAGGCGAAGGATGCAAAAAATCCCTTACTGGAACGCCTGAAGTTCCTTTGCATAGTTGCCTCAAATCTCGACGAATTCTTCGAGGTCCGGGTTGCCGGATTAAAGCAGCAGCGCCAGAGCAATGTCAGCGCGCCCGGGCCGGATGCGATGAGTCCCAGCGAGCAGCTTGCGGCCATTTCTGCCCGGGTCAGGCAAATGGTCGATGACCAATACCGGCTCTGGAATGAGGAGCTTGTTCCGCTACTGGAGCAGAACCATGTCTTTTTTCTTCCTTACGACGAACTCACGAAGGAAGAAAAGCAGTATTACACGAAGTATTTTGAGAAGTCCGTCTACCCGGTCTTGACGCCGCTTGCTGTCGACCCTGTTCACCCCTTTCCGCAGTTGTTGAACAAGAGCCTCAATGTCGCGGTAGAACTTGAAGGTGCAGAGTTGAACACAAATTTGGCGGTGGTCCAAGTGCCCAGGATTTTACCGCGCCTGCTTCCCTACAAAGCCGGCGAAAAAGGGACGTACCGCTACATTTTCATAGGCAATCTGATTCAGGCGCATGTCGGTTCGCTATTCCACGGGGTTAACGTAAAGGGTGCATACCAGTTCCGTGTGACGCGGAACAGTGATCTTTATCTTGACGAGGAAGAAACCGTCAATCTGCTAAAGGCTATCGAGCTTGAACTGCGCAAGAGGAACCGTGGTAACGCTGTCAGACTTGAGGTGCAAGAGGACTGCCCGCCCCATATTGCCGAACAGTTGCTGCAGACGTTCAGCCTTACAGACGACGACCTCTACCGCGTCGACGGCCCCATCAATTTCCCGCGCCTGATGCCTGTCATTTCCGAAGTTGATCGGCCGGATCTGAAGTTCCGCCCATTCGTTCCGGCAATCGTCAGCCCGGGGGACCATGAAGACATTTTTGCGCAGATCCGCCGTAAGCCGATTTTGATTCACCATCCTTATGAGAGCTTTCAGACTGTGCTCGATTTTATTGAGCAGGCCGCTGAGGATCCGAACGTTTTGGCGATCAAGCAAACACTCTATCGCACCAGTGGAGATTCTGCGATTGTGGCTTCTCTTGCCGAGGCGGCGGAAAGTGGTAAGCAGGTTACAGTCGTGATTGAGCTGAAGGCGCGCTTCGACGAGGCAGCGAATATCAAGTGGGCGCGAACCTTGCAGGAGGCCGGAGTTCACGTGGTTTACGGGATCGTGGGCCTGAAGACCCACGCTAAACTCGCTCTTGTCGTGCGTCGAGAAGAGGATGGAATCCGCCGCTACGCCCATCTCGGAACGGGAAATTATCATCCGTCGACAGCTAAGCTCTACACCGATTTGGGTTTGCTTACCTGTGATCCGGATCTCACGAACGACAGCGCAGAGCTTTTCAACTGGTTGACCGGCGTTTCAGTATTCCCCGAATTGAAAAAAATAAAGGCGGCACCGAAGGCGCTTCACGATTTCGTGATTTCGACTATCGATCAGGAGGCGGAATTCGCCAGAAACGGGAAGCCCGCATCGATCTTTGCCAAGGTTAATTCGCTAGTGGATCCGGAGGTTATCGAGGCTCTGTACAGGGCTTCTCAGGCAGGCGTAAAGATCCGGTTGATTATCCGTGGCGTCTGCTGTCTGCGGTCGAAGATACCCGGCGTAAGCGATAACATCACCGTCAGAAGCGTCGTCGGCAGATTTCTGGAGCATAGTCGCATCTATCGATTCGAGAACGGAGGGCATCCGGAAGTTTACCTTGCGAGCGCGGACTGGATGGCGAGGAACTTTTTTCGACGAGTCGAGACCTGCTTTCCGATCGAAGACCCTGATTTGCGAGCGCACATTGACTGGATACTGGAGACATATTGGCGTGACAATGTGAGGGCGCGCGAACAAGGACTAGGTCCCACCTATGCGCGCCCAGCGACTGACGGGGATCGGGTTGACTCGCAGGGAGTGTTCCTGGAAAGCGCATTCAAGAAAAAGCCGGACGTCGATTCAAAGCAGCTTGTGGCGAAGACTAAGATAAAGGCGACAGAATTGCAGCAAAGAGTCGAAAAGCTGGGACAACCGGCCTAGCTAGCGTTCACAAGGACCTGCGGCTCTGCGACTTGTGCAAGGAACTCGGGATGGCACGTATGACTCTGTAGGGACGTGGTAGGGGCGGATCTCCGAGCCGCCCGTCGAGAACCGGGCTGCCAGCCAGCAACCGGCCGGCTCGGAGATCCAGCCCTACCAACGCCGCAATCCGCTACTCGTTGGCGCTCAGCACTTTTCCACCACCAGTTCCTGAAAAGCCCGAAAATCTCACCAGCCAAAGCGCTCGCGAGATTTTCGTGTCAGGCCACAAGGCGTTCACGCTTATTCCGCCTTCACTTTGCGTCGCGGCGCCCGCTTTGCGAATTCCCAACCTATCTTGCCGTTCTGGAGCTTCAGCGCGGCGTCGAACGGACGTCCCTTCTTCGACATAAATCCCTTCAGCACGTCGCTTTTTCCTTCTGCCAACATTTTGCGCATCTGCTCCGGGTTGATTTCGCGTTGGAGGATCGTTTTGTTCACTCTGAACCAGCATTCGCCTTTCGCAACATTTTCACAAACGTAGGAAACGCCGGTATCGTAGACTTGGCCTGTCCCGCATACCTGGCATTTCCCGATCAGCGTATGCAGGGTCGCATCTACTTCCGTCCCTTCGGAGTTGCCATTTTTCTCAAACGCAAATTCAGGTTTGTTGCTCTCATTGAGAACGAGTGATGCTGAAAATGGTCGTCCGGCTTTGCTGCGGAAGCCGTCGAGCGGTCCCACCTTTTTGTTGGCAACCAGAACAGCCACTTCTTCGGGAGTGAGGAGTCGGCCGGCTATGCTCTTGAAAAGTCGAAAGCCGCACGTTTCGCAATGGTAAGTTCTATAGTCTTCCTTCAAGTGCAGAGCACCGCAACTAGGGCACTGCACTTCAAGTGTCACGTAGTTTCCTCCGACATCGCTGGCGAAGTTCTTTGCTTTCTCGACGATCTCACGAGTGAGATCTTTGATCTTCCTCATGAACGCCGGCCGTTCCAGGCGTCCTTGTTCCATGAGCTTGAGCTGATACTCCCATTCTCCGGTAAGTTCAGGGGAAGACAAAATGTTGACCCCAATGCCGCGAAGCAAGGTGATCAGCGCAATGCCCTTTGCGGTGGCAATCAATTCCCTTCCATCGCGGGTAATGTACTCGTCATGAATCAATCCCTCGATGATCGTGGCGCGGGTCGCAGGAGTTCCCAACCCCTTGGCCGCCATTGCTTCACGGAGCTCTTCCTCCTCCACAAGTTTCCCAGCGCTCTCCATTGCCGAGAGCAGGGTCGCTTCGCTAAACCGGGCCGGCGGTTTTGTCTGACTCTCTTTGATTTCACAATCCCGCGTCAATGCGCGTTCGCCCTGTCCGACGTCGACAAGTGAAGCGTCCGGTTCTTTGGCGGAAGATTGCCTTCCATAGAGGGCGAGCCAACCAGGTTCCTTAACGACGCGTCCTTCGGTTTTGAATGCTTCGTCTTTAACGCGCGTGATTCGCGTTGTGATCTCAAATTGAGCCGGGGGATAGAACACCGCGACAAATCTGCGTGCCACCAAATCGAAAATGCGCTGTTGTTTGTCATCCAGACTCCTCGGGGTCTGATTGGTCGGAATGATCGCGTTATGGTCGGTAATTTTTGCGTCGTTGAAGATCCGCTTGGTGGGCTTCACCCAACCGTTACGGAGAGCTTTTTCGGCGAAAGGCTGCAAAGTCGGGTCAGCGAGACTCGATAACGCTGCTCGTGCAGTCCCGAGATAGTCCTCCGGTAGATAGCGGGAATCTGTTCGCGGATAGGTGATGACCTTGTGCCGCTCATAGAGCTGTTGCGCGACTTGCAATGTAAGCCGCGCGGGAAAACCAAACCGGGAATTTGCTTCTCGCTGCAATGAGGTGAGATCGAAAAGCTGCGGCGGAGCTTGGGTCGCAGGCTTCTTCTCTTCGGTGATTTCGCCCGGCTCATTGAGGACTTTTGCCTGGATCGCTTCGGCTTTTGCGCGATCCCAGAGGCGTTCGGCTCTGCGATCTTCGTCCTGTTCTTTTACGAAGCGCTCGTCAAACCAGCGCCCCCGGTAAGCGCCCTTCTGCACATCGAAATCTGCGAAGACTTCCCAGTAGGTCCGCGGCTCAAAGGAGCGAATACGTTCCTCCCGTTCTGTAAGGATTGCCAAGGTGGGTGTTTGAACCCGTCCAACAGGCGTAAGCTGGAATCCGCCCTGTTTTGAGTTGAAGGCAGTCATTGCACGCGTGCCATTGATGCCGACGAGCCAGTCACTCTCCGAGCGACAAACCGCCGCGTCTGCAAGAGGAATCATCTCCTGGTCGGAGCGAAGTCGCGCGAACGCGGCTGCGATCGACTCCTGAGTCATTGATTGCAGCCAGAGCCGCTTGATCGGCTTGGAGACTCCAGAGAGTTTAATCAGGTATCGAAAGATCAACTCACCTTCGCGTCCGGCGTCGCAGGCATTGATGAGAACTTCAACGTCTTCTCGTTTCATCAGCTGCTTCAGCAATCTGAAACGACTTTTCGTTTTTTCGATAAGCTTCAGTTCAAACGAATCCGGAATAATTGGGAGATTCTGGAAACTCCATTTTCCGCGCTTCTTGTCCAGTTCTCCGGGTAGGCACAGTTCCACAAGATGCCCGATGGCCGAGGAAACGACATATAGTTTGTTCTCGAAGTAGTCGCCTTTTTTTTCGAATCTTCCAAGCGCTCGCGTGAGATCGAGTGCGACACTAGGTTTCTCTGCTATGACCAGTGCTTTTCCCATGGCTTAAAGTACGTATGAACCGTTCTGAACGGATTTGCTGTTTGCAAAGGCTCGGAAGGTAGAGGCCAACCCGGAAACAGGCAAACAAAATTGTGTCGAGGGACCCGAAGTGAGTACGAGTTCTAGAGTAATTTCACGAAATATTTGCCCGGCAATTGTTTCACAAGGTGCCGCATTTCCAGCTGCAACAAGGCCGCTGTCGCGGCGCCTGCGGCGAGCCTGGAGCGCTCGATGATTTCGTCGATTTGCGTCTCTTGGGACGTGATGGCCTCGTAAACCAGCAATAGATCGCCTTCCAGATCCGGCGGCTTGCTCCGGGTTAGATCTGGCGACGCGGGAAACAGCACCTGCACGTCTTCCAGAATGTCTTCGACGCTCATCACGAGTTTTGCACCCTGCTGGATTAGGCGATTTGTTCCGTGGGACGTCGGTCGGTTGATCGGTCCTGGAATCGCGTAGAGATTGCGCCCCTGTTCTGTTGCCTGCGAGGCGCTGATGAGCGCTCCGCTGTTGAACCCCGCCTCGACGACTAGCAAGCCAAATCCCCAGCCGCTGATGATGCGGTTACGCATCGGGAAAGTTTGGCGATCTGGCGTGATATCCATTGGAAATTCAGTAACCACCGCTCCGGAGGCGACGATCTTTTCTGCCAATGCCTGATTCTCCGGCGGGTACAAATGATTTAATCCGGCCCCAAGTACGGCGACGGTCCGGCCTTTTGCCGCCAACGCTCCCTGGTGGGCTGCAGTGTCGATGCCGCGCGCCAGCCCGCTGACAACCGTAAGCCCGGAGTAGGCGATCTGGTATGAGAGCTTTTTGGCGCATTCCAATCCGTAATGCGTTGTGCGGCGGGAGCCCACGACTCCAATGGCGTGACAATCTCTGGCTTCGAGCTTGCCCCATACGTAAAGCACGGTTGGCGGATCATGGATCTCCCGGAGTTGCCTGGGGTACTCCGCATCGTCAAGGGTCAGGACAGCCGCTCCAAATTCTCTGACGCGACTCATTTCACTTCGGAGATCGACCAGGGATTCCCAGGAAATAATCGAGTCAACAATGTCTTGACCCAGTCCCTCTACGGCACTCAGTTCGCTGCGGCCGGCGATCAGAATGCGATCCGGGGAGCCGAGCACCTGAAGAAGCCGACGCACGTTTACAGGTCCCAGGCGAGGAACCATATTCAGCGCGATAAAAGCTTCCTTGCGCGTCACGAAACAGAGGGCTCAATTGCTTCCAGGCCAAACTCCAGGTCTTTTATCGTTATATTATCAACAAGAGCGGCTGTTCCGAGTTTGGGGGTCACAACGAAGCGAATCCTGCCCTCGGCAAACTTCTTGTCCGCAAATACGGCTTCCAAAACGCGTCGCCGCGATAGTTCCGACGGTAACTTGGTGGGCAGCTCAAAATGCTTTATCGCCGATTCGATTTCCTGGAGATCTTCGGCGGGAAGTCCGGCGCATCTCGCGGAAATGTGTGCTGCTGCAATCATCCCAAGTGCTACGGCTTCTCCGTGGAAGAGTGTTCCGTAGCCGGCAACGTTCTCAATGGCATGGCCGATTGTATGGCCGAAATTCAGGAGAGCACGCCGTCCCTTTTTTTCTCTTTCATCATCCTCTACAAAGGAAGCCTTTATCTCCACACACCTTTGGATCAGGGCACCAAGGGGCGATAGTGGTCGTTTCAGGCGAGGTAGAAGCTCCCGTTCGCAGATCACGCCGTATTTGATGACCTCCGCAAAACCTTCATTCCACTCGCGACGCCCGAGCGTTGAGAGCGTGGAAACGTCAGCCAACACCGCGGCTGGCTGGTGGAAGGAGCCGACAAGATTTTTTCCGGCGGCCAGATTAATGCCAGTTTTACCACCGACGGAACTGTCGACCTGTGCCATGACTGTGGTAGGCATCTGCACAACCGGAATTCCTCTGTAGTAAATCGCTGCGGCAAATCCCGCTAGATCACCCACCACGCCGCCACCCAGTGCGACGACGAAACTCTGCCGATCGACTCCCTGGCGGGCAAAATCCTCGCACAGCGTCGTCACATCGGTGAATGATTTGGAACGTTCTCCGGCAGCGACGACGTGAGTGGATATTTTGAAGCCGGCATTTGCGAATGCAGTCGCTGTGGTCTGTCCGTAGTGCGCAGCCACATTCGCGTCCGAAACGATCGCCGCTCGTCCGGAAAGAGAAGATTCCCGGCAAATCCGGCCAACCTCGTTCAACAATCGTTCGCCGATGTAAACGGAGTAACGTTGTGACCCAGTATTAATTGTAACCGTGCGAAGGAGAGGATCCATCGTTTGACCTACCATCAATGCTCGGGGGGATTTGAACCTTAAAATAGGGCGCTACTTTCCACTCTGTTCCACGGTATTGCCCAGGAAATTGCCATCAGGGTAGAAACCAGTGGAATCTAATGGAAGTAAAACTGTAGTAAATTGTAGCGGGTCTACGTACATTCTTTTTTTGCGTTGTTACACCTGTCTAAGGGTAAAAATCGACACCCGGTTTCTCGATATTTTTGAGTTCGGGTTGCCAAAATATCGAACAAAATCTTTTGTTTCATGGCGGTATTTCGTGGGTAATAGCTCCGTGGACCTTTCGACACGTCTCTGAATTACTCAAGTAAGAAAAAGGGAAATTGACGGCAGGGTTGAATAAGCGACTGGCAAGGTGGGAGCACGAAACTCAGGTGATGATCTGCCCGCTGCTCGGTCAGGGCTCTGGCGTTGGTTGCCGGCCTTGGAGCGCTGGATTATTACTGTGCAATGCTGGTCGACAGAAACGATGTTCCAAAACACCTCTTTGCTATTCCGGGGCTGGACCTTTCCGGGGATTTGGCGTCGAGCGACTGGTCGGCCAATGGTTCAAGCCGGGCCGTGGACCATTGGTTCTGGTAGCGACGGGCAAGGTATGGAGAATGCGGTCTATTGGCAGAGCATGCTGCTCTCCCCTGGGGACTTTGCCAATGTATTCGATAAGATGGAGCCTATTTTTGTCGGCATCGGCAAACCGGGCGGATTGGCTCACAGCAGATAAGCGGAACACTAAAGGAAGTTGTTAGTGTGACTGGACCCGAATTAGCCTCGCGCGAGATTCGAGAGGAACTGCTTCCTCTGCACGATTCATGCCTCGTAGAAGGCATGCGTAGTTCTCCAGCGATGTTGCCACGTCGGGGTGCTCCGGCCCCAGCGCCTTTTCCCGGATCGCCAGCGCCCGGTTGGTAAAGCGGCTCGGCCTTCGCGTATTGGCCTTGGGCTCGGTAGAGCTCCGCCAGGCCGTTCAGGCTCCGGGCCACATAGGGGTGCTCTGGGCCCAGCTCCTCCTCCCAAATCCGTTTCACGACATCGACCGTTTCTTTCTCGTCCTTTGCATCGCGACTTGGCAACGCAAGCACACTGGCAATCTCGACCATTCCCGCGGTAAGCGCCGTCTCTGTGTCGGCCCGGATGAAAAAGACGGCATTGTAATCGTTGCGGTAATGGCTATCTGCGTCTTGCCAGTGCCGCCCAATCCGCTGAGGGCGGCACGTCGGTTCCACTCGAGCGTTCCGTGAACCTTTTCGAGAACATCTTCACGGCCCGTGAACAACCGGTTGCGCACGGGGACGTTCCAGTATTGCGGGAGAGCTCCGGGAAACTCAGGCTTTGCTGCGCTCGCGGTAAGTCGGGCATCGCGTGCTCCGGGGAACTCGGGCGCTGTCGATGGCTTCGGCCGGCCTTGCAGACTCGTCAGCAATTTTTCGCGCGCAGCCGTTTCGTCCAGATTTATGAGATCGACAGAAATGATGGAGCCGAGGAGCCCTGGGGCTGATAAGCCTCGATGCGCACCGGAATAAGCTTCTCATTTTTGCCGGTCGGATCGAGTCTGAAGGCGACGGCCCATTCCGCTTTGGCAAATTCCGACGAGAAATAATTCGCTGAAAGCACGGCAATAGTGCGTTCGCATTCCACGGTCGCCTGCTGCATCTCGACTACAAAGTTTCCGCCAGGCGAAAAGTCCCAGGCTTGAATTTGGATTTGATATCCAGCCTCTTCGAGCTGCCAGGCAATCCATTCTGCCCAAGCGCGATCCGCCGACATGTAGCTGATGAAGAAATCGCGAGCCGCCACGGGATCGATCATGCCCAAATCAAAGCAGATAGGCAATGCTAGGTCTACCAGCGCAAGAACGTAAAGCCCACATTGCTTGACTGCGCCCAAGCGCCGCCTCAAACTCGTTCAAGAGCTTCTGGTGCCCGGCCGCCGTCTCCTCTTGAAACTCCTGCTGGGCAACCCACAGCGCCAAGAGTGGATCCTTCGGGGCGACTGTCAGCCCGAACTCCTTCTGGATCTGCTGCGGGAATTTCTTTGCACCTGGCGTCATACGGCAGATTGCCTCTTTAACGGTCAAGCGCCCTTTGAGCATCGCTGCAATATCCCGCGGGAAGAGTTTATGGAGAAATGCCGGCAAATTCGCCACGGTTTGAATCCGCTTTTTGATAACCTAATAGGTCTTTATCCGCTCAAAGGCCTTTCCGTGTTCCGCGATCGGCCGCCTGAACGGATTGAGCCATACCACTCGATCAATTGGAAGCTTCCAAGCAAGCGCGATTGCGCGCCTTGGGCTTCGCTTTAGCGTGCGATCTTAGGTGACCTGGCCCCATGCTGCCGAGGTCAGCAGCAGATAGAAAGACTCCGGGGTTTCATATGGCTGCCAAATTGCGTGCCTTGTTCTTAGAGGGTCCGAATCCACACGCTGGGGCTTTTTTAGCCCGCTAGCGCTTGGCGGTCATTTGGGGCGAAGGTTCTTCTGTGACGATATCGGAACTCGAAATCAAGTGCTTTCGCGGAATCAAGTTGGGCCAAATAGATTTGGCAAGTCATTATACTACGCATTCTCCCGCGGCGGACGGATCAACTCTATTCCGCTTGAGCCACATCAGCGCGTTCTGGCCATTACCTTCATGCACGGTGCTCGGCGACGTTTGGATGAGCGACTCTCGGAGCTTATGCTTCTGCGCGGGCGTTACGTCTGCCAAACTATCGATAGCTTCGCCGGCCATTTAGTCCAACGATGGCGTTCGCTCCATAAACATTTAAGCCTTCGGCGTGCGGATTTCGACGAGATATGTGATGCCTGTGGATGTATGCTCGAACAGGCTTTCGTTTGCACATGGGTTACCGCGACCTACCCGGTTATCGTCGTGGACGAAGCACAAGAGCTGAAGCCGGAGAGACTTCGAATAGTCCGCGCCCTTGGTCCGCATGCCCAGCTATTTGTGGCAGCGGATGAGTTCCAGTGTCTCGACGAGCCATCGATATCGGTCCCTTCCGAGACTGGTTCAACAGCATTCAAACAACTAGGTTGACCCACAATTATCGCACATCCAAAAGCGGTCTTCTCCACGCGGCAGCAACCTTACGCGAGGGCCTTGTGCCGATGAATGGCGCCGGGTTTTCGATCCGCTACGAGTACCCAAACCAGATGCCATTTGCCGTCGGTCATGCCCTCAATGGCGCTCGGTCTCCAACGGCACTAATTGTCGCCCCTGGAGGAACAGACTGGGCTAACGCCCTTATCAAGCGCTTACGGAATGGTCAAAGGTCAAAGCAGTAAGAGTCAAACCGTGCCGCCTATTAATATCGGTTGGGAAACCCGGGGTGAGTTTGAAATTGAGCTTGTGATGGAGCGATTCAAGGACGTCGAAAATCCGACGCTTGATCTTATGAGAGACAGACTCATTGCGGACGCGAATCTCCCAATATGGGTGAAAGACGTTGTACAATCCGCAGCACGTCAACGGAGTGTTACAGGTCGCACGCGATGGTCCAATGACCAAATACGCGATCAGGCGAGCGCAAGAGCGTTGTAGCGTCTTTGTTCGCGGACGGGATTTGTTTCAGTGATCACCCTTCGCCTGAATGAGTTGGCTAATTTGGAGGTTGTCACAAACATACCCTTTTCGGCTTTCGCTACGCTGAGGCTCCAGCTAAAGGGCCTTAAGGAAGCGAAGCGGCGATGCTAGTCATTAAACGCAAGTTTTTTCTGTCCGAGTGAAATTTTCTCGCAATTAACAGCACAAACAAAAGTTTTATGAATACGAAAAGTGAGAAGAAAACGAGGACGCGTAGCCACTTTTCAAAATCTACCATTTGTTACTGGAGTGAATGCGTCTTCCGAAAAGGTTATACGAAGGCAAAGAATCTTTTCTCCGAAACAAAGCTATTGCTGCGCAAAAGCCTTTTTCTTCAATCGAGGTCCAACTCTCCCTGTCGTTTCGGCCTGTGGAATTGGCGCCAATGAAAAATAGGTCATTTACCGGCTTCCCTTTGTTCTGAGTGCAGTTTTCTAAGTGCTGAGATGCTGACCAGCTTCAATCCACCAGCAGGTTCTTGGACAATGATGGGAGGCATCGTTCGGCCAAAGAGTCCGCGCGTAACCACCGGCAACACCATGGCTCCCTGCGTCATTATCGGCGAGCGCGCCGGAGAAATACTGAGAGCTGATCATAAGTTATAAACAAAACCCTGCCAGTTGGACCAACTGCCAGAAGGCAGAAGAAAGAGTAGATTGCAAATGAACACACACAGTACCGATCTCCCGCCGATACGGTGTAGCGGCCCTCTTCACCGAATGGGTTGAGCTCTGACCGCAGTTGGTCCGCAAAGTTCACATCATCCACAAAGCTTTGGCCGAGAGAGACAGAGCCGCAGGTCATCGACACCGACGGACACGCCTGACCAGCCCACAATAGAGCGCATCCCATGCCGACGCGGATCGGAACAACCAACCGCCTTAAGGGGAAACAACTGATGAAGTTATCTCATTTTTTTATCGATCGCCCGATTTTCGGAATCGTGATTTCGATTGTTACCGTGCTGCTGGGGGCGATTGCTTATACGGTGTTGCCCGTGGCGCAGTTTCCTGAGATTGCGCCGCCGACGATAGTAGTGCAGGCGTAGTATCCGGGCGCAGATCCGAAGACCCTGGCGGATACAGTCGCGGAGCCGATCGAGCAGCAGGTTAACGGAGTAGAAAACATGCTATACATGTCCTCCGTCTCTGCCATGGACGGCACCGTGCAGCTGACGGTGACATTCAAGTTAGGCACTGACCCGAACATCGCGCAGGTACTTGTTCAGAATCGGGTTGCGATTGCCGAGCCGCAATTGCCGCTGCAGGTCAGAAATATTGGTGTTACCACGCAAAAACAGTCACCGGATATTCTGATGGCGATCGGGCTGACTTCCAAAAGTAACACCTATACCCCTCTCTATCTCAGTAATTATGCTTACACCCAGATAGAGGATTCCCTTAAACGAATCGACGGTGTGGGAAATGTCCTGGTTTGGGGCGCGCAGCCATCCCGCATGCGTGTATGGTTAAATCCGGATCTGATGTTTTCCCGCGGGCTAACTGGTAAAAAAACAGATCGCGGAAATGGCGAAGTCTTTTCCTCCGGGAATGGAATACTCTATCAACTATGACCCCACGCTCTTTACTCAACAGTCGATCGACGCAGTCTATGAGACGCTACGGACCGCCGTTGTTCTAGTCGTGATCGTGGTCATGCTATTTCTCCAGTCCTGGAGAATTGCCGTGATCCCGCTCATTGCGGTGCCCGTTTCGTTGATTGGGACCTTTGCGGTAATGGCTCCGATGGGGTTTTCCCTCAACTCACTTTCATTGTTCGGACTAGTATTGGCGATCGGCATCGTGGTGGATGACGCGATCGTGGTGGTCGAGAACGTGGAACGATGGATTGAGCATGGCCTGGACCCGAAAGAGGCCACCAGGAAGGCGATGGATGAAGTGGGCGGAGCGGTGATCTCGATTGCGGTGGTGTTGACAGCCGTGTTCGTTCCGACGGCACTGGTCAGCGGCATCAGCGGCCAATTTTATCGGCAGTTCGCACTGACCATTGCGATTGCCACCTTAATTTCGGCATTTAACTCGCTCACCCTGAGTCCGGCGTTAGCGGCCCTCTTGATCAGACCGGGCCACGCGAAGAAGGATCTGCTTAGCCGGCTGATTGACACTTTGCTGGGTTGGTTTTTCCGCTTATTTAATCGAACTTTCGATCTGGGAATCGCTGGTTATGGAGCGGTGGTTCGCCGGCTGCTTCGAGTCAGCGGATTGGTGCTAGTGGTTTGTGTCGGACTTCTCGCTTTGACCGGGTTGATATTCCAGAAGGTCCCGGCCGGTTTTATTCCGACCATGGATCAGGGGTACCTCATCGTGTTCGCGCAGCTACCGGACGGAGCCTCGCTGCAACGGACCGACGACGTCCGACGGCAAATTGGGGAGATCGGCAAGAATA
>Ga0070698_100001064_pt1 | contig 30146 bp, 43 predicted proteins | sample KBSK1502metaG_FD_65477 | JGI IMG/M metagenome (GOLD analysis project Ga0070698, IMG submission 65477) | Corn, switchgrass and miscanthus rhizosphere microbial communities from Kellogg Biological Station, Michigan, USA - KBS K1-50-2 metaG | ecosystem: Host-associated > Plants > Roots >...
ATCAAGCCGGGCACCAACACCCCGCACACCGAGTTCGAGGGCCAGGTCTACATCCTGTCCAAGGACGAGGGCGGGCGGCACACGCCGTTCTTCAACAACTACCGGCCGCAGTTCTACTTCCGCACCACGGACGTGACTGGCGTGGTCAACCTGCCGGAAGGCACGGAGATGGTCATGCCCGGCGACACCACCGAGATGAAGGTCGAGCTGATCCAGCCGATCGCCATGGAGGAGGGCCTGCTGTTCGCGATCCGCGAGGGCGGCCGCACCGTGGGGTCCGGCCGGGTCACGAAGATCCTCAAGTAAGGAAACGATCTGGGGAACCTAGAGCTCCCGTCCGCTGCTGACCGCGGTCGGCCGCGATCTCTAGGCCCCAACCAGACAGGACGCGAGGTCGCCCGAGGGCCCGGACTGGTCCGGGCCAGCGGGTCACCTGCGGGCGATACAGACACAACAGCGGCACAACGGAGAGAAAGACAAGGCCACCATGGCGGGACAGAAGATCCGCATCCGGCTCAAGGCCTATGACCATGAGGTCATCGACAGCTCGGCGCGGAAGATCGTCGACACGGTCACCCGTACCGGCGCGAAGGTGGCCGGTCCGGTGCCGCTGCCTACCGAGAAGAACGTCTATTGCGTGATCAGGTCGCCGCACAAGTACAAGGACTCGCGCGAGCACTTTGAGATGCGCACGCACAAGCGCCTGATTGACATCATCGATCCCACGCCGAAGACGGTCGACTCGCTGATGCGGCTCGACCTCCCGGCAGGCGTCGACATCGAGATCAAGCTCTGAGGGACTCTAGCGACATGGCCAAGCAACTCAAGGGCGTGCTGGGCACCAAGCTCGGCATGACCCAGGTCTTCAGCGACGAGGGGAAGGTTGTCCCCGTCACCGTGGTGGCGGCGGGCCCCTGCGTCGTGACCGCGGTACGCACCGCGGGTCAGGACGGGTACTCGGCCGTCCAGCTCGGCTACGGCGAGATCGACCCCCGCCGGGTGACCAAGCCGGTCGCGGGCCACTTCGCCAAGGCGGGGGTGACCCCGCGCCGGTACCTGGTCGAGCTGCGGACCGACGACGCCGACCAGTACACGCTGGGCCAGGAGCTCACCGCCGAGACGTTCGGCGCGGGCGACCTCGTGGACGTGACCGGGCGCAGCAAGGGCAAGGGCACGGCGGGCGTGATGAAGCGGCATGGCTTCAGCGGCCTCGGCGCATCCCATGGCACCCAGCGCAAGCACAGGTCGCCGGGGTCGATCGGCGGCTGCGCTACCCCCGGGCGAGTCTTCAAGGGCGTGCGGATGGCGGGCCGGATGGGGAACGCCCGGACCACAGTGCCCCGGCTCACCGTGCACGCGGTGGACGCCGGCCGCGGGCTGCTGTTGATCCGGGGCGCGGTTCCCGGGCCCAAGGGTGGCCTGGTCCTCGTCCGCAGCGCCGCCAAGCAGCTCGCGCTGAGGGAGGCCCGGTGAACGCGGTCGTCAGTGTCATTACCCCGTCCGGCAAGGGTGGCAGGGACGTCGAGCTCCCCGGCGAGATCTTCGGCGCGGGCGTGAACATCCCGCTCATGCACCAGGTCGTGGTGGCCCAGGAGGCGGCGGCCCGGCAGGGCACGCACGCCACCAAGACGCGCGGGATGGTTCGCGGCGGCGGCAGGAAGCCCTACCGCCAGAAGGGCACCGGGCGGGCCAGGCAGGGCTCGCTGCGGGCGCCGCAGTACGCCGGCGGCGGTGTCGTGCACGGCCCGGTACCGCGTTCCTACAAGCAGCGCACCCCCAAGAAGATGAAGGCCGCCGCGCTGCGCGGGGCCCTCTCCGACCGGATGAGCCACGGCCGGATCGCGGTCGTCAGCGCGTTCGTCGAGGGCGCGGAGCCGAGCACCAAAGACGCCTTCGCGGTGCTGCGCGCCGCGGTGGGCGCGGCCGGGCCGCGGCTGCGGCGGCCGGTCCTCGTGGTGGCGACCGCTGACGACTCGCTGACGCGCAAGAGCCTGCGCAACGTGGTCTCCGTACGGGTGCTCGCCTCCGGGCAGCTCAACACCTACGACGTCCTGGCCAGCGACCACGTGGTGTTCACCCAGGCGGCGCTGGAGGAGTTCGTGGGCCGGGCGGCCGGGGCGGAGCTCACCGTGGTCGAGCCCGCTGCCAAGTCGAAGAAAGCCAGCCCGGCCAAGGCTGCTGCGGCCACGGCGGATGAGGCCGCGGCCACCGCGGCTGAGCCGGCGGCCGCCGCCGCGGAGGCCCCCGCGGAACCCGCCGCGGGCGAGACGCCGGCCAAGCCCGCCGCCAAGCCGAGAAAGGCCAGCACTGCCAAGGCTGCCGCGGCCGCGGCCGAGCAGACCGGCGCGGACGAGCCCGCCGCCAAGCCGAGGAGGGCCAGCACCGCTAAGGCTGGTGCGACCGCCGAAGAGCCAGCCGCCGCGGATGAGCCCGCCGCCAAGCCGGCCAGGGCCAGCCGCGCCAGGAAGCCGAAGGAGGAGCAGGAGTGAGCAAGATCGCCAATGCGAGGGACGTCCTGCTTCGGCCGGTGATCTCGGAAAAGAGCTACCGGCTGGTCGACGACGGCAAGTACACCTTCCTCGTCGCCCCCGATGCCAACAAGACCCAGATCAGGCAGGCGGTCGAAGAGATCTTCCACGTCAGGGTGACCGGCGTCAACACCGTCAACCGGCCGGGCAAGCGGCGGCGCACCCGGTTCGGCTGGGGACGGCGGGCCGACACCAAGCGCGCCATCGTCAGCCTCGCCGCTGGCGACCGGATCGATGTCTTCGGCGGGCCGGTCAGCTAGGCCGCGCGACAGATCAACGAGGAGCTCGAACACTCATGGCCATCCGCAAGTACAAGCCGACCACCCCGGGCAGGCGGGGCGCGAGCGGCCCAGACTTCGCCGAGATCACCCGCGGCGAGCCTGAGAAGTCCCTCGTCCGGCCGCTGCATTCCAGGGGCGGGCGGAACGTGCACGGCCGGATCACCGCCCGGCACCAGGGCGGCGGCCACAAGCGTGCCTACCGGCTGATCGACTTCCGCCGCGCCGACAAGGACGGCGTGCCCGCGAAGGTCGCGCACGTGGAGTACGACCCCAACCGGACCGCCCGGATCGCGCTGCTGCACTACGCCGACGGCGAGAAGCGCTACATCCTGTGCCCGCAGGGCCTGAGCCGGGGGGACCGGGTGGAGAACGGCCCCTCTGCCGACATCCGCCCGGGCAACTGCCTGCCGTTGCGCAACATCCCGACCGGCACGATCGTGCACGCGATCGAACTGCGGCCCGGCGGCGGCGCCAAGATCGCCCGTTCGGCCGGCTCCGGCGTGCAACTGCTCGCCAAGGAAGGCGGGTATGCGCAGCTCCGCATGCCTTCGGGTGAGATCCGCCGGGTCGACGCGACCTGCCGGGCCACCGTAGGCGAGGTGGGCAACGCCGAGCAGGGCAACATCAAGCTCGGCAAGGCCGGGCGCAACCGGTGGAAGGGCAAGCGCCCCTCGGTGCGCGGCGTCGCCATGAACCCGGTCGACCACCCGCTCGGTGGCGGTGAAGGCAAGAGCTCTGGCGGGCGCCACCCGGTCAGCCCGTGGGGCAAGCCGGAGGGCCGCACCCGTGCGGAGCACAAGCCTAGCGACCGGCTCATCGTCCGCAGGCGCAGCAAGAAGAAGCGGTAGGAGCACCTCACCATGCCTCGTAGCCTTAAGAAGGGCCCCTTCGTGGACGACCACCTGCTCAAGAAGGTGGACGGCCAGAACGAGAAGGGGACGCGGAACGTCATCAAAACGTGGTCGCGACGCTCCATGATCGTCCCGGCCATGCTGGGCCACACGATCGCGGTGCATGACGGCCGCAAGCACGTCCCGGTGTTCATCACCGAGGCGATGGTCGGCCACAAGCTCGGGGAGTTCGCTCCGACCCGCACGTTCCGCAGCCATGTCAGGGACGACCGCCGTAGTCGGCGTTAGGCCGCTACAGGCGACAGATACGGAGATATTGCGATGGAGGCTAGGGCAATGGCGCGGTACGTCCGCGTGACGCCGCGCAAGGCCCGCCGGGTCGTGGACATGATCCGCGGCATGCCCGCCGAGGAGGCGCAGGCCGTCCTGCAGTTCGCGCCGCAGGCGGCGAGCGCGCCGGTGCGCAAGGTGCTCGCGAGCGCCGTCGCGAACGCCGGGCAGGCCGGGCTTCCCGACGCCGGCTCCCTGGTGGTGAGCCGGGCCTGGGTCGACGAGGGGCCCACCCTCAAGCGGTTCCGGCCCCGCGCACAGGGCCGCGGCTACCGGATCCTGAAGCGGACCAGCCACATCACCGTAATCGTCTCCGACGAGACCAGCGCGTCAACCAGCAAGAGAGGAACTCGCTAGTGGGCCAGAAGGTGAACCCGCACGGGTTCCGGCTAGGTATCACCACCGACTTCAAGAGCCGGTGGTACGCCGACAAGCTGTACAAGGACTACGTCGCCGAGGACGTGGCGATCCGCCGGATGCTGCAGCGCGGCATGGAGCGCGCGGGCATCTCCAAGGTCGAGATCGAGCGGACCAGGGACCGGGTGCGGGTGGACATCCACACCGCGCGGCCCGGCATCGTCATCGGGCGCCGCGGCGCCGAGGCCGACCGGATCCGCAGCGACCTGGAGAAGCTCACCGCCAAGCAGATCCAGCTCAACATCCTCGAGGTGAAGAACCCCGAGGCCGACGCCCAGCTGGTCGCCCAGGGCGTGGCCGAGCAGCTGTCGAGCCGGGTGTCGTTCCGCCGCGCCATGCGCAAGGCCATGCAGACGGCCATGAAGGGCGGCGCCCGGGGCATCCGGGTGCAGTGCTCCGGCCGGCTCGGCGGTGCCGAGATGTCGCGGTCGGAGTTCTACCGCGAAGGCCGGGTGCCGCTGCACACGCTGCGCGCCGACATCGATTACGGCTTCTACGAGGCGCGCACGACGTTCGGCAGGATCGGCGTCAAGGTCTGGATCTACAAGGGCGACGCGCCGTCCACCCGGGCGGAGCGCGAGGCGTTCCAGGCTGCGCTGCGGGCCGGCCAGCGGCGGGACCGGGACCGAGACGGCCGCGGTGACCGCGACCGCGATCGTGACCGCCCGCCGCCGCGGCGCCGCCGCGGCGAGGGACCCGGCGCGGACGAGGTAACGGCGCGTGCCGCCGCCCCCGTCGAGGCCGTGGCCGGCGTGAGCGAGGAGGGCTGAGGAATGCTCATCCCGCGCAGGACCGCGCACCGCAAGCAGCACCGGCCGGACCGCCACGGCAAGGCCACCGGCGGCACCCGGGTGGCGTTCGGCGAGTACGGCATCCAGGCCCTGGAACACGCCTACGTGACCAACCGGCAGATCGAGGCCGCGCGTATCGCGATGACCCGGCACATCCGCCGTGGCGGAAAGGTGTGGATCAACATCTACCCGGACCGCCCGCTGACCAAGAAGCCCGCGGAGACCCGGATGGGCTCGGGCAAGGGTTCGCCGGAGTGGTGGATCGCCAACGTCAAGCCGGGGCGCGTCATGTTTGAGCTGTCGGGCGTGGCCGAGCCGGTGGCCAGGGAGGCGCTTCGCCGCGCGCAGCACAAGCTCCCGATGAAGACACGGTTCGTCAAACGTGAAGTGGGTGAGGCGTGATGGCTAAGGCCTTGACCGCCGCTGATCTGCGCAGCGCGACCGAGGAAGAGCTCGACGTCAAGCTGGCCGACGCGAAGACTGAGCTGTTCAACCTCCGGTTCCAGCACGCCACCGGCCAGCTGGAGAGCCACGGGCGGCTGCACGCCGTCCGCAAGGAGATCGCCCGCATCTACACGGTGAAGCGGGAGCGCGAGCTCGGCATCGTGACCGTGGCTGAGGAGGTGGAAGAGGACAGTGAGTGACACGAGCGAGCCCGCGAGTGCCCGCGGCTACCGCAAGGTCCGGGAGGGCGTCGTCGTCAGCGACAAGATGGACAAGACCGTCGTGGTCGAGGTCGAGGACCGGATCAAGCACCCCAGGTACGCGAAGATCATCCGCCGTACCAAGAGATACAAGGCACACGACGGCGAGAACGCCTGCGGCGTCGGCGACCGCGTCCGGCTCCTGGAGACCCGGCCGATGTCGGCGACCAAGCGCTGGCGGGTCGCCGAGATCCTCGAGAAAGCCAAGTAAAAGCCTCCGGGACATCCCGGAATAACCACCACCCGCCAGGCCGCCCGCGCGGCGGCCAGGCACCGCAAAAGCAGGAGTTGACGTGATCCAGCAGGAGTCGCGGCTCAAGGTCGCCGACAACACCGGAGCCAAGGAGATCTTGTGCATCCGCGTGCTCGGCGGCTCCGGCCGGCGATACGCGGGCATCGGCGATGTCATCGTGGCGACGGTGAAGGACGCGCTCCCCGGGGCCGGCGTCCGCAAAGGCGATGTGGTCAAGGCAGTGGTGGTGCGCACGCGGAAGGAACGCCGCCGCGGCGATGGCTCCTACATCCGTTTCGATGAGAACGCGGCCGTGCTGATCAGGGATGGCGGCGACCCCCGCGGCACCCGCATCTTCGGCCCCGTCGGCCGCGAGCTGCGGGAGAAGCGGTTCATGCGGATCATCTCGCTCGCCCCGGAGGTGCTGTAAGTGGTCAGGAAGACGCAGCCGGTGCCGAAGGGCAAGGCGCCGTCGATGAAGATCAAGAAGGGCGACGAGGTCGTGGTCATCGCCGGCCGCGACCGCGGCCGCGAGGGCAAGGTCATCGCCGCCTACCCGGACACGCAGCGGGTGCTCGTCCACGGCGTGAACATCATCCGCAAGAACACGAAGGTCAACTACCAGGGTCGCCGTGGCGCCAAGGAGGGCGGCATCGTGACCCAGGAGGCGCCGATCCACGTGAGCAACGTGGCGCTGATCGACCCGGACAGCAAAAAGGCGGCCCGGGCCGGCTACCAGGTCGACGACGCCGGCAAGAAGGTCCGGGTGTCCCGCGCGGGCGGTAAGGAAATCTGATGACAGCAACCACAACGGAGCAGGCCAGGGTGGAGCGCGTGCCACCCCGCCTGAAGGAGCGGTACCGCGAGGAGATCGCGCCCGCGCTGCGCGAGGAGTTCGGCTACGGCAACGTGATGCAGATCCCCAGCCTGGTGAAGATCTCGGTCAACATGGGGGTGGGGGAAGCCGCGCGGGACGCCAAGCTGATCGAGGGCGCGGTCAAGGACCTGGCCACCATCACCGGGCAGAAGCCCGCCGTGGCCCGGGCGAAGAAGTCCATCGCCCAGTTCAAGCTCCGGACCGGCATGCCGATCGGCGCGCACGTGACGCTGCGCGGCGACCGCATGTGGGAGTTCCTCGACCGGCTGCTCACGCTCGCGCTGCCGCGGATCAGGGACTTCCGCGGGCTGTCGGACCGGCAGTTCGACGGCCGGGGCAACTACACCTTCGGCCTGACCGAGCAGCTGATGTTCCACGAAATCAACCCCGACCAGGTGGACCGCCAGCGCGGCATGGACGTGACCGTGGTCACGACGGCCACCACCGACAAAGAGGGCCGCGCGCTGCTGCGCCGGCTCGGATTTCCATTCAGGGAGAACTGACCAGTGGCGAAGAAGTCGCTGATCGCTAAGGCGAAGCGCAAGCCCAAGTTCGGCGTGCGCGCCTACACCAGGTGCGCCCGCTGCGGACGGCCGCGCGCGGTGTACCGGAGGTTCGGCCTGTGCCGGATCTGCTTCCGGACCATGGCGCACCGCGGCGAGCTGCCCGGCATCACCAAGTCCAGCTGGTAGGAAGCTCGCATGCCAGCCAGACCACGACCAACCCGGGTGCCGCAGGCGCCCGCTGACCACGCCGAAGGTCCCGCAGGGGAAACCGCGGCGAGGAGGGCCACCAGGCCATGACGATGACCGACCCGATCGCAGACATGCTGACCCGTCTGCGCAATGCCAACGCGGCATACCAGGATTCCGTGAGTATGCCCTACTCCAAGGTCAAGGCCCGCATCGCCGAGATCCTCCAGCGGGAGGGCTACATCGGCGGGTGGGACGTCACCGACGCCGAGGTTGGCAAGAACCTGGTGATCGGGCTCAAGTACGGCCCGGCGCGGGAGCGCTCGATCGCCGGGCTCAAGCGCGTATCCAAGCCGGGCCTCCGGGTGTACGCGAAAAAGGACAACCTGCCGCGGGTGCTCGGCGGCCTGGGCATCGCCATCATCTCCACCTCGGGTGGCTTGTTGACCGACCGGCAGGCGGTCAGGCACGGCGTAGGCGGGGAAGTCCTCGCCTACGTCTGGTGAGGAGAGCGCGATGTCACGAATCGGACGGCTTCCAGTGGTGATCCCGAATGGCGTCGACGTCACGATCACCGGGCGCGAGGTGACCGTCCGCGGTCCCAAGGGCCAGCTGTCGCTTGAGGTGGCCGAGCCCATCGAGGTCGCCCAGAACGACGGCGTCATCACGGTGACCCGGCCCAGCGACGAGGGCAGGGTCCGGGCGCTGCACGGCCTGTCCCGCACCCTGGTCGCCAACATGGTGACCGGCGTGACCGAGGGGTACCGCAAGACGCTTGAGATCGTCGGGGTCGGCTACCGCGTTCAGGCCAAGGGCAGCGGGGTGGAGTTCTCGCTCGGCTTCAGCCACCCGGTGCCGGTCACCCCGCCCGACGGGGTGACCTTGCGGGTGGAGACGCCCACCAGGCTCGTGGTCGAGGGCATCGACAAGCAGCAGGTCGGCGAAGTCGCCGCCAACATACGCAAGCTCCGCAAGCCCGACCCGTACAAGGGCAAGGGCGTGCGGTACGCCGGAGAGCAGATCCGCCGCAAGGTCGGAAAGGCTGGGAAGTAAGACATGGCTGTCACCACTAGCCGGAGGCGCCGGCACAGCGGGGCCCGCGCGGCCGCGCGGGCCAAGCGGCACCTGCGCGTGCGCAAGAAGGTCACCGGCAGCGCGACCCGTCCCCGGCTGGCCGTCAAACGGTCAGCCAGGCACATCTTTGCCCAGCTCGTGGACGACGGCGCGGGGCACACCCTCGCGTCGGCTTCGACCCTGGACCCGGACGTGCGGGGCACCGAGGGCGACAAGAAGGCCAGGGCGCACAAGGTCGGCCAGCTGCTGGCCAGCCGTGCCCTCGCGGCCGGGATCACCGCGGTCGTCTTCGACCGGGGCGGCTACGCCTACCACGGGCGGGTGGCCGCACTGGCCGATGGCGCACGGGAAGGCGGGTTGTCGCTGTGATGCGTACTGCACTTTCTTGGTCTAACAATGGAAGGAACTACTGATGGCAGCTCCCCGGAGGGGTAGTGGCGGCGGTGAGCGGCGCGAGCGGCGCGACGACCGCCGTGGCGGAGCCGACAAGGGCACCGCGTATCTCGAGCGCGTCGTGACCATCAACCGGGTGGCCAAGGTCGTCCAGGGAGGCCGGCGCTTCAGCTTCACCGCCCTGGTGGTCGTCGGCGACGGCAACGGCATGGTCGGCGTGGGCTACGGCAAGGCGAAGGAGGTGCCCGCCGCGATCGCCAAGGGCGTCGAGGCGGCGAAGAAGCAGTTCTTCCGGGTTCCCCGCATCGGCGGCACGATCCCGCACACCGTCCAGGGCGAGGCCGCGGCCGGCGTGGTGCTGCTCAAGCCCGCGAGCCCCGGCACCGGCGTCATCGCGGGCGGTCCGGTGCGGGCCGTCCTAGAGTGCGCCGGCGTGCACGACGTGCTCTCCCGGTCGCTCGGATCCTCCAACCCGATCAACGTGGTGCACGCCACCGTCGCGGCGCTCAAGGGCCTGTCCCGGCCCGAGGAGATCGCGGCCAAGCGCGGGCTCCCGATCGAGGACGTCGCACCGGCGGCCATGCTGCGCGCTCGCGCCGCGGCGGCCAGCGCCGCGGCGAGCACGGGCTGAGCGGGGCGCGGGCATGGCACAGCTGAAGGTAACCCAGACCAAGTCGCGGATCGGCGGCACTAAACGGCAGCGTGATTCGTTGCGTTCACTGGGGCTGCGGCGCATCGGCGCCGTGGTCATCAGGGAGGACAAGCCCGAGGTCCGGGGCATGATTCAGACGGTGCGCCATCTGGTCGCCGTTGAGGAGGTGGACTGATCATGGCAGGCGCGGACGAGGGCCGCGAGAAGGCCAGCGGCGCTGGCCTCCGGCTCCATCATCTGCGCCCCGCTCCCGGCGCGCGCACCGCGCGCACCCGGGTGGGCCGTGGTGATGCGTCCAAGGGCAAGACCGCGGGCCGGGGCACGAAGGGCACCAAGGCCAGGGACCGGGTGCCGGCCAGCTTCGAGGGCGGCCAGATGCCGCTGCACCGGCGGCTGCCGCAGCTGAAGGGCTTCTCCAACCTCCGGTTCAGGACCACCTACCAGGTCGTCAACACCGGCCGGCTGGCCGAGCTCTACCCCGAGGGCGGCGACGTCACCCCCGAGGACCTGGCCGCCAAGGGCGCGGTGCGCGCGGGCGAGCTGGTCAAGGTGCTTGGCACGGGCGACGTGAGCACGCCGCTGCGGGTGACCGCGCACGCCTTCTCGGCCTCCGCCAAGGAGAAGATCACCGCGGTCGGCGGCACCGTCACGACCCTGTGATCGGGCCGTGATGACCAGCATTTATGTAACCTGCGGCGGGGCTGCCGGGAAGCATAGCCTGGCCGGGGGGCAATCTCGCGCGGGTACCGACCGCTTGTGCACGGCTGTTACAGTGCAGCGAGCGCGTGACATCGCGGCGAGGCGCGGCGCGCCTGTGCGGCAGGCGTCGGGCGCGGACCTAGCTCCTTCTAACTGAGGACGGCGCATGCTCACCGGGTTCCTGCGGGCGTTCCGGACGCCAGACCTGCGCCGGAAGCTGCTTTTCACGATCTTCATCATCGGGGTGTTCCGGCTGGGCGCGGCGCTGCCCACCCCCGGCATCTCCGAGAAGGCAGTCAACGCCTGCATCGGGGCGGCCAGCCACAACGGCGGCAGCGTCTACCAGCTGGTGAACCTGTTCAGCGGCGGTGCGCTGTTCCGGCTGTCGGTGTTCGCCCTGGGCATCATGCCCTACATCACCGCCAGCATCATTCTGCAGCTCCTCGCGGTGGTGATCCCGCGGCTTGAGACGTTGCGCAAGGAGGGGCAGTCCGGCCAGAACAGGATCACCCAGTACACCCGGTACCTCACCGTCGGCCTCGCCATCTTGCAGTCTACCGGCATCGTCGCCCTGGCCAGGTCGGGCAAGCTGTTCCAGAGCGTCCTGCAGTGCAACCAGTCCCTCATCCCCAACCCGTCCATCTTCACGATCACCACGATGGTGATCTGCATGACCGCGGGGACCGCGGTCATCATGTGGCTCGGCGAGCTGATCACCGACCGCGGCGTCGGCAACGGCATGTCTCTGATGATCTTCACCCAGGTCATCGCCGTGATCCCGGGCGAGATGCTCAACATCCGGACTTCCAGGGGCAACTTCACCTTCGGCGTCGTCCTGCTGGTCGGGGTCGCCATCATCGCGTTCGTGGCGTTCATGGAACAGGCGCAGCGGCGGATCCCGGTGCAGTACGCCAAGCGGATGGTCGGCCGCCGGATGTACGGCGGGACGTCGACCTACATCCCGCTCAAGGTGAACCAGGCCGGCGTCATCCCGGTCATCTTCGCCTCGTCGCTGCTCTACATCCCGCAGCTGGCCGCCTCGTTGTTCGGCAACCAGACCCACCCCCAGGTGTGGTTCAAGTGGATCGAGACGTACATGGTGCGCGGCGACTCACCGATCTACATGGGGACCTTCTTCCTGCTCATCGTCTTCTTCACGTACTTCTACGTGGCGATCACGTTCAACCCGACCGAGGTCGCCGACAACATGAAGAAGTACGGCGGGTTCATCCCCGGCATCCGCCCGGGTCGGCCAACGGCCGAGTACCTCAACTTCGTGCTCACTCGGCTCACCGCTCCCGGCTCGGTATACCTGGGCGTGATCGCGCTCATTCCGATGATCGCGCTGGCGCTCGTCGGGGCGACCCAGAACTTCCCGTTCGGCGGGACGAGCATCCTGATCGCGGTGGGGGTGGGCCTGGACACGGTGAAGCAGATCGAGAGCCAGCTTCAGCAGCGTAACTACGAGGGCTTCCTTCGGTAGTGCGCGTCGTCCTCGTGGGCCCCCCTGGTGCGGGCAAGGGGACACAGGCCCAGTTCCTGGCGTCGCACCTGTCCATCCCGAAGATCTCGACAGGTGACATCTTCCGAGACAACGTCAGTCACGGGACCGCCCTCGGCCGCCGGGCCCAGGCGTTCATGGAGCGCGGCGACCTAGTGCCCGATGAGGTGACCATCGCGATGGTCACCGACCGGCTGGCCGACGACGACGCGCAGACGGGGTTTCTCCTCGACGGCTTCCCCCGGAACCTGCCGCAGGCGGAGACGCTCAAGAAGATGCTGGCGTCCTGGGACACCAAGCTGGACGTGGTGCTGGAACTGGTGGTGGACGACGATGAGGTGGTCCGGCGCCTGTCCGAGCGGCGCACGTGCCGGCGGTGCGGGCGCACCTGGCACCTCTCCTTCGACCCGCCGATCCAGCCGGGGATCTGCGACGACTGCGGCGGGGAACTCTTCCAGCGCGACGACGATCGCGAGGAGACCATCCGGCACCGGCTCGAGGTGTACCAGGAGCAGACCACGCCGCTGGTCGCGTTCTACGCCGATGAGGGCACCTTGCTCGGCCTCGACGCCACCGGACCGGTAGACGAGATCACCGAGCGTGCCCTGGGCGCGCTGCGCCGGTTCATGCGCTGACGTACCGTGTGAGTGGGATCCGGAGGCGTGATGCGAATCAGGCACGAGCCGGGCGTGCAGGTCAAGACGCCGGCGCAACTGGACGCCATGTGGGAGGCGGGCCAGGTGGTGGCGGCCGCCCTCCGGGCGGCCGCGGCGGCCGTGGTGCCCGGCGCCAGCACCGCCTCCCTGGATGAGATCGCCGCGGCGGAGATCGCGGCGGCCGGTGCCGTCCCGTCGTTCCTCGGCTACCACGGCTTCCCCGCCACGATCTGCGCAAGCGTCAACGACGAGATCGTGCACGGCATCCCGAGCGCCGCGCGGGTGCTGGACGACGGTGACGTGGTGTCCATCGACTGCGGTGCCAGCGTCGGTGGCTGGCACGCCGACGCCGCCGTGACCGTTGGCGTCGGCGCCATCTCCGCCGAGCTCACCAAGCTACTCGGGGACTGCGAACAGGCGCTGTGGGCGGGTCTCGCCGTGGCCCGGCCCGGCGCGCACCTTTCCGACATCTCGCACGCGGTGGAGCGCTCCGTCCGGGCCGCCGGCGCCTACGGCATCGTCGAGGACTACGTGGGCCACGGCATCGGCAGCGAGATGCACATGGAGCCGGCGGTGCCCAACTACGGCAAGCCCGGGCGGGGCCCGGTGCTGGCCGAGGGCATGGCGCTGGCCATCGAGCCGCTCCTGGTCCTTGGCGGCCCGCACACCCGGCTGCTCGACGACGGCTGGACCGTGGTGAGTGAGGATGGCGGCTGGGCCGCCCATTTCGAGCACACGGTCGCCATCACGGCGGATGGGCCGTGGGTGCTGACAGCCAGCTACCGCCCTCCAGCGGCTGCCCTCGCCGGCGACGATGTCATAGTCCGTGCCGCGGAACCCGCCGCGCGGCCGCGTCCGGCCAGCTGAGGAGGAGGCCAATGGCCAATGATCCCAGGATCCGCGCCTCTGACGCGGACCGCGACCGGACCGCCGCGCTGCTGCGCGAGCACCACGCGGCGGGCAGGCTGACCGCCGAGGAGTTCCAGGAGCGCCTCGACCAGGCCTACGCGGCGAAGACCCTGGGTGAACTGGACCAGTTGCTGGCCGATCTGCCGGCCATCGACCTGTACCACCTGCCCGACCGTTCCGTGGAACGCCGCGGCGGCCCGCCCCGCCCGGGCCTGCCGTGGCTGCTCGCGCCCCGCATGGGCCCCCGGCTATCACCGGCCTGGCGGACGGCCTGGGCCTCCTGGGCCACGGTAAGCCTCATCGCCTTCCTGGCCTGGCTGCTCAGCGGGCACCCCGGCAACCTGTGGTTTCTCTGGGTGGCCGGGCCGTACGGCCTCATCCTGTGCGGGCGCTGGATGAACGGCGGCTCGCCGCATGGCAGCGCCCGCCGCCGCCGGCGGTGGTGAAAATGGGGCGGGGTGGTGGGGTCGGAGCCAGCGGAGCGCGGGGTGGTGGGGTCGAAGCCAGCGGAGCGCGGGGTGGTGGGGTCGAAGCCAGCAGAGCGCGGGGTGGCGGGGTCGGAGGCAGCAGAGCTTGGGGAATGTTCCGGCCGGTCCTTGCGTTCGCATTGTCAGCCGACGTCACGTAGACTCTCTGGCGGCCCGCAGTTTCTCCTGCCCGGTTTAGGCCGAAAGCGCGGGGGTGGCGTTGGGGCGGGCCGTCCGCATCCGGTGACCTTCTCAGCATGTGCCCGGTCGCGGTCAAGCCTGACAACCACGAGAACTACTGCGGCGAGGCACGGAAACGAATACGCCGTGAGCGGCCGGCAAAGGCCGGACGCTGGCGACCGAGAGTGAAGCGCGGAGGACATGCCCAAGAAAGATGGCGCCATCGAGATCGAAGGCAGGATCGTCGAGTCACTACCGAATGCCTTCTTCCGGGTGGAGCTGGATAACGGGCACAAGGTCCTGGCTCACATCAGCGGGAAGATGCGGATGCACTACATCCGGATCCTCCCGGACGATCGGGTGGTCGTGGAGCTGAGTCCCTACGACCTGAGCCGTGGCCGCATTGTCTACAGGTACAAGTGAGGAGACCGGGATGAAGGTCAAGCCGAGCGTGAAGAAGATCTGCAGCAAATGCCGGATCATCCGCCGGCATGGCCGCGTCATGGTCATCTGCGCCGACCCGAGGCACAAGCAGCGCCAAGGGTAACGCGGAGCCAGGCGCACCACAGCCCTTACCAGGCCAGCCCTGGTGAGGGCAGCCCCCGGAAGGAGGCCGGGGCCCGCCCTGGGCAGGGGCAGGGCGTGGTGTGCAAGACCTCCACGAAGACAAGGAGCACTGCCCGCACATGGCACGCTTGGTTGGTGTCGACCTCCCGCGCGACAAGCGCCTTGAGGTTGCCCTCACCTACATTTACGGGGTAGGGCGTACCCGCGCCCGCCAGACGCTCGAGGCGACCGGCGTCAGCGGGGACATCCGGGTGCACGACCTGTCCGACGACGACCTCGTCAAGCTCCGCGACTGGATCGACGCCACCTACCGGGTAGAAGGTGACCTCCGCCGCGAGGTGCAGGCGGACATTCGCCGAAAGGTGGAGATTGGCTCCTATCAGGGCATCCGTCACCGCCGGGGATTGCCGGTCCACGGCCAGCGGACCCAGACCAATGCCCGCACCCGCAAGGGCCGTAAGAAGACGGTGGCCGGCAAGAAGAAGGCCGGGAAGAAGTAACCGAGTAGTCCGCACGCCGGACCGACGACCTCTCGAACAGGAAGCAGATGCCGCCTAAGAGCCGCACGGGCGCCAAGAAGGTGCGCCGTAAGGAACGCAAGAACATAGCCCACGGGCATGCCCATATCCGGAGCACGTTCAACAACACGATCGTGTCCATCACCGACCCCGTCGGCAATGTCATCTCCTGGGCTTCGTCCGGTCAAGTCGGGTTCAAGGGGTCGCGCAAGTCGACGCCGTACGCCGCCCAGATGGCGGCCGAGGCGGCCGCCCGCCGCGCCATGGAGCACGGCATGCGGAAGGTCGATGTGTTCGTGAAGGGCCCCGGCTCGGGGCGGGAGACCGCGATCCGCTCGCTGCAGGCAACCGGCCTGGAGGTTGGGTCCATCCAGGACGTCACCCCGGTCCCGCACAACGGCTGCCGGCCCCCCAAGCGGCGCCGGGTCTGAGAGGAACTGAAATATGGCTCGGTATACGGGACCGGACTGCAAGCGGTGCCGCCGCGAGAAGATGAAGCTTTTCCTGAAGGGCGCCAAGTGCGACTCGCCCAAGTGCCCCATCGAGATCCGGCCGTACCCGCCGGGTGAGCACGGGCGCAACCGGCCCAAGGAGAACGAGTATCTGCTCCAGACCCGGGAAAAGCAGAAGACCAAGCGGATTTACGGGGTGCTGGAGCGGCAGTTCCACGGCTACTACGAAGAGGCCTCCCGCAGGCGCGGCAAGACCGGCGACAACCTGCTCCAGATCCTGGAGAGCCGGCTCGACAACGTGGTCTACCGGGCCGGGTTCGCCAAGAGCAGGGACATGGCCCGCCAGCTGGTCCGGCACGGGCACTTCCTGGTCAACGGCAGGAAGGTGGACATTCCGTCCTACCAGGTCGGCGAGAGCGACATCGTCGAGGTGAGCCCGAAGTCGCTGGAGCTGACGCCGTTCATCGTGGCCAGGGCCGAGGCCGGCGAGCGGCAGGTGCCAGCCTGGCTGGAGGTCATCCCGGACAAGATGCGCGTGCTGGTGCACAGCACGCCGGCCCGCGCCCAGATCGACACGCAGGTGCAAGAGCAGCTCATCGTCGAGCTGTACTCGAAGTAAGAGAGTCAGGCCCGCTCGCATCGCGCCAGCGGGCCGCCGGCGCCGAAGGCGGCCGCCGGCAGAGCGCGGCGTCATATAGCGGGCGCCGCGGAAAGGGGTAGTCATGCTCATCGCCCAGCGTCCAACCCTGACCGAAGAGACGGTGGATGAGTTCCGCTCACGGTTCGTCATCGAGCCGCTGGAGCCGGGTTTCGGGTACACCATCGGGAACTCCCTGCGGCGGACCCTGCTGTCGTCGATCCCCGGCGCGGCGGTCACCAGCATCAGGATCGAAGGCGTGCTGCACGAGTTCTCGACCGTGGCCGGGATGACCGAGGACGTCACCGACATCATCCTGAACCTGAAGGAACTCGTCGTCTCGTCCGAGCAGGACGAGCCGGTCGTCATGTACCTGCGCAAGCAGGGCCCGGGCGAGGTCACGGCCGCCGACATCGCGCCGCCGGCCGGTGTCGAGGTGCACAACCCGGCCCTGCACATCGCCGCCCTCAACGGCAAGGGCAAGCTGGAGATGGAACTGACGGTCGAGCGCGGGCGCGGCTACGTGTCCGCCGCCCAGAACAAGCAGCCCGGGCAGGAGATCGGCCGCATCCCGATCGACTCGATCTACTCGCCGGTGCTGCGCGTCACCTACAAGGTGGAGGCGACCCGAGTCGAGCAGCGCACCGACTTCGACCGGCTGATCGTCGACGTCGAGACCAAGCCGTCCATGCGGCCGCGGGACGCGGTCGCGAGCGCGGGCAAGACCCTGGTCGAGCTGTTCGGCCTGGCCCGCGAGCTCAACCTCGACGCCGAGGGCATCGACATCGGCCCGTCGCCTACCGATGCCGCGCTCGCCGCGGACCTGGCGCTGCCGATCGAGGAGCTCAACCTGACGGTCCGCTCCTACAACTGCCTTAAGCGCGAGGGCATCCACACCGTGGGAGAGCTTGTCGCCCGCAGTGAGCAGGACCTGCTCGACATCCGCAACTTCGGCGCCAAGTCGATCGAGGAGGTCAAGCAGAAGCTGGCCGACATGGGGCTGACCCTCAAGGACTCCCCGCCGGGATTCGACCCCGGCGCCGCCGTCGACACCTACAGCGCCGACGACGACGAGAGCTACGTCGAGACCGAGCAGTACTGACACCCCGGGGGATGACCCTGAGGTAGCGAACCCGAGGAGAACGCTTCAATGCCCACGCCCACCAGGGGCCGGCGGCTGGGTGGCAGCTCCGCCCATCAGCGGCACATCCTGGCGAACCTCGCCACCGCCCTGTTCGAGCATGGCAAGATCACTACGACCGAGGCGAAGGCACGGCGGCTCCGGCCGTACGCGGAGCGCCTGATCACCTTCGCCAAGCGGGGTGACCTGCACGCGCGGCGCGAGGTGCTCACCGTGGTCACCGACAAGGGCGTCGTGCATACCCTGTTCACCGAGATCGGCCCGCGGTTCGCCAGCCGCGACGGCGGGTACACGCGGATCACCAAGATCGGGCCGCGCAAGGGTGACAACGCGCCGCTTGCCGTCATCGAGCTCGTCGCGGAAGAGGCCACGGCGGCGCCGTCACGGCGGCGCCGTCCCCGCCGCGCGGCCGCGGCGGTGTCAGCCCGCGCGTCCCAGCCCAAGGCCGAGGCGCAGCCCGCGGCTCCGGTGGAGGACGAGGCTGCCCCGGCCGAGGACGTGGCCGCTGAGGACGCTGCTGGGCAGGACGTGGCGGCCGAGGACTCCGCCGCTGACGCCGAGCCCGAGGAGGCCGTGGACGAGGACGTGACGGACGAAGACGCGGCCGAGGGGGAGCCTGACTAACGGAGAGGCGGTCCGGGTTCGGCTCGACGTCGGGTACGACGGATCGGGCTTCTCCGGGTGGGCGCGCCAGCCCGGCCAGCGGACCGTCCAGGAGACCCTGGAAGACGCGCTGGCCCGAATGCTGCGCCTGCCGGCGACGCCGGCCCTGACCGTGGCAGGCCGCACCGACGCGGGCGTGCACGCTCGCGGGCAGGTGGCGCACTGCGACGTTCCCGCCGCCCACTGGGCACGGGGCGGGGACACGGCGGGCCGGCGGCTGGCCCGGCTGCTGCCGGCCGACGTCCGGGTGCACCGGATCGTTCCGGCGCCCGCGGGCTTTGACGCGCGGTTCTCCGCCATCTGGCGGCGCTACGCCTACCGGGTCTGCGACGACAGCGTGGCGGCGGACCCGCTGGCGCGCGGGGTCACCCTCTGGTACCGCCGGGCGCTCGACGTCGCGGCCATGAACGAGGCGGCCCAGGCGTGCCTGGGCGAGCACGACTTCGCCGCGTTCTGCCGCCGCCGTCAGGGAGCCAGCACGGTGCGCACGCTCCTTCGGCTCGACTGGGCGCGAACGGCGCCGTGGCTGGCCGAGGCGACAGTGGTGGCGGACGCGTTCTGCCACAACATGGTGCGCGCCCTGATCGGCGCCCTGCTGCGGGTCGGCGAGGGCAGCAGGCCGGCCGGCTGGCCAGCCCAGGTCCTCGCGGCCGCGGTCCGGGATCCCGGGGTGCCCGTGGCGCCGCCGCACGGCCTCTGCCTGGAGGAGGTCGGCTATCCTCCCGACGCCGGGCTGGCCGCCCGTGCGGCCGCCGCCCGCGCCTTTCGGGGGTTACTGGCACTTAAGGGTGGCCGGTCACCATGCGCCTGGACAGGCTGAGGTTCGCGGTTCCCGCGATGAGGCCGTTCGAGAAATCCACGAGCTGTTCGCGCTGGCTCTTGCCTGATGGCGCGTGCAGGTTGGCGAACTCGGTCCAGATCAGTATCAGGTAGTGCCCCTTGACGTCGGCCTCCTCGATGCCCGTCCCCTGGGTGAGCATGTGAGTGGGGCCGTGCGCGGCCGGTAGCTGCTTGATGAACTGGGTGGACCCGGAGATCGTGCCCACGTGCCCGGCCGCCGTGGCGTCGCTGAGGTTCAGCACCCCCACGGTGGCCATGTACTTGCGGTCCGTGGACAGGTAGCTGGCCCGCAGCACCTGGGTGCAGTCGGCCTTGCGGACGGCGGCGGCCAAGGCCGACCCGAACACCTCCCGCGAACAATTGGTGCTGGCCCTGTCCACCGTCCGGACCCCGGCGGCGCCAAGGGCCGAGAACTTCGCCGGGAAGAGCTCGGAGACAGTCAGCGGCAGCGGGTCCTGGGCACGGCTCTCGATGTGCTTCCACGGTCCCAGCGTCGCCGAGGCGCTGGGCGACGCGGTGTGCCGCGCCGCCGATGTGTGCCCAGCGTTCGGCGCGGGCTTGGCGATGAAGCGGATGTAGGCGGCCACCACGAGGATCACCACGAGAACGGGCGTGAGCAGCAGCGCGGTCATCAGGACGGGGCGCCGTTTGCGCGGCCTGCCCGCGCGACGGCCGGTGCGGGAGGCGGCGGCGCGGGAGCGGCGGCCGCCGTCGTCCTCGCCAGGCTCCCGCGCCACCCGCCGCGGAGCGAGGGTGCCTGTCCGCTGGGCGGACTCGCGCGGCAGCACCGGCTCGCGCGGGATGGCGGACTCGCGCGGCAGTACCGGCTCGCGGGGTATGGCGGACTCGCGGGGAATGGCGGACTCGCGGGGCAGCACCGGCTCGCGCGGGATGGCGGTCTCGCGGGGGATCGCGGACTCGCGGGGGATCGCGGACTCGCGGGGCAGCACCGGCTCGCGGGGGATCGCGGACTCGCGGGGTATGGCGGACTCGCGCGGCAGTACCGGCTCGCGGGGGATGGCGGTCTCGCGCGGCAGCGCCGGCTCGCGCGGGATGGCCGGCCCGCGCGGTGCGAGCCCTCGCCGTGCGGGCGCAGCTATCCGGGCGCTCAGGCCTGCCCCGCCGCGCTCGCGGCCAGGCGACCCCGGGCGTCCAGGGTCCGCGGGCCGTCCCGCGTCCGCAGGCTGCCCCGCGTCCGCAGGGCGGGTGTCGGCCGTCCTTTGACGCATCGGGCCGGTGCTGCCCGTGTGCGAGCCCCAGTCCCGGCCGGCGCGGGCCGGTGCCCACCCATCGCCCCGCTGATCTTCGTCGATGGCCGCGAAGGTCTGCGTCGCGGTAGCGTCCGCGGACGGGTCGCTGACGGCGAGCGCGGAGTACCCCGGCTCGGCGTCCGCCTCTCCAGGGCCGCCGGGGACCCGGATGCCGAGCCAGGTGGCCCGGGTGGACGCGCGGTTCCACGGCGAGAAGTGGCCCGGCGGGTACACCGGGTCGGCTTGGCCGGGCGGCGGCGGGAACCCGCTGATGGGTCCGCGCAGCCCCCGGCCCCTGCCGCGGGCAGGGGCCGCACGGGATGGGGCCGCAGGGGAGGTCCGGCGGGGGCCGATAGCGTCTCCAGAAGCCTCAGAGCGCCCGGCACGGGCATCTGCGCCGGGCGCCGCCCGGGGCGGCAGCCCGTGAGCGCCTAGACCGGTCCCGGGGGCCCGGGACGTCAGGGGCCGGTCATCCGTGCCGAAACCGGGGGCCCGCGGCGGCGGCGCGCCACCGGTCGCCGGGAACCCGTTGCTCCCCGCCCCGGTGCCGGCCATCTGGTCAGGAGCGAGGGCACCCGGTGCGCCAGCGCCAGCCCGGACACGCCGGGGCTGACCGTCCTGCACATCCGGATAGCCCATGGCGCGAGCGTATCCTTCTGGGCGGCTCGCATAGCGCGGTCAGGCATTTTCGGTCCTGCTGTGCTCACTTTGACCGCCGGAGACGGTGCCCGGTATCCTGATCGGACGTCCATGCGCATCAGCACGCCTGCGGTGCCCCCGCTCAGCGGTAGGTCGTGCGGCAGCAGGTGCGGCGGACTCCCTCGCTGCCGGGCTCGCCCAGGGCGCGGGCCCACGAACAGGTCCCACAGATGAAGGCTTACGACTGTGCGCACTTTCAGCCCCAAGGCCGCTGACATCCAGCGTCAGTGGCACGTCATCGACGCCTCAGATGTCGTGCTCGGCCGTCTGGCCAGCCATGTGGCGATCCTCCTGCGAGGCAAGCACAAGCCCATCTTCGCGCCCCACTTGGACACCGGTGACTTCGTGATCGTGGTGAACGCGTCGAAGGTCGCGCTGACCGGCACCAAGCTCACCGACAAGCGGGTGTACCGGCACTCGGGCTACCCCGGCGGCATTCGTTCTGTGACTTATGGAGAGCTGCTCGCCAAGCACCCCGAGCGGCTGGTGGAGGGAGCGGTCAGGGGAATGCTGCCCAAGAACACCCTGGGCAGGAGCATGCTGCGCAAGCTCAAGGTGTACCCAGGGCCGGACCATCCGCACCAGGCGCAACAGCCCGTCCCGTTCACGATCACCCAGATCGCACAGGAAGCGCGAGGAAAGTAACGTGGCTGAGCCCACTGGCACGGAGACCCTCGACGAGGGCCTTAACGAGCACCTAGACGAAGACGCCGCAGCCCCCTCGGAGTACACCACCGAGACCGGTCCCGAGGAGCCCGGCCGCCGGTCGGCGCCGCGGCCCGTCGTGACGGGCAAGGCACTGGGTACGGGCCGCCGCAAGGAGGCGATCGCGCGGGTCCGCATCGCCCCCGGCACCGGGCAGTGGCTGATCAACGACCGGCCGCTGGAGGTGTTTTTCCCGAACAAGGTCCACCAGCAGCTCATCAGCGAGCCGCTGGTGACGCTCGGGGCCGAGAGCCAGTTCGACGTGATCGCCCGGGTCTCCGGGGGCGGTGTGACCGGCCAGGCGGGGGCGCTGCGCCTGGGGATCGCGCGCGCGCTTACCCTCGTTGACCCGGAGAACCGGGCCACCCTGAAGCGGGCTGGCTTCCTGACCCGGGACGCGCGGATCAAGGAGCGCAAGAAGTACGGGCTGAAGAAGGCCCGGAAGGCGCCGCAGTACTCCAAGAGGTAGCACCGGAAGCGGGACACGACATTTCCGGAAAGCCACGCACGCCGACCACGGGGGACCCTTTCATGGGCCGGCTCTTCGGCACCGATGGCGTTAGGGGCGTTGCGGGAGAGGACCTGACCGGCCAGCTGGCGATGGACCTTGCCGCCGCAGCGGCCGGGCTGCTGCAGGACGAGCGCGCCGGCACCGCGGCCCAGGCCAACGGCACCCGGCCGGTCGCCGTCGTTGGCCGCGACCCGCGGGCATCCGGCGAGTTCCTCGAGGCCGCAGTGGTGGCCGGCCTGGCTGGCGCTGGCGTGGACGTGCTGCGCCTCGGCGTGATCCCCACGCCGGGCGTCGCCCATCTGACCGCCGAGCTTGGGGCCGACCTCGGCATCATGCTCTCGGCCAGCCACAACCCGGCAGCGGACAACGGGATCAAGCTGTTCGCACGGGGCGGGTTCAAGCTGCCCGATGCCGCCGAAGACGAGATCGAGGCCCGCCTGGCCAGCCCCGGACGGGCCCGGCCCGGCCCGCCCGCCGGCGGCTTTGGCCGGGTCCGCGACGCCCGCGGCGAGCGGGAGCGCTACCTCGCCCACCTGCTGGCCGCTCAGCCCGCGGCCGGGGAGCGCGCCGCGCCGCTGGCGGGCATGCGGGTCGTCGTCGACTGCGCCCACGGCGCCGCTTCGGAACTCGCTCCGGCGCTGTTGCGGCGGGCGGGCGCCGCGGTGATCGCCATCGGCGCCGAGCCCGACGGCGAGAACATCAACGCCGGCTGCGGCTCCACGCACCTGGAGAACCTGGCGGCCGCCGTGGTCGAGCTCGGCGCCGACGCCGGCATCGCGCACGACGGCGACGCCGACCGGTGCCTGGCGGTCGACGCGGCCGGCGAGGTCGTCGACGGGGACCAGATACTGGCGGTGCTCGCGCTGGGCCTCAAGGCCCGTCACCAGCTGGCCGGCGACACGGTGGTGGCCACGGTCATGTCGAATCTGGGCTTCCGGCTGGCCATGGCGGAGGCGGGCATCACCGTGGTCGAGACCGCCGTGGGCGACAGGTACGTCCTCGAGGCGATGCGGGCCGGCCGGTTCGTGCTCGGCGGCGAGCAGTCCGGGCACATCATCATGCTGGACCACGCGACCACCGGCGACGGCCTGCTCACCGCGCTGCACCTGCTCGCCGCCGTGGCGCCCGACGGAGTGACGCTGGCGGGCCTGGCCCGGGTCATGACCCGGTACCCGCAGGTGCTGGTCAACGTCGGCGGGGTGGACAAGGCGCGGGCCGCCGAGTCGCCGGAGCTGGCCGCCGCGGTCGCCGCCGCAAGCGCGGAGCTGGGCAGCTCCGGCCGCGTGCTGGTACGGCCGAGCGGCACCGAGCCCGCGGTCCGCATCATGGTCGAGGCCACGGACCCCCACCACGCCAAGCACCTGGCAAACTCTCTCGCAGCGGTGGTCCGCGCAGTCTCCTAGCGAGGCTCTCGCGGCGGCTAGGTCGGCCCATTTCATGATCCGGTAGGCTTTTCGCCCTCGCAGAGGCAAAAACCCTACCGGATCATGGTTTTCCACAGGGGCGGCGATTCCAGCTAGTTGTCCACAGAGGCGGTGACCGCGGTGGCAGCGCCAGCCCGGCAGGCTCACCATGCTGCGCATGGTGGATGACGTTCTAGCTGGCGCGCGTGACCTGCTGCACCGCCAAGGTGGCGTGCTTACCCGGACGCAGGCGCTCGATGCCGGGCTGACCAGCAAGGCGATCGAGGTCAAGCTCCGCAGCGGGCGCTGGCAGCGGCTGCATACGGGCGTCTACGCGACCTTCAGCGGCGAGCCGCCACGGAGCGCCCAGCTCTGGGCGGCCGTGCTCCGGGCCGGCTGCGGGGCGGTGTTGAGTCACCAGACCGCGGCCGAACTCCACGGCCTGTTAGCGGTTCCCGCGCCGGTGATCCACGTGACGGTCCCGGGCGCTCGCCGGATCAACCGCCCGCCTGGCGTCGTGGTGCACCATTCCGGGCGGCTTGACCAATCACGGCACCCGATGCTGACCCCGCCGCGCACCCGCGTCGAGGACACCGTGCTGGACCTGATCGAGGTCACCCCCTCCCTGGACGAAGCGGTCAGCCTGATCCTCAGGGCCAGCGCCAGCCGGCGCACGACACCGGACCGGATCCTCGTGGCCCTGGAACGCCGCCCCAAGATGCCGCACCGCGCTGGCCTGGTCCGGGCGTTAGACGCGTCGAACGACGGCGCACATTCCTTGCTTGAGTTCCGGTACGTGAACCGCGTCGAACGGCCCCACGGACTACCCCCAGGGCGCAGGCAGAACCCGGTCCGCCGGGGTGAGCGGAACCAGTACCAGGACGTCAGCTACGAGGATTACGCGCTCGTGGTCGAGCTGGACGGGCGTTCCGCGCACCCGGAATGGTTCCGCTGGGCCGATATCCGCCGCGACAACGCGGCGGCCGGCCGGGTAACGCTTCGCTATGGGTGGGAAGACGTGACCGAACGCCCGTGCCAAACGGCCCTGGAGGTCGCGGCCGCCCTCCGGGAACACGGCTGGACCGGCACCATGCGCCGGTGCGGTGCCGCGTGTCCGGTCACGCGGCCGGGCGGCGGAGGCGAGGCAGCGCGGTAAGCGCCGGCGCGCACACCGGTGCGGCTTGGGGTAAGGCATGGACCTGGCGTGGCAGGCTTGGGGGGTGATCCTGGGCATCGGCGTGGACCTGGTGCAGATTTCCCGCCTGGACGAGGCGCTCCGCCGCACCCCGGCCCTGGCCGCCCGCTTGTTCACCGAGGGCGAACGCGCCGGCGCGCCAGCGTCGCTCGCCGCGTGCTTCGCCGCGAAGGAAGCGGTGGCCAAGGCGCTCGGCGGCCCGGCGGGCCTGCGCTGGGCCGACGTGGAGCTCAGGCACGATCAGGCGGGCCGGCCTGAGCTCGCGGTGCGGGGCACCGTGGCGGACGCCGCGGGCCGTCTGGGGGTGCGCCGGTGGCACGTGTCGCTGACCCACGACGCAGGGGTCAGCGTGGCGTTCGTGGTGGCCGAGGCGTGAGGGCGCGGGCATGAGGAACGCGCACAGCGTGGCGGCCGTCAGAGCGGCCGAGCGGGAGCTCATGGCGCGCCTGCCCCCCGGGACGCTGATGCAGCGCGCCGCGGTGGGCCTCGCGGCGGTGTGCGCCGGGCTCGTCCCCCGCGTCTACGGGGCCCGGGTGGTCGTGCTCGCCGGGAGCGGTGACAACGGCGGTGACGCGCTGTACGCCGGGGCCAGGCTGGCGCGCCGCGGGGCGCGCGTCGTGGCGGCCGCCGCCAGCGGGCGGGTGCATGAGGAGGGCGCGGCGGCGCTGACCGCGGCCGGCGGCCGGGTGACGGGAGCCGGTGACCCCGGACTGCCCGTTCTGATACAAGATGCGGACCTGGTGCTGGACGGGCTGCTGGGGATCGGCGGCCGCGGTGGCCTGCGGGAGCCCATGGCGGCGCTGGCCGCGCTGGCGGACGACGCGCGGGCGGGCGGGCGCGGCCCCGCGGTCATCGCGGTTGACCTGCCGAGCGGGGTGGACGCCGACACCGGCGAGGTCGCCGGGGCGGTGGTGCGGGCGGACGTCACGGTCACGTTCGGCACCTGGAAGCCGGGCCTGCTCATCGACCCCGGCGCGGGCTTCGCCGGGCCCGCCGAGCTTATCGACATCGGCCTCGGGCCGTACCTCCCGCCCCCCAGCGTGACCGCCTGCGGCGCGGCGGACGTGGCCGGCCTGCTGCCCCGGCCCGGCCGGGAGTCCGACAAGTACCGCCGCGGCGTGCTGGGCATCGTGGCCGGCAGCGAGCGGTTCACCGGCGCCGCCGCGCTCGCCGTGGGCGGGGCGCTGCGCGGGGGAGCGGGCATGATCCGCCTGGTGTCGGCGGAGCCCGCCGTGGCCGTGGTGCGGCAGCACTGGCTGGAAGCGCTGGTGACGGTCGCCGGGGCCACCGGCGGCGAAGTGGCGGCGGCGGGGCGGGTGCAGGCGTGGCTGGCCGGGCCGGGCATGGGCACCGACGAGGCGGCCCGGGAGCGGCTGGCCGCGGTGCTCGCCACCGACCTGCCGGTTCTGGTGGACGCGGACGGGCTGACCCTTCTCGCCCGCGAGCCCGCGCTGCTCACAGGCCGGACGGCCGGCACCCTGCTGACCCCGCACGCGGGGGAACTGGCGCGGCTGACCGGCGCGGACCCGGCCGACGTCGCCGCGCGCCGGGCTGAGCACGCGCGGGCCGCGGCGGCGCAACTACGCGCCTGCGTGCTGCTCAAGGGCTCGACCACGGTCATCGCGCCGCCGGGGGACGGGCCCCTGCTCGTGAACGCGACCGGTACCGGCTGGCTGGCCACGGCCGGCACCGGGGACGTGCTCGCCGGGCTGGCCGGCGCCCTGCTCGCCCAGGGCCTGACCGTCACCGAGGCCGCGGCCACCGCGGCCTACCTGCACGGGATCGCCGGGCGCTACGCAGCGGCCGGGGCGGGTCTTCGGCCGGACGGTGAAGCGCCGATCGGCGCAGCCGACGTGATCGGCGCCCTGCCGGCCGCGATCCGGGGCGTGAGCGAGGCGCGGTCCCAGGGCGGGCCGGCGCGCTAGTCCGTGCCGCCCGGTTTCAGGCCGGTGATCTGGTCGCGGTAGCGCTCCAGAGCGGCGAGTATCTCCCGGGCGTGCCGCAGGACTTCCGGGTCCGCCTGGGCTCCTTGTGCCTGCTCGTCGTCCAGCACGTCGCGGTAGAACACGTCCATCTCGGCGATCAGGCCGAGCAGTCTGTCCTGCAGGGTTGCCAGCGTGGGGTCAACTGCGCCGATCCGGGCGATGATCTCTTCGGCGTCAGCACGCTCGACGGCGGGCATGCGGGTCAGCGCGTCCTCGCGGTAGCCGGCGCCGGAGTCGGTGACGTAAGGCTCGGTGAGCTCGCGCAGGCGCTCCAGGTCGCGCAGGCGGGCGATCATCTGGTCACGGCGTGGGTCGGCCGGGAGTTCAGCTTCTGGAGCCACGCCAGGGTCATCGTTCATGGTGACCATAGTCCCGCATTCATCGCCGTCCCCGCCCTGCTCGCGCCCGTGCATTCCACCGAATGGTGGACACGAGGTGTGACCGTTCGGCGGTGGTGAACGGTACCCAGGTCCGTACCTGCCAGAACTTCAAAGACCAGCACTGGTCGCTGCCGTAGCTGATTCCGCCACGACCACCCTGACCGCGCCCGGGCTGGCACACTGTGGGAATGGACGCTCCGGCGGAAGCCCTTGTCAACCTGGGCACGGTTCGTGACAACGTCACCGGGCTGCGCCGGCAGGCCGGCGGCGCGGACGTCATGGCCGTGGTCAAGTCGGACGCGTACGGCCACGGCCTGATCCCGGTCGCGAGGGCGGCGCTGGCCGGGGGGGCCGGCTGGCTCGGGGTGATCCGGGTGGACGAGGCGCTGGCCCTGCGCGGGGCGGGCCTGACCGCGCCGGTGCTGTGCCTGATGAGCGTGCCGGGCGGGCCGCACGAAGAGGCCATACGTCACGACGTGGACCTCGGCGCCGGCTCGGCCGGGATGGTGGCCGAGATAGCGGCTGCGGCGGGGCGCGCCGGCCGTCCGGCCCGGATACACCTCAAGGCGGACACCGGGATGTCCCGCGGCGGCGCCACCATGCCCGACTGGCCGGCGGTGGTGGCCGCCGCCCTGGCGGCGCAGGCGGCGGGCCAGGTCCGGGTCGTTGGCCTGTGGTCGCATCTGGCCTGCGCGGACATGCCCGGGCACCCGTCGACCGACGCCCAGATAGGGGTGTTCCGCGAGGCCGTCGCCCTGGCCGAGAGGGCCGGGGTCAGGCCCGAGGTGCGGCACCTGGCCAACACCCCGGCCACGCTGACGCTGCCGCAGACCCGGTTCGACCTGGTGCGCTGCGGCGGCGGAACGGTCGGCCTGCCCACTCTGCCCGGCCCGATGCCGGCCTGGCTGCGGCCCGCGATGACGGTGCGGGCCCGGCTGGTCCAGGTCAAGGAGGTCCCCCCGGGCGCCGGGGTGTCCTACGGCCACCGGTACGTCACCAGCAGCCGGAGCACCCTGGGGCTGGTCCCGGTGGGCTACGCCGAGGGTGTGCCGCGGGACGCGTCGGGCCTGGTGCAGGTCTACGCCAGGGGCAGGCGCTGGTTCATCTCGGGCACGGTGTCCATGAACCAGTTCGTCGTGGACTTCGGCCCGGAGCCCGCCGGGGAAGGAGACGAGGTGCTGCTCTTCGGGCCGGGCGATTCGGGGGAGCCGACCGCCCAGGACTGGGCCGACGCGGTGGGCACCATCTCTTACGAGATCGCCACGGGCTTCGGCGGGCGGCTGCCCAGAAGCTACTTCGGAGTAGCATTTGGGGACCAGCCCGTGCCTGCCGGCGCGGGCGGCGAAAGGGCAGGCCAAGGGAGCCTGCCGCCCGCGTAACACACGGCGGGGATCGATCAGCGGAGCGGACCGATGGCCAACTGGCGGCGGATCACCGGTGCGGCCGGGCTGGTCGTCGGGGCCAGCGCGGCCACCGCGGGCGCCGTGGTGGCCGTCGAGCGGATCGCGATCAGCCGCCTCCGTGACCGCCTCGCCAAGCCGGACGGCGAGCCGTTCGGCACGCTCCGCGGCCGCGAGCTGACCGTGCTGGCCGAGGATGGGGTCAGCCTGCACGTGGAGATCAACGGCCCGGACACCGCCCCCGTCACGGTCATCTTCAGCCACGGATACACGCTGAACCAGGACTGCTGGCACTTCCAGCGCCGCGATCTGAGCGATCACCGGCTGGTCTTCTGGGACCAGCGCGACCACGGCCGGTCCGGCCGGGCTGAGGCCGCTCACGCGACCATCGACCAACTGGGTGCCGACCTCAAGGCCGTGATCGACGCCGCTGCCCCCGGCCCCGGCCCCGTGGTCCTGGTCGGCCACTCCATGGGCGGCATGACCATCATGGCCCTCGCGGAGCACCACCCCGAGCTGTTCGGCACGAAGGTGGCCGGGGCCGTACTCATCTCGACCGCCGCCAGCGGCCTGCGCGGCGGCAGCCCATGGATGCCGGGCCCCATCAGGCCGGTGCTGGCCAGGGCGCTCCCGCACGTGCTCAACGGCGCGGGCGGGGGCAAGCCGGGCGCCCTGGTCGAGCGCGGCCGCCGGGCCTCGCCGGACCTGGCGTTCCTCGGCACCCGGCTGATCGGGTTCGGCGACGGCGACATCCCGCCCGCCACCGTCAGCTTCCTCGAGGAGATGATCAGGGCCACCCCGATGGATGTGGTGGCGCGGTTCGGCCAGGCGCTGATCACCTGCGACAGGCGCGGCGCGTTCCCCACGCTCGGCCGGGTCCCGGTGGTCGTGATGGTCGGCGAGAAGGACCGCCTCGTCGCCCCGCAACTCGGCCTCGAGCTGGCCGCCGGGATCCCGGGCGCCCAGCTCGTCTGGGTGCCCGGTGGCGGGCACGCGCTCATCCTGGAGCGCCCCCGCCTGGTCAACGAGGCGATCCTCGGCCTGCTGGCCCGGGTGGACGCGGGCGGCGGCCTGCCGCGCTCGGCATGACGGGGCGTCAGGTCACGATCGAGAGCGCGGCCGGGATGCGCGCGCTCGGCAGGCGCCTTGCCGCCCTGCTGCGCGCGGGGGACCTGATCATCCTCAAGGGCTCGCTCGGCGCCGGGAAGACCACGCTGGCGCAGGGGATCGGCGAGGGGCTCGGCGTGCGCGGGCCGGTGACCTCACCGACGTTCGTCATCGCGCGGGTCCATCCCTCTGTCACCGGTGGCCCCGACCTCGTCCACGCCGACGCCTACCGGCTCGCCAGCCCGGCGGAGGTCGACGACCTCGACCTCGACGAGGCCATGGGCTCCTCGGTGACCGTCGTGGAGTGGGGCGGCGGGCTGGCCGAGGGCCTGGCCGCCGACCGGTTGGAGGTCACGATTACCCCGGCCGACGGGGCCCGGACCGTGTGCTTCGCCGGGCACGGCGCGCGGTGGAGCGCGGTCACCGATTCGGCGTTTCTTACCCTTTCGAGCGCTGCTG
>Ga0070698_100001065_pt1 | contig 30138 bp, 28 predicted proteins | sample KBSK1502metaG_FD_65477 | JGI IMG/M metagenome (GOLD analysis project Ga0070698, IMG submission 65477) | Corn, switchgrass and miscanthus rhizosphere microbial communities from Kellogg Biological Station, Michigan, USA - KBS K1-50-2 metaG | ecosystem: Host-associated > Plants > Roots >...
CACGGTCCAAGTCAACGAAAAGAGCACGTCGTGGTACACCCAACCGATCTGGCTCGCGATCGGCGGCGTGGCACTCGTGGTGATCATTTTGATCGCCGTGCTGGCGGGCCGCGCAGGCCGGAAGCCGCAGTAACGCGACGGTAGTGAAATAGCCAGGCGGGCGGGTAATGGCGGGTACCGAGTCGAGCGCAGGGGTAGGCGGCGCTACGTCTGTCACCCCCGCCCAGTCGGCGTGCGGCTCCTCGCCCCAGCCTCGTCGGTGGCCGTCTCCTAAGTCGTTATGCTGTAAGTAGCGGCGGTCGGACTCGAACCGACGACCCGCGGATTATGATTCCGCTGCTCTAACCAGCTGAGCTACGCCGCCGTAACTGCAGCAGAACAACCTAGCGTAGCACACTCGGCGGCGGCAGTACCGGCGTAGGCGAGCACAGATTTGGCTTGATCCACACAAATGCCCAATTTACTTGAGTTTACATGATTGCGTGACGCCCCACACAGCCCCCCGGGCCGCGCTACGCGAACTTCGTGTTGCCGGGTGGGACTAGGGGAAATACCCACCACCTGGCTGTTGCTGAGGCCGCAGCGCCCCTCCTCAGCCCTACTGGACTAGGAGAGACACTGTGAACCGAGTACTCGTGGTCCTTCTCGCCTTGGTCGCCACGCCCGCTGTCGCGAGCGTGGCCCAGGACAATCCAGCAAAAGGCGCGCCTCGTGCCGCCGGGTCGCTGGACAATCCGGGGCTGGGCCACGACGCGGCCCACTGCGCGATGCGCGCGGCGCTGCACCCGGGTGCAACCATCAACAAGTGCGCGGTGGCGGATCCGCCCCCGCCGTCGCAGCCGCCGCCTTCGCAGCCGCCCCCACCTCCGCCTCCTCCGCCTCCGGCGCCATCGCCGACCTGCGGGAGCGCCCCGGCAGGTGGTGGAACGGTGGAGATCGACGGCCAGGTGTACGTTGACGCCTCGCCGTGGCCGGGCCTCGCGAACTGGTGCGTCCAACTCACCGGTCCGGTGTCGGGCGCGGTGACGACCGACGCCTCGGGGAACTATATCTTCTCGGGCCTGCCGGCCGGCACCTACACGGTCTGCGAAGTGCTGCAGACCAACTGGCACGAAACCTTCCCCTCGAGCGGGCCCGGGTGTGCAGGCGGGTTCGGGTACAGCATCACGCTCATCGACGGGAGCGGCGCCAGCTTCATCGACTTCGCCAACTTGAGTCCGTGAGGATGGAGTAGGTCAGAGCGCATACGGCCGGCGTCGAAATCGACGCCGGCCGTTGTGTTTTTGCCCTGATATAGAGATAAGAAGGAAGCCGCATCCGGCCAGTCGCAGCTCGACTCCGTTGACCCAACGAGACACCCGTTGCGTCGAAGCCACATGTGTCCTCGCACGGACCCGGAGATATCCCTACACGCCCGTACGCCGACCACGTCGACGCGGTGCGACGCTTGCATACCCTCAAGCGGGTATGAGGACATTCCGCTTTGCGCTGCTCGCCGCCGTGGCTGTCGGCTGTCATTTCGACAAGCTGTTCCAACCCGCCGGCGGCGGGCGCGCGCCGCCATCCGGATCGCAGCGAGCCCATCTGAAATTCACGGCTCAACCTCGCAGTGCGATGCAAGACAGTACGATCAAGCCGCCGGTCCAGGTCACGGCGTTAGATTCAGGCGGAAGCGTCGTGACGAGCTTCTCTGGGACCGTGAGCATCGCGATCGGCAACAACGGCGGCGTGCTGCAGCCAGGGACGCTTGCGGGTTCTGATCACGTAGCCGCCATCGGGGGCGTGGCCACGTTCGGCGATTTGCGCATCGACCAGATCGGCACGGGGTATACACTCACCGCGACGGCATCCCCGCTCGCGGGGGATACGAGCGACGCGTTCGACATCACCGCGACCCCGCCGCCCTCGGGCCAGGCGACCAAGCTCGCGTTCGTGGGACAGCCGACCAACACGGCACCAGGTGCGACCATCTCGCCGCCCGTGCGAGTCGCGGCGGTGGACGACCAGAACAATATCGTGACCACGTTCAGCGGCAGCATCACGATCGCGATCGGCCACAACGGTGGCTTGCTCCAAGCGGGGACGCTGCGCGGCACGCTGCTCCAACCCGCGGTGAACGGGGTCGCCACCTTCACGGACCTGAGTATCGACCAGGCGGGAACCGGCTACACGCTGATGGCAACCAATTCCCAGTTGAGCAACGGTAGCATGGAGAGCGCTGCGTTCTCCATCTTGGTGCCGTGATGCGCTGTCCCCAGTGTTTCCTCGCCGACATCCCCGAAGGGGCACGGACCTGCGTGTTGTGCGGCTTTTCGCCGGACGCCCAGGGAGGCGGTCATGCGGCGCGGGGCCGCCGTGCCACTCCCGCCGGAGAGTCCACGCCGACGGGCCCGCACGGCTCACACGCGCCGACGGCCGTGGCCGAAGAGGTCGACACCGTCCCGACCGAGCTCGACGCGCGGCGCGAACTGTCGACCGAATTTCGCATCGAAGCGCGGCTGCGAGGGTTGCCGGAGCCAATTGTCTATCTCGCCTGGGACGGCGCCGATCGGCCGGTGACGCTCAAGGCCGTCGCGCGCCAGCGACTGGGACCGGCGGCGGATCGGTTCCCGCGCGCCGCCGAAGCGGCCATGCAGCTCGAGCACTCGCACATCCTCCCACCGTTTCGTTTCGGCGGCGGCGAGCAGTTCGTGTGGTACGCGACGAAGCGCGTTGACGGTCGCTCCCTCGAGAGCATGCTCGAGACCGTCGGCTCGCTGGAGCTCTCGACCTGCGTCCGCATCCTGGAGCAGGTGGCGAGCGCGCTGGACCACGCGCACCGGCGGGGATTGGCGCACGGGGGTCTGCGTTCCGACTGTGTGATCGTCGGCGCGAACGAGTGGGTGCAGGTGAGCGACTTCATGGTGGGGGGGGTGTTCCAGCTTCCGCCCGACGAAGTGCGCGCGAACGAGCCCGGACCACGCGCGGATCAGTACGCGCTGGCGGCGCTCGCGTACGAGTGCCTGACCGGAACGCCGGCGCGCGACGCGCCACCGCTCTCCAGGTTGCTCGACGGCCGCAGCGACATTCCCCTCCACGTGTCGCAGGCGCTGCGCCGGGCCTTGAGCAGCCGACCCGCCGAGCGGTTTCCGACGGTGCTCGACTTCGTCACGGCGCTCGGCGGCCCCACGGCCGCGGCCCCGGCTCCCGCCCAGCCGCCGTCCTGGTTCGAGGGGGCGCCACAGCGGAGCCCGCGCTCGCCGGTCGTGATCGTGGCCGACGAAGACGAAGACGACGAAGAACGGGAGCGTCCGCCGCGTCCTCCCACGCGCCGGCTGGGACGCCTCGTCGCCGCCGCCGGCCTGGTGATCCTCGTGGGCGGCGCCGCGGTCTGGCTCGGCACCTCATCCGCGCCGGCGTCGCAGACCAGCGCCTACGACTTGGGGCGTCCGCCAGACCCGGCGCCGCAGCCGGCGGTCGAGACACCCCCGCCCGCGCCGCCACGCGAGACAGCGCGCCGCCGAGCGGAGCCCGCGCCGGTCAAACGGACACCCGTGGTACGGCGGACGACACCAGCCGTGTCCCCACCGCCGCGCCGCGTCGAGCGGCCAGCCCAACGCCCCTCTGAGCCGGCGCTACTGTCGGTCAACTCGGTCCCCTGGGGGAGCGTGTACGTCGACGGTCAGCCGGTGGGCAACACGCCGCAAATCGACCTCCAGGTGGCAGCCGGAGCGCATCGGCTGCGGGTCGAGCGCGACGGGTTCCGTCCCTATGAGCGCCTGGTCGAGCTGGCTCCCGGCCAGCGGCTGCGGATCACGGACATCGCCCTGGTGGAGCGCTAGCCGTGTCCCGCGTCCTGACCGTTCTCGCGATCCTCGTCGCCGCCGCGTTCCGCCTGCCCGCGCAATCGGCCGACGATCTGTTGCAGCAGGGCGTGCGGGCCTATCAAAGGATCGAGTACGACGCCGCGGTGGCGCTCTTGCGCGAGAGCCTGCTGCGCCGGGAGCCCGCCGCGCTGGCGGACTCGCAGCGGGCGCGGGCCCTGTCGTATCTCGCCGCGACCGAGCTGTTCCAGCAGCAGCGCGATTCCGCGGCCGCCGCCTTCCGGTCGCTGGTGCGGCTCGACCCGCGCTACCGGCCGGACGAGCTCATTTTCCCGCCGCAAGTTACCAACCTGTACGAGGAGGTCCGCCGCTCGACCAAGGTCCTGAGTGTACAAGTCCCACCGGTCACCGAGCTGCACCCGCGCCTCGAGTGGTTCACCGCCCGTGTGGTCACGACGTCGGTGCAGTCGGTGACGGCGACGCTGGCGCGCGACGACGGCACGCTAGTGCGCACGCTGTACGACGGACCGGTGGCCGACAGCCTCTCGTTGAAATGGGACGGCCTCACGGCGGGCGGAACGGTGCCGGCGGAGGGCCGTTACGTGTTGCATGTGGCGCCACGCCCGGCGCTACTGGACGGGCCGCGTCCGCTCCAAGTCACGCTCGACATCACTCAGGTGGCGCCCGACACGCTGCCCTGGCCGGCGCCGACCGGGCCAGCCCTGCTGCCGGAGCGCACGTCGGCGGGGCCAGCGCTGGGCTCGCTCGCGGCCGGGGCCCTGGCGGGCGGCGCCGTGGTCGCGCTCCCGTCGCTGTTCGGCCGCAGCGGCGAGGCTACGGGGGCCCGATTCGCGGTGGCCGCCGCGGTCAGCGTCGCGGGGCTGGTGGGCTTCTTCGCGCACCAACCCCGGCCGATCGAGGCCAACATCCGCGCCAACGCCCCCGCGCGCGCCGACTGGCAGCGCCGGGTCGAAGGGGTGCAAGCCGAGAACTCCAAGCGCCGCGGGCAAGCGCGCCTGCTCATTCGGGCCGGACCGGTCACGTTCGCCGAGAGGGCCCCGTGATGACAAAGGGCGGCTTAAGGGCGCTCGCCGGTACGTGCGCGCTGGTGCTGGCGGCGTCGGCGGCGTCCGCGCAGCGCCGGCCCACCATCTCGCTGCGGGCGGACGCCTTCATGATGTGGGTGCACAGCGACACGGGCCTCGCCCGCACGTCGCTGCGCGGTCCCGGGTTCGGCGGTGAGGGGCGGATTGGCGTCAACGGGCTGCTGTTCGGCCTGGGACTGATGCAAGGTCAGCTCAAGCCCGGGGGCGGCACCGGTGGGGGGGCGTCGTCGCAACTCGACCTCGTGCAGGGAACCGTGTTCGTGGGCGGCCGGCTCTTGCCCTGGCTCGAGATGACCGCCGGGCCCGTGGTGCGGGCGTACGTGACGGACTCCACCACCGAGCGCTGGGTGTTCTGGCAGGCGCGGGCGCGCGTGGACGCCCCGATCGTGGTGGGGCAACTCGCGAGCTATCTCGAGGTGTGGCGAGCGCTCGCGTCCGAGGTGAACCTGCCCACCGGGGCCGGCCGCATCCAGGGTGGAGAGGCCGGCGTGGTGTTTCAGCCGCCGCAGCAGCGAATCTGGCTGCGGCTCTCCTACCGCATGGACGACGCGCTGCTCGGAGGGCCCGGCGGCACCGAAACGCTGGAAGCGATCACGCTCTCCGGGGGTATTGCCATCCCCTGACGGGCGTCAGCGCGGCGCCGTCTCGCCGCTCCCGCCCTCCAGGGGCGGCACCAGGCGATACAGCAGTTCTCCCTTCCGGATCATCCCGAATTGCTCCCGCGCGGCGCGCTCCTGCGCGGCGGGGTCGTTCTCGAGTCCGCGCGCCAGACGCTGCAGCGAGTCGAGCTCCAGCTCGAGATCGCGCACGCTGCGGCGCTCTTCGAGCCGCTGGCGGCGCAGCGTGAGCCAGTCGAGCGTGCTGTACTCGCCGGCCTGGAAGGCCAGTCCGGCGAGCACCAGTCCGGCGGCGAGGCCGATGAGGCGCGTCCGGGTCACAAGCCGTACAGGTGCCGGCCGGGATAGTAGGCCGCGTCGCCCAAGTCTTCGGCGATACGCAGCAGCTGGTTGTACTTGGCGACGCGGTCGGTGCGCGAGGCGCTGCCCGTCTTGATCTGCCCCACGCCCGTCGCGACCGTGAGATCCGCGATGAACGTGTCTTCCGTCTCGCCGGAGCGGTGCGAGATGACCGCGCCGTACCCGTTGGAGCGCGCGTGCTCGATGCACTGGAGCGTCTCGGTGAGCGTCCCGATCTGGTTCAACTTGATGAGGATCGCATTCGCGACGCCTTCCTCGATACCGCGGTCGAGCCGCTCGACGTTGGTGCAGAAGAGGTCGTCTCCGACGAGCTGCACCCGCGCCGACAGCGCCTCCGTGAGCTTCGCCCACCCCGTCCAGTCGTCCTCCGCCAGTCCATCTTCGATGGACACGATCGGGTACCGATCGATCCAGCTCTTGTAGAGCGCGACCATGTCTTCCGCCGACTTCGACCCCGCTCCGCTCTTCTTGAACACGTAGCTGCCGTCCTGGTACAGCTCGGATGCGGCCGGATCGAGCGCGATGGCCACGTCCTTCCCGGGCTCGAAGCCCGCGCCTTCGATGCCGGCGATCACCGCCTCCAGCGCCGCCTCGTCGCTCGGGAGATTGGGCGCGAAACCGCCTTCGTCTCCCACGGCCGTCGAGAGATTGCGCTTGGCGAGCACCTTCTTGAGTCCGTGAAACACCTCGACGCCCGTGCGCAGGCCGTCGGCGAAGGACTCCGCGCCGATCGGGACGATCATGAACTCCTGAAAGTCGACGTTGTTGGCCGCGTGCGCACCACCGTTGAGGATGTTCATCATCGGCACGGGAAGCACGTTCCGCACCGGCCCGCCGAGATAGCGGTACAACGTGAGCCCGGCATCCTGGGCCGCCGCCCGCGCCACCGCCATCGACACGGACAGGATCGCGTTGGCACCGAGGTGACTCTTGTTGGGCGTGCCGTCGAGATCGAGCATCGCATAGTCGACCACGATCTGATCCTCAGCCGACATGCCTTCGAGGCGCGGGGCAATGACCTCGTTGACGTTCTTCACCGCCTCGAGTACGCCCTTCCCGCCGAAGCGCTTCGGGTCGCCGTCCCGCAGCTCGACCGCCTCGTGCTCCCCGGTGGAGGCTCCGCTCGGCACCGCGGCCCGGCCGGCCGCGCCGCTCGACAACGTGACGTCCGCCTCGATGGTCGGGTTGCCCCGGCTGTCCAGGATCTCGCGCGCGTGCACCGAAATGATCGTGCTCATGATGGCCCGTACCCTAGCGGTCGGAGGCGTCCGCGTCAACGCGCGCTTTGAGCCGGACGACCGCCGCGCGCACGCGGTCGCGCAGCTCCTGGCGCCGCTCGAGCGTCAGGTCGACCGTGGAGATGGGATCGCCGATCGCGATGCGGATCGGCCGGGGCCGCAGAAAAAAACGTCCCTTGGGCATGATGGTGAACGTGTCGCGCACGTAGACCGGCACGACCGGGACGCGCGCCGCGATCGCGAGCCCGAACGGCGCGTTCTTGAAGGGCAGCAGCTCGCCGGTGCGGCTGCGCGTGCCTTCGGGAAACACCACGGCGGAGATGCCGCTGCCGATCACCGCCGCCGCCCGCTGATACGCCTCGAGCGCCCGCGCGGGATGCGCCCGGTCGATCATGATGTGGCCGGCGGTGATCATGGCACGGCCCAAGAGCGGGATGCGCGCGAGCTCCTGCTTCGCCACGAACCGGACCGAGCCGGGGAGCGTGGCCGCCAGCGCCCAGATGTCGAACATCGACGAGTGGTTCGACGCGTACACCACGGGACCGGCCGGCACGCGCTCGAGCCCCACCACCCGCACCGGCGTGCCGGCCGCCCGCAGCAGGTCGCGCGACCAGTCGTTCGTCCCCCAGTCGTACACGCCCCCCCCACCCGGGCGGCGTTTCACGCCCAGCAGCGCCGCCGCGATCACCGCCGTGGCGTGGATCGCGCTCGACACCACGAGCACCACGGCGAACCAGGCGGTACGGATCATCGGCCGGGAAAGTGGTCGAAGCCGGAGGGAGGCGTGATCCGTCGTCCGGAGTCCGCGGTCCGGACGCCATGGCCCGCGGTGCAGTCGCCGATGCGCGTGAGAGGCAGTCCGGTGGCACGACGAAACGCGCGGGCGCCGGCTTCACCGAACGCTCGCGGCATGGCGACCAACAACTCGTACTCCTCGCCGCTGCGCGCCGCCGCGAGCGGCGTCACGCCGGGCCAGCACGGCAACCGCTCGAGCTCGAGCTCGACGCGCACGCCCGACGCCGCGGCGAGGTGCCCCGCATCCCCCGCCAGCCCGTCGGAGATATCGATCATGGCCCGCGCTCCACGCCGCGCCAGCCAGCGTCCCGCGGCGATCCGCGCCACCGGGCGGGCGAAGCGGCGCCGTACGGCCGGAGCGAGGTGGCGCCCGGCTCGGAGCGCGGCCAGCGCGAGCCCCGCACCACCAAGCCGCCCCGTCACCCACAGCCCGTCACCCGGGCGCGCGCCGCTGCGCCGCACGGGCCGCTGGGCGACGCCGAGCACGCACGCGTCCACCAGGTAGCGAGCAGATCGCACGAGATCGCCGCCCAGCACGTGCGCACCGACGCTGCGAGCAGCGGCCCCGACGCCGGACATGATCTGGACCGCGGGCGCAGCGTTGCCGGAACGGCGTTGCCGGTTGCCCGGCACCCCGAGTGATACGAGCACGCCGAGCGGGGTCGCTCCCTCGGCGGCCAGATCGGATAAGGCCGCGGCGGTCGCGCGCCACCCGATCTCGCGGAACGAGAGCCAGTCGGTGCGGAAGTGCACGCCCTCGAGGGAGAGGTCGATGCTGAGGGCGAGGGTGCGCGTCCCGATGCGGATCAGCGCGCAGTCGTCGCCCAAGCCGCGTCCGGCGGCGCCGAGGCTCGCGAAAATGGCGCGCAGGCGATCGAACTCTCCACCCGGTCCCAGGCGGAGCGCCCCGCCTCCAGGGCTCACGCCGTCTCCGGCGGCTCCAGCACCGCCAGGACCGGCGGCCCATGCGGCTGCGGGCTCGCCCACGCCCGCCAGATTTCGGGCAGTGCGGCGAGCACGTCGGCGGGCCGCAGGCTGCGGGCCGTCCACTGACGGGCGCCGTGCTCCGCGGCCCGGCCCAGGGCGTGCGCGCCGAGCGCGGCGGCCTCGGGCCCCGCGCTGCCGCGCGCCAGAAACGCCCCGATAAAGCCGGCGAGCAGGTCGCCCGAGCCGCCAGTGGCGAGCCCGGGGTTGCCGCTCGCCACCACGTGCGCCGGTCCGCGCAGGTCGGCGATCACGGTCGGCACGCCCTTCAGGACGACGGTTCCCTTGACCCGCTGCGCGGCTTTGGCCGCGGCGGCCCAGCGGTCGTTGGCCGCCTCATCGGCGAGCTGATCGCCGAATTGGGCGCGGAACTCCCCCAGGTGAGGGGTGAGGACCACCGGTCGCTCGGCGGGGCCGTGGAACAGCGACAGGGCGTCCGCATCGAGCACGGTCGGCACCGGGCGACGACCCAGCACCGCTTGAAGAAACGGCAGCCGCGGGGGCTCGCGGCCCAGACCGGGCCCGACGACGAGGGCGTCGGCCCATTCGAGCGCGTCCGCGGCCTCGGCCTCGAGGTCCGGTCCGAGGGCAGACTCGACGGTCAGGACGTCGGGCAGGCTGGCCCGCGCCGTGGCGATCGTCTCCGGCCCCGCGACGAGTTTCACGAGTCCCGCACCGGCGGCGAGGGCGGCGCGCGCCGCGTGGAGCGCGGCGCCGGTCATCCCGCTCGAGCCACCAACCACGGTGACCCGGCCGCGGTCGCCCTTGTGCATCGTGGGCGCAAGCTTGGGAAGCCGCGCGCCGGCCCAGAGATCGCTGACGAGCACGGGCCACGCGGGATCGGGCGGCGGGAACCCGATGTCCACCACGATCAGCTTGCCGCACCACTCCCGGGCCAGCAGGTGCCCCCGGCGCGCACCGCCGAAGGTGATCGACAGCGACGCGCGCACGGGACCGTGCGCCTCCCCGCTCGAGAGGTCCAGCCCGGTCGGCCCGTCCACGGCGACGATGGGAGCGCCGTAGGCGACGAGCCGCTGGGCCAGCGCGAGTACGTCGCCCCGGGCCGGCCCCGTGGCGCCCGTGCCCAGCAGCGCATCCAGCGCGACGGCCGCGGCGGGCCACGGCTCGTCGCGCCCGATCTCACGCACGCCGTCCACGCGCGCCAGCGCGCGGTTGTCGATCGCATCGTCGGTCTTGGGGTCGAGGGCGGCCACCCACACCGGCACGCCGCCCGCGTGCAGCGCCCGCGCCGCCACCCAGCCGTCGCCCCCGTTGTTGCCGGCGCCGGCGACGACGAGGGCCCCGCGGGCGAGTACCGCGGGGTACTCGCGCAGCAGCACGTGGGCGACCGCGCGTCCGGCGGCCTCCATCAGGACGCGCGAGGGAATGCGGTACTGGGTTCGGGCGACCGAATCCCACCCCGCGGCTTCGGTCGCGGATAGCACGGGGATCGGGTTCACGGGATCACCACCCCTCCGTAGCCCACCACGGCCTCCTCGTCCCCCGTCACCATTCCGGAGTGGCTGTAATGCACCACCGCAGCCGCACGGGCCCCGAGCGCCCGAGCTGCGACGAGCACGGTAGCGGTGGGCGCCCGGCCGCACATCGAGATGCCTTCGCCGCGGCAGCGACCCAGCAGCTCCGCGCCGTCGAGGGCGGTCACCGCCTCGAGCGCCCGCTGGTCCTTGCGCTCCGAGACGGCGGCCGGCTCATAGTGATTCAGGTCGCTCGACGCGAGCAACAGCACGGGCTGCGGCCAGCGTCCCACCAGTCCCGCCAGCGCCTCGCCCAGCTCGAGGCAGCCCTGCCACGCCTCCCACGCGAGCACCAGCGGCACGATGCGCACGTCGGCGCGCCGCAGCTGGAGGAACGGCAGCTCCACCTCCACCGCGTGCTCCCCGACGTGGGCCGCGTGGTCCGCCCCCACGAGAGGCGACGCGGCGACGAGCGCCCGCGCGAATTCCTCGTCGACGCCCACGTCGCCCAGCGGCGTGCGAAACGCTCCGGCCTCCCACAGCGACGCTCCGCCCGGCGCGCGGCAGACGCCCGTGTGATTGGGCGCGAGGATCACGACGAGCGGCGGGACCTCGAGGCGCGCGAACACGTGCGCCGCCGTCAGCCCCGAGTAGAGATAACCCGCGTGCGGCGCGACGGCCGCGCGCGCCGGCGCGGGCCGCGCCCCACCCACCGAATCGAGCAGCTCCCGCACGGTGCGCTCGAGCTGCGCCGGCACTGCAGGGTAGAAGCGCCCGCTCACGGCGGGCGCGCGCACGGCGTCCAAGCTTACTTGAAGCTCTGGCCGATCGCCCGACCGAAGGAGATCTCTCCGTTATCGATGCGGATGTTGAACCCGCAATCCGGGTTCGTGCAGACCCAAGCCTTGTACGTAATCGGCGCCCCGTCGCGACCATAGTCCGACAACGGGATCAGGAGACCTTGCTGACACTTCCGGCAGGCGGGCCATTCTTTCACTTCCTCCATGCGGCACCCCCTTCGCCCGATGCGACGCCCGCTACCCGCGCTCCACACCGGGCCAGCGGTAGCCGGTGCGAAACACCTCGGCGAAATCGTACACCCGCTCGAAGTCCTCGGGCTTGTCGCTCGGCTGGCGCGCCAGCAATCCGACGTCGATCAGCGTGAAGACGATGCGGCCGAGGTCCTCGGTGCTGGTGATACCCCAGTGCGCGAGGACGGTCGGCGCGAGCAAGCCGAATTGGTCGAGCGCGAAGTCGCGGCACGACCAGGCGAGCTCGGTCCCGGAGAGGTGGCGACGCGCCGGGAGCTTCCCCTGGGCGTACTCGAGCGCCGCCAGCACGAACAGGTAGCCGCGCTCGGGATAGCGGCCGTCCTGCTGCCCGATGCGCGCGAACGCCTCATCCAGCGTGGCGAAGTCGCTCACGGCCGCGCCTCCGTCGGGCCCGAGGGCCGGGCCCGCACGGCCACGGGCCGGGTGGGACGCGGCTCGAGCAGGGCGAGCGCCAGCACCTCGTCGATCGTCTCCACGGGCGTGATCTCGAGCAGCTGCTTCACCTCGTCGGGGACGTCCACGAGGTCGTTCTGGTTGCGCGCCGGCACGAGCACCATCTTGACGCCGGCGCGCGCCGCCGCGGTCAGCTTCTCCTTGAGGCCGCCGATGGGCAGGATGCGGCCCCGCAGCGTCAGCTCGCCGGTCATCGCCACGTCGTGCCGCGCCGGGCGGCGGCACAACAGCGACGCCAGCGCCGTGGCGATGGCGATCCCCGCCGACGGGCCGTCCTTGGGCACCGCCCCCGCGGGCAGGTGCAGGTGCACGTCGGTTTGCGTGAACGCTTCGAGCGGAATCCCCAACGGCCCGGCGCGGGCGCGCAGCAGACTCCAGGCGGCCTGGGCCGATTCCTTCATCACGTCGCCCAGCTGGCCGGTGAGGGTGATCAGCCCCTTGCCCGGCATCTGGATCGCCTCGATGAACATGATGTCGCCGCCCACCGGCGTCCACGCGAGTCCGGTCGCGACGCCGACTTCGGGGATCCGCCCCGCCACCTCGCTCTGCACCTTGGGCTGACCGGCATACTTCTCGATGTTCTTGGCGGTGATCTTGACCACGGCCGCGCGTCCCTCGACCACGTCGAGCGCGGCCTTGCGGAGCATGCCCTGGATCTCGCGCTCCAGCTGGCGCACGCCGGCCTCGCGCGTGTATTCGGCGATGAGCCGCTCCAGCGCGCCATCGGCGATGCCGGCGCGCTCCGCCGTGAGCCCGGTCTCGGTGAGCTGGCGCGGGAGCAGGTAGCGCTTGGCGATCGCCAGCTTCTCGCCCGGGGTGTACCCGGGCAAGGTGAGCACCTCCATGCGGTCGAGCAGGGGGTCGGGGATCGGCGCGAGGCTGTTGGCGGTGGCGATGAACATGACGCCCGACAGGTCGAACGGCACCTCGAGGTAGTGGTCCACGAAGCTGCCGTTCTGGGCGGGGTCGAGCACCTCGAGCAACGCGGCGGTCGGATCGCCGCGCACGTCGGCGCCCATCTTGTCCACCTCGTCGAGCATCAGCAGCGGGTTGCGCGTCTCGCAGCGCTGCAGCGCGTGGATGATGCGTCCCGGGAGCGCGCCGACGTACGTGCGGCGGTGGCCGCGCACCTCCGCCTCGTCGCGCACGCCGCCGAGCGACACGCGGGTGAAGCGGCGGCCCAGCGCCTCCGCGATGCTCTGGCCCAGCGATGTCTTGCCCACGCCCGGCGGCCCGACGAAGCACAGGATGCCGCCACGCGCCGCCCGGTTGAGCGTGCGCACGGCGAGATACTCGAGGATCCGCTCTTTGACCGTCTTGAGATCGTAGTGGTCACGATCGAGAATGTCGCGCGCGGCCTTCAGGTCGAGCCGGTCGTCCGAGGTGCGGCTCCACGGCAGGGTCGCGAACACTTCCAGGTAGGTGCGCGCCACGTGGTACTCGGCCGACTGGGGCGACATCTGCCGCAGCCGCTTGAGCTCGCGCTCCACCACCTTGGTGGCCTCCTCGGGCAGGCCGGCCGCCGCGAGCCGCTGGGCCAGCTCGGTCAGCTCGTCGTCCGCGTCATCCTCTTCGCCCAGCTCCTGGCGGATGACGCGCAGTTGTTCGCGCAGCACGTACTCGCGCTGGTTCTGGTCCAGCCGCGTCCGCACCTTTTCCTGGATCTGGCTGCCGACCTCGAGCACCTGCAGCTCCTGGCCCAGCAGCTCCGCCAGCCGCTCCAGCCGGTGGTTCACATCGTCGATGGCCAGCAGCTCGGCCTTGGCGGGGAGCGCGAGGTCGAGGTTGGCGGCCACGAAGTCGGCGAGCTTGCCCGCGTCGCTGATGCCGACGAGCACCTCGTGCAGCTCTTCGCCCAGATAGGGGGCGATGTCGATGACGCGGGAGAACTGAGCGTGCACGGTGCGCTTCAGCGCCTCGGTGCGCGCGTCCTCCGGCTGGGCGTCGGCGAACGTCTCGTAGGCCGCTACCAGCCAGTGCTCGGCGGGCGTGATCTCCTGCAGCCGGGCGCGCTCCAGGCCCTGCACCATGACCCGCACCGAGCCGTCGCCCAGCTTGAGCATGCGCACGACCGTGCTGAGCGTGCCGACCTCGTACAGCTCGTCCGCCCGGGCATGCATCACGGCCCCCTCGGGGGGCTCGGTCCCGCCCAGAGGCTTCACCACGCCTAGCAGCAGCCGCTTGTTACCCTGCACCACCTCGTCGATGAGCTGCACGGCGTACGGGTCGGTGAGCGCCATCGGCAGCACGACGTGCGGGTAGACGACCAGCCGCCCTAGCGGCAGGACTGGCAGACGATCCACTTACTGCACCCGGACCGACTGTGGCCCCGACAGACGGGCCGGCAGCTTGGCGAGCCACACTTCGAGAAAGCCCTGCTCGTAGGTCGCGCGGATGCTTTCGGGGTCCACCGGGACGGGCAGGCGGAACCGACGCTCGAAGGGGCCGACCTGCACCTCCATCGCGTGGTAGTGGGGCTTCCCCTCGTTGCGTCGGGCCTGGCGCTCTCCCGCGATCGTGAGGATGCCGTCCGCGTACTCGACCGTGAAGTCTTCGGAGCGCATGCCCGCGATGTCCATGTAGACCACCAGCGCGTCGTCGGTCTCGAAGATGTCGGTGGGTGGCTTCCATTTGGCGGAGGCGACGAAGCCCACGGGACGGCCGTGGGCGACTTCGTTGAAATAGACCTCGAGCTCCTCGGCCGGATGCACCGTGAGCGAGCCCGAGCCGCGGGAGGGGCGCCCCGACGAGCCGCTGCTGTCAGCCATGGCGCGCCGCCGCGGTGGCGCGGACCGGAGCCGCGTACAGGGGGAACTGCTCCGTCAGCTCGCGCACGTCGGCCTTGACCCGCGCGATGGTGCCGTCGTCCTGCTTGGTGAGCACGGTATCGATGAGTGTCGCCACGGTGTGCATCTCCGTCTCGGTGAACCCTCGCGTCGTCACGGCCGGTGTGCCGATCCGGATCCCGCTCGTGACGAAGGCCTTCTGCGGATCTCCGGGAATCGTGTTCTTGTTCACGGTGATGCCCGCCCGGTCGAGCAGCTCCTGGGCCTCCTTGCCGGTCACCTGCTTGGGCCGGAGATCCACGAGCATCAGATGCGTGTCGGTGCCCCCCGAGACGATGGCGTAGCCGCGGTCCACCAGCGCCGCGGCGAGTGCCTGCGCGTTCTGCACCACCTGCCGCGCGTACCGTTTGAACTCGGGAGTATTGGCCTCGCCCAGGGCCACGGCCTTGGCGGCAATCACGTGCTCCAGCGGTCCGCCCTGGAGTCCTGGGAACACCTGCTTGTCCACGCCCTTGGCGAACGTCTCCCGGCACAGGATCAGGCCGCCCCTCGGGCCCCGCAGCGTCTTGTGCGTGGTGGTCGTCACGATTTGCGCGTGCGGCACGGGCGAGGGATGGATTCCCGCGGCGACGAGGCCCGCGATGTGGGCCATGTCCACGACGAAGATCGCGCCCACTTCGTCGGCGATAGTGCGGAGCGCCGCGAAATCGATGACGCGGGCGTACGCGGACGCCCCGCCGATCAAGAGGCGCGGCCGCTCGCGCCGCGCGATGTCGCGCACCTGATCATAGTCGATCCGGCCCGTCTCCTCACGCACGCCGTAATGCGTCGCCCGGAACAGCGTGCCCGAAAAGTTCACCGGCGCGCCGTGCGTCAGGTGGCCGCCGTGGGGCAGCGCCAGCCCGAGCAGTGTGTCGCCCGGCTTGGCGACCGCGAGGTAGGCGGCCATGTTGGCCTGCGCCCCCGAGTGCGGCTGCACGTTGACGTGCTCCGCCTTGAACAAGGCCCGGGCGCGGTCGATGGCGAGCTGCTCGACCTCGTCCACCACCTCGCACCCGCCGTAGTAGCGCTTCTTCGGCAGTCCCTCGGCGTACTTGTTGGTCAGGGCGGTGCCCATCGCCTCCATGACGGCGACGGAGACGAAGTTCTCGCTCGCGATCAGCTCGAGCCCGTGCTCCTGCCGCTCCACCTCGCGGCGGATGAGCTGGGCGACCGTGGGGTCCGCCTGGGCGAGCGGGGTGCGCCGGTCGATCATGAGTCGATTTTGGCCACGCGCCGCTCGTGGCGCCCGCCTTCGAACGCGGTGTCGAGCCACGTGTGCAGGATTTCCAACCCTTCCTGATCGCTCACGAAGCGCGCAGGCAGCACGAGCACGTTCGCGTCGTTGTGTTTGCGCGCCAGCTCCGCGATCTCCGGGCTCCAGGCCACGGCTGCCCGCACGCGCGGGAACCGGTTCGCCACATAGGCCATCCCGAGCCCCGTGCCGCAGGTCAGGACTGCGCGGCGCACTTTCCCGGTGCTGACGGCCTCCGCCACGGGGCGGCCGTAGTCGGGGAAGTCGTCGGCCGGGTCCATCGATTGCGGGCCCACGTCCACCGGGTCGTAGCCGAGGCGCTTGAGTTCGTCCACGATCTGCCCCTTCAGCTGGAAGCCGGCGTGGTCGGCGCCGACGTAGATCCGCTCGGACACAGTTCAGCCTCGAGGATAGAGACCGCGCGCGACGAGGATCCGCTGGATTTCACTGGTCCCCTCATAGATCTCCGTGACCTTGGCGTCCCGGAATAGCTTTTCCACGGGGAAGTCGCGCATATAGCCGTACCCGCCGAACAGCTGCACCGCTTGCGTCGTGACCCACATCGCGGTCTCGGACGCGAACAGCTTGGCCATACTCGCCGCGGTGGTGACGTCCTCGCCCCGGTCCCGGCGGGCCCCCGCGACGTGGGCCAACGCGCGCGCCGCTTCCACCCGCGTGGCCATGTCGGCGAGCTTGAACTGCACGGCCTCGAACTCGCGCAGCGGCTGGCCGAACTGCTTGCGCTCGCCGCAGTACGCGACTGCATGCTCGAGCGCCCGCCGCGCGATGCCGACGGCTTGCACCGCGATCCCCAGCCGGCCGGCGTCGAGGCCTTCCATCGCGTATCCAAACCCCGCCCCGTCCTCGCCCAACAGGTGGTCGGCCGGCAGGCGAACGTCCTCGAGCGCCAGCGCGACCGTGTTCGAGGCGCGCAGGCCCATCTTCTCCTCGGGCTTCCCCGGACGATAACCCGGCGCGTCGGTGGGCACAATGAAGGCGGATATGCCGCGCTCCGTGCGGGCCATCACCATCATCAGGTCGGCCGTGGCGCCGTTCGTCGCCCACGCTTTCGCGCCCGACAGCACCCACCGGTCGCCGTCCCGCACCGCCCGGGTGCGCAGGGCGGCGGCGTCTGATCCGGACTCGGGCTCCGAGAGCGCGAACCCCGCCAGCAGCTCGCCTCGCGCCATGCCCTTCAGGAACCGCTCCTTCTGCGCCGCCGTGCCGTGGCGCACGAGCATCGTCGTGGGAATCGCGTTGTGGATCGAGAGCGACACGGCGATGCTGGCATCGGCCGCCGCGATTTCTTCGAGCGCGAGCAGGTACGTGACGGTGTCGAGGGCCATGCCGTCGCACTCCTCGGGCGCGCACATCCCGAGAAACCCCAGCTCCCCGAGCGCGTCGATCACCTCGCGCGCGAAATGGGCGGTGCGATCCCACTCGGCGGCGTACGGCTCGATACGGGTGCGCGCGAATTCGCGCGCCAGCTCCACGATCTGGCGCTGCGTCTCCGAGAGACCCGCGGGCTCAATCGCGATAGACATAGAAGCCACGTCCGCTCTTGCGGCCGAGCCGCCCCGCCGCGACCATTTTTCGCAACAGCGGCGCCGGACGGTACTTGTCCTCTCCCAGGTCGCGCTGCAGCACCTCGAGGATCGCGAGACACACGTCCAGGCCGATCAGATCGGCGAGCGCGAGCGGCCCCAACGGATGGTTCATGCCGAGCTTCATCACCGTGTCGACCGCCTCGGGCGTCGCCACGCCTTCCATTACGCAGAACACCGCCTCGTTGATCATCGGCATCAGGACGCGGTTCGCGACGAACCCGGGCGCATCGTTGACCTCGACGGCCATCTTACCCAGCGCCTTCGCGACCTCCAGAACCTTCACAACGGTCTCGTCCGACGTCTCGAGCCCGCGGATCACCTCCACGAGCTGCATCACCGGGACGGGATTCATGAAGTGCATCCCGATCACCCGGGCGGGCCGCCGGGTCTGGGCGGCGATCGTCGTGATCGAGATCGAGGAGGTGTTCGTGGCGAGGATCGACGCCGCCGGCGCCACCCGGTCGAGGTCGCGGAAGATCCTGAACTTGACCTCGGGCTGCTCGGTCGCGGCTTCCACGACGAGCTCCGCATCCGCCGCGGCGTCGAGGCTCGAGGCCGTCCGAATGCGCCCAAGCGCGGCGTCGCGCTGCTCGGTCGTGAGCGTCCCCTTTTTCACCTGACGCTCCAGGTTCGCCCGGATGATCCCGAGCACTCGCTCGAGCAGGCCGGGCGCCACGTCGATCAGCGCGGTGTCCCACCCGTGCTGGGCGAACACGTGGGCGATGCCGTTGCCCATGGTCCCCGCTCCCACCACCGCCACCCGGCTCACGGTGCGGCCTCCGCGCCGCGCGCGCGCCGGCTCCACGCGACCAGGCCCGCCGTCCCGGCGAGCATGACCAGCGTCGCGACGATGCCGCCCTCCGGTCCGAATGCCCCGCCGTCGATCCACTGGTGCGGGCCGGGACGATACTCGAGTGCCGGAAGCGGGAACGCATAGCCGCTCACCGGCGCGGCGAACCCGAGCGCCAGGGTGGCGTTCCAGCCGAAATGCGCGCCCCAAGCGAGCGGCATCGCGCCCGGTGAGAAGAACGCGGCGGCGAGCCACACGCCCGCGAGCCCGACGTTGACGGTGGAAAACGCCGTGGCGTTGGGGTTGCCGAGGTGCGCCAGCGCGAATCCCAGCCCCAGGATCGCGGTCGCGGGCCCCGCGCCGACCGCGTCGGCGAGCCGCCGCAGGGGGTACCCGCGAAACATCAGCTCCTCGGTCAGGGCCGCCAGCAGAAATCCCACGCCCAGGGGGACCGCGGCGGCGGTCCACGTCCAGCCGATGGCCGCCCACGCGCCGCGCGCCGTCACCGCGGCCTGCCCACCCGCCACCGCGAGTACCACGGCCGTCGCGGCCATGGCCGCGCCGGCGCCGATGCCGAGCAGCAGCCCGCAGGGGACGCCGGTACGCGGGCGCCAGCCCAGCGCCTCCCACGACCGATGATCGAGCACGCGGCCCACGATCCACGTGGCCAGACCGAAGCCCAGCACCGTCGCGACCGAGCTCCACGCGAGCCACCAGCGAGGGTCCGGGTGCAGCGGCACCTTGGTCACGCCGTAGCTCGCCGCCGCGCCCAGAACGGTGAACGCCACGATCCAGGCGACGGCGACGGCGGGGCCTCGCGCCCGGCGCGCAAACGAAACGCGCGCCGTCATAGGCGCGCGCGGAGCGGACTCACGGTTGGCTTCAGAACCAGGACGGCGATCATGACTTTCACGAGGTCGCCGATCACGAAGGGCAGCGTACCGAGTCGCAGCGCGCCGCTCGCGCTGCCGGTGAGAATCAGCAGCTGGGCCAGGCCGCCGAGGTGAATCAGCACCAGGCCGGTGAAGACGGCGACGGACAGCCGGGCCACCCCGGGCTTGCGCCCGGGGTCAGTAGCACCCACGAGGCGACCGACGGCGAACGCGGCGACCGGATAGGCGAGCAGGTACCCGCCCGTGGGCCCGAGCAGCCGGGCGATGCCCGGGAGGCCGTACGGCGTGAACACGGGGAGGCCGGCGGCGCCGAGCGCCAGATACAGAATGAGCGAGGCGGCGCCGAGCCCCGCCCCGAGCCACGCGCCCACCAGCAGCAAGGCCAGCGGCTGCAGGGTCATCGGTACGGGAGTGCCGGGGAGCGGAATCGCGATCTGGGCCGCGATCGCGACCAGCGCGGCGCCGAGCGCGACGGCCAAGGCACGTCGCGCGGTGAGCGATGGAGCGGACACCGCGGCGGTTTGAGCCTGCATCAGAGCATCTCCACGCTGAGGGCCACGGCATTGCCGCCCCCGAGACACAGGGTGGCGAGTCCGGTCGTCTGCTTCCGGTCCTGCAAGGCATAGAGCAACGTCGTGAGCACGCGCGCCCCCGAAGCGCCGATCGGATGCCCGAGCGCGATGGCGCCACCGTTCACGTTGACGCGTTCCCAGTCCCAGCCGAGGGCGCGGCCGTCGGCCAGGGCCTGCACGGCGAACGCCTCGTTCGCCTCGATCAGCGCGTAGTCGGCGATGGTCGTCTTGGCTTTCGCCATGAGGTTCTGGACCGCGACGATGGGCGCGAAGAAGAGATCCTTGGGCTCGCCGCCGCCCGTGGCGTAGGCGGTGATGCGCGCCAGCGCCTTGAGCCCGTGCGCCCGCGCGAACGCGAGCGAGGCGACGACGAGCGCGCTTGCGCCGTCGTTCAAGCCCGGCGCGTTGCCCGCCGTCACGCTGCCCCCCGGCTGGAACGATGGTTTCAGCACGGCGAGCGCTTCGAGCGACGTGTCCTTGCGGGGGCCCTCGTCCTTCTCGACCAGCGTCGATCCGCCCTTCGCCGGGACCTCGACGGGCACGATCTCCGCCTTGAACCGGCACGCCGCCATGGCGGCTGCGGCCTTCTGGTGACTGGCGAGGGCGAACCGGTCCTGATCCACACGCGATACGCCTGCCTTCGTGGCGGTGTACTCGGCGAGGCTGCCCATGTGGACGTTCGAGAACGAGTCCCACAGACCGTCGCGGATCAGTCCGTCCACCAGCTCGCGGTTCCCCAGCTTGATCCCGCCGCGCATGCCGTACACGTAGTGCGGCGCGTTGGACATCGACTCCATGCCGCCGGCGACCACGCATTGCGCGTCGCCTGCTTTAATCGCCTGCGCGGCGAGCATCACGGCCTTGAGACCGGAGCCGCAGACCTTGTTGATGGTGACGGCGGGCACGGTCCCGGGGAGCCCGGCGTGGATCGCTGCTTGGCGCGCCGGCGCCTGACCCACGCCGCCCTGCAGCACGTTGCCCATGATCACTTCTTCCACGGCCGCGGGCTCGACGCCGGCCCGGCGCACCGCCTCGCGGATCACGAGGGCGCCCAGTTGCGGAGCGGGAAGCGCCGACAGGCCGCCCAGGTACTTGCCGATGGGCGTCCGGCAGGCGCTCAGGATGACCGGGGTGGTGTGATCGTTAGTGCTCATCAAGTCTCAAACTAACGGTGTCAAACTCCGGGTGCGAACTTCTTCGGTCAGTTTCGCCACGAATTCGTCTATCGGAAGCACCACCTGCTTCTTCCCCTCGCCGCGGGCGCGCACCGCGGCGCTCCCAGATTCGGCTTCGCGCTGCCCGACCACGGCCATGTAGGGCACCTTGTGCAGCTCCGCGTCGCGGATGCGGTAGTTCAGGGTATCGCTGCGCTCGTCCACGGACGAGCGGATCCCCGCCGCCCGCAGCCGATCGTGCAAAGTGCGGGCCGCGGGCGCCTGGGCGGCCGAGATGGGAAGCACCTTCACCTGCTCGGGCGCGAGCCACAGGGGGAACGCTCCGGCGAAATGCTCGATCAGGAATCCGACGAAGCGCTCCAGCGTCCCATAGATCGCGCGATGGATCATCACCGGCCGGTGCGGCCGATTATCCTCGCCCGTGTACTCGAGCCCGAAGCGCTCGGGCTGCTCGAAATCGAGCTGGATGGTAGCGCCCTGCCACTCGCGACCGATGGCGTCGTTGAACTTGATGTCGATCTTCGGTCCGTAGAACGCCCCGCCGCCGTGATCGACACGGTAGGTGGCGCCGCGGTGTTTGAGCGCCTGCTCGAGCGCGCGCTCCGCCTGGTCCCAGGTCGCGTCGGTGCCGAGCTTCTTGGCAGGCCGCGTCGCGAGATCGAGCCGATACGAGAGCCCGAACGTCTTCCCCAGCACCAGCTCGACGATGTCGAGCAGCTGGAAGATCTCCTGCTCGATCTGATCCTCGCGCAAGAAGAGATGCGCGTCGTCCATCGAGAGGCCACGCACGCGCAGCATGCCGTGCAGCGTCCCCGAGCGCTCGTTGCGGTACACGTTGGCGATCTCGGCGAGCCGGATCGGCAGGTCGCGGTAGCTGCGCTGCTGCGACGCGTAGATGAGGATGTGCATCGGGCAGTTCATCGGCTTCACCCGATAGCGCACGCCCTCGGCCTCGCCCTCGCCCGCCGCCATCGCGGGGAACTGGTTCTCGGCGTACAGCGGCAGATGCCCGGAGCGCAAGAACAGCTCCTCGCGGGTCACGTTGGGGGTGTACACCAGCTGATAGCCGCGCTCCAAAATCACGTCTTCGATGAAGCGACGCAGCTGGAAGTTGAGCATCGCCCCCTTGGGGTGCCACAAGATCAGTCCCGGGCCCACGTCCTCCTGAATCGAAAACAGATCGAGCTGCTTCCCCAGCACGCGATGATCGCGCTTCTTGGCCTCGTCGAGCCGCCGCAGGTAGCCGTCGAGCTCGTCCTTGGTGAACCACGCCGTGCCGTAGATGCGCTGCAGCATCTGGCGGCGCTCGTCGCCCCGCCAGTAGGCGCCGGCCGCGTGCAGCAGCTTGAAGTGCTTGATCCGCCCCGTGCTGGGCACGTGAGGCCCGCGGCACAGGTCCACGAACGGCCCGTCGGTGTAGACGGAGATCACCTCGTCCGGTCCGAGGTCCTCGATCCGCTCGAGCTTCAACGGGTCCTCTTTGAAGCGGGTCTTGGCGTCCGCGCGCGAGACTTCTTCTCGCACGAACGGGTAATCCGCCTTCACAACCTCCACCATCTTCTTTTCAATCGCCTCCAAATCTTCCGGCCCAAACGGCCGTGGCACCTCGAAGTCGTAGTAGAACCCGTCCTCGATCGGCGGCCCGAACCCGATCTTGGCGTGGGGGAACAGCTGGCGCACCGCGGTCGCCAGGACGTGGGCCGACGAGTGACGCAGCACCTCGAGGGCCTGCGGATCCTTGTCCGTGAGGATCACGACGTTCGCCCCGTCGGGCAGGGGGCGCGCCAAGTCCCAGACGTCGCCGTTCACCCGCACAGCGAGCGCCGCCTTGGCGAGCCCCGGCCCGATCGCCTTGGCGAGATCGGCTCCGCTGGAGCCCGGGGGAAGGCGTTTCTCGCTCCCGTCGGGGAGCGTGACCCGGATTTCGGCGGCGACCATCGGGGTCAGGGAGCCGGCTGAGCGGCGGCGGGGCCGGCCGGACTGGTGAGCGGCGGCAGCCGGCGCCCGTCGCGGAAGTAGAGCGCGACGGCGAAGACGATCACCCCCGCGATCGCGATCCACCGGGCGAGGCGGCTCACGGGGAGCTGCGGCGATTCGTCGGCCATGGAAGCGAATTCTAGAGCGCCGGGGGAGGACGGGGAAGGACGGGGAAGGTCGGTGGAGGTCGGGCGCGACCTCCACCATCCTCGACCGACCTTCACCAACCTGTCTATTATAAAGGAATGCCGCAGCCCCGCTTCGAGCTTGCACCCCAGTACGATCCCCACGCTGTCGAGCGCCCGTTGTACCAGCGGTGGCTCGACCGCGGCGTGTTCACGGCCCGGGTGGACTCTCGCAAGCAGCCGTACGTGATCGTGATTCCGCCGCCCAACGTGACCGCGATCCTGCACGTGGGACACGGCCTCAACGACGTCATTCAGGACGTGGTGATCCGGTTCGAGCGGATGCGCGGGCGTGAAGCGGAGTGGCTCCCCGGCACCGATCACGCCGGGATCGCGACGCAGAACGTGGTGGAGCGCCTGCTCGCGGACGAGGGCAAGACGCGCTTCGACCTGGGGCGCGACAAGTTCGTCGAGCGGGTGTGGGCGTTCGTGCGGGAGACCGGGAACGCCATCCTCGAGCAGCTCAAGGTCATCGGCTGCTCGTGCGACTGGAGCCGCACCCGCTTCACGCTCGACCAGGGGTACTCGCGCGCCGTGCGCGAGGTGTTCGTGCGCCTGTGGGAAGAGGGGCTCATCTACCGCGGCCACCGCGTGATCCATTGGTGCCCACACTGCCTCACGGCGTTGTCGGACGAGGAAGCCGAATCGAAAGACACGGACGGCAAGCTGTACTACATCCGCTACCCCGTGGACGGGGGCCCCAGTCCCTTCCTCACGGTCGCCACCACGCGCCCCGAGACGTTGCTCGGCGATACGGCCGTGGCGGTCAACCCCAAGGACACCCGCCATGCCGGCTTCTCGGGGAAAGTGGCCCGGCTTCCCATCGCCGACATCCCGATTCCGATTGTGGCGGACGACGCAGTCGACCCGGCGTTTGGAACGGGGTTTGTGAAGGTGACCCCCGCGCACGACGCGACCGACTTCGAAATCGGGCTGCGGCACAAGCTGGAGATGCCGCTGGTGATGACCGAGGACGGACGCATGGAGCACGCGACGCGCGTGCCCAAGGCGCTCGCCGACTTGGACCGGTTCGAGGCGCGCCAGCGGATCGTGGACATGCTCAAAGAGCGGGGCCTGCTCGAGAAGATCGAGCCGCACCGCCACGCGCTGCGGCGCTGTTACCGCTGCGACACGATCGTCGAGCCCCGCTTGAGCGATCAATGGTTCGTGAAGATGAAGCCGCTCGCCGAGCCGGTGCTGGCGGCCTATCGACAGGCGACGTTCCGGATCGTGCCGGAGCGCTGGCACGCGACGTTCGAGCACTGGATGGAGAACATCCGCGACTGGAACATCTCCCGCCAGCTGTGGTGGGGACATCGCATCCCGGTGTTCCGGTGCACGCCGTGCGGCCACGAATGGGCCGACCGCAAGGACCCGGCGCGCTGCCCCAAGTGCGGCGGCCCGGTCGAGCAGGACCCCGACGTGCTCGACACCTGGTTCTCGTCGTGGCTGTGGCCGTTCGCGACCTTCGGCTGGCCCGACCGCACCCCCGACCTGGCCCGGTTCTATCCCGGACACACGCTGGTCACGGCGCCGGAGATTCTCTTCTTCTGGGTGGCCCGTATGCTGATGGCGGGCTACCACTTCATGGATCGGCGGCTGCCGTTCACGACCGTGTACCTGCACGGCACGGTGCGCGACACCCAGCATCGCAAGATGTCCAAGTCGCTCGGCAACGGCATCGACCCGCTCGACGTGGTGCGGCTGTATGGCGCGGACGCGCTGCGCTGGACCCTGATCGCGGGCAGCTCGCTCGGCGCCGACGTGATCCTCGACCCGCACGACCTGGAGACGACGTTCGCCCCCGGGCGCAACTTCGCGAACAAGCTGTGGAACATCGGGCGGTTCATTCTGGCGCAGCTGCCCGAGCGGGTGCGCCCGATCGACGAGCTGGACCTCTCGCGCCTGCCGCTGGCCGACCGTTGGATCCTGACGCGGGCGAACGACACGGTCCACGCCGTGACGTCATATCTGGAGCAGTTCAAGCTCGATGAAGCCGCCAAGCGGTGCTACGAGTTCGTGTGGGGCGAGCTCGCCGACTGGTATGTCGAAGCCGTCAAACCGCGCCTCGCGGTGGATGCGGCATCGGGGGCCGCGACGGCCGCCGAGACCGGCGGGCCGCCGGCCGGAGCGGCCCCCGACGCCGCGTCCGTCGCAGCACACGCCGTGCTCGCCCATTGCTTCGACACCGCGCTCCGCCTGCTGCACCCAGTGGTGCCGTTCATCACCGAGGAGTTGTGGCAGAAGCTGCCGGGGCGGAAACCGGACGAATTGCTGGCGACCGCGACCTGGCCGACCTTCCGACCCGAGCTGGTGGACTCCGAGCTCGACCTCCAGTTCCTGCGCGTGCGGCAGGTGGTCGAGAAGATCCGGGCGATCCGGGCGGAGTACCGAGTCCCCCCCAAGGCGCGCCTCGTGGCCGCCATCAAGCCCCGCAGCGAAGCGATCCGGGCGGCGTTCGACGGCGAACGCGACACGATCGTCCGGCTGGCCCAGCTGTCGGAGCTGCAGCTCGACGGCGGCCTGCGCGGCGCGGGCGCCCATGCCGTGCTGGGCGACGGCAGCGAGGTGTTCGTCGCGCTGGCGGACGCGATCGACCTGCGTCAGGAGTGCCAGCGCCTCCTGGGCGAGCTCACGCGGCTCGAGCACCAGCTGGCGGCCCTCGACGCCAAGCTCACCAACAGGAATTTCATCGCGCGGGCGCCCGTCGGGGTGGTCGCCAAGGAGCGCGAAAAGGAGCGGGCGTGGCGAGACCAGCGGCAGGCGCTGGCCGACAAGCTCAGGTCGCTGGGCTGCTCCTGACCGCCCTGCTGGGCGGGGGCGCGTGCGCGAGCCAGGGCGATCCGCCCGGGGGCCCGCCCCGCACCACCGCTCCGGCCATCCTCCGCACGGTCCCGGAGTCCGGTGCAGTGACGCCCGACCTGCACGGGGATGCGGTCGTGCAGTTCGACGAGGTGATCGACGAGATGCCGTCGCGCGGCGGCGCCGCGGGCGCGATCAGCGGGCTCGCCCAGAAGGTGGTCCTTTCCCCCGTCGGAAGCGACGTCAAGGTCTCCTGGCACCGCAGCTCGATCCACGTGTCGCCGCAGGAGGGATGGAAACGCGGTCGCGTGTACCACCTGCAGCTGCTCCCCGGGATCGCCGACCTGCGGCGCAACAGCACCAAGACCAGCACGACGATCGTGTTCACGACCGGCCCGGCCGTGCCGGCCGCGACGCTCGTGGGCACGGTGCTGCTGTGGGGGGACCAGCGCACCCTGCCGCAGGCGGTGATCCGCGCGGCGCTCCTCCCGGACACGGTCGCCTACATCACGCTCACCGACTCGGCCGGCAACTTCCGGCTCGCCGCCGTACCGTCGGGGCGCTACCGTGTGTGGGCCATCCAGGACGAGAACAACAACCGTCGCCAGGACCGCCGCGAGGCGTTCGACACCGTCACCGTGACCGTCGACTCGACCGCGAGCGCGCTGCTGTGGGCGTTCGTGCACGACACCGTCGGCCCACGGGTGCGCACAGTCGAGCCGATCGATTCGCTCGACTTTCGGGTGGGGTTTTCCGCTCCGCTCGACCCGCGCCGCGCGCTGGACACCGCCCTGGTGCGGATACTCACGTTGCCCGATTCGAGCCCGGTCGCGGTGCGGGCGCTCTACACGCCCGCGAAGTTCGACTCGATTCAGGCACGCGCCCGAGCGGTGGAGGACTCGCTCAAGCGGCTGCGCGACACGACGGCACGCAAGGACACCACGGCGCGCGCCCGACGGGATACGACGGCTCGCCCAGGAGCCCCGGCTCCGGCAGCCCAGCGGGCGCCCGCCGTCGCCGGGGCCCCCGGGCAGCGCCGTCCCGGCGGTCCGAGCGACACCACTGCCGCGAAGGTCGACACGGCCCGGGTCCGCAAGCTCCTCGCCCAACGCCCCGTTCCCTACGACCGCGTCGTCGTCCAGACGGCCCAGCCGCTCGCGCCCGGCGGCAAGTATCTGGTGCGGGTGCGCGGCGCCACGAACTTGAGCGGCGTGGCCGCCGACGCGCAGGGCGTACTGGTCGTGCCGGTGCCCAAGCCCGTCACCCGCGACACCACCAAAGCCCGCCCCAAGCCGCCATGACCGACCCGCGTCGCCGCCTGCCCGCCGTGGATGCGCTGCTCGCCGAGCCCGACGTTGCGGCGCTCGCGGCGACCGGGCCGCGGAGTCTCGTGGTGCGCGCGGTGCGGGAGACCATCGACGCCGCCCGTGTCAACGGCGGCAGCGCGCCGCCCGAAGGCTGGAGCGCGGCGATCCGGTCGCGCGTGCGGCGGCTCGCCGCTCCGTCGCTCGGACCGGTGATCAACGCCACCGGCGTCGTGTTGCACACCAATCTCGGCCGCGCTCCGCTCGCGCAACCGGCGATTGCCGCGCTGGCCCGCGTCGGTGCCGGCTACGCCAATCTGGAATACGACCTCGCGCGGGGCGCGCGCGGCTCACGCCACGGGCTGTGTCGCGACCTCCTCGTGGAGCTGACGGGCGCCGAGGATGCGATCGTGCTGAACAACGCGGCCGGCGCGGTGCTGGTCGCGCTCTCGGCCCTGGCCCGGGGCGGCGAGGCGATTGTCTCACGCGGCGAGCTGGTGGAGATCGGCGGTGCGTTTCGCATCCCCGACATCATGGCCCGATCGGGCGCCACGCTGGTCGAGGTGGGAACCACGAATCGCACGCATCTCAAGGATTACGAAACCGCGCTCACGCCGGCGAGCAAGCTGCTGCTCAAGGTGCACCAGTCGAATTTCCAAGTCACCGGCTTCACCGCCCAGGTCCCGGCGCAGGAGATCGCGGCGCTGGGCCGCACCCGCGGCGTCGCCAGCTTGTACGACCTCGGCAGCGGACTGCTCGTGGACTTGGCGCCGTGGGGGCTCACGGGCGAGCCGACCGTGCCGCAGGCGCTCGCGAGCGGCATGGACGCGGTCGCGTTCTCGGGCGACAAGCTGCTCGGCGGTCCCCAAGCGGGCATTCTGCTCGGCACGCGGGCGGCGATCGAGGCGTGCCGCAACGATCCCCTCGCCCGAGCCGTGCGGGCGGACAAACTGACGCTCGCGGCACTGGAGGCCACACTTGCGCTGTATCGAGATCCGGAGCGAGCCCTCGCCGAGATTCCGGTATTGCGGATGCTGACCGAAAGCGTCACGGAAATACGTCGACGTGGAGAGACGTTACAGAAAGCCGTAGGCGCCGGTGTGGAGCTCGTCGAAGGGGAGTCCGAGGTCGGCGGCGGATCGTTCCCCGGAGCCAAGCTGCCGACCTGGCTCGTTCGCGTGACCCCCGACCCCCGGCACCTAACCCCTGACACCTTGGCGGCACGCCTCCGCGCCGGCGACCCTCCCATCGTCGCGCGCATCGGCGACGACCGCGTGCTGCTCGATCCCCGCACCATCTTCCCCGATCAGGTCGAGACGGTCGCCCGCGCGGTGCGGTCCGCGCTCGATGGCTGAGCCGCACTCCCGTCACCGCGCCGTATTTCTCGACCGGGACGGAACCATCGTGGAGGATCCAGGATTCCTGCACGAGCCGGGCGAGGTGCGCCTGCTCCCCGGCGCGGCGGCCGCAATCCGCCGCCTCAACGACGCCGGATGGCTCGTGGTGACCGTCTCGAATCAGTCGGGGATTGCACGCGGCCTGTACGACGCGGCCGCCTACGCCGCGGTGCAGCGCCGCATGGTGGAGCTCCTGGCCGAGCGCGGCGCCCGACTCGACGGCGCGTATTTCTGCCCGCACCACCCCGACGTCACGGGACCGTGCGACTGCCGAAAACCTGGCCTGCGGCTGTTCCGCGATGCCGCCGTCGAGCTCGACCTGGACCTGGCGCACTGCTACTGGGTGGGCGACCGGGTGAGCGACATCGAGCCGGCGCGCACCCTGGGCGCCGACGGGCACGGCCTGCTCGTGTCGACCGGGCGGGGCGGCGAATATGTAGCCGCCGCGCGGGCCCTCGGTTTTCCGGTCGTCTCGGACCTCGCGGCCGCGGCGGCGGAGATTGTGCGCGGCGGCTAGCGCCCGCAGATTGCGGGCGCCATGGAGCCCTGGCGAGGGATCGGGATACTGGTGGTCGTGCTCGCCGCGCAGGGACGACCGCGCGGCACGATCGCCGTGGGCGATACGGTGCGCGACTCCCTCACGCGACACGATCTGGTGCTCCCGGCCGAAAGCACCTACGCGCAGCAATGGCAGCTGCGCGGCCGCGCAGGAGAGACGGTGACGATCGACCTCGCGTCCAGCGCGTTCGACGCCTACCTATTCCTGCTCGGGCCCAATGGGAGCCCGAAGCCGCAGCAGGACGACGACTCGGGAGGCCACTGCAACGCGCGCCTCACGATACGGTTCCCCGCCCCCGGGGATTATCTCATCGTGGCGACCAGCAGCGAGCGTCGCGCGACCGGCGCGTTCACCCTGACCGTGACCGCGGGCCCCAAGCCCGCCGCGCTTGCCCCCTGCACGCGGTGACGCCCGTTCCGGTGGCGGTGCTGGTGTCGGGCGGCGGGACGAATCTCCAGGCGCTGCTCGACGCCCTGGGGGGGGGCGCGGTGGCGCGCATCGCGCGCGTCGTGTCGAGCCGTGGCGACGCGGCGGCGCTGGAGCGGGCGCGCCGCGCCGGCGTGCCCGTGGAGGTGCTGACCAATCCGGCGGACCCGGCCGAGGTGGTCCGGGCCGTGGGCGACGCCGGCCTCGTCGTCCTCGCGGGATACCTGAAGCGCGTCCCGCCCGCGGCGGTGGCGCGATTTCGCTGGCGCGTGATTAATATCCATCCGGCGTTGCTCCCCGCATTCGGCGGCGATGGGATGTATGGACGCCGCGTCCACGAGGCGGTGCTCGCGAGCGGCGTGGCGCTGTCCGGCGCGACGGTGCACTACGTCGACGAGGAGTACGACCGGGGCCCGATCCTGGCGCAATGGCCGGTGCCGGTGCGCGCCGACGACACGCCCGACTCTCTCGCCGCGCGCGTGCTCGAG
>Ga0070698_100001066_pt1 | contig 30135 bp, 28 predicted proteins | sample KBSK1502metaG_FD_65477 | JGI IMG/M metagenome (GOLD analysis project Ga0070698, IMG submission 65477) | Corn, switchgrass and miscanthus rhizosphere microbial communities from Kellogg Biological Station, Michigan, USA - KBS K1-50-2 metaG | ecosystem: Host-associated > Plants > Roots >...
CTCGCCACCGCTCGTGGGCTCGCCGCCACGCGTGCGCGCGAGCGCCTCGGCGAGCCGCACGCGTGCGCGCTCCGTGACGAGCGAGTCGGAGGGTGCCGGCGCGATACCGACCTCGGCCGCGAATCGCCATGCGGCTGGGCCCGCGAGGATCGCGTGCTCGCCTGCATCGAGCACGGCGCGCGCGAGCGCGACCGCATTGCCGAGATCCGGCACCGCAGCGACGGCGCCGACGCGTTGGGTCGCGCCATCCATGACCGATGCATCGGTCTCGACGGTGGCATCGCGCGTCAGCGCCGAGCCGACACCTGCGTTGAATTCCGGATCGTCTTCGAGTGCGCGTACCGCCGCGACAACGGCATCGAGCGCGCTGCCGCCACTGGCGAGGATCGCATCGCCGACTTCTGCTGCGGCACGTACACCCTCGCGCAAGCGCTCGAAGCGCTCGGTCTCCGTGTGGCCCGCACCACCGTGCACGATGATCGCGTTGTCGCCCGCGAGCACGCGACGACCGAGGGCGCCCGTGATCGTGCTCGCGCTCATGCACTCGCCGCGCAGCGAAAGCCGATGATGATGTGCCGCGAGTTGACGGCACGGCCGTGCTTTGCGGCACCGCGCCCCATGCCACCGTAGTCCTCCCAGGCGGAGCCTTTGACGGTCATGTGGCCGGGCTTGAAGCGCGTCGAGGTCCATTGAAAGACGTTGCCCGCCGCATCGAGCACACCGTAGGGACTCGCGCCGTTGCCGTATTGCCCGACGGGCGTGGTGTCGCCCGGCCCTTTGACTGCGCTGTTGAGCTTCTCGGGCTCGTAGGTGTTGCCCCACGGATAGACGAGACCGCCCTCACCGCGCGATGCTTTCTCGAACTCGGCGTCGCTTGGTAATCGCCGCGCTTCGCCGCGCAGCTTGCCGCGCCACTGGCAGTAGCCATCTGCTTCCTGCCACGTCACGAGCACGACGGGATGGTCCTCGTGATTTTTGGGCGGCGTGCCATCCTGCCAGATAAAGCGCTGCACGTCGGAGTACGCCTGCACAAAGCCTTGCACCTTCCACTGGGCTTCATCGATCGTCGGCGGCGACGCGAGCTTTTCGTTGACATACTCGGCGTATTCCGCCTGCGTCACCGGCATCAGATCGATGCGAAACGCCGGCAGCTTCGACATGTGGCGATCTTCTTCGCCTTCGAACCACTGCTTATCGCGCGCGGTGTCGTGCCCCGACGTCGCGAGATATTCGTCGTACGCAGCGTTGCGCTCCTCGGGCGTCGAGCCCGCGATGTATTTGCCGGCGGGCACGACCAGCATCTGCTGATCCTTCGCGAGCGAGAGCGGCGCCGCGGCGCTATTGGGATGCACCGGCTCGGGCTGCGACGAACACGCGCAGACGATGACAACAACCGCGATACGACTCATTGGGAATTTTTCTGCGCGGCGACAGCGGCCATGATGCGTGCTAGCTCGGGAAGGTACTCTGGATTCGACGCGAGCACAGCGGCATCGAGGCGTCCGCGAATCGCGGGAGTGAGCCGCGCGATCACGCCGAGCCGATCTTCGAGCAGGCGAGCCGTCAGCGGCGGCTTCTTCGTATCGACCACGATCACCGATGAAAATACGACGCTGCAGGTGCCGCGCAGCACCGACGTCGCGAACACGAAGCGACCATCGGGCGACCACACGGGTCCGCTCTCGTCGGTAAGCGGCAGATCGAGGAGCCGTGTCGCGACCTCGGAGTCGCGCGGGATCGTCCAGATCTCGCCATCGGGTCCACTCTTGTGATCGGCGGGTCGCGCGAATGCGATCGTGCGCTCGTCGGGCGACAGCGCCGGCGCCGTGTCGGCGGGCCCTGCGGTGAGGCGCTTGATCGTGCCGTCGGGCAGGCGCGCTTCGAGGTGACTCTCGACGCGCGGCTTCGGCGGGCAACCCGGCGTCTCGGTCGTGCCGGCAAGCGGCGTGACCGCGCTGTAGATAACGGTCCCGTCGGAAGCGACCGTCGGCGTGACTTCGTGGCCCGCGCCATTCGTCAGCTGCTGGGGTTGCCCCTTCGCGTGGCCGCGCTCGATCGCGAGGCGATACAGATCGAAGTCGCCATCGCGCGTCGAGGCGAACACGATCGCGCGCCCATCGCGCGTCCACACCGGATGGCTGTCGATCGCCGACCCTTGCGTGAGTCGCGCGGGCGCGGCATCCGATTCGAGCGGCGCGATCCACAGGCTCGTCTGATCGAACGAGCGATCGCGACTCGACGCGAACACGACCCACCGACCATCGGGCGAAATCGCCGGATGCGTGTCACGCACGACCGCGCCGGGATGTTGCATCAGCGCGAACTGGCGATCGCCGTGCTCGTCGATCGCGACGAGCTGCGCGCCTTGCACGCTGCTCTCGGCGATCACGATCGCGATGCGTGCGGGCGCCGTCGGTTCTTCAGCGCCGCGCGGAGCGCCGCAGCTGAGTAGAAAGACGAGACCTACGCGGTGCAGGACTACTTCTTGGGAGCGGGCTTCTCGGCGGCGGGCGCGGCACCCTCGGCCTTGGGCGCTTCGGCCTTCGGCGCTTCGGGCGCCGGAGCCGGAGCCTGCTCCTTCGGAGTCGGCGTCGGCGCGGGCGCCTCTTTCTTCGCCGTCTTCTTCGTCAGGTTGGACATGTTCATGCCCTTGGTCATGTCGCGCGAATCGGGAGCCACGCCGGCATAGATGCCGATCATGATCACGAAGAACGCGATGCCAGAGATGATGCCCAGGCTCATCGCCTTTTTCCCAGACTCGGCAGTCTGCTGCTCGTAGACGACAAACGACTGCTCTTGTTCCCGGGGCCAGGACGAGAAATCCACGTAACTCATCGGATCCTCCGCACGACTCGAACGGTAGTGGTGATTTTAGATCGCTGCAACGGAATCAACCGCTCGTGTGTCTCGTTCGTTGATAAGACGGAGGTCTGGATAGGCCTCCACGAGGAGCTATGACACCCGACGCCGCCGTCGGTTCCCACATTTTTGCGAGTTTCGCGCTCGTGATCTCCGCTGGTTGCGCGGTTGCGGATGCTGCACCTACACACGGCGAGAGCTGTTTGGGTGTCGCCGACCACGGAATCTTTGGCGATCTCGATGAGAAGGTGCAGCTCACCCTACCTCCGAAGGTCGCACCCGAGCGCGTCAGCGCGACGATCGATCGTGCACGTGCGCTGCTTGTCGTGTCGATCGATGGCTTCCCGCGCAAGGCGTATCCGCTTAGCGGCGGCGAGAAGCTGAAGGTCGGGCGCTTCGAGCTCGCGCTTCGGCCCGGCGATGCCGGCGAGCTGCGTCCGCTGCTTGCCGAAGCGCGGATCGCAGAAGCAACGGCCGCGCGCGATCGCGATCACGATGGCATCCCCGATCCACTCGACATCTTGATCGGCGCGAAGAAGACCGTGATCAACGCCGACGCGTACACCGAGGTCGGCTACGTCAAGATCAAGTATCCGGGCGGCGACGTGCCGCGCAACGTCGGCGTGTGCACCGACGTGATCGTGCGCGCCGTTCGCAATGCCGGCCTCGATCTGCAGCAGGCGCTCCACGAGGACATCAAGAAACGACGCAAGGCGTTTCCGATGATCAAGAAGGGGCCCGACGCGAACATCGATCAACGTCGCGTGCGCACGCTGCTCCCGTATTTCCAGAAGCACTGGGAATCGCACACCGCAAAGCTCGACGATCCGAACGATCCACTTCGCCCCGGCGACATCATTTTGATGGATACGTTTCCCTCGCGCGCCGGCCCTGATCACATCGGCATCCTCTCGGATCACGTGGGTGACCACGGATTGCCTCTCGTCATCAACAATTGGACTAACGGTACGGTCACTTCTGAGATGGATTTGCTTTCGTTCGTGCCGGTCATGTACCGGTTCCGTTTGCCTCCGTAGTACCTTCGACGGGTGAAGCGGGTCGCCCTCGTCCTCGCATGCGCTGCGCTTGCGAGCGCCGCCCATGCCGGCGGCGACGACGACACCTCCAAGCAGAGCTATCGCGCGGTGCTCGACCGCGTCGATCTCGAGCCGTCGTCGCTGACCGGCTATCGCTTGCGCGTCTATCTATCGGCGCTCGCGCTGCAAGGCCAGCTGCTCGACCTCACCGATCCAAAGAGCATCAAGCTCTACCTCGGCAACTCGGAGAAGAAGGCGGTCTACGCACTCGGTACCTACGATGGCACCGGTGCAGATACCGCGATCGTGTTCATGGTGCAGACGTCGGTCGATTACGGCGATGCGCTGCCGCAGATCGCCGATTCGCTCGAGCACGACGTGATCGCCACGTTCAACGAACACACACAGGTCGCGATCATGCCGTTTGGCGAGACCAGCGGCCCGGGCAAGTTCATGTCGCCAAAAAGCTGGAAGGGCAAAGTCCAGCTGGCGACCGATAACTCGGCGGGCGATCCGGCGCTGCTCGATACGCTCGATCGCGCGCTGCGCCTGCTCAAGAAAGCGAAGACGGAGCCCGAAGGCAAACCGCTGCGCAAGATCGTCGTGATCCTCGGCGACGGCCGCGACATGGCTGGCGACAAAGACCGCGTCACTCGCGCGGGCAAGCGCGCCGACAAAGAAGGCGTGCGCATCCACACGATCGGCTATTCGCCAAACGATGTCAGGCGACCGATGCTCGCGCTCGGCGAGCTTTCGAAACGCTCGCTCGGCACGTTCCGCTGGGTGCGCAAGGCCGGCCAGGAATCATGGAAGGCGGCGTTCCAGCAGCTGCGCGATGAGATCAACAAGCAAAACGTCATCACGTACTTCGTCACGGCGAGCGACGACGTCGCCGGCAAGAAGCTGCACATCGTCACGGTCGGCCGCACCGAGACGATGTCGAACGAGTTGAAGGTGCCGTCGTCGCCGACATGCGGCGGCAAAGACTGCGCGAGCGGCTACTGCGCCGCCGGCAAGTGCGTCCAGTACAAAGGTGGCGGCGGCTGGGGCGTGCTCGGCTGGCTCGTCGTGATCCTCGGCATCCTCGTCGGCATCGTCGTCGTGCTCGGCGTGATCGGCTTCGCCATGAAGAAGCTCGAGGAGACGCGCGTGCACCAGCCGCAGGTGCCCGGGCAGAAAAAAGAAAAGAAGCCGAAGAAGGGCGAGAAGCCGGCGGTCGCGCCCGGCCTATTGCCGAACGGGCGGCCGATTCCGGCGCTGCTGATCTTGAGCGGGCCGCGCACCGGCGAGCGCCACCTCTTGTTCAACGGCTATCTCATCGGCAAGCAGCCGGGATGCAACCTGATCATCGAGGACGGCTACACGTCGAGTCAGCACGCACAGATCGGGATGGACGCGAACGGAATCTGCAAGCTCTATGACCGCGGCTCGACAAACGGCACGTATCTCAACGGTGTGCGCATCACCGAGACGCCGCTCGAACACGGCAACACGATCAGGATTGGCTCGACGGAAATGAGGTTTTTGGCAGAATGAGGAGACTGCGATGAGAAAACCATCCGGCATCCTGATCATCGCGGGTCAACCCATCAAGGTCGAAGCCCCGATCATCAACTTCCGCGAGCCTCCGTTTTGGGATGCGACGCGCGAAGTCTGTCAGCCGACGGCAACCGATCCGGCACCGGCGTGCAAGCCGGGCGGCGTGCCGTACGGCAAGCTGCCGCGGCCGTACACGAAGCGCTACTCGACGCGACCGATGCTGCGTCGCTACGGCATGAACCCACCGATCGAAGCGGTGAAAGCCGCGATCAAGCAGTTCGTGATCCACCACGATGGCTGCAGCAGCGCCGACATGTGCTTCTCCGTGCTGCAGAACGAGCGCGGACTGTCGTGTCACTTCTTGATCGATAACGACGGCACGATCTATCAGACGATCGATCTCGCGCTGATGGCGTATCACGCGGCGGAGTGGAACACGGCGTCGATCGGCGTCGAGTTTTGCAATCGCGGCGATGCGAAGAAAGAGCCGAACTACTACTCGAGCGGTAAGTACGGCCCCAAGCGCGACGTCAAGCCGTGCAAGATCAACGGCCACACGATCCTCGCGTTCGATTTCACGCCCCAGCAAAAAGAGTCGATGGTCAATCTTGGTCGCGCGCTGCAGCGAATCCTGCCGAACCTGCCCGCGGAGTTTCCGCAGTCCAGCGCCGGCGTGCAGAGCTGGGACACGATGCCGACGAACGCGTCGTTCCGATTCTCGGGCTACATCGGCCACTATCACCTGACGCAACAGAAGTGGGATCCGGGACCGTTTGACTTCAAAGATTTCTGCCGCAAGCTGCGCGGCGCGCTGTGCTTCCCGGTGTTCGCATCGGGCGGGCCGACGCAGCAGCAGCCGATTCCGGCGGTGCCGCAGAATCCCGACGACCTCAAGCAACAGGTCAAAGAGCTCTACAAGGCCAACGAGGCCAGGGCCGATGGCGGGTTCTTCCCGGTCGGGCCGTGGGGCGAGCATCGGCTGTGGCACGGCGGCGTTCACATCGTCGGCCGGCAAGACGATCCGGTGTACGCGCCGTTTCCCGGCCGCCTCGTCGCGGCGCGCATGAGCGCGACGAGCGCGATCGGCTCGAACAACTTCGTGCTGCTGCGCCATGACATGAGCCTCGGCACGTCGCGCGTGCAGTTCTACTCGCTGTACATGCACCTCTCCGACGAGAGCAAACGCACCGATAAGCCGGCCGAGTGGATCACGAAGAGCGAGGCGTGGAAGAAGGCGCGGCTTGGTGAAGTCGCGCTGCTCGACGAGCCGATCGAAGCGGGCGCGCTGATCGGTCACGTCGGCACCGCGGGCCCCGCGGACCTCTCCAAAGCGCAAATTCACGTCGAGTTCTTCGCGAACGCGGAGCTGTTCACAGACGTCCCGGGCTCGCCGTGGGTCTTGATCGACGGCACATCGGGCGGTCGGTTCAGCGATTCATCGCAGATCAACGATGCGATCGATCAAGACAAGGACGGCACGCTCTCGCGTCCCGAGCTCCAGCAGTTCTACGGCAGCGGCAACCTCGATCAAGCGCGCTACTTCGTCACGCTCCACGTCTCCGAGTGGACGGCCGAGCCGAGCTGGAGCGATGCGCTGCGCGTACCGAAGGACTTCAAGAAGTACAAACCCGCCGAGATCGACGCGATGGTCGCGGATCAGATCACGCCGGGCCTGTGGTGGGACGCGCGGGTCGCGTCGCACTGCAAGCTGCCGCACGACGGCGTCGTCTATCACTATCATCCGATCGCGTTTCTCGGCTGGTTCAACCAGCAGCTCCTCGATGCGGCCGCGACGGCCGGCCCGGCGGCGAAGATCGACGACGCGAAGGAAGTGCCGAAAGGCATCACCGACGACTTCGGCGACGTCAACGGCTCGTCGATGCGCTCGGCGGCCGACACCAGCGAAGACCCGTGCAACCAACTCACGCTGCAGGAGCTCGTGCAGGGCTTCGATGCGCCGGAGTGTGGCCAATGAAGCGCGACGACAACAAACCCGTGTGGCGGCCACCGACGCGGCGCGCGTTCGTCGCGATGCTCGGCGCAGCCGCTGCGGCGCTCGCATTACGCGAGAAAACGCCCCTGGCGACCGATCCCCCGCGCTCCGCGCAGAATCGCACCACACGCTGGATCGGGCACTGCTAACTGGCCCACAGAAAAAACCCTGGTGTATCGTGCACGCATATGCACCTGCGTCGCTTGATCTCCGTGTTGAGCGTGGGGTTGGTCGTTGCTTCGGGTGTGGTAGCCGCCCAGCCCAAGAAGGCCGATAAAAAGGCCGACAAAAAGAAGAAGGACGACAAGAAAAAGGCGGGCTCCGCCGAGGGATCAGCGGCGGCCGGCTCAGCGGCAGGCTCCGCGGTCGCGCCGGTCGAGGAGGCGCCGAAGGACATCGAGGGTCGCGAAGAGAACCCCGACAACCCCAAGGTCGGCGCCGGCGATACCGAAGAGCCGGGGACCGAGAAGCCACCGCCGAAGCCGACGGGCTATCCGATCGAAGAAGTGATGCGGCCGATCACGCTGCACGGTGGAATGGCCGAAGTCTCGCTGTTCCTCCACACGCAGATTCCCGACTTCTACCAAAGCGACGCGCTGCACGCGCGCTACGGCATCACGGACCAGATCGAGATCGGGCTGACCTACGTCTTCCTCGGGATCTGGGATCGCCGCGATGTCGATAACGCGCAGTCGAGCCAGGTCGGGTTTCATGCCGGCAAGGCGCTCGGCCTCGACGTCGCGTACCGAATCACCGATTGGGGCGCGGTCCGCGTCGGATTTCCGATTTACGTCGACCCGTTCGCGATGTCGCTGACGATCGGCACGCCGCTGAAGTTCCGCTTCGGCGACAAAGTCGCGATCGGCGCGCTCGACGATCTGCTCAACATTCGCCTCTACCGATTCCCGGTGTCGTACTACTCCGAGCGCGACAACGCGATCGCGGCGCAAGCCGAGGTCAACAACACCGCGCAGTCGAAGGGCAGCCTGACGTTCTCCGGTTACGGCGAGTATCAGCTGCAGCCAAACCTCGCGCTGATTGGCCGCCTCGGCCTCGAGCTCAACGACTTCTCGCAAAACCGCAACGCGTCGGGTCACGGCGGCTGGCGCACGTCGCTTCGCGCGGGCGCGCAATTCTCGGTGATGCCGAACCTCGATATCGGCGGCACGATCGGCTTCGACAATCTGTCGACGACCGACTCGTTTGGCATCAACGTCTACGGCGCGTTCCGGATCTAGTTCGATCCGCTGCCGCTGCCGGCCTGTGGCTTCGCGCTCGCGTCTGCCGCTTTGACTTCGAACTTGCGCAGGCCGACGAGCTGACCGCCTGCGGTGTACGTGACGCAGGACCAGGTGCCGACGGGATTTGACGGCATCTTTTCCGGCGGCAGATAGCTGCGGAAGACGACGGCGTCGCCATCGTCGCAGTCGAGCTTCGTCGGGACTTCGCTGTGGACTTCTTCGCCGCGCAGCTTCCAGACGTGGAGCACGTTCTCTTTGAGGCCGCCGGGCTCGCGCAGGAGCGAGCCGCAACGCAGGCCATCGAGCTTGTCGGCGCGGATCGAGTGCTTGCTCGGCGGCAGGCATTCGTAGCTGCCGACGGTGCCGTGGCCGATCGACGTTTCGGGCATCGCGAGCGGCGCAGGTGGGATCAGGATGCGCGCGAACATCACGAGCGCGAGCAGGCCACCGGTTGATGCGAGCGTGAGGATCGCGCCCTGCGGAGACATGACTTGTTTGACGGAGAACGAGAGCAGCGCGACCGAGGCGGGCGTTGCGGCGGCGGCGATCATCAGGCCGGTGACGTGATCGAAGCCGAGCAGGAGCGGCAGCATCACGTTGAGCATCGCGAACATCGCGAGGCCGTACATCGCGGATGCGAGCAGGCGGCGCTCCATCACGAAGTTGTCGAAGACGAGATCCATCGTCGAGACGACGGCGCAGACGAGGAGCAGCGGTGCGAGCCACCAGTTGAACGATTGCAGCGACCACGTCGCGCTCGAGGCGTAGAGCGGCGTGAGGAAGAAGAACATCTGCTGATAGAACTGCTTGATGATGTAGTTCGTCGCGACGCGCACGCCCTTGCGGACGATGTGCTCCTGCTCGCGGCGATTCGCCGGGCCGACGATGAAGCGCAGCGCGATGAACATCAGCAGCCACGAGCCGAGCAGCGCGGTCATGACCTTGTCGGCATACTTGAGGCCCGCGCGCGCGAACAGCATCACGCCGAGGCCGAAGGAGAGAGCGAAGCCCGAGTGCAGCCACCACGCCTTGCGGATGAGCCTGCGGATTAGCGACGGCGGCGGTGCATCCGGATCCGCGTTCGTGCTGGGCCGGTGGCTCACCTGATCAGTTCTACGCTAGGTCGCGCTCGCGATCAGCTCGCCGAAGCGCTCGAGCGCGAGCTCGATCTTTGGCAATGTAGGTCCGAACGAAAATCGCAGATGGCGGCGGAAGCGCGACGCGCGACCACCTCGTCGCTTACCGGGGTCCACGTCGAAGAACTCGCCCGGCACCGTGATGACGTTGCGCTCGAGCGCCGCGCGGAAAAAGCTCATGCCGTCGCTGATCGACGATGGCAAGTGCTGCGCCGAGGCCCACACGTAGAACGTTCCCTCCGGAGGGAGATCGACGGTGAAGCCGAGGTCGCGCAGGCCGTTGACGAGCTTGCTGCGCTTCTTGCTGAACTCGGCGTGGATCGCGCGGGTCTCCGCCATCGCGACCGTCGGTGCGAGCAGGTCGATCGCTTTGCGCTGGAGCGGGCGCGAGCCGCCGCCGTCGAGGAAGGAGCCGGCGGAGGCAACGCCCTCGATGATGCGCTTGGGCGCGACGGTCCACGTGACGCGCCAGCCTGGGTAGCGCCAGTTCTTCGTGAGCCCATCGAGGATCACGACCGGATCGCGATCGACATCTTCGACGTAGCGCGCCGATGTTTCGATCGCGCCCTGCGCGACGAGATCGGGACGCCAGATGTAGTGCGAGTAGAACTCGTCGAAGATCAGCGCGCAGTCGAGCTCTCGCCCGACGGCGACCCACTCCGCGAGATCTTGACCGCCGATGACTTTGCCCGTCGGGTTCGCGGGATTCGACGCGAGGATCGCGGATAGGCCGCGGCCGAGCACTTCGCGCCGCAGGTCCGCGCCCGAGAACGCGTAGCCGCGTTCGGGCTCGAGCAAGATCGGAATCGGCGAGAACAGACGAAAGACGCTGAGCAGCTCTTCGTACGCCGTGTAGTCGGGAAGAAAGTGACCGAGGTTGATGTTGCCGAGCGACGCGGCGACGCGCGTCAGCGCCGAGCGGCCACCGCCGGAGACGGCGACGTTCTCCGCGCTGTACTTGCTCGGCATGCCGCGGCGGAACAGATCATTGTAGAAGCCGGCGATCGCTTCGCGCAGCTCCCACAGCCCGGCAACGGGTGCGTATTCTTGATCGCCCGCGAGGATCGGCAGGTCGGTGATTCGTGGCGGTGCGCCGACGAGCGTTTCGGCGTCGGGCATGCCCTGCCCGAGGTTTGCCCAGTCGTCGGAGCTCGGCGAATAGCCGCGACGCTGCGCTTCCGTGGTCACGTAAATCACGCCGGTGCGTGGCACCTCGCGAAACGCGGCGAAGCCCGACTCGATCGCGGTTTGCGGGCCGGTGCCGGTCTTGGGGCGCGGAAACTGAGCCATCGCCGGCACCTTATCACGCACGCGTAAAAACGCTCGAAAGTAGCCGTAGCTCGAACTCTAATCAGTTTCCGCTCGGCGGCGTGACGCTCACGACCGTGAGGTCGAGGCGAGCCGCTTCACCCGAGCCGAGAGCCACCGGAAGCGGCGTCGCAGGGTCGGTGACGGCGCCGGGCAGGCTCACCGTGAACGGCCCCTGACGCGGATCCAGATACGCAAACTCGGTCTCGACGTCGCCATCGCCGTCATCGTCGGTCACCTCGTGCAGGCCTTCGCGCGTGCCCGCCGCGTCGAGGAGCTCGATCTGCAGCGGCGCCGCGAGCGAGACGTTCTGCACGTTCGCGACGACCGCGATCGAGCCGGTCGCGACGAAGTCCGACGCGCGCAGCACCGGGCGCATGACCCACGCGCCACCGGCTTCCTGGCCGAAGCTCTCGCCGACATCGAAGTCGACGAGGAGCACCTTCTGATCGCCTTCGATCGTGACGCCGCCCTCGGGCATCGTGACCTTGAACCCGCTCGTATCCCAGCTCGGCGTCTTCAGCTCGTCGGTGACCGCTGCGGGCGGCTCTGCGCGCTTCGTCGCGTAGATGCTGCCGTCGATGAGCTCGATGTACGCGCTCGCGATCACGAAGCGGAGCTGGCCGTACGTGCCGGGCGGCACCGACACGTTGTCGACAACCGCCGCGACATCATCGGAGAGCGTCAAGAGGTCGGTAGTGACCGGCGACGAGCGCAACACGGTGCGCGCGCCTTCGCCCTGAAAGTAGATGCTATCGATCGTCACGACGGCAGAGCGCAGCTCCGGCGCAGGCGCGTCGGTGAGCATGATCGAGATCTTCGCCTCGCTGCTGCCGCACGCAGCCGCGAAACACAAACAAAAGAGGGAGGCACGCATGCGTTTGATGCGTGCATTGCTGATGCCGAGAGCGCACCCGCACGCGGTGCGCGCGCGAGCACTCGGGCAAATGCGGATTCGCACCACGCGCCGGCACGTTGCAGGTCCGGGCGAGCGTCTCGGCGCAGTGACCGAGCCCGCCTGCGCGAGCTGCCGCGTGACACGGCGCTCGTTGCGCCGACGAGCTACGGCACCGTCTCCGACGAAGACACCCCCGAATGGCGGATCCGACGCATGCGTAGGAGGGAGGATCCGAGGGTTGTGCTAGCTTGCGCGGGTGACAAGCTGGCAAGGGTTGCATGGCCAGGACCGCGTTGTTGCATTGCTGCGTCGAGCAATCGAGCGCGGCCGTGTGCCCCACGCGTACCTCTTCTCCGGCCCCGTGGGCGCGCCGCTTCTCGATACGGCGACCGCATTGGCGTGCGCGCTCAACTGCGAGACGGCGCGCGGCGAAGGCTGCGGCGAATGCGAGAGCTGCACGAAGATCATCGGCGGCTTCCACGCCGACGTGGTGACGCTCGTGCGCGAGGGCGCGGCGAACATCGTGCCGATCGAAAGTGTGCGCAACCAGGTCATCGCGCGCATCGGGCTGCCGCCGCACGAGGCGGATGTTCGGGTGTTCATCGTCGAGGAAGCGACCGCGATGGCACCGCCCGCCGCGAACGCGCTGCTAAAGACGCTCGAAGAGCCGCCGTCGCGCACGCTCTTCATCTTGTGCACGACCGCACCCGAGCAGCTCCTGCCCACGATTCGCAGCCGCTGCCAGCGCGTGCGCTTCGCGGGCGGTAGCGCGATCATCGATGCGGACCCGGCGCGCTCCGAGCGCATCGCGCGTCTCGGCGACGAGCTCGCCGGCGAGCGTCACGATCCAACGCTGCCGGTGCGTGTCGCCGAAGGCAAAGGCGATGCGGCGCCTGTGCTCGTCGCCGCCGCGCTGCGTTTGCACGAGCGCGCGCTCGATGCCGCGACGAACTCGGATCTCGTCGGTGCCAAGCGCGCTGCGCTGCGCGCACAAACCGTGTTGTCGTGGCACACGGCGCTCGCGATTCACAATGCGAATCCGCAGCTCGCGATCGAGGCGCTGATCGCACAGCTGGCGGCGCAGGACCCGAGACCGTGAGCACGCCCGACGAGCCCGCGGACCCCGTCGACGACGGCTGGGAAGATGGGCCCGACGAGGGCGGCGATGAAGCCGAGCCGGACGCGAATGTAGAGGGTGGTCCGGCGGGGGAAGGTGGTCAGCAGGCGGAAGGTCAGCCAGCCGGTGAAGGTGGCGGCCGCCGCAAACGGCGCAGGCGCAGACGCCGTCGCGATCGACAGGACGCCGGCCCATCGGAAACCCAGGCGTCGGAGTCCGCGGCACATCGCGAATCGCAAGCGCAACCGCAACAACCGCGACCGCCGCAGCAGCAACGGCCACCGCAACAACAGCGACCACCGCAACAACAGCGACGCGACCGAGACGATAGACGCGAACGCGGCCGTGATCGCCATGCCGAGCGCGCCCAACCGCGACGCGATGAACGCCGCGTCGAGCCTGATCAGCGCGACAGCGACCTCGACTTTCTCGAAGGCGATCCATATGCGGCAGCCGCGAAGCGCGAGCTCGATGCTGGCAGCTCCGGCGCGATGAGTGCCGGCAGCTCCGGTACGGTATCCGCGCGCGCCTCGCAGCAGCGCCTCGACGACGACGACGAACCCGCGACCGAAGCGCCGGCGATCGCGTGGGGCGCCGACGACGACAGCCCTGCCCCACCGATCGCGCTGCCACCCGATTTGCCACTCGAGCCACCGTCTGACGATCCGGATCCGCTCAGCTACTCGCTGCTCGAAACCGGGAGCGCGCAGCTCGGCGACGATGTCGCGAGCGTCGTCGGCGTCAGGTTTGTCCCCGCCGGGCGCATTCAATGGTGCGAGGCCGGCGATAGCGACTACGCGGTCGGCGAGCGCGTGCTCGTCGATAGCGATCGCGGTCAGCGCCTCGCATGGATCGCGACGCCGCCGGCTCGCCGCGCGGTGCGCGATCGCAATCTGCGACGCGTCGTGCGGCGCGCGAACGATAACGACTTGCGCGGCGAGCGTGAGGGCGAAGCCGAGCGCACCACGACATTGCGCCTCGCGAAAGATAAAGCCGCGGCGATGCAGCTGCCGCTCAAGGTGTTCCGCATCGAGAAGAGCGGCGGTCGCCTCAACATCTACTACACGAGCGACGAGCGCCTCGACCTGCGCGACTTCGTGCGCGACATGGGCCAAGCGACAAACATGCGCATCGAGCTGCGCCAGCTCGGCGTTCGCGACGAGGCGAAGGTGGTTGGCGGCATTGGCTCGTGCGGCCTCACGCTCTGCTGCACGACGTGGCTCCCCGAGTTCGTGCCCGTCTCGATCAAGATGGCCAAAGATCAGGGGCTCGTGCTGTCACCGACGAAGGTGTCGGGACAATGCGGCCGGCTCAAATGCTGCCTCGTCTATGAGCAGGCGGGCTACGCCGAGCTGCGCAAGGGGCTACCGAAGCTCGGCAAGCGCGTGATCTCGCAGCGCGGCGAGGGCCGCGTCGTCGAGGTCGACGTGCTGCGCCAACGCGTGCGCGTGTCGTATGGAGCTGGCGACACCGAGGTCTTGCCAGCGACCGAGGTTAAGCCGATGTTCCCGAGCGGCAACCAGCCCGACGACACGGATTTGCCAGACTCATGACCTTCTACATCACGACGCCGATTTACTACGTCAACGACGTCCCGCACCTCGGCCACGCGTACACGACGATCGTCACCGACGCACTCGCGCAGTTTCATCGCATGCGCGGCGAGGACACCCGGTTTCTGACCGGCACCGACGAGCACGGCCAGAAAGTTGAAGAAGCGGCGAACAAGCGCGGGCTGACGCCGCAGCAGCTTGTCGATCAGGTCGCGCCGCGCTTCGACGAGACGTGGAAGACCCTCGGCATCGCCGAGTATCGCTTCATTCGAACGACGAGCGCGAAGCACAAGCGCGTCGTGGCAGAGCTGTGGCGCCACATCCGCAAGCACAACCCCGATGATCTGTATCTGGCGTCGTATCAGGGCTGGTACTGCGTCGGCTGCGAGGCGTTCTACACCGAGAGTCAGCTCGTCAAAGATGGTGATAGCTGGGTGTGCCCGGTGCACAAGTCACCGGTCAATTGGCTCGACAAAGAACGCAGCTGGTTCTTTCGTTTGTCGCGTTACGCCGAGCCGCTGCTGCGCCACATCGAGCAGCACCCCGATTTCATCCGGCCCGAGGCCTACCGCAACGAGATCGTCTCGTTCTTGAAGAGCGGCCTGCGCGACCTCTCGGTCTCGCGCACGAGCTTTGCGTGGGGCATCCCGGTGCCGGAATCGGATCCTGAGGGGCTCTCGCACGTGATCTACGTCTGGATGGACGCGCTCACGAATTACTTGAGCGACCTCTGCCCCGACGATGGATCGATCGGCGGCGCGGCAGTCGAGCGCTACTGGCCCGAAGCGATCCACGTCATCGGCAAAGACATCCTGCGCTTTCACGCGGTGTATTGGCCGGCGTTTCTGATGTCCGCGAAGCTGCCGCTGCCGAAGTGCATCTTCGCGCACGGCTGGTGGACGGTGCGCGGCGAGAAGATTTCGAAGTCGATGCCGGCGACGCGCATCGATCCGGTCAAGCTCGCCGATGCACTCGCGGTCGGCCCGCTCGGTCGGCCGATCGGCATCGATGCGATGCGCTATTACCTGCTTCGCGAGGTGCCGCTTGGCCTCGACGGTGATTTCACGTTCGAGTCGCTGTTCGGTCGCTTCAACGCCGAGCTCGCGAACGACCTCGGCAACCTCGTCAATCGCAGCCTCGCGCTAATGACGAAGAGCTCGCTCGTGCCGACGCACGAAGCGGCGATGGCCGACATCGACAAGCACGCCGCCATCGTCAAGGTTGCGGACGAAACGATCGCAGCGGCGACCGCCGAGTACAACAACATGTCGCCGAGCCGCGCGCTCGAAGCGATCTGGAAGCTCGTGCGCGAGGCGAATCGCTACGTCGATGCGACGCAGCCGTGGGCGCTCGCAAAGGATCCGGCGAAGAGCAACGAGCTCGCGCACGTGTTCCACAACCTCGCGTGCGCGATCGGCGTGATCGGTGGCCTTGTGACACCGGTGATGCCGACGACGGGCCTTCTGCTTCGGCTCTGGGTCGGCGTGCCCGAGGCCGAGCTGCGCAGCTGGCCGACCGTGAAGGAGATGCATCGCAACGTCGGCAAGGTCGCGAAGGATACGAAGCCGCTGTTCCCGCGCCTCGACGACGCGATGCAAACGAAGATCCTCTACGCGGTCGTCGGCGAAGCGGCGACCGCTGCACCCACCGCGGCACCGCCACCAGCGGCCGCGCCGACGAACACGATCACCTACGATGACTTCGCCAAGCTCGAGCTTCGCGTCGGCAAGGTGCTCAGCGCCGCGGCCGTGCCGAAGAAAGACAAGCTGCTCCATCTGCAGGTCGATCTCGGCGAGGCGCAGCCGCGCTCGATCGTCGCGGGGATCGCGCAGGCGTACAAGCCCGACGAGCTCGTCGGTAAGCAGGTGATCGTCGTCGCCAACCTCGCGCCGCGCAAGCTCGCCGGCCTCGTGTCACAGGGCATGCTGCTCGCCGCGGGCGACGAGGAGATCCTCGGACTTTCCGGCCTCGACCGCGACGCACCGCCGGGAACGCGAGTACGATAACGTCGATGGCGGAAGCACGTCGCGCACCTCGGCTCGTCGTCAACGCTCCGGCGGTGATCGAATCGATCGGTCAAGGTCCGATCCAACTCCATCCAAACCTCGCGAAGGTGTTTCGCCGCGTCGATGCCGATCGCAGCTCGATCGGCACGAAGTTCCCGGCTGTCGTGCGCGATCTATCGACGAACGGCGCGTTCATTTCCGGCGCGCCGCTGCCGCTGCTCTCGCGCGTCGCGCTCAAGTTCGATGTCAAAGGCGTCGGCATGGTCGACGCGATCGGCTGGGTGTTGTGGCAGCGCATGGAAGACTGCGAGCTTCCCGGGCCGCCGAACGCGACGGTGCTGCCGAAGGGCTTCGGCGTGCTGTTCGAGGCGATTCCGATGGATGCGCGCACCGCAATCGCAGCGCTCGTCAACTCGTTTACCAATCGTGGCTAAGTCGCGCTTTCGGCCTCGCTATCGCGCGCTCGCAGTCTCCGCGCTCGGCATCGGCGGCGCGCTCGCAGGCCTCTCGATCGCGGTGCTCGGCGCACCGCTCGTGCTGCTCGCCTCGGGCGCCGCGGGTGTCGTGCTCGGCGCAGGCTACTTGCTATCGCCGACGTGGAAGCTCGAAGTGATCGTCGACGCTGATGGCTACGAAGTGCGATCGCCGAAGGCGACGAAGTTTCGCGTGCCGTGGAGCGAAGTGAAACGCGTCATCGCATCGCCATCGACGAATTCGTGCTTCATCGATACCGGCGCCGCCGAGCACAACTTGCTCGTGCCCGGCGTCGGTGCGCCGGCGCCGTACGATCTCGACGACAAGGCCGCGCTTGTCGCGGCGATTCTCGAGCATGTCAGTCCCGACAAGGTGCGCACCGTCGAGTCACTCGCCGACGCCCGAAGCTGAGTCCTGCGGAATATCGCGTCCCGTTGTAGCCTAGCAGCTGGTGCCCGAAGCTCCAGCCCAACAGCAGCTGCGTCGCCTCGGGCGTTACGAGCTGATCTCGGAGATCGCGAAGGGTGGCATGGGCGCCGTGTATCTCGCGCGAACGCGCGGCGTCGGCGGCTTCGAACGCCTCGTGGTGATCAAGTGTGCACTGCCATCGATCGCAGACACGCCGCAACAGATGTTGCTCGCCGAGGCGAGACTCGCCGCGACGTTGCAGCACACGAACATCGTGCAGGTGCAGGATGTCGATACCGATGGCTCGACGGTGTTCCTCGCGATGGAGTACCTGCACGGCCAGGACGCGCGCGCACTGCTCGCCCGGTCGTGGGGCAAGCACCGCCCGCTGCCACTCGATCAAGCCGTGTCGATCGCGCTCTCGGTGTGCGCCGGTTTGCATTACGCGCACGAGAAACACGACAACGAAGGTCAGCCACTCGAGATCGTTCACCGCGACATCTCGCCATCGAACGTGTTCGTCACGTACGACGGCTCGGTCAAGCTGATCGACTTCGGGATCGCAAAGGCGACGACGCTGCCGAGCGAGACGCAGCTCGGTACGATCAAAGGCAAGCCGGGGTACATGTCGCCCGAGCAGTGTCGCTGCGAGCCGCTCGACAGACGCAACGACATCTTCTGCGTCGGCATCTTGCTGTACGAGCTGACAACGGGAAAGCGCTGCTTCGCCGCCGACAACGAGTATTTGATCGCGAAGAAGATCATGGAAGAGCCGCCGCCGGCGCTTCCCGCGGACTATCCGCGCGAGCTCGCGGCGATCTTGATGCGCGCGCTTGCGAAAGATCGCGGCGAGCGATTTCCAACCGCGCTCGCGATGCAAGAAGAGTTATCGGCGTTCGCCGCGCGGATGCGACTCGACGTCTCGCAGTTCGCGATGATGCGCCTGATGTCGCAGCTGTTCGCAGGCGAGCTCGCGGCGTGGCATGCAGCGCAAAAGTCCGGTCAGTCGCTCGTCGACCACGTGATCAAGCGCAGCACGATGACCGTCGAGGCTGTCGACCCGCCGACTGCATCGACGGTGCACGAGAGACCGACGCCGATCGATCGCCCGCCGCGCCGGCGCATCGCGTGGCTCGTCGCGCTCGCGATCGTGATCGGAGGCACGGCCGGCGGCATCGCGTGGTGGCGCGCCGCGACGCCCGCATCGGCAACGCCACCGATTCAACATAGCGATGCCGCGCCCGCGGCCTTGCCGGATGCGTCACCGGCGATCGTAGGCAGCGATATCTCGCCGGACGCGTCACCGCCGATCGATGCCAACCCCAACGCTCCCGACGCGGCGGTACCTGCGCAAGATGCAGGCCCAGAGCGGCGACGACCACGGCGCACGAAAACCGAACAACCACAGCTACATTTGGACGACGAGACCAATCCCGATAGCATCATCCGGTGAGCTGGCGCCGGATCTGCACGCAGAGTCCCTGGATGCGCCTCGCCGTGCTGTTGCTCGTCTTGCACGCAGCACCCGTCTACGCCGACACGCCGACGTTCACGCCACCCGCGAAAAGCGCGAAGGCGCAAGCGCGCTTCCGCCGCGCCGAGAAACTGTTCGATGGCAAGCGCTACGACGAGGCGGCCGTCGAGTTTGCCGCCGCATACGAGCTCGATCCCGACGCGAAGTTCTTGCTGTTCAACCTCGCGGTCGCGCGCCGGCTCGCCGGCAAATGCGAGCAGGCGATCGACGCGTATCGCGATTTTCTCGCCGCGAAGCCGCCCGACGCGCAGGCGAAGAAAGCGATCGCCGGCATCGAGCGCTGCGGTGGCACCGTGAAGCCGCCCGAACCAGCGGTCCAAGAGCCGCCGCCACAGCCACCGCCCGTCGAGGAAAAACCTCCACCGCCGGTGATCCAACCGGCGCCGCCACCCGGCCCCGCCGAGCCACGACGCGTCGTCGTTCACGTGCCGTGGTATCGCGACACACTCGGCGACGTTCTCGCCGGTAGCGGTGTGGTGGTCGGCCTCGTCAGCACGTTCTTCTTCGCGGAGGCGCATTCGAGGGCGAGCCACTCGTTCACACCAAGCTCGGTGAACGATTTCTTGCAGAGTCGGACCGACGCGGTGAGCTTGCAAGGTCTCGGTGTCATCACCGGCGTCGTTGCCGGCGCGCTGCTGATCAGCGGCGGCGTTCGCTACGCGACGCGCTCGTCGGAGCGCACGATCGTCGTCACGCCGAACAGCGTCGCGATCGGAGGCACGTTTTGAGGGCCGCTGCGTTTGTCGTGCTCGCGGGATGCGTCGAGGTCGCACCGAGCTACAAGATTCCTGTGACGAATCAATCGGCCGTTACCGAGCTCGCGCCGTTTTCGTTCGAGCACTCGACTGATGAAGTCGACGACGGTTGCGCGCCGCCCGGCGCGCGCGACGTCATGTTCGAGATATCGACGCCTATCAGTCAGACGTACGTCATCGACACCGGAGGCGCGACCACGAAGGACATCGCGATCAGCCTTCATGACGGCGCGTGTCCCGGTGCCGCGGATCGGCGCGCGTGCTCGAGCTCGACGACGATGCCTCCATCGAACAGCTGCGGCATCGCGAAGTACAACGAGATCATCTTGCCGCTCGAGGGACCAAACACGTACTGCATCGTCGTCTCTGAAACGACGCCGATGTCGACGGGAGACGTCGCGCTCCGCGTCTTTGCCGGAGGCCTGCTCGCGATCCCGCTCGAGTCATCGGGCCTCGCCGTCAATGCAGACGTGTGTGCGGGCGGCCCGGCGCCGTCGCTCGGTTGCCTCATGACAGCCGGCGATCGCCAAACGATGGCGGCGGTCGTTGCACTCTGCCCAGGCAAGTCGCGACTCACCGGTGGCATCGTGCCGGATACGACGACGCTCGCGCCCGCGATGAGCATGCGCGCGATCCTGCCCGCTGGACCCGAAGCGTTCTGTGGCAAAGCCGCAGAGGGCTCGCCGCTTCCGCTCGACGCGGTCGATCTGCCGGCACCGATACCGTTCTGGTTCCTCGTCCAGCCCGCGACGACCTCGTGCGGAACGTTTCGCATCGCAGTGACGGCGCAGTGACTCGCTGGTGGCTCGCGCCACCACTTGGTGGTGTGGCCCACCGTCGACGATCGCGGCAACGCAAGTCGCACGATCGCGTTCCGAGCGCTGGCACGACAGCTGCTGCTTGCGGGACGCATGCTGAAAAACCTGCCGATCCTGTTCGCGCTCGGCTGTTCATCGACGCCGAAGTCGATACCTGACAGCGAGTCGCCGCGAGCGGACTGGACGATCGTTCTCGATCCGTCCTCGACCGCTGGTGCGTTGCCATCGACGCTGCTCGGCCAATATGAGCTATCGGGCGCGCTATTTCACTACGACGAGCATTCGCAACTCATCGCGATGATGAAGGACGCCGGCATGGCGGAGTGGCGCGTCGGCCTCGGCCGCTGGGAGTTCATCACGCAGCTGTTGCCAACGCTCACCGACGGCACGCCATGTGCTGTCCCACCGATCGCAATGGCACCGGCGGGCACGACGGATCTCGATCTGATTCGCGCACGCGATTGGTTCACGTACACCGATGGCGCGCCGGTGACAGCGGCGATGGTTGCCGACGACAGCCGCTATCAGCTGGGCTATCTGCGCTCCGTGCTCGATGTCGTCGACGCGTATGGCGCGAAGCCATACGTCAACATCGATCACATGCCGCGCGCGCTCGCGGCGAACCAGACGCCCGTGCGCACAAACGCCGAGTGGCCGAATCAATGCGGCATCACGTGGACGAACAAGGTCTCGAACGTGCGTCCCGCCGATCCGATGACGTTCGCCGGCGCGGTTGTTGGCCTCGTGCGGCGCATCGTCGAGGGTGAGAACGGCGAGCCCGGGCGCGCCGTGCAGTACTGGGAATTCGGCAACGAGCCCGACTTGCCCTACGCGTGGAATCCGCACGTCGGCGACTTCGGCACGTACCTCGTCACGGCCGCGCTGACGTTGACGGCGCTCGACAACTACCGCCAGCAGACGACGAATGCGAACGGCAAGGCGATCCGGATCGGCCTCGGCAGCTTCGCCGACCCCGAGCACGCTGCGACGATCGTCGGAGCTCTCGACGTACCGTTCGACTTCATCTCGTTCCACTCCGAGATGCACGACGATCCGCTCCAGGTCGTCGCCGACATCGAGAAGGTCAAAGTCGCGCGCGATGCGTCGGTGAATCACAAGGACGCTGAGCTCGTGCTCGCGGAGTGGCACCGCGCGCTCGACAACACGACGCTCGATTCACACACGATGGACGTCGCGCTCCATCATGCGACTGTCATCGCGCTCGGCGCGGCACTCGGCCTGACGCGCGCGCATCACGCGCTGTTTTGGGACTTCTACGGCCCTGACGTCCCCGACCTCGGCATCATCAACCACGACTTCTCGCCAAAGCCCGCGTTCTACGCGTTCGTGCTGCTCGCGCAGGTGATCGGTGCGGACCGCGAACGCCTCGCGCCGATCGGCGCCGAGGACGGCAAGCTCGACGACGGCATGGGCGCGGTGCTCGCGTCGAAAGACGCGAGCGGCAAGGTGCGCGTTCTGCTTGTCAATCGCAACACCGCCCCGCGCACCGCGCGCATCGTGTTGCCGGCTGGCGCCGCAACGCCGACGCACGTCAGCACGTTCGACGAGTCAACCACCGAGCCCAGCGACACCGCCGCCGCTGAGGTCATCGACATTCCGCCGCGCTCGATCGTGGCAGTGGAGCTATGAACATGTGGAAGCTTTCTTGTCTCTGTTTGATCGGTTGCGTGTCGATGGACGCGACGTCTGATGTCGCGACCGCGCCATCGACGGCTTCGTGGGGCCCTGACGTGCGTGTGTCGAACACCGCCGCAAACTCGACGACGGTGTTCAACTTCGGCAGGTCGGTCGCGGCGTCGGCCGGGCGCGTCCACGCGGTTTGGTGGGACGAAGACGCAACGAGCGCGCAGGTCTACTACGCGCGCTCCACCGACGACGGCACGACGTGGGCGCCGATCCTGCTTTCGAGCGCGGCCAAGGCGACCGTGCCGACGATCGCAGCCGACGGCGATACCGTGCTCGTGGCGTGGAACCAGTTCGATGAAGCGACGCAGTTCACGGTCCACGCGCGCCGCTCGATCGACGGCGGAGCGACGTGGCAACCCGAGCAAACGCTGACGACGACGGGCCGCTCCGCAATGGCGCCCGTCGCGATCTCCGAAGGGCGCGCGTACGTGGTGTGGGGCGAGACCGACGATCCCAACGGCTCCCCCGAGATCTACGTGCGTCGCTCGCTCGACGCCGGCGCGACATGGGAGCCGCCGGTGAAGATGTCGAGCTCGTACAACTCGCCGTCGTGGGTGCCGACGGTGACCGCGAAGGGCGATCTCGTGCTCGTCGGGTGGGTCGACTACCAGGATGCCAACGAAGAGGAATATCTGCGGCGCTCGACCGACGGCGGTGTCACGTGGGGACCGATCACGCGGATGTCGAATGATGGCGCCGACTCGTGGGCGCCATCGATCGCGGTGTCGGGCAATAACGTCTACTTCACATGGTTCGATCGCCGCGATGGCGGAGCGAGCGACGTCGATGTCGAGAATGCGCTCGACGATGCGCTCGAGCTCGTCGGTCTCACGCCGACGCCTTCGCCGCCGCGCGACCCGACGATCTATTACTTGCCGCTGTTCATGCAGCGCATCCAGATGAAGATCCAGACGCTGATGGCCGCCGCGCCGACGTGGGTGCAAAACGGCGGCGACCCATCGAAGGTGCAAGCGCTGCTCGAGATCTTCCAGACGAAGATGTACCAGTGGATGGTCGGCTGGGAGCTGTACTTCAAACAGTCGTCTGATCGCGGCGCGTCGTGGGGCGCCGAAACGCGGCTGACGACATCAACGGGGCTCTCGCAGCGGCCGTCAGTCGTCGCGATCCGCGATGAGGTACACGTCGTCTGGTTCGACGGGCGCGACGGCAAACCGAACGATGCCGGTAGCAATTACGCCGGCTACACCGAGATCTATTACAAGTCATCACCCGATCAGGGACGCACCTGGACCGCGGACGAGCGGCTCACCACCGCGACGGGCGACTCATCGATGGCAAGCCTTGCCGAGGATCACGGCCAGCTACACGTGTTGTGGACCGACATGCGCGATGGCAACGGCGAGATTTACGCCAAAGCGGCGACGCTTCGATGAGCGAGCGACGACAACGACGTCAGCCGCGTGGCGCGACGCCGTGTCTGCGCAACAGCTCGCGCAGATGCGCGCGGTCCATGCGTGCAGCACGCGCGGCACGCGACAGGTTCCCGTCGTGTCGCGCGAGCAGCTCGGCGAGATACTCGCGCTCCCACGCCGCGACCGCGCGCTCCTTGCTCTCGCGAAACGACAGCCGATCGTCGAACGCGGTGGATGCCGGCACCTGCGCATCGAAGTCCGCATCGACGGCGAGCACCGCGCGCTCCACCGCGCTGCGCAGCTCGCGCACGTTGCCGGGATACGCGTGGTCGGCGAGCTGAGCGACGAGCGTGTCGGGTGCGACGGCGGCGTCGTCGCCGGTGAACGTGCGATAGAAATGCTGCACGAGCAGCGGGATGTCTTCACGCCGCTCGCGCAGTGGCGGCAGGCGCAGGCGTACGACGTTGAGGCGGTAGTAAAGATCGGCGCGGAATCGCCCGCGGTTCACCTCTTCGCGCACGTCGCGATTGGTTGCGGCGATCACGCGCACGTCGAGGCGGATCGCGCGCGTGCCACCGATGCGCTTGACGGTGCGCTCTTCGAGCGCGCGCAACAGCTTGGCCTGCAGGTCGAGCGGCAGCTCGCCGATCTCGTCGAGAAAAACCGTCCCTCGGTTCGCTTGCTCGAATGCACCGGCACGCGCCGCGTGGGCGCCGGTGAACGCGCCCTTCTCGTGACCGAACAGCTCGCTCTCGATCAGCGTCGGTGCGATCGACGCGCAGTCGACGACAACGAACGGGCCGTCTGCGCGCCCACTCTGGCGATGGATCAGATCCGCGATCAGGCCTTTGCCGGTGCCCGTCTCGCCCTCGAGCAAGACCGTGCTTTCGGACGGCGCGACCTTTGCGACAAGCGCGAAGATGTGGCGCATCGCCGGACTCGCGCCGAGCGCATCGCCAAGCGCGTCATTCGGCGACAGTTCCTCGCGGATCAGATCGTCGAGCCGATCGAACCGAACCGTCACCGTGCCGACGCGAAACTGCGTCCCGGGCTTGAGGTATGCGACCTCGATCATGTGCCCGGCGAGCCACGTGCCGTTCGTGCTGCCGAGGTCGCGCAGCTGAAAGCCGCGCGGCGTCGCGATGATCGTGCAGTGCGCGCGCGACACCGTCGGATCATCGAGCACGAGGTGATTGCCCGCTGACGAGCCGATCGTCAGCTCCGCACTATCCGCGGTCGCCTCGACGGCCGGTCCGCCACCGACCGCAGCGACGCGAAACCGATGAAACGTGATCGCTCCGAGTCGCTGGCCGACGACGTCTGTGCGCCGCTCGTCCGTCACGATTTACGGTAACACGTCGCGGTGGCACCTTTCTTGTAGTGCGACGGGGCATGCGATCGATCCTCATCGTGCTCGCCGCATGCTCGTCGCGCCGCGGTGCGCCACAGGAGCTGGTGTACATGGCCTCGGTCGGCGACGGCCCGCAAGGATCCGAGGTCACCATGATGAACCTCGACGGCTCCGCGCGCGTCCAGCTGACCACGAACAGCGTGCAGGAGTTCCTGCCGCATTTCTCGCCCGACGCGACGAAGGTCGTCTATACGAAGTACACGACAGGCGGCTACGGCCAGCCCGGCTCGACCGCGGTCGTCGCCGTCGTCGATGTCGACACGCTCGTCGAGACCGAGCTTACGCAGACCGGCAACGATGCCTATCCGGTGTGGTCGCCCGATGGCTCGCGCATCGCGTTTCTATCGACGCGCGATCACGACGTTGGACACGGTGGGCCCGAGCTGTGGATGATGAACGCCGACGGCAGCGATGCGCATCGCATCGGCGGCCCGGGCGGCGTCACCGTCGTCGACGATCAACTGTGGGGTGACATCGCGTGGTCGAGCGACGACTGGCTGCTGTTCGTCGTCGCGCAAGGCCTGCAGACATCGTGCTTCAAGGCGCGCCTCGACAAGATGCGGCCCGATGGCAGCGCGCGCACGAAGGTTACCGACGGTGGCCCGAACTGCACACCCGATGGCCTCGAGCAGAGCGGCGATGCCGACCCCGGCTTCTCTGCCGACGGCAAGACGATCTACAGCTCGCGCGGCTTTCCGACAGCACCCGGCGGCACGCCACCGGCGGGCACGACGGAACGCAAGCTCTACGCGTTTTCGAGCGACGCGTGGTACGCGGGCAAAGTCGAATCCGATCTCAGCCTCGCGAGCGAGCCCGATTGCATCGAAGGCGTGCCGAAAGGATCGCCCGATGGTCGGCGCGTCCTCCTGTTTCGCGTGTGCTTCACGACGCCGAACGTACGGCCCGGCGTCTACGTGACCGACACCGCCGGCTCGTATCGAACGTACATCGACGATGGCTTCGGGCCGGATTGGAACCCGGTTACGATGGAGTAGTGACCTGCGCGACGTGCGGCGCAACCATTGAGGGTGATCGTCAGTTCTGCGAGCAATGCGGTGCGCGCGCCGCCCACGGCGTCGCCGACCTGGAGGCATACCGAACATCGCCCGAGCGGTTCGATCGCGTCGAGGTCGCGCCCGGCTATCAGGCGACGCTGCAATACACGCCCTCGCTCTCGGCGGCGCGCGAGCTGTGGCGTCCGTTCGCGCGCTTTGTCGGCGCGTGCGGCATCGTCGCTCTCGTCGTCACGCAGGCGCTCGCCGAGGGAGATGTCAAAGCGTTGCTCGGCGTCGGCGGCATTTGCGGCGCGTGGGCCGTTTACGAAGCGTATCGGCTCGTGCTCGTGCTACGTCGCGTCGCCGCGCGAACCAGACGCGAGATCATGATCGTCGTAAGCGACCGCTTCACGCGTCGCGACCCGGCGGCGATTTGCTATCACCACGTCACGTTGCGCGCGCGCGACGGCACACTGCATCGCGTGTTCGCGCCCGGCGCCGTGATGGGCCAGATCGGCATCGGCGACATCGGCGTCGCATTCGTGCGCCACGATCGATTGCTCGACTTTCGCTGGTTCGATGTGATGGCGCCACCGCTCGAGCCCGACGAGATGCCGCGCCCGGCAAGCTGTCGCGCGTGCGGCGGGCCGCAGCGCTTCGGGCCGATCCGCGATCAGTGCGCGTATTGTGGCGAGCCGCTGCCGCGACCGGACCTCGGCGAGTTCGGCGCGCGCTTCGTCGCCGCAGCGAGCTCACCCGCCGCCGCTGCCGCGACGCGCAAACGCATTCCGTTTGGCGTGCCATCGCTGCTACCGCCGCTCGGCATCATTGCGGCCGGCTCGTTCTTCGCGTGGATGGCGTACCTTGCCCGCGAGCTGCTCGCCGCCGCGGCGCGGCGCTGGTGGTTCGGCTTTCTCGCGACACTCGTCATGCTCGCGCCGCTCGCGACAGGCCTTGTCTGGTTCTGGAAACGCCTCGTGCCGTATCGCGCTCATCTCCGCAACGAGCTCGTCGTCGTCATCCGCACGCGCGGGGAAATCGTTCGCCAAAACGGCGACAACGAGACGTGGCGATTCTTCGTCACGGTCGCTGGCCCCAATGGCACGCGGCGCGAGCTCAACGTACTCGGGCCGCTCTCCAAGCGCCTCTCGCGCGGGCAGCTCGGCGTTGCACACCTGCGCAGCGATTGGCTCGCCGACTTCACCGAGATCACGTAGGGTGCCTTCGTGTCGTACTTCTTCCCGAGCCAGACCATCACGCTCGAAGCGGCGCTGCGCGATCTCGCGAGCGGGAGCCCGAAGTCGCGCGCGATGGCAGCGCACGCGCTCGGCGATGTCACCGATCCCGTCGAGAAGCGTCGCGCGGTCGACGCACTCGTGCGCGCGCTCGACGACGACCGCGCCGACGTTCGCATGGAAGCGTGCGCCGCGCTCGGTGAATTGCGCGATGTCGCTGCGGTGCCCGCGCTGATCAAGCGGCTCGATGACGGCGCCGAACCGGTGCGCCAGCACGCCGCGATCGCGCTCGGTACGCTGCGCCACCCGGATGGGTTCGAGCCACTCGCGACAGCGCTGCGCGAGGGTCCGGCGGATCTACGCTTTCAGGCGGCGACGTCGATCGCCGAGATCGATCCGATTCGCGCGTTCGATATCGTACTTGCGGCGCTCGCCGATCGCGATGTGCAAGTCGTGAGCGCCGCGGCGCTCTCGCTCGGCGCGATCGGCAGCAGCGATGATGCACGCCGCGCGCGTGCAGTGGCGGCTCTCGCGAACCGCCTCGATCACGCGAACCCGAGCACGCGATTCGACGTCGCGTATGCGCTCGCCGAGCTCGGCGATGGCAGCGGCCGCGAGGTGCTGTCGGCGATGCTCGGCGATGTCGATCGCGCGTGGGATGCGGTGAGCGCGCTCGCCGAGTTGCGCGCCGCCGACGAGCTCGCGCGCGCGCTCGAGAGCAAGCAGACGCCACCCGAGGCGCGCGTGCTCGCCGCCGGCAAGCTATGCGAGCTGCGCGGTGATGCCGCCGCGCGCGCGGTGTTGCTCGATGCGTTGACGTCGCGCAAGGGCCACGTGCGCGCGCTCGCCGTCGAGCAACTCGGTGATGTCGGCGGCCCCTGGGCGAAGGCGCCGCTCGAAAAGCTCGCGCGCTCCGCGAAGGGCAGCGATTTTCTCGAGGCGATCGCCGCGGCGCTTCGCCAGATCGAGGCACGAGCATGATGGAGCTATTCGATTCGCACGCACACGTTGATGGCCCGGAGTTCGACGCCGATCGCGCCGATGTCCTCGCGCGCGCGCGAGCCGCCGGCGTCCAGCGCATCGTCGTGATCGGCGCGGTTGGCGATCCAACAAGCGCCGAGCGCGCCGTCGCGCTGGCCGAACGCGACGATCACATCTGGGCAACGATTGCGACGCATCCGCACGACGTCAAGCAGATGACACCGGAGTGGTGGGCGACGCACGAGCGTCTCGCGCCGCACCCGCGCGTTGTCGCGATCGGCGAGACCGGCCTCGACTACTACTACAACCACTCGCCGCACGAGGAGCAACAGGCGGCGTTCCGTCGGTTCATCGAGCTCGCGCATCGCGTGAACAAGCCGGTCGTCTGCCATATCCGCGACGCGCACGACGACGCGCGCGCGATCCTGCGCGAAGGCCGCGCGGCCGAGCTCGGCTGCGTGATCCATTGCTTCACGGGCACGCCCGACGATGCGCGGCAGTATGCCGAGATGGGTTGCTACGTCTCGTTCTCCGGCATCGTCACGTACAAGACGGCGCAACCGCTGCGCGATGCCGTGCCACTCGTGCCGCGCGATCGATTGCTGATCGAGACAGATTGCCCGTACCTCGCGCCCGTGCCGAAGCGCGGCAAGCGCAACGAGCCGGCGTTCGTCGTGCATACCGCCGAAGTCGTCGCGCAGTGTGCCGGCGTTGCGGTCGAAGAGCTCGCGCGACTGACGACCGACAACGCGTGTCGCGTCTATCGGCTCACTGCTTGAGGCGCTGCCAGACGCTCGTCGCGAGCTCGGCCACCTGCGCATCGCGCAGCGCATCGACGCGCTCGAGCTCGTCACCGGCGATGTCGCGTGCGTGCATCGCGTTCTCGCTGGAGTGACAGTTGATGCAGCCGACGCCGCCGCGCTGACGAATCACGAACGGCGGCCTGTCGCTCAGCTCGTTGTAGTGCGCGACGCGCAGCACGCCATCATCGCCGGCTTCGACAACGCACGCCGGTGATGACACCGCATTGCCGAGCCGCATCTCGATCGCATCGACGAGCGGCGTGACATGCGGCTTGCCATCGCGATCGATCGCGACGAGCTGCGCGACGAGTGCCCGCATCGCGCCAACGCGCAGCGGACGAAACGCGAGCAGGCCACCAAACGCGCTGACGTGGATCGAATTGCCGGTCCCGCACGTCTGCGTCGCGCGATCGATGATGAGCTCACGCGGTCCGAGCACGGCCGTTACCGCGGGCTTCGCGCCGCTGCCGAGCTGCGCGAGCTCGTCTGCCGTCGGCGCGACTCGCTTGATCAGCGCGACGACGCGAGCGCGCGCCTGCGGAAAGCTCTCGAGCTTGTTCGCGACGAGCAGCAACTGATGCTGCAGCCGCACGCGCGACGCGGTGTCGAGCGCCGGCACGCCGCGCGCCGTCGCGACGTGGACGTGCAGGAGCCACCACGCATCGCTTGGCATCTGCGCCAATCTGCGCCACGGGCGAATTACCTCCGCATCGGTATCGGGCGTCTGCGCGGCGAGCGAGACGCCTTCGCACGAATAGCGCGTCATCGTGCTCGCGCTTGCGGTCCCCGCAACCAGCACGAGGATCAAGAGTTTCGTCATGCCCAAAAGACGGGCGGCGGTCGCAAGCGTTAACGCCCCGCGCAATTACAGGCAGTTAGCATCGAGGACGGCGTCACCCATTGGTTGACGTCCAAGGATTTGGCCGGTATAGATTCGCTCCTCGTTTCTGCAAA
>Ga0070698_100001067_pt1 | contig 30122 bp, 17 predicted proteins | sample KBSK1502metaG_FD_65477 | JGI IMG/M metagenome (GOLD analysis project Ga0070698, IMG submission 65477) | Corn, switchgrass and miscanthus rhizosphere microbial communities from Kellogg Biological Station, Michigan, USA - KBS K1-50-2 metaG | ecosystem: Host-associated > Plants > Roots >...
TTCGTCCGGCGGCTCATCGTGGGAGCCGAGGTCGAAGGGGTCTTCACCCTCTTCGCGATTCTCTTCACGCTGCTGGGGATCGCCATGGCGGGCCTGGGAATCGTCGGCGAGTACGTCGGTCGAATCTACGAGCAGGTCCGGGGAAGGCCGCGCTTCTCGGTGAGGAGAACCTATGGTCTGCGGGCGGACACGCCGCCGCGGCCCGTCGAGGTGGAATCCAAGTGAGAGGCGGGAGTCAACCTTTTGCGGCACCCGCTTTTCACTGTCGACTGTCGACTGTCGACTGTCGACTCTCCCAAACAGGGAACAATTCATATATTGTAGATGGCTCCAATGCCTGAGCCGCGCTCGTCCCAAATCCCCATCGCCGTCTTCGCGTACTCGGACACCGGGCACGCGTGCCTCGAACGCCTGCTCGACCGGGGCGAGAACGTCGTGCTCGTCGCGACGCACGAAGACTCCGCCGGCGAGCCGCGCTGGTTTCCGAGCGTCGCGGAGTTGGCTCGGTCCCGCGGAATCGAGCCGGTGGTCTTCGAGCAGGACGCGTCGCCGGAGGCGATCGCCCGGGTGAGTGCCGCCGCGCCGGAGCTGCTCTTCTCTTTTTACTACCGGGGTGTCCTTCCCGAGGAGATCCTCGCGATCCCGCGTCTGGGCGCTTACAACATGCACGGCTCTCTGCTCCCGAAGTATCGGGGACGCGCGCCGGTCAACTGGGCGGTTCTGAAGGGAGAGACCGAGACCGGCGCCACGCTGCACGTCATGACGGCTCGCCCCGACGCCGGAGACATCGTGGACCAGGAAGTCGTTCCCATCGGCCCGGACGAGACGGCGGCCGACGTCCAGCGTCGGGTCACCGAGGCCGCGGTTCGGGTTCTCGAGCGGCGCCTGGAGGATCTGAAAGCCGGCCGCGTGCCGCGGCGTCCGCAGGAGGAGTCGGCCGCGACCCGGTTCGGGAAGCGTCGCCCCGAGGACGGCCGGATCGACTGGTCGCGCACGGCGAGCGAGATTCATGACCTCGTGCGCGCCGTCACGCACCCGTACCCCGGAGCCTTCACCGATGTCTTTGGAGGCGGAAAGACCTACGTCTGGCGGACCCGGCTGCCGAATCTCGGCGCCCACGACAACTTTCCCGGCCAGGTGCGCCGCGAAGAGGGTCGGCTGTACGTCGCGTGCGGCGACGACTACTACGTGGAGGTCCTCTCGCTCCAGCGCGAAGGAGAAGAAGAGGTGGAGGCGAGCCGTTTTTCGTTGAACCTGAGGGACACGCGATGAGAGTCCTGATCCTGGGCGTCAACGGCTTCATCGGCAACGCTCTGACCGCGCGGATCCTCGAGACGACCGACTGGACGGTGGCGGGACTGGACATCGGCAGCGACAAGATCGCCCCTTTCCTTCCGGAGCCGCGCTTCACCTATCTGGAAGGGGATATCGCGATCAACAAGGAGTGGATCGAGTACCAGATCAAGAAGTGCGACGTCGTGCTGCCCCTGGTCGCGATCGCGAATCCTTCGCTCTATGTCAAGCAGCCGCTCGCGGTCTTTCAGCTCGACTTCGAGGAGAACCTGCGCATCGTCAAGCAGGCCCTGCAGTACAAGAAACGCGTCGTCTTCCCGTCGACTTCCGAGGTGTACGGTATGTGTCCCGATCCGGAGTTCGACGAGGAAGCCTCGCCGCTGGTCTACGGGCCCATCCGCAAGCAGCGCTGGATCTACTCCTGCTCCAAACAATTGCTCGACCGCGTCATCTATGCCTACGGAGAAGGCGAAGGCCTCTCCTACACTCTCTTTCGTCCGTTCAACTGGATCGGCCCTCACTTGGACGACGTGGACTCTCCCAAAGAGGGCTCGAGCCGCGTCCTGACGCAGTTTCTTCACAACATCCTCTATGGCCTGCCGATCAAGCTGGTGGACGGCGGGACGCAGAGGCGATCCTTCACCTACATCTCCGACGGGATCGACTGCCTGATGAAGATCCTGGAGAACGAGGGAGGGCGGGCCGATCGCGGCATCTTCAACATCGGCAACCCCGCCAACGACGTATCCGTCGCGGAGCTCGCCCGCAAGCTGATCGACGCGGTCGCGGCGCATCCGGCCTGGACCGAGAAGGCGCGGGCGACGCCCATCGTCGAGGTCTCTTCCGGCGACTACTATGGAGAGGGATACCAGGACATCATGACGCGAGTTCCTTCCATCCACCGGGCGCGCCAGTTCCTCGGGTGGGAGCCGAAGGTCGCGATGGACGAAGCGTTGCGCCGGACCGTCGACTTCTATTTGCGCAAGAGAGAAACCAAACCCTAGGGTTCGCTGGCGTAAGCCCGCCCCGGCCCTGCGTTCCTCCCGGGACGACGCGTCGAGAGAGTGAGAACTGTTAGCTCCTCGCTTGCGCTGGCTCGGCGTCGAGCGCCGGCGGCGCGGCCGGCCTTCGCCGAAAGGCGAGGACCCACAGGATCAGCAGCAAAATGGTCGCCGCCGAGATGAGGGCTCCGACGAGGAGAGACGTCGGCCGATACGTTCTCGTGACGACGTGGGTTCCGGCGGGCACGGCGAGCGCCGAGAAAGCGACATTCGCGTGGAGAAATTCGGTCGGGGAATCGTCCACCGTGCCTCCCCAACCCTCGTCGAACGGCTCGGAGAAGACCACGTAGCCGTCGCAGGCGGAGGTGACCCGGCCTCGCCAGGACGAGGGTCGGCGCTCGAGCTCGACGATCGAAGCAGGCGCGCAACCGGGACCGCGCACGGAGGGCGCCGACCTTTCCACGACGAGATGGCGGCGCGGATCGAAGCCGCGGGAAAGAACCGCACGGACAGCGTCTGTCTCGGAGGCGACAAATGCCGGATTCGCAACGAACCCGACCCTGGGAGCCGCCAGGAGATTTCGATACAGGAAGAGGGGAACGTCGCTCGGGTTGGAGATTGGCGCGACCAACTGGAGACCCGGCACGGCGAGGTGCTCCGGGGTCAGGACCAGGGTGACACTTCCAGCGGACAGCAACGGCAGGCGTTGCTCCCAGGGCAGCTTTTGGAGGAGGAAGGTCAGTCGCACCAGCCGCCTCGGAGCGAGAAAATCGTAGTCTTCGTGAAAGATCACCGGAATCCCAAAGGCGCTGCCCGTGTAGAGATCGAGAGTTTCGCGCAGCAGGAGGTACCGCCAGAACACGTCATTGGTGGGAGCCTGGAATTCCAGGCTGGGCGTCCGATCGCGGAAGAGCCTTCCTTGTCCCAGATCCTGCCGGACCCTCTTGACGATCGCCGGCTCTCTCGTGAGCAACGCGCGGGGGGCGTAGGGATTGATGCGATAGCCGGCGATGCCGAGATCGAGGACGACGAGGACCCCGAGTGCGGGAAGCAGCCAGCGCCTTGCGGCCGGGCGAGTCCCGATCGTCAGGATCGCGACCAGGACCGCGGCCGCGGCGCAAGCGTGGAAGAAGGCGGCGGCGAGGATCGGTCGGTGACTCCTTTCGAGAGGCATCCGGAACGCCCACCGCTCGAGCGAGTCGGGCACGGCTCCCATCTCGAGCGCGATCGCCACCGCCCCCAGAGCGAGGGCCGCGAGCGACAAGCTCAGAACCGCCCACCGGCCCTGGCGGGCGTGTCCGAATTGCGAGACGTTCGCGAAACCGTCCGCGGCGCACGCGGCCAGGAGAGCGAGGGGGAGGGCAGCGGCCGCCAGCGCCTTGATCGGAAATCGGAAAAGGCCGCCGAGCCGAAAGATTCGATAGAAGACGGGGGAAAGAAAGAGAAACCGCCCGAGGGCGAGCAGCAGCGCGGCCGCTGAGATGAAGAGGAGAAACCGGCGGAAACGCTTGGACAGTCTTGAGCCGCCTCCGGCCAGGCCTCCCATCAAGGCCAGGGAAAGGACCGGTATTCCGAAATAGATGCTCAGGATCAGCGGGTGACCCCCGTCCTCCACGCGGTCGCCCCAATACCCTTTGTCGAAGAGGGACGGGGTCGAGCCGAGAAACCGGGGGACGAAGAGCTCGGGGAGACGACGCGGGTTCAGCGACCAGTACGAGAGATTCAGAAAGTAAATACCCGATCCTCGGTTGGACTGCCGGATCACTTCGATCTGAGGGCCGATCTGCACGGCCGCGACGCCGAGAATGGCCGCGCCCATCAGGCACCAGAAGAGGACTCGTCGCACGCGAGGCGGGGATTCCGGCGAGTACGGATAGACGAGGGCCCATCCGAGCGCGATCGCCATCGACAGCAGGAGAAACTCCACGGAGCCCGCCAGGATCACGAGCGCGCCGCACACCACCGCGCCGAGGAACCATCGCTTCTTCCTCTCCGACAGGAAGAGATGCCAGAAGAGAAGCAGAAGCACGACGTTGGGCGTCGCCAGGAGCCGGTTGAGCAGATTGCCCACGGAGAGCGTGAAGCCGCAGAAGACGAAGGCCGCGCCGGTAATCAGGCTCGAAGTCGGCGAGAGCCCGAGCACGCGGGAGAGCCAGTACGCGGCGAACCCGCACAGGAGAAAGTGCAGGACGATTTCCAGGTTGAACGCAGTGACGTGGGGAAGGAAGAAGTAGAGCAGCGCCGTCGGATAGAGAGGCAGATTGTTTACGTTTGCGAGGAACGGCTGTCCCCCGTGAAGATAAGGATCCCAGAGCGGAAGGCCGGAAGATCGGACGAGCTCGACCAAGCGCTCGCGTTGGGGAAAGGCAAGGAGCGTCAGGTCGCGAAAGAAAAAGGTTTGACCCAGAAAAACGGGGCGGGCAAAGAAGAGCAGAACGAGAGCCAGAAGAACCCAGAGCGACCGTTCTCCGAGGATTTGGGAAATCGAGAGACGTCGATCCAGGCCGGAGCCTTGTTCTGACGCGGACCGAGTTTCCGGGGTCACCGAGGTAGTCTAAAGTCTCTCGAGGCGCGTCGGCGATCGGCGTGACGAACCGCCGAGTGAATGGGAGCAGCAGTGACCCAGCTCAACAAAGACTCGGCCCGCCGCGAGCGGCAGCGGGCGGATGCTCGGTGAGGCGCGTTGCTCTCAAGGTCGACTGCGACACCTACGTCGGAACACGTGACGGGATCCCGCGACTGCTCGAGATCCTCGGTGCTCGTAAGATCCGCGCGACGTTTTTCTTCACGTTTGGACCGGACCGCTCCGGCGTCGCGGCCCGGCGCTTTTTTACGACACCGGGCTTCCTCCAGAAGATGCTCCGCAGCGGCGCGGCCTCGCTCTACGGCTTCCCGACGGTTCTTTACGGCACGCTGCTTCCCGCGCCTGTGATCGGGGAGAAGTGCGGGGACGCGATTCGGTCCGTGGTGCAGGCGGGTCACGAGACAGGCGTGCACGCCTGGGATCATGTGGCCTGGCACGATCATCTGGACCGGTGGCCGGAGGAGAAGATCGCCGAGCAGAACGGCTTCGCACACGCGGCTTATGAGCGGATTCTCGGAAAGCCGGCGGCGGCGTCGGCGGCGGCCGGTTGGGCCGCCAACGCGCGCTCGCTTGCGATCGAGGAGGGGCGGAATCTCTTGTACACCTCCAACTCCCGGCTCGGCGCTCCGTTCTTCCCGAAATCCAACGGCCGGATCTTTCGCACACTCGAGATTCCCACGACTCTCGCGACTCTCGACGAAACGCTCTCCTGGCCGCAGGTCAAAGGCGACGAGTCGCAACGCCGTTTCTTTCGGGAGGCGCCCGGAGGGACTCAGGTGCATACCGTCCACACGGAAGTCGAGGGTCGTTCGAAGGCAGACCTCTTCCAACGGATTCTCGACGACTGGATCGCGGACGGAACCTCGTTCGTGCTCCTCTCGCAGCTCGCGCGCGAGGCGCTCTCGCGGCGAGAGGAGGTCCCTGTTCGCGATCTCGCGTGGGCCCGGCTGCCGGGACGCGGCGGCACTGTCGCGAGCGGCTGGGCGGAGGCCGGATGAGCTCACAGGAAGTTCCGCAGCGGCCGCCGGCCGTCCGGCCGGAGATCTGGGTCGTCCTCGCCTCGGTGGGAGGATCCTTCCTGGTTTATCTCCCGTTTCTCGGGCGAATGGAGACGGTGTATCGGTTCTGGGACGGTCCGAATTATCTGACCGTGGCGCGCACCCTTTATGCGGTTCGCCCCGACAATCCGCTGCTCCGCTACGTTCAGACCCCCACCTACTTTCTGACCCACCTGCCGCTCTACCCGCTCCTAGTTCGCGCGTTCTCCTTTTTCGGTTACCAGCCCGCGCTGCTCGTCGTATCCGTGGCCGCGACGGCGGCGGGTGCCTGTCTTTTCTTCCGCCTTGCCCGCGACGTTTGGCAGGTCTCCTCCCCGCTCTTCCTGACCATCGTCATGCTCTTCCTTCCTCCGCGATGGCTTCTCTATCGGTCCACCGGCGCGACCGAGGGTCTCTATCTCGCTCTCGCCCTCACATCGCTCTTCTTCTTCGAACGGGAACGGTACGGGCGCGCCTCTCTCCTGGCAGCACTCGCCGCGGTGACGCGCATTACGGGCCTCGTGTTCCTGCCCGCCTACGCCGTGGTGCTCATTCGACGAAAGCAATGGCGCAGCCTCGCCTGGCTCGCGCTGATCCCGACCGGGCTCCTAGCCTATGGCGTGTTTTGCGCGGTGCGATTCGGGAATTTCTTCGCGTACTTTGCCCCGCACGGCGAGAAGCTCGCGATGTTCCGCCCGTTCGGTTTCCTCCCCGTCCTGTTTCAAAAAGGGGATTACCACCAGGCGGAATTTCACATTCTTCTCGCGCTGGTTTACGCCGTGGGAATTTCTCGGCTGAAGAAATACCCGGTTCTCTTCTGGTACTGCGTCTTTGCCTTTCTGCTTCTGATCTGCGTTTCCACGGAGGACTGGAGCCGCTATTTCCTCGCGATGGCGCCCCTGGCGATCGTGATCGGTTATCGCGAAGTCCTCGGCGCGCGGCCGATGGTCTGGATCCTTCTTCTCTATGTGCCGCTGGCCCTCTATTACGCCTGGAACGTGATCCCCTTGAACGGTTGCCGTCCCGACATCTACCAGGCCCTTCTCGAGCACCTGGGCCTGGTGGCGCGCTAGCTGTCAGCTCGTAACGGGTTGTCCTCTCGAGAGCGCCCCGACGTCGGGCCGCCTCCCTCGTCGGCACGCGCCGGCCCGGCCGCACAGATTCCCAACCGGGCCGTCGCTGGGTCGGGCTTTCGGCGCAGGGCGGTCGCCTTGCGACCGGCGCCGAGAGAGTTAAAAACGAAAGCCCCAGAGCTTTTGCTTTCGGCCAAAGGCGGAAGGCGGACCCACCGCCGGGGCTCGCACCGTGACACAAGCCTCACTGCGAGCCCCGGCCCGGAGGCGTTCCACGCGGCGACCCTCGAAATCGCGTTGGTGTGCACAGGCCGTGATCGAACAGTTGTACGACTCTCCCTTGCACCGATTTCGCGAGCGGCCGCCTGGAGAGCTTTCCCTTCGGTCCCGGGAGGGCGGCCGCGTGGTCCCGCGGGGAATGCCGCAGGGCCGGGGCGCTTCGTTAGCCGACCCGTTTCCGCAACGCCCGGGCCGCGACCGCGGCCGCGAGGATAAGGACGGCGCCGAAGGTCTGCAACGCGACCCCCCGCACGAAGGGGCGCCGGTCGTATTCGAAATCGACGCGGTGCTTTCCCGCCGGCACCGCGACGGCGATGTCGCGGCCGTTGGCGACGAGAAGCGGCGCTCGTTTTCCGTCGAGGCTCGCCCTCCAGGCGGGAAAGTAAGTTCGCGAAAAGAGCAGGTGCCCGGCGCCGGCCGCGCTGACTTGGGCCCCGGCCATCTCGGGCTCGATTCGCACGTCCGAGAGCACGGCAGGGCTCCCCGGCTCCGCGACGGGGTCCTCGTTCGTTCTGCCGGGGAGCACGACTTCGTCGTCGGCGTGAAAGCCGTCGGACCGAACGCGCTCCAGCGCCGCGGAGAGGGAAGAGCGGCGGGAAACGCGTCTCGCCCATCGCAGCTCCGGCAACGCGTCGGGGATCTCTGAAAGGACGAGTCGGCGACCGGCGATGGCAAAGCCGGTGACCGGGCGGAAGAAGGGGAGCCGTTCGGTTTCCTCCTCGAGGGCCCAGCGGCCGCCGAACGCGCGGAGGAATCGCGCGCTTTGCGCGGGATCGGAGGCGGAGAGAACCTCGCTGGCCAGCCGGTTGTAATAGCCGTAGGAGCCGTCCGGGTCCGCATCGAAGAGGTAGCGGATACCGAAGGGCGATGCCGTCACCGGGATGAGCTCCTCGATCTGCACGCGGGCGAAAGTAGCGATGCGCGGGGGCATTTTCGGATGCCTCGTGCCCGTCGCGAGCACGTTCAATTCGGGCAGCTTCGGAGAGACGTAGAGCCGCCCGGCGCCCGTGAGAGAGGAAAGAAGCGCGGGAGGACGCTCGAGGGATTTCTCGTCGGCGGACACGAAGAGCGGAAGGCCCCAGGGCAGAGCCAGCAGCAGCGCGAGCAGTCCCAGCCAGTGTCCTTCGCCCGGCGCTCGCCGTCTGGGAACGATGGCGAGCGCGATCACCGCAATCGTCACGAGGCCGAAGACGGCGTCTCCGCGGAAGGTCGCTCGGATGCTCGGAAGCAGCGTCGCGGGAGAAACAGAAAGGCCCGAAAGAAGCGGGGCGACGATCCGCTCCAACTCTCCTCCGGGACGCGCGGCGAAGAACGCGGCGCCGTAAAGAGTCGCAACCGCGGCAAGAAAGATCCATTCCCGGCGTCCCGCCCGCCGCCGCTTCCAGCTTTCCCCGGCCAGGCCCGCCAGCAGCGCCATGCAAATCGTTGTCAGCAGATAGAACTTGATCGGATAGCGGAGCCGGCGCAGCGCCTCGATCGTCGAGAGGAGACGGAAGAGGGGCAGCGCGGTGCCGAACGCGAAGAGGAGCGAGACCGCGGCCCCGAGCGCCAAAGCGTGGGCTCGCCGGTCCCAGAAGTCTCGCGACAAGGCGGCGCAGGCAACGAGCAGGAGAGGCAGGACGCCGAACGTCACGCTCCAGATGTAGACGAGATCCCCCGGGTGAAGTGCGTATTGCCAATGAGCGCCCGCTCCCAGCGCTCCCGGGTCCCCCGAGAAGCGGGGGAAGAGCCACTCGATGGTTCGCCAGATCTGAAAAGGGGCAGCGCCGAACGCGCGCTCCGAGTAGAGATGCTGCCCTCGATACGTGAAGCGAAGCACGGCCGCCAGTGACAGAAGAAGCGGAGCCGCCAGCACGGCGGCTCCGAGTCCCGCTCCGAGTCCCCACCCGGCGAAGCGGGCTGTTTCGCTCCAGCGACGGTCTTGCGCCGAGAGCGTCGAGGCGAGCCCGAGCACGCCTGCGAACCCGAGGGTCAGAACCGAAATCGCGGGCTCCCCCGCGAGCAGCTGAAGTGCGAAGGCGATTGCGGCCGCCGCGCCGGCGCGCGCGCGGGCCGGCAGAGCGCGCGCGCGCGCGAGGTCCCAGGAGGCCGCCGCGCACCAGGGCAGCCATGCAGACGCCGCCGCCGAGTTGGCGAACGCCGAACCGTAGGAAAGCATCATTCCCGAGAAGGCGTAGGCGACTCCCGCGAAGAACGCGGGACCCGGGGAGAGACCCAGCCGCCGCCCGAGCAACCGCGCGCCGAAGAGTGCCCAGAGGATGTGGAGGAGATAGTGGAGGTTGAAAGCGGAGGCCGCCGGCAGGATTCTCTCCAGAAGCACCGTTGGGTACAGAAGGACCGCGTTCGGATTGGCGAGCATCGGCTGTCCGCCGGAGGCGAAAACGTTGACGAACGGAACCCGCTGTTGTGCCCACGCCGCCATCGCGACGCGCCGCCACGGCCAGTGCGTGATCTGCGCGTCTCGGAAAACGAGCCGGCGTGTTCCGAGGATCTCCGGCAGCAAGGGGAGCGCGAACAGCAGGGCCGCGGCGAAGCCGAACAGGACGATACGGGTCCTCGAAGACATGAAGGAAGTATCAACTGTCCACTGTCGACTGTCGACTGTCGACTCGGGACTATCGACTACCGACCATCGACTACCGACTTCCCTTTACACTCTAGGCCTTGACCCTGAGACCTCGTCACCTGATCGTTGGGGCCTTCGCTCTGCTGAGCGTCTTTTTCACCGGTCAGTTCCCCCCATTCGTCAACCCCAACGAGCTCTCGCGCTTCGAAATGGTCTATGCGGCCGTCGAAGACGGCACGTTCACGATCGATCACGCCATTTCCGTCCTCGGCGACCACGAGGACAAGGCCGCGTCGCAAGGCCACTTCTACTCCAACAAGGCCCCGGGCCTGGCCCTGGCCGCAATCCCCGTTTATCGACTCCTTCGAATCTTCCTTCCGCGGCCCGTGTCCGCATCGGATCCAATCTTTCTTCTCCTGCGAATCCTCGTGGTCTCCTCCGTCTGTGCGATCGCGCTGGCGCGATTTCAGGTCCGGCTCGAGCCGTTGCCCGCCGCCCCTCTGGTCGCCTTCGCGGCAGCCTTCGGAACTCCGTTTCTCTTTTATTCTCGGACTTTCTTCTCGCACGCCTGGACGGCGTCGCTCCTGTTTCTCGCCTGGGACCTCCTCGTCCGCGCCGAGGACAATGAGCACGTTCGGCGGGTGACGGCCCTTCCGCTCGCGGCCGGACTCCTGGCGATGTGGGCGACGATCTCCGAGTATCCAGTGGCTGTCGTGGGCGTGCTGCTGGCACTGCGGGCCTCATCCCGGAAATCCTGGAATCGGCTGGCGTTGTTCGCCGCCGGCGCCGCCGTTCCGCTTCTTCTCCTGGGCGTTTACAACTCCGTCTGCTTCGGGTCACCCTTCGTGGTCTCCTCCGCGCGCGAGGCGAGCGCGAATTACGCGGGGTTGGGCTGGCAGGAGCATTTCGGATTCGGCCTTCCCAGCGCTGCCGTCGCCTGGCGTTACCTGCTCGACTCGAATCGCGGACTGCTGGTCTCTTCTCCGTTCTTCCTGTGGGTCGTTCCCGGGTTCTGGCGTTGGTGGCGGTCGGGGGCGCGCCGCGCCGACACTCTGCTGGCGCTCTCCGCGACGGCACTCTATTTCGTTCTCCTGACGGGATACTCGAACTGGCACGCGGGCTGGTCCCTCGGCAACCGTTATCTTCTGCCGTTGCTCTTTTTTTCTGCACTGGCTTTGCCTTATGCCCTCGACCGACCCGTCTCTCGTACTCTCTTCCTCGGAGCGGCGCTCTATTCCGTCGCCGTTCATTTCGTCCTGACGCTCTCCTGGCCCCACTTTCCGCCGGACCTGGCATGGCCGGTGGGCACCGGAGCCGCCTGGTTTCTCGCGCGCGGATGGACGGCGCCCAACATCGCTTCCGCAGGACGGGTCCTCTCGCTCCTCTTGCCGGCTCTTGTCACGCTGGCCGCCGCAGCAGTCGCGGTGCGGTCGTCGAGATTGAGCGTTTCGAGGCAGGTGGCGGGCGCTTTGATCGGCCTGGCGCTCGCAGCAGGGGCCGTCTTCTATCGGCCCGATCCCGCCTACGGCGCGAGGCTCTGGCGAGCGGCGGTGTTCGGGGCCTACTCGGGTCTGGATCCCTCCCGCCGAGAGCTTCGAGAGGTCGTTTTATCCGCGCGGACCGCCGCGGAGCGACGTCAGGCGATGGGCGCGTGGCGACTCTACGGATCGCAGCGATAGTCAGGGAACGATTTCGAAGACCTTCCACCGAGCGACCCACCCTCCTCCGCGGCGGATGGCGGTCTGCGAGTGGAAGCGCAGGCGGAAGTGGTCGAGGGGCGGCACGGACAAGGCCGGAGTTCGAAAACCCGCTCCGTCGAAATCGTACAGCCGCGACTGCAGCGTGCGGAAGTAACGTTCGGTCGGAGCCAGATTCCCGCCGGTCGATCGCAGGGACGGAGCTCGGCCGACGTAGCTCGCGTAATCGTTCATCCGTGGCACCAGGTCGCTCGCCAGGACCCAGCGCGCCCGGCGGCGGCGGGCGATGGAAAGCGCCTCCTCCTCGCTTTCGGCGAGGAAGAACTCGAGCGAGTCGGTGAAGCCGTAGCCGAAATTGTTGGCGACGACCGGGAGTCCCGCCTCATAGAGAATCAGGTGTCCGAGCGACCAGGGTGCGAGAACCGATTCCGCCCGGGAGAGCTCCGGCGGGAGATGGGCGGGAGTCAGCAGGCGCGGGTCGAAGGGATCGACGGCGTGCGGGATCTCCCGGCGCATCCAATCGAGCGTGGTGTAGAGATCGGAGCCGGCCGCGTGGCCAGCGCGCAATTCCTCGGGGGTCGATCGGGCAAACGGCGCCGCCAGTCCGAGGGCGATCGCCGCGGCGCCCAGTCCTGCGACCATGCGGTTGACCGGGAGACGCGCGGCGAGCCGCATGGCCTCGACCAGAGTCATTGCCGCCAGCGGGGCCGCATAGTAGACGTTCATCCGTTGAGCGATCACGAGGAGCAGCGTCACCGCGCCCCAGACCGCCAGCGCCACGTGAACTGCCTGCCGGTCACCTCGACGCGCTCGCCCGATCCAGAAAATGACCGCCAGCGGAGAGAGAAAGAAAGCGAAGGAGAGCTGCCGCATCGCGAATGCGGGCCCGTCGGCAAAGAGCGGACGCGCCTCGAAGATTCCCTTCAGCCAGTTCTTCGGGTAAGAGACGTATCCCGCGGCGCCGCTGATTTCCCCGGACGTTTCGCCGACGACATAGCCGAACGCCCTGCCCAATCCGACCGCCAGAGGGGACGCCCAGGGAAGAATCGTGAGAGCCGCGACAGCGGCCGCTCCGACTCGCAGTGCGATCTCGCGGCGGGGCAGAGGGCCGGCTCGTCGAGCGAGAAGTGTATCGAGAACGATGACGCCTCCGGCCAGCGCCGCAAGAAAGAGGGGTTGAAAAAAACCGAAAGAGATGTAGGTCAGGGGAGGACGAAAACCCCTCAGCCACAGCGTGGTTCCGATGGCGACGACGAGGGCGGAAAGGCCAAGGACCGTCAAGGCCGCCCGAAAGACGCTGCGCTTGGTCGCGGCCGATTCCAGGGTCAGGGCGAGGGCGAGGATCGCTCCCCAGTAGATCGCTCCCTGCCACGCCAGAGTCGCCGCCGCGAGGGCGACGCCCACGGCCATCTCGTTCGCCGCCGTCGGCCTTTCGCGACTCCGCACGAAGAGCCACAAGATGAGAAGCCCGAAGAAAGACTCCGCGACGTGTTGATCCGTGTGGCCGTACTGAGTCCACAGGATATGGCCCGGGCAGACCGCCATGAACAGCGCCACGACAAGACCGCCCGTCTCTCCGAAGAGCTTTCGACCGAGCAGGCCGGCCAGGAGGATCGTTCCCGCCGCCAGAGCGAGGGGAACCCAGGCCGCTCCCTGCTCGACACTCTCCGGGGACGCCGAAGCTCCGTGCAAGAGGCGAGCGGGTGTGGCCAGAGCGAGGTCGAAGAGGGGCGGCCAGATCGGGACTCCCCCGATAGGAAAATTCATCAAGGGGTCGAACACGATTGTCCGAGGATAGTGAGCAGCGGCGAACTGAGCCCGGCGCAGATGGTAGTTGTCGTCGGCCGTCAGGGCGTGCACGCGCCCGCCCGAAGTGAGCTGGGCACGCGTGTGGAGGCGCAGCGCGCACCCGATGAGAACCGCCGCGGCGAGGCCGAGAAAGAAACCGGCGCGCCGCGGGGTCATAAGGGGGAAGTTATCAGTTCTCAGTAATCAGTAATCAGTGATTAGTCCGTCCCGCATTGGAACTGAGAACTGAAAATTGAAAACTGACAACTCTTCTTCTGTATCATCTTCCCAAGCCGTGAAGCTCTCCGTCCTCATGCCTGTGTACAACGAGGCGCGCACGATCGACGAAGTCCTTCGTCAGGTTGCGCTGATTCCTGTCGAGAAGGAGATCCTCGTCGTTGACGACGGATCGACCGACGCGACGCGGGAGATTCTTCGGGCAAAGGAGGGACATGACGGAATCCGGGTGATCTTGCACGACCGGAACCGCGGGAAAGGGAAAGCGCTGGCGACGGCTCTGTCCCAGGCGCGCGGGGAGATCCTGATCATCCAGGACGCGGACCTGGAATACGACCCGGCCGATTACCCGGCGCTCCTGCGTCCGATCGAGATGGGTCGCGCCGACGTGGTCTACGGGTCCCGATTCCGGGGCAGCGCCGAGAACCGCGTCCAGAACTTCTGGCACACGGCGGGCAACCGCGCGCTGACCTTGATTTCCAACGTGGTCACCGACTTGAACCTGACCGACATGGCGACCTGTTACAAGGCCTTTCACCGGCGCGTCGTGCCGGCCCTCGATCTGCAGGAGAGCGGCTTCGGTGTGGATGCCGAGATCACGGTCAAGGTGGCGCGCGGCGGCTTCCGGATTTTCGAAGTGCCGGTTTCGTACTTCGCGCGCTCCCGAGCCGAAGGAAAGAAGATCCGGTTGCGCGACGGGCTCTCGGCTCTCGCGGCGCTCATGAAATATCGGCTCGCGCGGAAGCCTGCCGTCCTTTGAGCGCGCGTCGGGGGATCGCGATCGCCGCCGCGGCGGCCGTGATCATCCTTTCCCTGTTGCTCGTCTTCGACCACACGCGGCAGGACTCTTTCTCGGCGGACGAGCCCGTCCACATTCTGGCCGGGTATCTCCAGGTCTTCGGCCGCACGGCGATCGTCAACATCGAGCACCCGCCGCTGATGAAGGAGCTCGCGGGGCTCGCGTTGACGCGACTGCCTCTGCCTCCCCCTCCCGCAGCGATTCCGATGGGCAACCGCTTCACGGACTACGGTCACGCGCTTCTCTTCGAAGGCCCGGTCTCACCCGACGCGATCGCCTCCACCGCGCGGGCCCCCTTCCTGCTCGTGTTCGGCGCGCTGCTGCTTCTTCTGTTCCTCGCGGCGCGGGCACGCTACGGAATGGCTGCCGGACTCTTCGCCGTCTCCCTGGTGGCTTTCGATCCCAACTTCGTTGCGCACGCAGGGATCGTCCACACGGATGTCGGGGCCGCCTTGACTTTTCTCGCCGCCGTGCTCGCGTGGGAGCGGGCGCGCCGGGGCGGCTGGGGAAGAATCGCGGTCGCGGCGCTCGCGCTGGGGGCGGCCCTGGTGACGAAGTTCTCTTCGATCTATCTCCCGCCGATCCTTCTCCTGCAGGCGCTCCTGGCGGCCCGCGGGGAACCGGACCCGGCGCGGGAGGCCGGCCGGGCGGTCGCCCGGCTCGCACTGGTGGGGGCGGGCGCAGCCCTGGTCGTCTTCGGAACGTACGCGGTCGTCTGCTCGCGCATGGATCCGGTGCTCCAGCGCGGGGTGATCCACGAGATGGTGGCGGAACGCGGCTCGCCGCGGCTCTCCGCGGCGGTCGAAAAGGTCGCTTCCGTTTCCCCGCCGATCGGCCACTACCTCGGGGGTCTGGCCTCCGTCGCTGCCCAGAACGCGCAGGGAGGCGGTGTCAACTACCTGTTCGGCCGCGTCTCCGTGCAGGGATTCCCCTCCTATTTCTTCGTAGCGTTTCTCTTCAAGAGCACACTCGCTTTTCTCTTCGTCACCGCGGTGTGTCTGGTTTCATCGTTCCGAGACCGGGTGGCTCGAAGCGACGCGCGTCTTTGGCTCGTGCCGGTCGCCGTGTTGTTTCTGGCGTCCGCGGGCGCGAGCTACAACATCGGTCTGCGCCACCTGTTGCCGATCTATCCCTTCCTCGCGCTCGCCGCGGCCGGCGTCTTCTCGCGGCTGGCCGGACGGCGGCCGCGCCTTTCTCTTTTGGCTCTGGTCGCCCTGCCCGCTCTGTCAGTCGTGGAGCTCGCGCACATTCACCCGAACGAGCTCTCGTACTTCAACGCGCTGGCGGGAGGGCCCGTGGGCGGACGCCGCATCCTCTCCGACTCGAACGTGGACTGGGGCCTGGACTTGAAGCGCCTGGCCGTCGAGCTTCGCCGGCGCCAGTTGTCCCAGCCGACGGTGGTCTATTTCGGAGGCGACGACGTTTTCTATCGAGTCGGAGTTGTGGACTTCTCTGCGGAACCGGAGGTGCGCGGCCGGACCATCGCGATTTCCGCCTTCCATCTGGCCGCGGGTCCGGAGTTTTACGCTTATCATGGCGCTCGAAACATCAGCAGCGCGCTCGAGCGGCTCCGCCGGGACCTCGCGGCCCGGGGAAGGCTTCTCGGCCGCGCCGGATACTCGATCGACATCTACGACCTGCCGCCGAAGGAAACGAGCCTGCGATGAAGCTGTCGGTGGTCATCCCCGTCTACAACGAGTCCCGAACGATCCGAGAGATCGTGCGGCAGGTCCAGGCCGTGCCCGTCGAGAAGGAGATCCTGATCGTGGATGACGGATCGACCGACGGCACGCGCGAGGTCCTGCGCGAGATGGACGGCAAGGAGAACATCCGCGTTTTCCTCCAGCCCCGCAACCAGGGGAAGGGGGCGGCCGTGTCCGTGGGTTTCCGCCACGCGGCGGGGGACGTGGTCGTCGTGCAGGACGCGGACCTCGAGTACGACCCGCGGGAATACCCCAAGCTCTTAAAGCCGATCGAGGAGGGGCACGCGGACGTCGTCTTCGGATCCCGCTTCCTGGGAGGCGGCGAGCGGCGGGTTCTCTACTTCTGGCACACGGTGGGGAACCGGTTCCTGACTCTGGTTTCCAACATGTGCACCAACCTCAACCTGACGGACATGGAGACCTGTTACAAGATGTTCCGGCGCGAGGTCGTGCAGTCCATGACGATCGAGTCGCGCCGTTTCGGCATCGAGCCCGAGATCACGGCCAAGGTGGCCCGGCGCGGATACAGGGTCTACGAGGTGCCGATCTCCTATTACGGGCGGACCTACGAAGAGGGGAAGAAGATCGGCTGGAAGGACGCCTTCTCCGCGCTCTGGACGATCGTCCGCCACAGCGTCCGGGAGGCGGAAGATCCTGCCAATGTCGGCCACGTCACCCTCGCCCGCCTCTCGAAGCTCGAGCCCTACAATCGATGGCTGGTCGAACGCTTTCGTGGCGCGCTCGGGCGCCGGGTGCTGGAGATCGGGGCCGGCTTCGGCAACGTGACCCGGCACTTGGTCGAGACGGAAACCGGAGTCCGCCGAGACCTCGTCGTGGCGTCGGACCTCGACCCGGTCGCAATCGAGTACTTGAAGGGAACGTTTCGCGACGCGCCGGGAGTGCGCGTCGCCTCGTACCGATTCCCTCTCGATCCGGCGTCTGCTCGGGAGCTCGCCGGCCTGGCGATCGACACGATCGTCTGCTGCAACGTCCTGGAGCACATCGAGGACGATCGGGCCACTCTCTCGGACTTTTACGATCTCCTGCCGGAGGGCGGCCGGCTGGTGCTGCTGGTTCCGGCGCTCGCCCGCCTCTACGGGACGCTGGACGAACAGCTTCACCATTTTCGACGCTACGAGAAGCCGGAGATCGAGCAGAAGCTCTCGGGGGCGGGTTTGGAGATTGAAGATTGTCGCTTCTTGAACCGGCCCGGCGTGTTCGGCTGGTATCTGAACGGAAGAATCTTGAAACGGCGCGTCCTGCCGCGCGGACAGCTCCGCCTCTTTACGTTGATCCTGCCACTCTTGAAGCGCGAAGAGCGGTCGCCGCCGCCCTACGGAATGTCGCTCCTGGCGATCGCTCGGAAAGCAGCCTCTTCCCCTGACCGATGACCCGACTCGGGTCGCCGCTCTCCTCTGACGAGCGGCCGAGGGTCCTCTTGTCTTTCGCCGGACTCGAGGGTGCTCCTTTCGGAAGAGCGGACGCCGGCCCGCTGGTCCAGACGATCACGAGAGCGTCCGGCCGCTCGAACAACACTTCGCTGCGTCCTCGGCCCGCGAGTCGCTGCACCATCTCTGGCGTGAGAAAAAAGGGATGGAGAAGCAGGAAGGCGCGTCGATTTCCGGAAAAGGTCGCAAGCGCTTGGTCGAGAGCCTGGAGGTCTTCGCGCGAGAGAGGGGCCTGAGCGAACCAGCCGGGGTGCGACGCCAGCTCCCGCGGGATGGGCGTGACCGGCGCGGCAAGAGTCCCTCGGTCATAAGCGAGCCGCGCCGGTAGGTAGAAGGCGGCCGTCGCGATCACCCGATCTTCTCTGGTTGCCAATTGCCGGACCAGAGCAACGGCCCGTGAGGAAGAGGGGACCGGCTTGGGCGCCGCCATGAGGAGCAGCGCCGCGACCGCACCGACCGCGACGGACGCCGCCGTGACCCACCGGGCCATACGTCCGGCGGTCGCCGCTCGAGAGACGCTCCATAGCCAGATCGGGAGGATCGCGATTTCGCTCCGGCCCGCAAACGCAACGGGCCGCAGGAGCGAGGCGGCGAGGACGAGAAGCATCGTCAGGAGACTGAGGGCCGCGGCGTCCGCGGACTCGGGATCCTGTCTTCCGGCGCGTGCGACCGCCACCAGGAGAGCGATGGCAACGAGGAGGCCGATCGTGACCAGAATGCCGGGCAGCGGTCCTCCCTGCGGACTCGGAATGCGGCCGGCGCCGCCCAAGGAAGAGACGAAGGCGAGCAGCGAATCGCCCAACGGCTCGCGCATCCAGGAGGTGGCCTGGCGTGGCTGGACGGTGAGGACGGGGATCCACGGCAGAAAGGCAAGCATTCCCACACACAGCGCCGCCAGGCAAAGAAACCGGCGCCGCACGATGAGCAGCAGCGCGCAGGCGGCGACGAAGAGAATCGCGAGGTAGTGCGTCCAGAGCGCGAGAGCCGTGAGCGCTGCCGCACCGGCCAGGCGCCCGCGTGAGGGCTCGCCCCGGAAGAGCAGGAAGAAGAGGGCAAAATCGAGCAGGGCGAGCAACCCGTACGCTCTGGCTTCACCCGCAGAGACGAGCAGCAGCGGGCTGCCAGCCGCCAGGACCACGAACCAAATGCGGGCGCTCTCCCTGGAAAGGCGCCGCGCCGGGACAAACAAACACAAGACCGCGGCGAACGGGAGGAGGCGCGCGAGCGCGTCGCTTTGCGCCATCTCCGCGAGCCGGACAAAAGGCTTCTCGACGAGGTAGAAGAGCGGCGGGCCGGAATCCTGACGAAGAACTTCCAGGAGACGTGAAGACGGCAGGCGCGACGCCCACAGCGTGAAGATCTCGTCGTGCCAGAGAGGCCGAACGATCAGAAGCGCGAGGCGTGCGACGAAGGCCGCGGCAACGAGAATCCAGAGCACGCGCCGACTTGGAGCTTCAGGAAGGATGCTCTATTCTAGCCCGGCATTCGCACACGAACGCCCGACGTGCCGCCTGCCGGTGGCCTCCAACAACAGAGGGGTCTCGCCGGGGTTTTCCCGGGCTGGAGCCGGCTTCTGGCGCCTGTCCTCTGGCTTCTTCTTCTCGCGATCGTCTATGCCGATCCTCTCTTTGTTCGCCGCAACTTCGCCGGCCGCGATCTGCTCGGCTACAACCTTCCGATCGAGAAAGCGGTCCACGACTCCTACGCACGCGGCCGCTGGCCTGTCTGGCTGGCCGAAGTCTCCGGTGGACGGCCTCTTCTTCCCAACCTCAATGTCGGCGCGCTCTACCCGGTCCGTCCGCTGCTCTGCCTGGTTCCCTTTCCGCTTGCGATGCGGATCTATCCGATTCTCCACTGGGCCATAGCCGGCCTCGGAGTCGTGAGCCTGCTTCGAGTTCTCGGCGCGTCTCCGTTCGCCGGTTTTGCCGCCGCGGCTGCTTATGTTTTCTCGGGAGTCGGGGTCTCGGAGATCTTCTATACGAATCATCATCCCGGCTTCGCTCTGCTGCCATGGATCGTCTGGTCGGTCGCGCGTCCGGCGTCCGGCCTGGCGGGAAGGATCGTTCTCTCGTCTCTTCTGGTGGGGCTGGACCTGCTCGCGGGAGACGTGTTCACCACGGGCGCCGCGGTGGCCGCCGCCCTGCTTTGGATTCTGCTGGAAGAGAAACCGGAGTCGAGGAATTCTTCCGCCGCGGCCTTCGCCATTTCGCTCGCCCTCTCGATCCTCCTCGCTTTGCCGCAGCTCGTGGCGACGGCGTTGTGGATTCCCGAGACTCAGCGGGCCATCGCGGGGATGAAGCTGTCGGAATCCTTCCGCTTCTCCGTTCCCATCTGGAGACTCGTCGAGCTCGTCGTTCCCTATCCCTTCGGCCCGACCTGGTCGGATGAGCCTCGTGCGACCTGGGCCCCCCGTGCCTTCGGCGGCTACGCGATGGGCTTCTTCGCGACCCTCTACTGCGGATCCTTTGCCTTGATCGCGACCGTGACTTCGTGGCGGCGGAAAGGAAAGGGACTCGCGTTTGCACGCTGGCTCGCGCTTCTGGCTGGCGCCGCCTGCATCCTTCCGAGTCTGTGGCCGGAGGCCTGGCTGGGCTGGAAGGCGGTTCTTCCTCTGCGGTATCCCGAAAAGATGGCGGTGGCGCTCGCTTTGGCCGCGGCCCTTTTCGCCGGCAAGGCCTTCGATCGATTGGGCGCGGAGGGGGGCCGCCGCTGGCCGATCGCGCTGGGCGTGATCCTGGCCATCGCCGCGCTCGCGGCCGCCGCCGCGCCTCTCGAGGTCGGGCTCGCCGCCGCCAGAGCGTTGGGCGGCCGCGCCGATGCCGCCGCCTCTCATCTGTCTTTCGCGTTCGCGGAGGCCGGACTTCTCTGGATGGCCGCGGTGCTGGCGCTGGACCGTCTCCGCAGGCCGGCCGGGGTGAACCGTTTCGCCGCGCTCTTGCTCGTGACGCTGGCTCCGCTCGCCGCCAATCGACGCATCGCCCAGAGTTTCCGCGAGGAAGAAGTGTTTGCTCCGACGGCCTTCGCGCGCGCCATCGACCGCCGCGACCCCGAGCGGTCGTTCCGGACACTGGGTGAGTCGCGGTATATCCCTCCCTCCTCCTTCGAGCGGGCGCAGCTTTCCTCCGACGTTGGATTCCTGGAGTTCCGCCGAAGAAGCTGGCTCTTCTACACGCCGGCGCTCTGGGGAAGGGGCGTCGTCTGGAACGACGACTTCGACGCGGGGGACCTCTTTCGAACCGAAAGCCTGCGCCGTCTTTCGTTTCACGCCGCGAATTTTGCCGACCCGTCTTCCTTTTTCGGGAACGTCTCTCTCCGGTTTGGAATCCGATTTCCAGACCAATCGCCGCCGCCCGGTTTTCGCCCCTTTGGAGGGACCGGTTCCGAGGCCTGGGACGAGAACGCTCGCGCCCGACCCGACGTCCGCCTTCTGAGTCGGTGGAGGGAAGCCGCCGACGCGGTGGGCGCGCTCCGCCAGCTCCCGATCGGATCCGAAGTCACGCTGGAGACCGGACGGACTTCTCTCGGTTCGGCACCCGAGGGAAGCCTGCGAATTCTGGAGAAGACTCCCGAGGTTCTGCGGGCGGAAGTCGAGGTCACTGAGCCGACCTACCTGTTTGTGCTTCGAGGCTATTGGGACTCTCGCTCGGTGTCCATCGATGGGAATCCGGTCTCTGTGATTCCGGCGCAACTCGCCTTTTCGGCCGTTGCGATTCCTGCTGGTCGGCACCGGATCGAATGGCTCGAGACGATCCCCGGGGGAAAGCTCTCTCGCTGGGGACCGGTTGTCTTTGTCGCAGCCGCCCTGGGGCTCTTTGCGCGCAAACGGCGCTCCGAGGCGAGCAGCTCGTGACCCGTCGCGAGCGGCTGGCCGTCGGACTCTTCGTCCTGCTCGTTCTCGTCGTTTTCTTCGATCCTCTTTTCCTCCACCGCAACTTCGGTGGACGAGACTTGCTCGGCTACCACCTTCCGATCGAGAAGGCCGTTCACGCCGCCTATCAACGCGGCCGACTGCCCGTCTGGATTTCTGAGATCTCCGGAGGGCGTCCTCTCGCGGCCAATCCCAACGTGGGAGCGTTTTATCCGGTTCGCCCGCTCTTGTCGCTCTTTCCTTTCCCGTTGGCGATGAGGATCTATCCGGTCGTGCATTGGCTCTTCTCGGGCGTGGGGATGATTCTCTTGCTGCGGATCCTCGGAGTCTCGGCTTCGGCCACATGGCTTGGAGCGGCCACATACGTCTTCTCGGGTGTCAGTCTCTCGGAGGTCTTCTATACGAACAATCATCCTGGGGTCATGCTCCTACCCTGGATCGTCTGGTCGATCGCGCGACCCGGGGCGCTGACACGCCGCATCCTGGTCTGCTCGATTTTCCTGGGTCTGGATCTTCTCGCCGGAGATCTCGTCACGATCGGGATCGCTTTGACGGCGGCGGCTCTCTGGATCGCATTGGAGACCGCACCGCGACATCGCTTCGTCGGCTGGGGCGCGCTGGCGGCATCCGCCGTGCTCGGCGCTCTCCTGGCCTTGCCGCAGATCGCCGCAGCGGCCCTCTGGGCGCCCTACACCGAGCGCGCCGTCTCCGGGCTGCGTTTGGGAGATGCTCTCGAGTTGTCGATTTCCCCGTGGAGGCTGATCGAATTCTTGATTCCTTTTCCCTTCGGAGAGACCTGGGCTCTGAGCCCGCGCGGTGTCTGGGGCACAGCGGCGCTCTCGGGCCGCGCCAGCGGCTTCTTCTCCTCGCTTTACGCCGGCGCTCTCCCCGTGATTGCCCTGATCGCGACGAGGCGGTCCTCCGCCCGGGGCGTGCGGATGTCGCGGGTCTTGATCGGGCTCGGCCTGATCGTCGCGGTGCCGGGCAGCTTTCTTCCAAAGGCTTGGAAGGGCTGGAGCTCCCCGTTGCCGCTGCGGCATCCCGAGAAATGTGCTGTCGCGATCCTTCTGGGTCTGGCAATCCTCGCGGCGTTCGGCTGGGATTGCCTTCGCGAACGCGGCCGACCTCCCACGTGGACCCTGCTCGCGGGAGGTGGGCTCGCGGCTCTCGCCGCCGCGTCCCGGCTCTTTCCTTTCGCGTTGGGCCATGTCGCGGCGGGAATTGCCGGACAGGGTGAGGCCGATGCGGCAACGGCCGGGACTCAGCTTGCCGGCAGCATCGCCGAAGGCGGCCTCCTCTGGATGACGGCGGTGATCGCTCTCGCGCTGTCCTCCCGTCAGGGGAGGGGCCTGGCGATCAGCCTGATTCTTCTCACGGCGATTCCCATCGTCGCGAATCGGAAGATCGCGCGGACGTTTCGAGAAGAGGAGGTCTTCGCGCCGACGGCTTTCGCGCGCGCTCTCGCGCGAGCCGATCCGGGCGGCGCCTATCGGACTCTTGCCATCCCGGCATCCCCGGCGCCCGACACGGCGTGGTCGGGAAGTGACCTCGGCCGTCTGGAGTATTGGCGCCGATCCTGGTTGTATTTCACTCAGGCCCTCTGGGGCCGGGGCACCGTATTCAATCAGGACGCGGATCTGGGTGACCTGTCCCGCGCGACCAGCCTGCGCCGCATCGCCACACTGGCCGCTGGCTATACCGACTCGAGCGCCTTCTTCGGCGACCTGGCCCTGCGCTGGGAGATCCGGTTCCGAGGAGAACCCGCGCGAGCGGGTTACCACCGGATTGGCGGAGACCTGCTGCAGGAGTGGGACGAGCACGAAAAACCGTTTCCGGACATCCGTCTGCTCACTCGCTGGCGCGAAGAGGCAGATTCGGTCGGCGCGCTGCGGGCGGTGCCCCGGCTGGCCGCCGGGGAAATCGTGATGGAGACCGGAGGCGCGGGCGCGGGCGCTTCCATGGAGGGGAGAATGCGCGTGCTCGAGAAGACACCGGAGCGCGTGCGCCTCGAGATGGACGCGCCCGCGCCGACCTGGCTGTTTCTCCTGCGAGGCTATTTTCCGTATCGCGAAGCGCTTCTCGATGGCCATGCAGTCGACGTGGTGCCGGCGCAGCTCGCGTTTTCGGCGATCCGTGTCCCCGCAGGCCATCACCTGCTCGATTGGCGCGAGCGCCTGCCGGGAGCGAAAGCGTCGGTATGGGCTCCCATTCTGTTCTTTCTCGCCGCGGCGGCCCTCCTTGCCCGCGGGGCCTGGGAAAGGCGCGTCGCTTGACGCCTTCCCGCGGCGGAGTCGGTCTCGCGGTCGGAGGACTCGCGCTTCTCCTGACGGCGGTGTATGCGGATCCACTCTTCTCGCGCCGCAATTTCGTGGGTCGCGATCTTGTCGCCTACAACCTCCCGATGGAAAAGACGATTCACGACGCGTACGCGCGCGGACGTCTGCCGGTCTGGTCGCCGGACATCTCCGGGGGCCGGCCTCTTCTTCCGAACCCGAACGCGGGCGCGCTCTATCCGGTTCGGATGCTTCTCGCGCCTCTCTCCTTTCCACTTGGGATGCGCCTGTTTCCGATTCTCCATTGGCTCGCCGCCGGGTCCGGGATCCTTCTTCTGTTGCGGCGCATCGGGGTCTCCGCGCCGGCGGCATGGGTGGGCGCCACGACCTACGTATTCTCCGGAGTGGCGGTCTCCGAGGTCTTCTTTCCCCACTATCTGCCGGGGATGGCTTGCCTTCCCTGGATCGTATGGGTGTTGGCGGGACGGGAGACGGGGCCCACCCGAAGGATCCTCTGGCTCTCACTTTTTTTCACCCTGCTTTTTCTCGCAGGGGAAGTGCTCACCATTCTGGCCGGAATCGCCTGCTGCGCTCTCTGGATTCTGGCGGAAGCCGACCGTTCCCATCGACCGCAGGCGGCGCTCGAGGTTCTCGCGTCGCTGGGCCTTTCGGCCCTTCTCGCGGCGCCGCAGATTGTCGCTTCGGCTTTATGGGCGGGAGAGACCCGGCGCGCGAGCGGCCTTTCGATCGGTGAAGTGACGCTCTATTCCCTGTCGCCCGCCAGACTGCTCGAGCTCTTGATTCCCTATCCCTTTGGCCCGACGTGGAAGCTCGAGCCGACGGCGACGTGGGCGCCGGGGCTGTTTCGCGGCCGGCCCCTCGGCCTCTTCTCGACGATCTACGCCGGCTCGCTCGCCCTCATCGCGGTGCCGACTCTCTCGCGCCGCGAGGCGCCGGGCGCGCGGTTCGCGAAGACACTCCTGGCTCTGGGTCTGTTCGCGACGGTGATTCCGGCACTCTTGCCCAGAGCCTTCTGGAGGCTCCCTTCGCTGCTTCCCTTGCGGAATCCGGAGAAGCTCGCCGTCTCCGTCGCCTTCGCGCTTGCGATTCTCGCTTCGCTCGCATTCGACCGCCTCGCAGCCGCGCCTTCCCCCTTGCGGGGGGCGCTCGCGGTCGGAGTCGTTCTTTTCCTCGCCGCCGTAGCGTCCCTCTTGAGTCGGGAGACCGCGGCGCGCCTGGCTGTCGGCGCGACGGGAGGACCCCCGGCGCAAATTCCGCAGGCGGCCGCGTCGCTGCCCGAAGCATTGACCGAGGGAGCGCTGCTCTGGATGTTGACGGTTGCCGCGCTCGAGGCGGCGCGGCGCGGAGGCGCGCCGCGCGTCGCGATTGCCCTGGTGCTCCTGACGCTGGTTCCGATTCTGGCGACCCGAAAGATTCCGGAGCTCGCCGGCGAAGACGACGTCTTCGCGCCGACTCCGTTCGCGCGGCTGCAGCGAAGGCGCGACCCGCAGAACCTTTACCGGACGCTGGGCGAGTCGGTTTACCGAGCGACGCCCGTCGGACTGACGGAGTCGGGCTCGCGATGGCCTCCTTCCCCGGCGCGCACTTGGACCGAGCACACGCAGGCTCTCTGGGGACGCGGGACCGTGTTCAACTCCGACTTCGACTCGGGAGATCTTCTGCGAATGGAGAGCCTGCGAAACCTGTCATCGCACGCGGCCCGGTATCGAGATGCCGAGGCCTTCTTCGGTACGCTGGCTTTGCGTTGGGGGGTTCGCTTCCACGGCCAGGAGGCGCTTGCGGGTTATCAGGCGATCGGAGGGGACGCCATCTGCGTGTGGGACGAGCACGCTCGTCCCTTCGCAGGCATTCGTTTGCTGGAGCAATGGCGCGAGGAGCCGTCCGCGCCGGGAGCGCTGGCAGCGATTCCGAGGCTGACTCCCGGCTCCGTCGTTCTGGAGACCGGCCGCCGGTCGGCCGGCGCAGCAGTCGGCGGGACAGTGCGCCTCCTTGAACAGACTCCCGAGCGTCTTCTGATCGAGACGTCGGCGGGGAATTCGGGATGGCTCTTCGTGCTGCGGGAATTCTGGCGGTGGCGGCGCATCCTCCTAGACGGGCGGGAGGCCGCGGTCGTGCCGGCCCAGATCGCGTTCTCGGCCATTCCCGTTCCTGGCGGCACCCATCGAATCGAATGGACGGAGGAGATCCCGGGCGGGAAGGTGTCGCGATGGGGGCCGGTGCTTGCCCTCACAATCGCGGCAGGGCTTTTGACGGCACACCTCCGGCGGGTCCCGCGATGAAGCGTTGGCTGAGTCTTCACCGAGCCACGCTTCTCTTTCTGGCGCTGATCGTGGTTGCCTATTCCGACCCCCTCTTTGGACCGCGGGCTTTCGGAGGTCGGGACCTGACTCCCTACAACTATCCGACGGAGTCGATGGTTCACGACGCCTATGCGCGCGGACGCTTGCCGGTCTGGGCCGCGGATGTCTCGGGAGGACGGCCCCTGCTGCCCAATCCGAACGCCGGCGCGCTCTATCCGGCTCGCTGGCTCCTTTCGCCTCTTTCCTTCCCGCTCGCCATGAGGATTTATCCCCTTCTGCACTGGGCCCTCGCGGGTGTGGGGATGCTCCTTCTCCTGCGGCGCATCGGAGCCTCCGAAAAGGCGGGATGGATCGCGGCGGTGACCTACGTCTTTTCGGGTGTCTCCGTGTCCGAGGTCTGGTATCTCCACATTCAGCCGGGGATGACCCTGCTGCCCTGGATTCTCTGGGTCGTGATCCGCAGAGAGCCTCGCCTTTCCGATGCGGCTCTGCTCGGGACTTTCTTCGGGCTCGACATGCTGGCAGGCGACATCTTTACGGTGGGGACAGGAGTCCTCTGCGCCGGTCTCTGGGTCCTGTTGGAACAGCCTTCCGCACAGAAGATGCGGCGGCTCGGAATCCTCGGCCTCGGAATCGCCCTCGGCGCCCTTCTGGCGGCTCCGCAGATCCTCGCGACTGCTCTCTGGATCCCGCAGACGAACAGGGGTGTGCTGGGGATGAGATTGGCGGAGAGCTTTTACTATTCGGTCTCACCGTGGCGGCTGCTGGAGCTGCTGGTCCCCTATCCGTTTGGCGACGTCTGGGCGCAGGATGATTCGCTTACCTGGGGTCAGAGCCTCTATCACGGCAAGTCGTTCGGCCTCTTTTCGACTCTGTACCTGGGCGCGTTTCCCCTCTTCGCCCTCGTCCTGACCACGCGCCGGCGGGTTCGGGGTGCCCGTTGGGCGCGGCTGCTCGTGGCGATCAGCCTCGCGGTGGCGGTCATTCCGGCGTTGACCCCGCAGTCCTGGCTCGGGGCCCAGTCTCCGATCCCTTTGCGCAACCCCGAGAAGCTGATCGTGGCCCTTGTCTTCGGTCTCGCGGTCCTCGCCGGCCTGGGTTTCGAGGTCTGCCGTGAGGCGCGGCCGCGTTTTCGCTGGGCGATCGGCGTGGCAGGGGCTCTGGCGGCTCTGGCCGTTTGCGCCCGGCTCTTTCCTCCGGCGACCGGGAGGTTCGCCGCGGCTCTGATCGGCGCCGTTCCCGAGAAGGTCTGGTTAGCAAGTCGCCAATTGCCGGCGGCTCTCGCGGAAGGCGGGCTGCTCTGGAGCGTGACTCTGCTTTGCGCCGCCGGCCTTGCCGCCAGAGCACGGGCGAAACGGATCGCGAGCCTTGTCCTGCTCAGTCTGGTTCCCATCGCGGCGGATCGGCGGATCGCTCAGACATTTCGAGAGGAGGAAGTCTTCGCCCCGACAGCCTTCGCCCGGAGCCTCGATCGCCGCGATCCGGCGCGCCTCTTTCGGGTTCTCGGGGAGTCCGTGTACCGGCCGTCCTCGCCCGCGGATGCCTCTGCGCGCGGCAGCGATCCCTCTTACAACCAGTACGCCCGTATCACGTGGACCCAGCACACGCACGCGATCTGGAAACGGGGGACCGTCTTTAACTACGACTTCGATTCGGGCGATCTCTCACGCGTCGAGAGCCTCCGCCGCGTCGTTCGACGCCTCGTGGAAACGGGGGATCCCACCCACTTGTTTGCGAGTCTCGGTCTCCGGTGGGGTGTCCGATTCGAGGACCAGGCACCTCTGCCTGGCTACCGACGGTTTGGCGGAGACCTCCTCCAGTCCTGGGACGAGTGCTCAACCACGCTCGCCGCCGTGAGGCTTCTCGACAGCTGGCAGGAGACAACCGGATCTTTGGAAACGCTCCGGGATCTCACGGGCCGTGTTCCATCGGTTTTTCTCGAAACAGGAGGACGCGGTTCGGGACGGCTTGCGGGCGGCGTTGTTCGACTGACCGAGGACACGCCCGAGCGTTTGCGGGCGGAGGTGCAGATGCCGGAGCCGGGTTGGCTCTTCGTCCTTCGAGCCTTCTGGCCCCATCGCGACGTTCTCTTGGACGGAGGGCCGGTGGAGATCGTGCCGGCGCAGCTGGCCTTCTCGGCGATTCCCATTCCCACGGGCCGACATCGGCTGGAATGGAGCGAGCGTGTTGCCGGGGGGACGATATCGCGCTGGGGACCTGTTCTCTTTCTCTTATTGATCTGTGCGATCGTGTTCCGGAGCCGAAAAAAAGATCCGGACCGCAGGGAGGGGAGCGTCGATATCCCTGACCCACGGAGTAAACTCAACGGGGAGCCGCGGGTTCCAGCAAATCCATGAAGCGAGGCCATCCGGTGGACGTTCTTCTGTCCAGAGAGTGGGGGAGTGCTCGGTCAGCGGTCCGCCTCCGCACGGCCGCTCTCCATGTCCTGCGATTTTCGGCCCGAATGGGGCTTGTTGCGATTCTTGCGGCGCTTGCCGCTTGCAGCCGAAAGAGAATTGCTCAGATCGAGCTCGATCAGACTCGACCGGCCCCGGAGTGGCTCAAGGTGCCCGAAGTCCGAAACCTGCACGACTACGTTCGTATCGACACTCGGGCTTCCCAGGGAGAGCAGGCCGGCGCCGAGTATCTCCAGCGTCTTCTGGACTGCGAGGGCATCGAATCGGAGATCGTCTGCCCGGCTCCCAAGCGCTGCAACCTCCTCGCCCGACTGCCGGGCCGGCGCCGGGAAGGCGCGCTGCTCCTCTTGAATCACATCGATGTCGAAGAGGTCTACCCGCCCGGCTGGAAAGAGGCTACCCCCTTCTCCGGGAAGCTCAAGCTCGGATACCTCTACGGGAGGGGAGCGTACGACATGAAGTCCCTGGCCATCGCGCAGCTGCATGCGATGGTCAATCTGAAACGGCATGGGATCGTTCCTGCCTCGGATCTGCTCTTTCTTGGCGAAGCGAGCGAAGAGCACGGACAAGAGTGGGGTTCCCGTTGGCTTCTCGACCACAGGCCCGATTGGTTCGCGGGAGTCGGCGTGGTCCTGAACGAGGGAGGAATTAACGAGTTGATCCTCCGCGACGTTCGTTTTTGGGGCCTCGAGACAATGCAGGCCGGGCTGGCGGTTCTCGAGTTGCAGGCGGACGAACGGGGCCGGCTCGAGGGCCTCATCAAGGATTTCGGGCAGCGACACTTTCACGATCAGGCGATCGCGCCGCACCCGCAGGTGGGGCTCGGGTTTGACATCCTCGCCAACCACCTTTCGAGCCCGTTGACCGATCCGCTGCGCCACCTCGATCGGGTTTGGCGAGATCCGAAGGAGCTCGAGGTGCTGCCGGACCGATACGGGGCTTTTCTGGAACCTCGAGCGGGCTGGTCTCCGATCTTTCTACGGCCGGCCGGTCCCGGAGGAAAGCCGCACGCTCTTTACGTCGTCGCCACTCCTCCCGGTCTCTCTCCCGCGCCCTACGCGAAGAGAGTCGCGGACGCCGCCCGAGAGCGAGGCATGGGAATTTGGGATTCCTTTGTGGGAGAAGCGACCTCGGCCAGTCCTTATCCGAGTCCCTTCACGGAACTCCTGCGGATCGTGACGCAGGCTCACTATCCTGGAATTCCCTTCGGACCGGTCCCCATCTGGGGCGCCTTTACGACCTCGGCGGTCTTCCGAAACCGTGGATTCATCGCCTATGGATACTCGCCGATTCCAACCAACATCATCGATCAATCCCGGATGCATGGAAGCGACGAGAGAATCTTTCTTCGCGACTTCGTCAACGGAGTCAGCCTCTACAAGGATGTCGTTGAAGAATGGGCTCTCAACCCCCCCGGAGAACAAAAAAAGTCAGCGAACTTCCCTTCTCGTTGACAAATATCGTTCGATTTGTTTTCGGGAAGAACGACGTTTCCTCGATAAATCAATGACTTAGGGTCGTCCCGGAGTAGGCGCGTCTCTTGCGTGTAACTGGCTTGAACATATTAAAAGAGCATCGCGGGAATCGTGTTAACACCCTTAGGAGGGAAGATGAAGAAGAAGCAGTCTGGTTTTACGTTGATTGAGTTGCTGATCGTTATTGCGATCATCGGCATCCTGGCCGCGATCGCGATTCCGAACCTGTTGAATGCCGTGCAGCGCGGCAAGCAGAAGCGGAC